>JGI994J12354_10001127_pt1 | contig 27074 bp, 28 predicted proteins | sample IntmicLarv3ML3BL_FD_12354 | JGI IMG/M metagenome (IMG submission 12354)
AAAATCGACACTTTTTCAAATGCAGGGTCAGAAATGGCAGCCGATGCCTTGATGTTCGACCCGTCGGCTATCGTATTGATATATTGAACAAATAAGCCGTTGTAAAATTCCACGACAGCTTCGGCAGTAAAAAAGCAAATGCCTTCTTCGGAATTGTGCACGTGTTGCAGCAATTTTTCGCGCTCAAAAGAAAGCTCTTGTCGGTTATCACTCAATTGTTGGTAGTTGGTAATGATTTTTTCCGCAATTTCGCCGAGTTCATCTTTTGAAATTTTCGCAGTCATTTTTCCGTTTTCCATTAAATTAAGCACTTGGAGAATTGATTTTCCGAACCTTTCTGACACGTAATTTATCAGAAAAATCATCAATAAAAAGACAAAAATAAGAAAATAAAGAAACGTATTGTCGGGCTGTAAAACGTGGCGCAACTGAATATCGTAAGGCAAAGCAACACGAATGTAGTAAGTACCAAAATGTTGTGCATAGTAAAGATATTCAATGTGGTTTGATTCCGACACACGAATATCCGAGCCTTTGCCATTACTGCTTGCTGCAATAATTTCGGGGCGATTGGTATGGTTTTCCGAAGAAGGATGCAACACTTTATTGTCGTACAAAACATTACCGCTGTTGTCAATCAGTGTAAAGCGCATTTTTTCGGGAAACAATGTAGAAATGTGCTGTGCCATGTTTCTGATATCCAAATCTTTTTGAGAAGAAATCGCAGTGTGGGCAATTTCGGTGTAAATGTTTAATTGTTCTTTCAGTGCTTCTGTTTTTAGTTTTTTCTCATTAGAGCGCACAAACAGCAATATTCCTACCGAAAAGATGGTAAAAATCAAGAAAAAATACAGAAAAAGGCGATGTTTGTATTTCATAAATTATATAATTATTTAGTATAAAAATCTGTATCCGTAGCCCGAGCGATTGGAAATAATCGACGATTTATCACCAAGTTTCTTGCGCAAGCGTGTAATATGCACATCAACTGTTCGTTCGGTAATGAAAGGTGTTTCTGCCCATATTTTACCTATAAAATCTTCGCGCGAAAAAATGCGTTGCGGATTCTGGGCAAGCAAAGCAAGAATTTCAAATTCGGTTTTGGTGAGCAATATTTTTTCGCCATTAATTGTGAGTTCTTTGAGTGCGAGGTCTATCCGCAAATCATCGAAGATAAGTTCTTGGGGCGGTGTTTGCAATTCCTCTTTTGCCTGCTGTCGCCTCAAAACGGCTTTGATGCGCGCGATGATTTCTTTTATGGAAAAAGGTTTTGAGATATAATCGTCGCCGCCAACAGAAAAGCCTGTAAGCATATCATTTTCCGTATCTTTGGCAGTAAGAAAAATAATTGGTACTTGTTTATTCTCACGCCTTAATGTTTCGGCAAGTTTGTATCCACTCATTCCACCCATCATCACATCTAAAAGAATAAGTGAAGTATCCGGCGTGAGCTTTTTTAGAGCTTCTTCGGCAGAATAAACACAGAGGGTTTCGTAACCTTCATTAGAAAGATTGAAGTCGAGAATTTCGCAAATATCCCGTTCATCGTCAACAATTAATATTTTTTGTTTCATATGTGCATAATTTTATTTTTAAAGGTCATATTAACCTGCTTCATGTTCATGTTCTTTGGTGCAAGTTTTTGCATGTGAGTTTCATAGTGCAAAAATAATAGGTAAATTTGATATTTGTTGATGTTGGCAATAAATATCGCAAAACAAACATCGCATAGCAAATATTTATTTTTGTTTATTGTGTTTCAATACTTTTGCATCGACATAAAACACAATTTCTTCAATAATATTACTACAATGGTCGCCAATACGTTCAAGTTTTCTGATAAGCAGGCAGGTTCGTAAACCGACATTGATTTGCGATGGATTTTTTTGCAAATAATCCGTCAAAACATCAAGTGAGTTGTGGTAAAGGGTGTCAATTTCATCGTCTTTCGACATGATTTTTCCCGACAACTTTGTGTTTTCTGATTCCAAAGCTACAAAACTGTCTGAAAGCATTAAAATCAGTATGTCGAACATTTTTTCTATTTGCAAATCTTCGGCTAATTGTGCATCAAACGGATTTTCCTGTTCAATCACATAGCGTGCGATGCTTTCGGCAAAGTCGCCAATACGCTCAAGCGTAATGCTAATTTTGATAAGCGACAGCACCAGTCGCAAATCTACTGCCACAGGATTAAACAGCGCGATATAGTTTTCGCTGTCGCTGTCGATTTTCAGTTCAAAAGCGTCAACCCGTTTTTCGCGGGCAACTATTTCGCGGGCAAGTTCTGCATCATTGTTAAAAAACGATTGTTTTGCCTTTTCGAGTTGCGACAGCACCAGCCGCCACATTTTGCTCACTTCTTCTTTCAGAAGCTGTAATTCTTTTTCTGTGTGTTTCATTTGTTTAATGGAGAATTGAGAGTGGAGAATGGAGAATGAAAACGCATTCTCAATTCTGGATAATTTTTATTACTTTTGTTTTTTTTAATATTTGTGGTCATTGATAATGTTGTTTTGTCAAAATCGTATGTGTTTGCTTTAAAATGTATTGAGTTATATAAATTCTTAACTACTATAAAAAGGGAGTTTATCTTGTCGAAGCAATGCCTCAGAAATCGAGAGTGGCTTTTTTCATTCTCCATTCTCAATTCTCCATTCTCCATTATCCAAATCTTCCGGTTATGTAATTTTGAGTTTGTTCTTTTGTGGGATTCAAGAAAATCTTTTTCGTGTCGTCATATTCAATCAGTTCGCCGAGCATAAAAAATCCTGTTTTGTCGCTTACGCGAGCGGCTTGCTGCATATTGTGCGTAACAATTACTATGGTGTAATTTTTTTTCAATTCGTATATCAATTCTTCTATTTTCGAAGTTGAGATAGGGTCTAAAGCAGATGCCGGCTCATCCATCAGCAAAATGGATGGCGACACTGCCAACGCCCGCGCAATGCACAAACGCTGCTGCTGCCCGCCCGAAAGTTCGAAGGCTGATTTCTTCAATTTATCTTTCACTTCGTCCCACAAAGCAGAGGCTTTCAGCGACTCTTCCACACGTTGAGTGATAAACGAGCGGTCGCCCATCTCATTGACACGCAATCCGTACGCCACATTTTCAAAAATCGTTTTCGGAAACGGATTTGGCTTTTGAAAAACCATTCCAACTTCTTTGCGCAAGCTATCCACATCGACAGATTTATTGTAAATATTTTGTCCGTCAATCAGGCATTCGCCGGTTAAGCGCGTGTTGGCAATAAGGTCGTTCATACGATTGAACAGGCGCAAGAAAGTTGATTTTCCGCAACCCGACGGACCGATGAATGCCGTAACCGTATTCTTTTCAATTTCCATATCAATGCCTTTCAATGCATGGAAATCGCCATAGTAAAAATCGACTTTTTGGGTAGAAATATGAGGATTAATGGAGAATTGAGAATTGAGAATGGAGAATGAGCTTTCATTCTCAATATGTTGTATTCCCTTCTTTTTTGAATTTATTATTGCTGTATTCATTCTAATTGTTTTTATTTCTATTTTTAAAAAAAATTCAATTCATTCTCCATTCTCAATTCTCAATTCTCCATTTAGAAAAGTGTCTTCGCAATGCTGTTGCAAGTAAATTCAATATCAACACTAAAAGAACCAATACCAATGCTGTTCCATAAGCAATTGGTCGTGAGGCTTCGATGTCTTTTCCGCTCGTAGCGATTACATATAAATGGTAGGGCAAAGCCATTACTTGGTCGAAAATGCTGCTCGGTAATTTGGGTAAAAAGTAGGCTGCAACAGTAAAAAGTATTGGTGCCGTTTCGCCCGACACACGACCGATTGAAAGGATTAAACCTGTAATAGCATTAGGAAGTGCCATTGGCAAAATTATTCGCCATATGGTTTGTAAACGACTTGCGCCAAGTGCGTAACTTCCTGTGCGGAATGAGTCGGGAATGGCTTTTAATGCTTCTTCCGTTGTACGAATAACAAGCGGCAAAACAAGCAATCCCAAGGTGAGCGAACCTGCAATAATTGAGTCGCCAAAATTAAGATATTTGACAAATAACGCCATTCCGAATAAGCCAAAAACGACAGATGGAACGCCGCCCAAATTATTGGTCATCACGCGAATAAATCTCACAATCCAACCGTTTCCCGCATATTCGTTCATATAAATAGCAGACATTATGCCAAAAGGCGTGGCAAAGAGCATACTGCCGGCAATAAGGCAAAACGTACCGACAATGGCGGGAAAAATTCCGCCCGCTGTCATTCCATCGCTTGGTGCAGTTGTCAAAAACTCCCAACTAATAACACCGAAACCGTTATAGGCAATGAAGCCTAATATCCACAGCAAAATGCCTAATATCAACATTCCCAATACACGAAATACTGCGAAAAATATCTTTTGTTTTGTTTTTCTATTCATTGTTTTAATGTTCAACTCTACGTTTTTTATTTATCATTTCTGCCGATAGACTTACAATCATTGTTATCATAAAAAGTATGCAAGCAAGCATAAACAAGGCTTGATAATGCGTTTCGCCTGTTGGTGCTTCGCCGAGTTCGGCGGCAATTGTTGCCGGAATTGTGCGCACCGGCTCAAAAAGCGATGTTGGCATTACGGCGGCATTTCCGGTTACCATTAACACTGCCATTGTTTCGCCAACAGCGCGCCCAATACCCAACACAACTGCGGCCAATATACCTGACGTAGCGTAAGGAACAACCACTTTATAAACAGTTTGCCAGCGGTTTGCGCCCAAAGCAAGACTTGCTTCGCGCAGCATGCGAGGTGTAGTTCGTATTGCATCTTCAGAAACCGTTATTATTGTGGGTAATGCCATGATTGCCAAAATTACTGCGCCCGTCAGTGCTGTTTCGCCCACAGGTAAATCGAATATTTTTTGAATAAGTGGCGCAAGTACGACCAATCCGAAAAAGCCGTAAACCACAGATGGAATACCAGCCAACAGCTCAATGGCAGGTTTCAACAAACGGCGTATTCGCTCGCTTGCCAATTCGGAAAGATAAATGGCAGCGCCCAAACCAAGCGGCAAAGCTATGAGTATGGCAAAAATACTTACAAGCAAAGTTCCCAAAATAAGCGGTAACACCCCAAATTGTGCAGCGGGAGTAGCCGTTGGCAACCATTCTCTTCCTCCAAAAAAATCGGCAAAAGAAATATCATTTGAATGAAGTATTATGAATGAAGAATTGGGAGACGAATCATTTTTATCACTTAAAATATATTTTTCGGGTACAAAAACAATGATACCGGGATTATTGGCAATATGTTCGGCAATTTTTTGTGGCAACAGCTCGTAATTATCGCCCATTTCATCTTCGGAATAATAATTGAAAATTTCTTCAAAGCGAAAGGGTATAATTTCTTCGTCGCTACCGCCGAGTTCTTGCCAATTCTCTATTTCGGAATCAAAAATTTCCTTGATTTGGTACGAAGTAAGTTTTCTAACAGGATTTTCGGCATTCACGGCAATCACATAGCCGTTTTCAACCGCCGAATTACCAAATAAACCAAAACCTTCTTTGAAAAGAAAAACTACAATCAGCAAAACAGCAAGCGAAGTAATACTGCCGCTTATCGTAAATATTCCCTCAATAAATCGTTCTGCAAATCGTTTATAGCGTTTTGTCATATTTCCATTTTTTATGCTGCAAAGATAGAGTTGCATAATTACGCAGGAATTACAATAATGTTACAATAATGTTACAGTTTTTTTGAAATTCAACATAATATGTAAAACAAAAAGGCGGAAAATCCGCCCTTTTGCCTAAAAATAATAATCTTAATTCTTAAATTACACTAATCCACAGGAATAAATCCAATTTCCGAAACAATTTCTTGTCCCGCAGGCGAAAGCACGAAATCTAATAACGGTTTTACTATGCTTTCTGATGAAGTTATATAATAGTAGTACAGCGGACGAACAATAGGATAAGTTTCGTTTTTAGCGTTGGCAACCGATGGCTCTACAAAAGTTTTACCTTTGTCATAAGAAACATTAACGGTTTTCACGTCTTTATTCACATAAGCAAAGCCCACGTAACCAATTGCGCCTTTTGTTTGGCTAATCGATTGAATGATAGCACCTGTTGCAGGCATGCTCATAATTCCGCTCATGTAGTTTTTGTTTTTCAGAACACTTTCTTTGAAGAATTCGTAAGTGCCGGAGGATGTTTCGCGGGCGTAAGGAATAATTTTCAAATCAGCGCCGCCAACTTCTTTCCAATTTTTGATTTTGCCGGTAAAGATATCTTCCAACTGTTCGCGAGTAAGATTTGTAACTTTGTTGGAAGGATGTATTATAACTGCCAAAGCGTCGTAAGCGACAGTCACTTCCTTAGCGGTTTTACCACTTTCGTTCAATTTTTGTTTTTCGGAAAATTTGATTGCGCGTGATGCTTGTGCAATATCGGTAGTTCCGTCTACCAATGCCGAGATACCCACGCCGCTGCCACCACCGGTAACAATTAACCTGCTCGATGGATTTGCTTTCATAAACACTTCTGCAAATTCCTGAGAAAGAGGCAATGTTGTGTCTGAACCTTTGATTGTTTGTGCTGTAGCAACTGATGATATTACGTTTGCTACCATGATTACTGTCAAAATTAGCTTTTTCATATATACATAATTTTATTTAAAAGTTTGTGATGCAAAAGTATTTTGAGCTTATTACGTTTTTTTTTCGATTTTGTTACAAAAATGTTAAGTTAAAAATGGTACTGAATTTTTAGCTAATTTGATTTTTATCTATGAAAAAGTCAGAAAATTTTGATTTTTTCCCAGATAAAAGTCAAAATCAATAGTTGCGTAGCGATAAATGAGGTAAAGAATTTTCATGCTACACCATTCTGCGCATAAAAAAAGCGAGCTGCAAACAATCGCAACTCGCAAAATTATTTATCCATTAAAATTAAAGCGTGGCAATCGTAATTATTTTACAATAACTTTATTAACACGCGTATTTTTGTCGTCGGATATCACAAAGAAATAAACTCCTTTGCTAAATTTATCCAAAGAATAAGAAATGATTTCACCGCTTGAGCTAACATGAGTATTGAAATTATCTAATGCTCTGCCCACATTATCAAGGATTTTAATATTAACATTTCCGTTTACTCCTTCTAACTTTATGTTTACATTATCATCGGTTGGATTAGGATAGATGGTAATGTTTGCATCATCATTAAAATCATTAACGCCGTTAGGTTGAAGAATGGTTAAATTTAATGTTACAATACTATCGCAACCCAAAATTGTTGTATAAGCATTTGTATAAACTCCCGACTCAGTATATACTATTCCTTCCCACTCGTAATAATCGTAGGCAGTAACAGGTATCATAATTTCATAATTTGGGATGGTCGTAAATTGCGATGTTATAATACTATCGCAACCATTTACACTGGTATAAGTATAAGTTTGGGTATAAGTCCCCTGTTCTGCACCACAAATAGTAATGTGCATTACCCTTTCATAATTAGGAATGACAGTAAAATGCGATATTACAATACTATCGCAACCATTTACAGAAGCATAAGTATTACTTTGAACATAAGTTCCCGGCTCATCACCACAAATAATAATGTGCATTTCAGCAATATAAGTAGGATAGATAGTAAGATCTATCGTAACAACGCTATCGCAACCATTTGTGGCAACAAAAGTTTGAGTATAAACGCCGCTAACAGTAATAAGTTGACCATTCCATGTAATTGAATCGCAGGCGTTAAGCCCAAACGCGACAAACATTGTCTCACAATCATCAGGATTTATAGCACAGCGTTCAGCTTGCTCAAGAGCGGAAGTTTCTACATTAGAAACACAATTTGCTTCAAGTTTGTTTGAAAACAGAAGAAGCATACAACTTAAGAATAGGGTAAAAAAAGATTTAGCTTTCATAATATTTTGTTTTAATATTTATAATCGGCATACTTTAAATATGCCATGAATAATTCATATTAAGATAATTTCATCAGGAAATTTTGATTTATTTCCGAGAGAAATCACGTGCAAAGATAGAAATAAAAATGAAATTTGTGATTGTTTTTGATTTTTATCTATGAAAATTCAGAAAATTTTGATTTTTTCCCGCATAAAAGTCAAAATTTACCGTTTTACCGCAAAGGACGCTATGGTTTTTCGCTAAGAACGCAAAATCAGATTTTAGCAAATCACAAACAATATTTAAAGACCAATAGCTGTTTTAATCTAAAATGCTATTGGTCTTTTTTGTAATGCCAAGATGAAAAGACTTCTTATTTTTTACACCTCCCACCGTTAATCATTAATCGCTGTTAGTCCCGAATTTTCGATTACTTTTGCAGCCGAAATGGCGAACATTACATTCATGAACGAAAAAAATTATAAGGCACATATAGCCATATTGATAACCAATATTATCTTTGGGATAAATATTGCTGTGTCTAAGAATGTGATGCAGGAATATCTTAATCCGTTTAGTCTGACTTTTATTAGAATATTGGGTGCTTGCGTTCTGTTTTGGATTGCTTCGCTCTTTCTTAGAAAAGATAAGAGAAAAGAAAGGATTGAAAAGAAAGATTTTCTTTTTGTGTTTTTTGCGGCTTTATTCGGCATTTTTATCAATCAATTTTCATTTATTCAAGGTCTTTCTTCTGCCTCGTCTATCAACGCTTCCATTATCGTAACATTTACTCCGATTATGACAATGTTGGTTTCGTTTTTGTTTCTGAAAGAGCCTCTTACGTGGAAGAAAGTTATCGGCGTTTTCATGGGAGCAACCGGAGCGATAATACTTGTTGCAACAAGTCATTCGGAAATATCAAATGCAGAAGGGAGCATTTGGGGCGATATTTTCTGTTTCGTAAGTTGTTTGGCGTACGCTATTTATCTCACAAAATTTAGATGGCTCATCGAAAAATATCATCCAATAACATTGATGAAGTGGATGTTTCTGTTTGCCGCCATTCTCGGATTTCCGTTTTGTTATAAGAGCATATCGACTATCAATTTAGCGGCAATTCCGCCGGAAGCATACGTCAAAATTGCGTATATTGTTGTTGGCGCAACATTTGTAACTTATCTGTTAATTCCAATCGGACAAAAAAGTTTGCGACCAACCACTTTAACAATGTACAATTATCTTCAACCATTGATAACAACTGTTATTGCCGTAATATTCGCAGCGGCAACGTTTGGATTTGTTAAAGCATTCGCAGCAGCTTTGATTTTTTCGGGCGTATATGTGGTAATGAAAAGTAAATCAAGGTTGCAGATGGAAAAAGAAAAAATGGGAAATCGGTAAAGATGTTCTGCTGAAAGAAATATTATTATTACCTTTGCGCTGTGGTTTAATTCAACAAAAGAAAAGCCGCCTCATCTTGGGGCGGCTTTCCGGTTAAACATTTCGGTGATTTAGTGTTTAGCAGTAACACCAAACTCTTTCCATTGCGATTGTGGGAAAGTAAGTTTTACAACCTTTCTGGCTTCTTTCATCAACGTTTCAAGCTCTTTCATTTTTGCATCGAGAGCTTCCGTTTTCATTTTCAGTTCTGCTTTCAGCCTTTCTTGTTCGGCGTTTAGGTTGGCAGCATCTGAACGAACTGTGCCTAATTTGATTGTTTTTACCGGAGTCCAGCCACGTTCTGCTGCGCTGTCCTCATTACTTTCCATACCAACTTGCATTACCTTTGAATCGCTAAGTCGGTCTGCATAACTTGATGCCATAGCATATAAAATTAAATAATAGGAGGCTTGTTTTTTACTTTGATGAGAGCCTCCATAACAACACATCAAAGCATGTATTTAATTTTCGCTTACAAAGTTAGATAGTATCTGAATATTTACCACTGTTTTTCGTTATTTTTTTTTGAAAGAAATATTTTCGCACAATAAGCATACGTACAGTGTGTTGCGAAGCAATTTCGGGCAAACGAGAAAAAATAAAATGTTAAATTTTTTCCAAAAATCGTTCCGAAATCTTAATGAATCTTAGCGACTTTATTTTGCCCCCCTTTTCGGCGCAAAAAAACGGGCATAAAAACGGTATAAAAAACAAGGAAAATAAGACCGTAAAACAAGATATTTTCCGGTTCAATATTGCACAAAATTGATTTTAGATAAAAAAAAGCACTTTTTACATAGAATTGAGTACTTTTTGCATAAAATTGAACACTTTTTATGTTGAATTGAGGCAATTCAACATTGAATGGAAGGCATTCAACATTGAATAGACGATATTCAACATTGAATGGAAGGTATTCAACATTGAATGGACGATATTCAACATTGAATGGAGAGTATTCAACATTGAATGGACGATATTCAACATTGAATGGAGAGTATTCAACATTGAATGGACGATATTCAACATTGAATGGAAGGTATTCAACATTGAATGGATGATATTCAATATTAAATCAAAACAATATTTTAAGACCAATAGCTTTAATACAATGCTATTGGTCTTTTTTATAAAACGTTAAACTTTACTAAGAGCCAAAGACAAATGAAATAATGTATTACTTTTGGCGAAAATTTTTAATATCAACCCCAAAATGAAAAAACTTAAATCACTTTTACTCTTAATTTTGCTTCCTACCCTATTGTTCTCCCAAGAACTTCCAAGAGACAAAAAGTTTATTAAGGATAAATATAATATCAAATTAAATTACGGATTACATAATTTGAACAGAAACCATGGCAACAGCGTCAGCATCGAAGCTAATTACGGTTTTATGGAGTGGTTAGATGCTGGGGTGTTTTTTGATTTTATCATCCCCATGGAAGACCGCATAACTCGTAATTGGGATAGTCTCATTATACACCACAATATAAATGGCGGACAATTTGGCTATAGTTTTGAAGGTGGCACACACACATGGTTCACTCATAAAGTATTTAACTACGGTTTAAATGCCAACATTCATATTCTGCCTTTGTTCATTAATCCGAATTATTCTTTTGTTGATGTTTACATTACTCCCAAGTTAGGAATGCGAACGACTTACGCGGAAGAGATTGAATTTAGGCTTAATGAATTTTATTATTCTATTGGCGCAGGCATTGGATTAAACTTTACAAGAAAGTTCGGTTTGATGTGCGAGTACAATTATTCCCGTCCGTTGCTTACTACGCCAAACGAATATTACAATTACCCTGAGGAGATTAGTTTCGACGGTAAGGTTTTTTCAGGACATACCATGCGTTTCGGTATCAACATTCGGTTTTAACAAATTCCAAACAATATTTAAAGACCAATAGTAGTTAATACAATGCCATTGGTCTTTTTTTATAAAACGTTAAACTTTACTAAGAGCCAAAGATAAACGAAATAATGTATTACTTTTGGCGAAAATTTCTAATATCAACCCAACAAATGAGAAAACTTAAATCACTTTTACTCTTTATTTTGCTTCCTACCCTATTATTCTCGCAAGAACTTCCGAGAGACAAACAGTTTATTAAAGACAAATACAACATCAATTTTAATTACGGGATACTTTATTCGGGATGGTCGGCATTGATAGCACAAGAATGGACTCACAAGCACAGCATGGGTCTTGAGTTTAATTACGGATTTACAAAATGGTTAGAGGCGGGGGTGTTTTTCGATTATGCCCCATTTAAAGGAATGAAAGTCACTTCTCCTCCTTACCAAGCTGAAAGTATTGATTGGATAACCGGCGATACTATTAAGTGGTGGACAGGTGGCGGCGGAACATGGATTGACCATAATATGTTTACTTACGGCTTAAATGCTAATATTCATATCCTGCCTTTCGTCCTTGACAACCCAAACTTTTCGTGGTTCGATGTTTATGCTACTACTAAATTAGGAATGAGAACGGTTTACACAAAGGATTTTGTGCTTTTAGACCCCAACACTTCCCACTACACTAAGGTTAAACTTTTCGAAAACAGCTTTTACTATTCGATTGGCGTGGGTATCGGGTTTAACTTTTCAAGAAAACTCGGGCTAATGTGCGAATACAGCTACTCCCGCCCGTTTCGTGTAATGGAAGAGGGTTGGGATCATTTCCGCACCGGTGAAAAGATTACTTATGAGATAAATAATACAGGACTTATGATGCGCCTCGGTTTAAATGTCAGGTTTTAACAAATCTCAAACAATATTAAAGGAAGATTAGCTGTTAATACCATAAAACACCAAATGAAAAAACTTAAATCACTTTTACTCCTAATTCTGCTCCCCACACTATTATTCTCGCAAGAACTTCCGAGAGACAAACAGTTTATTAAAGACAAATACAATATTAAACTAAATTATGGAATAGTTTATTCCGGAATTAAAGCAAAGGAAGAGGGAAAATGGACTCACAATCACAGCATGGGGCTTGAATTTAATTACGGTTTTACAAAATGGATAGATGCCGGTGTGTTTTGCGATTTTATTCCGAAAAGAGGCTGGAAGGGCAACCCTCCCGACAGCATTGTAGAGGTAGTTCTTCCAGGTGGCGACACAACACATATTTACTATGGTGCTTGGTCTGAAGGTTTCCATTATAAAATATTTAATTACGGCTTAAATGCCAATATTCATATTTTGCCTTTGTTCCTTGATGACCCTAATTTTTCTTGGGTTGATGTTTATATCAATACTAAAATAGGAATGCGAACGATTTATGCAAAGGAAGTTGAACTTTTGGAAAATAGCTTTTACTATTCGATTGGCGTAGGTGTTGGGGTTAACTTTACAAGGAAAATCGGACTGATGTGCGAATACAATTACTCTCCCCCATTCAGCATGACTGAAGAGTGGTGGAGTATGAGTGGAGAAAACGGAACTTTTAATGTATCTAACACAGGACATATGATGCGTTTCGGTATCAACATCAGGTTTTAACTCATTAACTTATTAACTTATTCACTCATTAACTTATTCACTCATTCACTCCTCATGAAACAAGTCATTAAAACAATCACAATTTGCTCACTCGCAGCAATCATCACAATCTTCGCATTCTCGTGCCGGAAACTTGTTGGCGACCTTCCGCCTTACGACCCCGTGCCTGTGGTAAACTCTCTTCTTGTTGACGGAAAAACTATTGATGTGCACGTGTCTTTTGCAGCAATTACTGCCGATTATTTCCTGCCCGTTTGCGAAAACGCCACAGTTAATTTATTCGTCGATGATGTTTTTGCCGAAACTCTCGAGCACGCTTACGACGGTTTATATACCTCAAACATCATTGCCGAAGCAGGCAAAAAATATAGCTGCGAGGTTATTATTCCCGAATTCGATACTCTTCGCGCTCAAACGTATATTCCCGAGCCTGCCCGCGCCTACGACCTCGAGTTTGTTGAAGTTGCGGGCTACAACGAAGAAAGTACCCCCTACTCCGCAATCAAATTTACTTTCGATACCGACCCTGATAAACGATTGTTTTATCATGCGGTAATTAAAACATATTATAGAGAATGGGTGGGGTATGACACAATAAATAATCAGGTCATTTACGGAGATGCAACTTGCAGAGAAAATTATTTGTATTATACCACCGAGCCTGTAATTCTTAATGAGGGCACAGATTATCCCGTTTTTAGTAATGAGATTATCGACAAACATTCATACAGAATGAATTTATCTCATACCGGAGGTAGTAGCTCTCCAATTATTTTAGAGTTTAATGCTGCGAGCGAAGATTATTACAAATATATTAAGCAAGCATATCTGTTTCAAGAATACATTTATGGCAAGTTTTCGCCATCGGTAGGAGCATTGCCGGTGCATAATTTACATTCTAATGTTACCGGCGGCTTTGGCATCTTTGCGGGGGTTGCTGTTAGCGTTTGTGATACTTTGTTTCCTCCTAATTATAATAATTGGCAGTATTAGTTGACAGTTGACAGTTGACAATTAATAATTAATAATGGATAATGAATAGTAAACAATCAATAGTAGAGCGTCATTGCGAGGAGGCACAGCCGACGAAGCAATCCAGCGAAAATGCTACAGGTTTCACGCGCACCTCTCATTTGTTTCGCTGGATTGATTCAGCCTTCGGCTTCGCAATGACGGGTACGGAAAATACTACGCCAATGGTACGTAACAATTCTTTATCGGCTTTATCCATTTTATCCGCTTTATCCATTTTATCGGTTTTATCCACTTTATCGGCTTTATCCCTAATCCTAATTCCATGAAAATAAAAATCACCCTATCCCTCCTCCTAAGCATAATAGCTTTTCAGCTCAGCGCCCAACAACTACACATTTCCGGCATTGTTACCGATGCTGCTACAGGCGAGCGTTTAATCGGCGCAAGCGTAATTATCGACGATACTTTCAAAGGCACTGCCACCGACAAGCTCGGGTATTTTGCACTGCAAATAGAAGCGCCAACCAATATAAAAGTATCGTACACCGGATACGAAAGCAAAACTTTCAACGTGCCCGACAACAGCAAAAAGATTTTCAACATCAGCCTGTCGCCCCAAGCTACTAATTTGGGAGAATTTGAAATAAAATCGACAGAGGATATTTTGGAACAACGATTTAATGTAAACACTATCACATCAAAAGATATTGACAACATTCCCATGATTGGCGGCAAACCCGATGTTATTAAGGCGGCGCAAACGCTGCCCGGCATAAACGCCATGAACGAGGCATCGAGCACGCTCATTGTACGCGGCGGCAACCCGGGCGAAAACAGCTATCTCTTCGATAACGTTCCTGTGATTTATGTAAATCATCTCGGCGGATTTATGTCGGTTTTCAATTCCGACATGATAAACTCTATCAACATTTACAAAGGCGGCTTTCCCGCAAAATACGGCGGCAAGCTATCATCAATCATCGACATTACTCAGCGCGAGGGCGACAAAAATCAGTACAAAGGCTCTCTAAGTATCGGCATTACCGACGTTTCGTTCGCTGTTGAAGGTCCGGGCGGATTAAAGAACTCGAGTTTTATTATCACCGGCAGAAAAACTCTTACCGATTTATATTACCTTTCGATAAGTGCCGTAATGAAAGCGGCAGATGCGTTGGAATACAATGCTCTTTACGGTTTCCACGACATCAACGGCAAGTATTCTTGGCAGAAAGATGAAAAGAATAGCTTCCATTTCAATATTTATCAGGGCGATGACTATATGACGTATTGGATGAATGATAAAAGCGGGCGAATGGCAGATGTGTACAAGGCAAATAATCTCAGCATTTGGGGAAACTTTCTTGTTTCCGGCTCGTGGAATAGGGTTGTTAGTCCGAAATTGTTTGCATCTAACACCGTGTCATATTCGAAATACCGAATTAAAAACAAGAATAATCTCTTTACCGTCATGGACCATGATACGATTGACTACAAAGAGCTTGGAAAATCGGCAATGCAAGATATTGCCCTACAATCGAATTGGAAATATTCAATGTTAAAGAATTGGAATATGGAATTCGGAGCGCAAGCATCAATGCAAATTAGCGACCCAAGCAGGTATTTCAACTATTACACCGGCATAAATACTATTTCCGAAACATTATATTCTTTCAATACAAGTTTGTATTTAGATAATAATATTAAACTTTTTAAAGTGGTTGATGCAAGTGTGGGCGTGAGATTAAACAATTATGCAACATCGGGCTACAACAACTTTTCTGTTGAGCCGCGTGCAAACATCAACATTAAACTCGCAAAAAATCACATCCTAAACCTTACCTATATGCGCGCAACGCAAAATGCGCACTTGCTATTTACTTCCGGCGCGCTGCTAACCAACGAGGTTTGGGTTCCGGCAGCAAAAGACATAGAACCGTCATTTACCGACCAAGTTTCCGTTGGCTGGCGTGGAGAGTTCCTCGACGGCATGCTTAGTGCCGAAGTAGATGTGTATTACAAAAAACTTCATAATCTCGCCACGTACAAAGAAGGCTACACCAATATTATCGGCGACGGCAATTGGAGAAACAAAATTATCTCCGGCGGAACAGGCACGGCGAAAGGTATCGAGTTTTTGGTCAAGAAAAACAAGGGCGATTTTACCGGCTTCGTCGCATACAGTTTGTCGGATGCAACGCGCAGCTACAATGCTATCAACAACGGCAAAGAATACGCTTTCGAGTTCAGCAGACCGCACACCCTTTCGATAAACGCCGCATATAAATTCAACAGAAAATGGTCGGCAAGCTTGCTCTGGGTACTCAACTCCGGACTGCCGTACACGCCTGTTCTGGCAGAGCAACTTATTCCCATTATCGACCTCGACACGCACGAGGTGTATTACGAAAGCGCGTACTTATTCGGAGAAAAAAACAGCGAGCGCATGAAACCATATCATCGCCTCGATTTAGCTGCCAAGTATTCAAAGTTTAACAAAAGAGGAAGAAAGGTAGAATGGACATTTTCGGTGTATAATGCATACTGTCAACAAAACCCATTCTTCTATTATTATGATTACGGCGACGGAGATTTCAGAACGATTGAAGATGACTATACCTTGCGCAAGTTTCAAATATCTTTCTTCCCAATAATTCCGTCAGTATCATACAAAGTGTATTTCGACAAAGCCTCTCGGCAAGAATACACCAAACGCAAGCTAAAAGTTGTTGACGGCGAGCTCCGAGTTGTTGATGTGGAGAAGAAGGAGAAGAAGAAAAAGAGATAATTTTGGGATAAAACTGATAAAACCGATAAAATAGCGAACGTCATGTCGACCGAAGGCGTAGCCGTAGTGGAGACATCTCATGAGGAACGCGAACACTCTTCTGATGAGATTTCTCCACTCGCTACGCTCGGTCGAAATGACGGCACAGTTAAGCGCCACCGGTCGACATGACGGCATCAAACAAATTTCTCGCGTCCTTAGCGAAAACCTTTGCGCCCTTTGCGGTAAAAGCGGTAAAACAAAAAAAGCGAACCCAAAAGAGTTCGCTTTTAATTTTAATATTTTCTCTCAAAAATTAATCTTCTTTCTCAACTTCTTTTTCAACGAGAATATTTACTGTAGCTGTAACATCTTTGAAAACGTTAACAGTTGCGCTGTATTCGCCAAGTTCTTTGATACGATCGCCGGCTAAAACAATTTGTTTTTTATCAACATCGTGATTGAATTGTTCTTTGATAGCATCAGCAATAGTAGCATTGGTAACAGAACCGAAGATTTTACCTTCTTCAGTAGCTTTCACAAAAACTTTTACATTGATACCTTCCAATGATTGAGCGAAATCATTAGCATCTTTATAGATTTTTTCTCTCTTATGTGACTGTTGTTTAACAACTTCGTCACGAACTTTAACAGCAGACGGAGTAGCGGTAATAGCCATTCCTTGCGGGATCAAATAATTTCTCGCGTAACCCGGTTTTACTGTAACTACATCGTTTACATAACCGAGACCTTGTACATCTTGTATTAAAATAATCTTCATAACAATTTCCTCCTATTTTAATAAATCTGCAACATAAGGTAATAACGAGAGGTGGCGAGCTCTTTTAACAGCTTGCGCAACTCTTTTTTGAAATTTATTGGAAGTACCAGTAAGTCTTCTCGGTAATATTTTTCCTTGTTCGTTCAAAAATTTCAAAAGGAAATCAGCATCTTTATAATCGATATATTTGATACCCAATTTTTTGAAACGACAATATTTCTTTCTTCTAACATCAACCGCTATCGGGGTTAAGTATTTTACATCATTATTTGCCATAATTCAATCCTTTTAAAGTTCGATTTTATTATCTTCCGAATGTGTCTTTACTTCAGTAGCAGCGGCAGCTTTTTTATCGCGTTTCCTTTGATTATAAGCTATTGCGTGCTTGTCTAAAGCAACTGTTAAAAAACGCATAATGCGCTCATCACGTTTGAATTCAACCTCAAATGATTTAATAACAGTGGTGTCTGCCTTAAATTCAAAGAGTTGATAAAAGCCTGTACTTTTCTTTTGAATTGGATACGCCAGCTTGCGCAATCCCCAATTCTCCTCATGTACAATTTCTGCTCCTCTTTCAGTCAGATAATTTCTGAACTTTTTAACCGTTTCCTTCATCTGATCTTCAGACAAAACGGGAGTCATAATGAAAACGGTTTCATACTGTCTTTGCATAGTACTCTGATAATTAATTATTATTTTATTTTAGATTTCAAAACGAAATCGGCTGCAAAAGTACTACATTTTTTTGAAATGGCAAGATTTTTAAAAATCTTTTTTAATGGAACGAAGTGATGCAGTGATAATGTGATAATTGGCGCACTTTGCGTAAAAGCTTTGCGCTCTTTGCGGTAAAAGAATTCGTAAAAGAAAGCTATTATGAAACAAATTTTATTACATTTGCAGAACCTTTTTTAAAATTATGGAAATAATTGAAGTTAAAACAAAGCAAGATCGCAAAGAATTTGTAGATCTTCCTTTTAAAATATACAAAAACAATAAGTTTTGGATACCGCCAATGAAAGGCGATGAGATGAAAATCCTCGACCCAGAAAAAAATCCATTCCGCAAAACCGCCGATTTTAAGTTTTGGATTGTGAAAAAAGACGGAAAAACTCTCGGTCGAATTGGTGCTATCATACCTCATTTATATAATAAGAAAAAAGGCGAAAATTACGGAAGAATTACCCGCCCCGAGTTTTTCGACGATAAAACAGTTGTTGACACGCTATTCAAAACTGCGGAAGATTGGATTTTGTCGCAAGGAATGTCAGGCGTTGTTGGACCTCTCGGATTTGCCAACATCGACACGCAAGCTCTTCTGATTGAGGGTTTTGATGAACCGGCATCGGTCGCATCTGTTTACCATCTCCCCTACTATCAAAAGCATTTTGAGAGATTGGGCTACGAGAAATTGATTGATTGGGTAGAATTCAATCTCTACCTCGAAAAAGAAGTGCCGGAGAAAGCCGCTCGACTTGCTGCCATTGTTAGTGAGCGATATAATCTGCGAATAGAGCAAATGAAAAGCAAAAAGCAAATGCGCGCTTACAGCAAGGAAATTTTCAATTTACTGAACACATCTTTTGATGAACTATTTTCTTTCGTTCCTTTTGATGATGAAATGATTGAAAACGTGCTCAATTCATACATTCCCGTTATCAATCCGGAGTTTGTTCATCTTGTTTTTAATGAAGAAAATAAGGTTGTCGGATTTATTATTCCTGTTCCTTCTTTAAGTAAAACGATGAGAATTGCCAATGGGAAGTTAAATCTTAGGGCATTATTTTCATTAATCAGAAGCAGAAAACACAATGATATTGCCGATTTGTTTCTTACGGGAGTTGATCCGGAATATCAAAGCATTGGCGTGCCAAGTATGTTAATCACAGAAGTTTACAAACGGTTGATTGCAAGAAAAATTTACACTGTAGATACTACCGGAATGATTGAAACCAACCAGAAAGCTATTCAAAATTGGAAGAATTTTAATCATGAGTTGACTAAGAGGAAACGGTGCTTTGTGAAAAAGTTTTAAGAAGTCGTTCCGACGGAACTTATGGAAAATATTAAAACTAAAAATTTGTAACTTTGCACTTCAAAATTTTCTAATATATCCAAAACGCAAAACATAGAAAATATGACACTAAAACCCACAAATGATAAACAATACGATTTGCTCATTCAGCAAATTTCTTCTCTTGTTCACGATGCAAAAAGACACGTAGCTACAACTATTAACCGTGTTCTCATTGAAACTTATTGGAATATAGGGAAATACATTATAGAATTTGAGCAAGACGGTAGCGCAAGAGCAAAGTATGGTGATAGGCTATTAGTAAAACTGTCTAATGATTTAACTACGCAATTAGGAAAAGGTTTTTCGAAGTCTAATCTCTTTAATATGAGACTGTTTTATATACAGTTTCCAATTTTCCAGGCAGTGCCTGGAAAATTGAGTTGGACACATTTGGTTGAAATCATACGAATTGATAATGAACTCGAAAGAAGTTTTTATCTCGCAGAAGCAGTCAATGAGAATTGGAGTTCAAGACAACTTATCAAACAAAAAGAACGTGGACTTTTTATGCAATTAGCATTAGCGAGAAGATTTTAGAGTTGTCTATTAGCGGAAATCTTGTCGAGAACTCCGAAGACATAATAAAAGACACCTACACGCTTGATTTTTTGAATATTCCCGAGCTGAAACATTCAGAATCCATGATTGAAGATGCTTTGATTGAAAACCTCGAACATTTCCTTTTAGAACTTGGCAAAGGTTTTGCTTTCGTAGGCAGGCAGTACCGACTGACAGTTAACAACACGAATTATTACGCCGATTTGGTGTTTTATCACATTATCTTAAAATGTTACGTGGTTATTGATTTGAAAATCGGAAAAGTAAAACAGGAAAATATTGGACAGATGAACCTTTATCTCGGATATTTTGCTATTGACAAAAATAACCAAGGCGATAACCCGCCCATTGGTATTATTCTCGCAAAAGAAAAGGATGAGGTGATGGTGGAATACGCTATGTATGGCAACAATAATAATCTCTTTGTTTCAAAATATCAACTATATCTACCTGATTTAGAAGAATTGCGAAAAGTAGTTTTTAAATCCGTCAAATCATAAGGCAAGCCGCACCCCCACATTTTATTGCATATTCCCCAGCGCTATCTCCTTCAACAAATTCTCCGCGCTAATCTTATCAATCACCAATTTGATAATTATATCCAACTCGCTGCCTTCGGAATAATCGGCGGGCGCAATATAATCGGCACGATTTTGCTTGATGAGCTCGAGGCATTGCTCTTTGAGACTCTTGCCATTGGGTAAAACTTTGTTTTTCGGATTATACACTGCTATTGCCGTACCCATCTGATATTTAATCATTTTCATTGCCGGAACGTCTGTTTCACCATCTCCAATATAAACCATATTGGTAAAAGGAATTGGACGCTCTTCATAAGGCACAAACTTGTTGATGAGAGTGTTATCATACGAATTGTCAATACCTTTATTAATCCGATAAAGATATTGCGTTTTGTTGGTGTAATTGATTGCCAGTGCTGGCCACTCGGCAACTCCCTCCGCATTATACTTAAAACCGGAAGCGAAGATATTCCTGAAATTCTTCGCTATAACAGTTCCCTTCACAAACTCCCTTAATCCGGATGAAATGATATGATGCTCCAGAATGATATTCCGCTCATCAGCATACTTATTAATCCTATCGAAATATGTTTCTACGCCATTGAAAAATTTAATTGATTTGCCGTAATCCGTGAACGATTCTTTTTTGATTGATATGTTTCTTTCCTCAGCCTTTTCGAGCATAAGCTCCATATAAGCAAGTATTTCGTCCATATCATTCTCTTTGGCTTTTTTGTTTGCTTCTTGCCAAAACTCGTGTTTTCCTATTCCCAATTCGGGAATAAATTTGTGTTCTTGCATATTCCCCGGTGCCAGCGTACCGTCGAAATCGTAAGCAAACGCTACTTTAAATTTTTCTTTCATATAAAAGTTTTAAAACCAACAACACACACTATCACGCAATGCTTTGTATTTGTTTAACTTAATTATTAATCAACATTAGGAGTCATGAAAGTATTTCCTAAAACAAGAAGTTCATTATTCAAACTAAGAACAACGCTATCTTCGTTTTCGGAAGATGGGCGCGCTTCTTCAAGCTCAAGCTTTTTCCTCAAATAAGCGGGTTCCTCGCTAAGTTTATCAGTATCTTCCGGTTTAAACATACTCAGTCCGCGCAACGACTCCACCATGCTTTCTCTTTTTTCCGCGATAACTTCTGCTTTCTCCTTCTCGATTTCAGCATTAGCATCTTCGCTTGCAGCACCGGTTTCATTAGTTTTCACAACGTATGCGATGCCATTATCTTGAGGCTTTACTTCCTGAACTATATTTTGTTGGGTTTTTTCAGGATACAGAGGAATAATTTGTCCTCCATTACATTCATTATCAACCGGTTTAATTTCTTTACTGGGTTTTTCGTCTATCGGAGGTTCAATAGGTTGCGGCGCAACTTCATCTGGTTCTTTAAACGGAATTATTGGCGGCAAAGATTTAGCTGCAACTCCGGTAGCAATAATTGTGAGCGATACGTTTTCGCCAAGCGTTTCATCGCAAGTGTAACCGAGGAAAATATCTACTTCAGGACCGGCTTCTGCATGTACATTAGAGCAAATTTCTTCTATTTCATCTTCTGTAAGCTCCTCAGTACCTGATGTTATGTGCAATAATATTTTTTGCGCCCCGATAATTTGGTTGTCGTTAAGAAGTGGTGATTCAACAGCTTGTTTAACCAATTTTTCAGCACGATTTTCGCCGCAAGCGATACCATGACCCATGATTGCAGTTCTGCTGTTTTGAAGAACGTATTTTACATCTTCAAAATCGAGATTGATATATCCCGGACATGTAATGATTTCCGCAATTCTTTTTGCTGCGATAGACATTACTTGGTCAACATTAGAAATTGCAACTCTAAAACCTTTATTCCCATACATTTCTCTAAGTTTGTTATTATTAATAACTATCAGAGAATCAACGTTTGGTCTGAGTTTTGCTATGCCGTCGATTGCTAATTGTTGGCGACGTTTTCCTTCAAAATCAAAAGGCATTGTAACAATACCAACAGTTAAAATACCGTGTTGGCGAGCAATACCTGCGATAATCGGAGCTGCGCCCGTGCCGGTTCCGCCGCCCATTCCGGCAACAACAAATAGCATTTGCGTATTAGGAATGATGCTTTTCATAATCACATCAGCATTTTCATGGGCTGCTTGCTCAGCAATTTCGGGTCTTGAACCCGCGCCCAAACCTGTTTGTCCCAACTGAATTTTGTTAGGAACCTTACTCAATTCAAGAGCCTGATTATCAGTATTACAAACAATGAAATCAACACCTACAATACCTTGATTGTGCATGTAGTTTACGGCATTTCCGCCGCCGCCGCCTACACCTATTACCTTAATTATCGACGATAATTGTATCGGTAAATTAAAATTCAATTCTTCTTCCATTTTATTTGTTTTTTATTAATTTTCTAATAGTTTGTCTAAAAATCCACGCAAAATGCCGTATGATTTTTCCTTCTTTTGTTTTTTGTTATCGCCTTTATTATCTTGAGGTTCATCTTCGGAAAGATTCTCAAGAGCCATTTTTACAAGACCGACAGAAGTAGCATAAATCGGGCTATGTAATTCTTTGTTAGAGCTTGCCGTTAAGTGCTCGCTTGGATATCCAATTTTTGTTTCCATTCCGATGACAAATTCTGAAAGCTGGATAATGTCTTTTAACAACGAACCGCCGCCGGTAATAACCACTCCCATAGTCAGCTTTTTGTAGTAGCCGGAATTTTTGATTTGAAGATAAACCTGTCCGAGAATTTCTTCCATGCGAGCATGGATAATTCCGGCTAAAGTCTTGACTTTTATCTCTTTTGGCTCTCTTCCGCGTAATCCCGGAATAGAAACAATATCATTTCTATTTTCAACAACAATAGCTGAGCCAAATTTAACCTTTAAATCTTCGGCATATTTTTTGATAATTGTGCATCCTTCTCTGATGTCTTCAGTAATTATATCTCCGCCGAAAGGAATAACAGCAGTGTGTCTCAACAAGTTATTGTGAAAAATTGCAATATCAGTCGTGCCGCCGCCAATATCGACAAGCGCAACGCCTGCTTCTTTTTCTTCTTCAGTAAGAACGGCAGAAGCTGAGGCAATTGGCTCTAAAGCTATGGATTTAAGCTCTAAACCTGCTCTTTGAATACATTTAACAATGTTTTTTACCGATGTTGTTTGCGCAGTAATAATATTGAAATTAGATTCAACATATTTTCCTGCCATTCCAACGGGATTAGTAATGCCTGATTCTCCGTCAATTGTGTATTCTTGCGGCGCAACGACAATAATTTCACTGCCGGGGTCAACCGCAATATTGTACATACTTTCAGTCATCTTGCGAATATCCTCAGCGCTGATTTCATCATCATTATTATTTCTGATAATTGAACCGCGATGCTGGATGCTCTTAATAAACTGACCGGCAATGCCGACGTGCACTTCACTAATATCCACATTAGCCTCATCCTCAGCTTTTTTCACTGCTTTTTTGATGGATTCAACAGCCTCGTCAATATTCGCAATTACACCTCTTTTTACGCCAACAGACTCTACATTGCTATGACCTAAAATCTCAACTTTTCCATCTTCGTCTTCTCTACCAACTACAACCGCAATTTTCGTTGTACCAATATCAAGACCTACAATAATATCCGACTTTGCCATAATTTTTATTTTTTTATTGCTACTATCTGGTTTTTATAATTCAAATTGAACTCTTTATACTTGTCGATGTTGTCGCCAATTGCTTCAAAGAAATACCGCAAATTATCCGATTTTTCTTTTAAATTGATTATTTCTCCCACATCCACAGGCTGTTTCGTATAATTTGTTGCCAATAAATGGCGATTGTTTTTATCAATTGTGATAGACTGCGTTATCGCTTTAAAGAATTTATCTTTTTCAATAAAACTTACGAGTTGATGAGTGTTTTTGCAAGTATTTCCATTGATAGAAATTAACTCTTCTCCGTAATATTTTGATTTGATAAGTTCACCATTATCAGTTAGATATCTCACTTCTGATTGCGATAGAAGCACTTTTGCGACCGGAGTTTTTTGGATAACTTCTATCATTAAGATGCCCGAAACGCCGCAAGAAATATAAACTGTATCAACGGCTTCCATTATGCTCAGTTTTTCAACAATCGGTTTATGATTTAATCCTTTAAGATTTGAGCCAACCAATCCATTCGCCTCATTATTAATAGATTTCAGCAGCATAGAATCAATCAACATCAATCTATTTTCGGGCGCATTGACTGTTAATTGAATATCTGTGATTTTGCGATTATTGTATTTATTGGTGTAAATGACTACTCCAATGCCAATTAATAGCACAAATGCCACTGCCAAACTTTTTATCAGTAAGTTTTTAATTTTTGCCATATTCGTCTATCAATTTTTCTTTAATAACATTAATTATTTGGTCGATATCGCCCGCGCCGATTGTAACAAAAACATTGGCATCACTTGCGAGTATTTTCTCCGTAACTTCCGCTTTATCAATTACTTTTGTATTTTTCGATATTTTATCAGCCAAAACTTTCGAACTAATTCCTTCTATGGGAAGTTCGCGCGCAGGATAAATATCCAACAAATAAACTTCATCAAATTTCGATAATTCCGCAGCGAGCTCATCCATAAAATCGCGAGTGCGCGAGTAAAGGTGCGGCTGGAAAAACGCGCAAACCTTTTTACCCGGAAAAACTTCCGCTAAAGCATTTCTCAAACTTGCGATTTCAGCCGGGTGATGCGCATAATCATCTATATATGCTATATCATTGTTTTTGAAGATAATATCAAATCTTCTCACAACGCCTTCGTAAGTGCGCATCGCATTTTCAATCTGCTCGTCGCTAATATTCATTTTGCGCGCAAGTGTGTATGCAGCGCAGAAATTTTCAATATTATGTTTTCCAAAAATGGGTAATTGATTGAAATTGACTTGCTTTCCATCAATATTCAAAACAATATTTGCCAAATTATTTTCGTAATAATAGCTTTCGATGCGATATTTTGCACTTTCATTTGCGCCAAAAGTCATTTCAGCATTGAAATATTTGTTGCAATCAGCATTGACAATTCTGTTCTCTTTTTTCGCTTTATTGATAAATTCTTGGTACGCGGCAATCATCGACTCATGAGTGTTGTAAACATCAAGATGGTCGGCATCGGCAGCATTGACGAGCGCAATATCCGGACTTAGTCTCAGGAACGAACGGTCAAATTCATCAGCTTCTATGATTGCAATTTTTGCCTTTTCGTTGTCGATGAGATTGTTACTCAGGTTTTTGCTTATTCCACCGATGAAGGCTGTAACCGGAATATTATTGTAATTGAAAATATGCGAAATCATAGAAGTTATGGTAGTTTTTCCATGTGTGCCGGCAATGGCGATGCAAAATTTTTCATCAGAAATAATTTGCAGAACTTCCGACCTTTTCAACACATTTTCAATGTTTTTCTTAGCAAAACTCAATTCAATATTTGTGCTTGGAATTGCAGGCGTGTAAATTACCAAATCAACATCTGACGGAATGTGCGCCATGCTTTCTATGAAAAACACTTCTATTCCTTTGTCAGTTAGGATTTTAGTTGTAATGGAAGGGCTTCTATCGTAACCTGCAACGCGGCAGCCGCGATTATGGAAATACTGCGCCAAAGCGCTCATTCCAATGCCGCCGATGCCTATCAGGTAAACCGATTTTATGTAGCTCAAATCCATTACTTCTTTTTAAATTAAATTATCAATAACTTCAACAATTCTATCAACCGAATTGGTGATTGCTAAACTTTTAATGTTCGTTTTCAACTTATTATACTCTTCTTGATTGCCGAGAAGATTTGTAATTGCAGGCAATAACTCATCATTAACTTTTGAATTTTCGACGAGTACGGCCGCATTTTTCTCAACCAAAGCCATCGCATTTACCATTTGATGATTTTCCGCCGCTGTAGGCAAAGGCACCAATATCGAAGGTAAACCAACAGCGCACAATTCTGAAATAGCAATCGCGCCGGCTCTCGAAACCACAACATCAGACACCGAATACGCATAATTCATATCTTTAATAAAATCAGTGCAATACACATTTGAAACATTATTACTTTCGATTGTTGCTTTTGCTGTTTCGATGAATATTTTTCCGGTTTGCCAAATGAAATTCGCTTCGATTTTTGCAAGCTCGTTGATGTTGTTTGCGAGCGCTTCATTTATCGCTTTCGCTCCTTGACTTCCGCCAACTATCAGCACAACAGGCTTTTCATTTTCAATATTGAAATATTTCAATGCTTCCGAAGTCTTAGCTTCAATATTTATTATTTCTTTTCTAATAGGATTTCCCGTTTTAACTATTGTTTCTTTTGGGAAATATTTTTCAAGTCCATCGTAAGCAACGCAGATGGCTTTCGCTTTTTTCGCCATCATTTTGTTAGTTTTGCCGGGCAATGAGTTTTGCTCCTGAATTACAGTTGGAATGTTCAAACTTTGCGCCGCTTTCAAAACAGCACTGCTTGCATAACCGCCAACGCCAATCACAACGG
>JGI994J12354_10001128_pt1 | contig 27072 bp, 25 predicted proteins | sample IntmicLarv3ML3BL_FD_12354 | JGI IMG/M metagenome (IMG submission 12354)
CGGTGATCATCGGGCTTTATCCAATCTCATCCTCCATTATGGAGCCCTTTCACCTCTTCCCCGGAAGAGGACCTCTCTCCGGGTGCACGATTGTTAATTCCAGGTCCGTTTCCGAACCCGGCGAATACTCCCGATGGAGAGGTAGTATATAATCACTACCCCGCAGCAGGAATATGTGTCACGGACGGTTAGTCCAGTGAACTGAATATTCGCAGAAATCTCCACGAATCACACGATGGTTCACATCGCGCAAACCCCTGTACAATGGAATTGTATATAAAGTTTTTCGAATCAGCCATCAACTTGCTGGCTAAACGTAACTGTCTGGCTCGGACATGACCGCTTTTAGACTGCGGAAGATGTCGGATCCTTCTCTTTTACGGCATTCTCGGCACCGACGGGATCGAATTTTCCTGATATCAAGCTATTTCCTCCGACCAGCCTGTTCATGACAGTGACCGAAGCGTTGAAGCTCTTCCTTCCACCGTTTGACGCCGAGTAGTATAACAAAACTCTGAAATCCATGTTCCTTTCGAACATGTCGACCGCTGTCTTGAGAATGCAGCAATCGGTATCGATGCCCGCAAGATAGAACGTATCTATGGAATTATCCTTGGCGAATTTCAACAATCCGGTGTTCACCGCAGAGTAAATGTTTTTCTTGAACACCTTTTCCGAGCTTTTGTCAACGAAATCTATCAATTTCGTTTCCTCTTCGCTCATCAGCTTCTCCCAACCCATGAATCTGACATAAGGACTTTCCTTTTGATTGATGAATCTGGTTGCCACCACATGATCGAAATTCCCCTCTTTGATCAATCTTCTCATCCGGGGAAGGATGTGCTTCGTCTTATCGGAAACAAAACCGTTCTGAACATCTATCAACAAAAGACAGCTGACCATCTGAATTCACATCCTGTTCTTCATAAATAATACAATCGCCCCTATTATAAGTAATACTAATACAATGGAATATGGGATCCAATCATGGGTCCCTTCGGTCAAACTTTCCAATATCGGATAGAATTGAACCATGGCGATGAAAAACAACAAGAGTTCGCTTGAGAGTCCGAATCTTCTCTGTCTCTCCTGATTCTTCGTTTTCATCATTTCGGACACATTCTTCATCTTCTTCTCATACCTCTGAGCGATCTGTAGCAATCCGCTGGTGTCCACCAGCCCTTCTTGGATCTCCACATAACGCGAGGGGAGTTCCGAGAAACGGATGTCGTCTATCTCATCAATAAACATCTCAGCCTCGTTACCCGCTTTTTGAAGGTCCATCATGGAAAGCTTGTCCTTCTCGGCTTCCGTGATAGTTTTCGGCATACAGTGTTCTAAACAGTATATCTCATACCAATTGCTTTGAAGAGATATTTCCATCAACATGTAATCTCTGCGATCGGGATCCTCCAGATCTCCCATGACCACGACCGAGGACCAGCTCATGAACGTGAGAATGTGCTGCCTTTGCTCGTAATTCTTCAGCGTCTCGTTCGCGTCCAGATCCCTTATGTTCCTTTTTATCTCCTCATATGTGGTGGGGTTCGAATCATCATAATCTTCCAACAATATCGTTGTGGGGTTAAGTAAAGCGATTATGTTCTTCTTCAACATCGGATGCTGATCTATCTCCAGCACTTTCCGGTCTTCCGTTTTAAGGTACGTCAATGTCATAACGTACGACATCCCTCCGTTCTCAAAGGCCGTTGAACTTGTGATCCTTGGTTTTTTGTTTGTTGTAGTTCCTGCGAACTCTCTCAATTTTTTGATGAATACATTCAGGATATTGGATACGGAGTGCGTTCCGTTCCTGAATTCCTGATGTTTTTTCTTTCGATCCAGACAGTATTCTGCCGAAAAATAATTTTCATCTTTGAATTCAATATTCTCATCTTCGATCGCAAAAACGCAGATCCCGTTCTCGAAGATACCGAATCTTATTTTATCTGTCAGGGATCCGGCCACTTTGCATTTCGGCATCAGTTTCTTTTGGTGGTTGGACAATCTTACGATGTCCGCTTCCGTTTCCAACGCTTTGACTAGATCGCTGTTCGGTACCTCACTGAGATCGACCCCTGTATCGTAGGGTATTATCCTGATAGGTATGCCGATCATCTCAGTACTTTTGCTCATAGCGATTAATGAACTGAATATCACGTTATATAGGTGCCTGTTCGGTCATGGGAGGAACAAAACAACGATTAGAGTAGGCAGCATATTTCGGAGATCCTTGAGATCGGGATAGTACAATCTCAGAAAATCATCGGTGTGTATCCGTTTATTTAACAATCGGGACATGACTTCCACTTCGATCTTTCCTTCGATCTTCCATGCTCCTCCGGAATACGATGTGTCGGTTCCCACGAAGATCGGAAGCCTCAGCCTCATTTTCTCGATCTCCGTACATTTCTCTGCGAGGAATTCTATTTCTTTTCTGTCGATGGAACCTTTCTGACCGTCCTTGGTATCGTAAGTATCATCGCCCGATTCGATGTAGTCCAACAGCGTCCGCCTCGAGACAGGGATGTGCCTGTTCATTTCGCGAACCATATTTTCGATGTCCACGTCTCATTATCTTTATCCTGCTCTTTACATTATCGCATCAAAATATCGATATCGCGGTCTCTCGAATGAATCATATATCATAAATGCAGTAGAACATCCATAGAACAAACCGCAACACTGTACCGCGGGAGATATCACATATGTTACTTAAGAAGAATAAGAAAGAAGAATTTCCAAAATACTATGAGGAAGACGAGGTCGAATGTATCGAGACACATGTGAAAGAACAATTCGGGGATTTTGAGAATGTGTTCCACGAACTTGTCTCTCCCGATATCCATGTGGATATCGCCATAGTGGACCCGACCCCGGAACATGATTATTACACTCTTGTAACGATGGGGATGGGAGCGCACCGAATGAATACTCCCCCGGAATTGGCGGAATACAAACTCGAACGCGCCGAGGTGATGATATGTCTTCCTTCCGACTGGGATATCCACAGTAACGATGAGACCTGGTACTGGCCGATAAGATGGCTTAAGATAATGGCCAGGCTGCCGATAGAACACGATACCTGGCTCGGATGGGGACATACCGTTCCTGTCGGTGATGCTCCTGTGGCGGAAAACACGGATTTCAAATGTTTCATGCTTCTGAATCCGGTGGATCATGGAGAATCCTCGAACGTTTGTAAACTACCATCGGGCGATGAAGTGAATTTCTATCAACTCATTCCCCTTTACGAGGGAGAGATGCAATACAAGCTCGACAACGATGCCGAAGCACTGCTGGATCTTTTTGATGATGAGGACAGAGGGATCGTGGACATCTACAGGGAAAGTGTTTGCGATGAGGTCGATGTCAAGCCCGATCTGCCCTTTGCTGAACGTACGTTGCTTTTCTGGGAATGGTTCGGAGAGAACGAGAAAAAGATCTCCAAGTTAATAGATGATAGATCAAAAAAGGATTCCGAGGCCATTGTCTCTCTGATCTCGGAAGGACTGTCCATCCTCTCCGATAAGATATATTTTAACATCGGAGGTCAGCATGAATTCACATTCTCCGTCGACGGAAAGACGCATCTGTTCTATCTGCTGCCATACGTCGTATCGAAAATGCCTTCGAAATTCGATAAGAAATGGAATTTCTTCCCCTACATGAACGGAACGGACGGTAAATCGTTCGCCATCTCGATGAACGGCATCGAGGTCAATGCCGACAAGACATTTGTTCTGCTCACACCAACTGAAAACAAAAAATACGATCTTGAATACTACTCCGAAAGTTTTTCTTCGGCTGAAGATGAACGCGGATCTGTTTTCTCCACCCTGATGAACAATATCGTCGGGGAAAGATTGACTTTCATGTGTATAGAGAACGTTTCCTATACCGATTCGAAAAAGGACGGAATGATCCCGCTCACCGAGATGGAGGAAAAACTCAACTCCGAGGTAAAGGAGACTTTGCCGACCGATCTCTTCATCCCATACGATCTGGAACCAGACGATGACGATCTCACATTAAGATATGATATCGGGGTCGGTATGACCAACCATCTCGGACTCATAGAAGAATTCTTCAACGGCAACGGAAATACTTACACCTCGTTCACCAGAATGGGTGCTTCTCCCGTATTCCTGTATTTCTGTCACAACGATGAATACGAGAAATGCGCGGAAGAATGTGAGAAGATCGCGGAACTTCTGAAGAAAAGTGTGCTTGATGGGAAGAACGGATACGGCGTATACCTGGGTTATGCCATGGGTACCAGATGCGGATATGTCGATCTGCTGATCTTCGATATCGACAGATTCATTGCGGAGATACCCGATATTTTAAAAGGAATTCCCCGCCCCATCTTCATCTCGTACTTCTACAAACAAAGTGATTCGCTTTACCTGAGTACCAAGAATTCTTTGAACCTTGATTCGGAGATAGATGTTCTGCATGAAAATAACCTGCATTATGAGATAACGCTGATCGCAAACAGTGTTCCGAAGGATGACTGGGACTACGATCTCAAAGGGAGATATGCCAGGGCACTTAACAACCTGTCCGAAGAGGAAGCTGCGTTGAAGATACTGGAATCCATTGCGGAAGAAGGAGAGGATGATGCCGTGTGGCACTACCGCATAGGTTATTCCCTTTTCTACCTGGACCGAGAGGATGAAGCGTTCGAACATCTCCAACGGTCGATCGACCTCGGAGATGACGATGCGGCGGAGCTCAGGGATTATTTCCTTGAAATGATGAAAGATCTTGAAGATGATGAGGACGATGACGAAGAATCAGAAAATGATTGATGTTACGCCATTGAATGATATTCGTTTAGCTCGCAATCACTGAAATACGCGTACATCCATACCTCACAGGATGGAAAGGAAGAATGTTTTGGAGGATGCGATAAGAACACATCCGTGCTATAACGAGGAAGCACACAAAACGTATGCGAGGATGCATCTTCCCGTCGCACCGAAATGCAACATCCAATGCAACTACTGCAATCGGAAATATGATTGCAGTAACGAATCCCGTCCGGGAGTAACCAGCGAGGTCCTTTCTCCGAGAGAGGCCGCGGACAAGGTCAGAATCGTAAAAGAAAAGATCCCGAACCTGAAGGTGATCGGTATCGCCGGACCTGGAGACCCTTTGGCCAATGAAGAAACGTTTGAGGCCCTGTCTCTGATCTCATCGGAATTCCCGGATCTGACATTATGTATCTCAACGAACGGTCTGGCACTTGCGGAGAATGCACAGAGACTTTTCGATCTTGGTGTGAGATTCCTTACCGTGACCATGAATGCCTCCGATTCGAACGTAGGGGGAATGATCTACGATACCGTCCTGTTGAATGGGAAAAGGTACACCGGAACCGAAGGCGCAGAGATCCTTATGGAACGTCAGTTGGACGGCATCAGGAAATGTGTGGAACTTGGGATGATGGTGAAGATCAATGTCGTCATGATCCCCGGGATCAACGATGAACATATTCCGGAACTTGTAAGGAAAGTGAAGGAATTGGATGTTTACATTGTGAACATCCTACCGTTGATACCGGTGGAAGGCACCAAGTTCAGCGACAGACGGGCACCGACATCAAAAGAACGAAAAGATCTGATGGATCTGTGTTCACTTGATGCCAAGATGATGCGTCACTGCAGACAATGCAGAGCAGACGCGATCGGTCTCCTCGGAGAGGACAGATCATCCGAATTCGTCAGACTTGGGTCATGCAGCGCGGGATGCGGCCCAGCAATGAACGATCCTGTTCCGATATCGATAATTGAAGGAAATAGCGATCCCGTGAAGATAGCGATCGCATCCTCCGACAAGAAGAATGTCGATCGCGGATTCGGTAATGCCGAAAAATTCCAGATATATTCTGTCACAGACAACGGTACGACCTTTTTACGAACAGTTGAGATCGATACCGACCATCAGGTAAGCGGTTCCCATCACAAGGAACATATCGCAGAGGTCATCGACGCACTAGATGATTGCAAGATAATAATCGTGAAAGAGATTGGTCCGCTACCTTCAAAGATGCTTGCGGCGAAGAACAAGATCGTATGCATCGCATCGGGAAAGATCAACAGCAAAGTGATATCTTCCTGTCTGAACGAACTGTAAAGATAGTGATGATGAAAATGTTTTGAAGAAGTTTGCTTTTTCTGACTTGTAATGTATCACATCGACGAAATGTAACTCAATGCGTTACATACGTGTAACCCACCGTATTGTACTTATCTATCTCAGCACCACCCGGCACACGGGTTTCCGTCACCAACGACAGGTGCACCTTCAATACATCCTCGCCGATTATCATTACGTCACATGTTTCGGTAACAATGAGGGTTCTCACGTTCCCTACGGTGCCATCAGTGCTTGACCTTACGAAATTGTATGACGAATCACCATCATGCAACGCGTGTTCCGCATACTCGAGTTCCGTGGATTTCAATTCCGCTTTTAGCTTTTGAGTACCTTTCACGCATTCGAACATAAGCGGTACTTCACTCGTGAGGTCCGCTCTCGTGAAGAACGTCCATTTGATCTTGTCGTTGTCGGTGAGCTCGAAACTCTTCAGTTCCACCGATTCTCCGTTGATGACCGCTGTACTTACTCCCTCATTCTCTGCAAATCTCAACTCACCTGTATCGATATTGAACGTCTGGTACTTCATGTTCGTACCTAACAGAGAACTAATCGGCGACACATCCAAAGCGTAATTGTACGTGTTGGTCCCGATCACTTCCAATATGAAAGTGGACGATGGTCCTTCCGTCACCTCGTACGTGATCGTACTTCCGATACTCATGTGAGTATGTAATTCCGGAACGTCATTGTTATCCTTATCGTCGGTCATGTTGATGACCAGCACGACCGAGACCGCCGCGACAACAATTATCAGCGCAACGATTATGACGATCGCAATGGTACCCACCGCTCCCGATCTTCCCTCTATCTTCTGTTTCATTTCCTACCTCCATTTGATAGAACTGATTCTGTAATGGATGTACTATATATTTATTGTAGCGATAGAGTGCCACGCCGTGTGAAATCGTACTATTGATATCCGTATCTTGTAAACGGAATCGTTCCGACTTCCGCGAGATCAGTTCGTAGCGAATATTATCGAAACTGCTACCAGGACAGCTACCAACAAGACAATCGCAACGATCCTTGGAGAAGCTGCTTTTTTGGACATTTCTTTGATCTTCTGTTTCATTTTTCAACCTCCGTTAAATGGACTGAACAGAACTGTAAGATACTGGCCAGTATAAAAACAGTCCTAACTTTTCAAATGCTTACCTGTGAACCGTTTTGCAGATCGAAAAGAAATGATCACCATATACAGTAAAAATCATAACAAAAAATGAAAAACACAAAAAGATGTTTCAAAGAGGTTTTCTTTATTTGCTTGAGATCGATCGTTTGTGTGATCCTCACGCTGTTTAATCCAACGAATAACTCACGGTCGAGTACGAGGATATCACGACGTCGGTCGACACGTTGGTTTTCGTCACCGATGATCTGTGAACGTTTAACGTATCATCGCCGATCATCATGACACTGCTCGAACTGGTGGACGTGTATGTCCTCACGCCCCCCTTAGTGATACTTCCGCTGGAGGAAGAGAAGGAAAACGATGCATCCCCGTGGGAATCCTCATCCGTATATTTCATATCGGAAGATTTCAATTCGGCTTTGATCTTGATCCCTTCTTTCTCGCATTCGATCATGACCGGAACCTTGCTTTTCTGATCCGCTCTCATGTAGAACGTCCACTTGAGTTCTTCATCATCGGTGACCGCGTAACTCTTCAGCTCCGTTGTTTCCCCTCCGATGGTTGCTGTGCTGACATCCTCTTTCAAAGCGAATCTCAACTCGCCTGTGTCGATATGAAACACCTGATACTTCGTGTTGCAACTGAACGCTGCGCTTATCGGCGACACGTTCATAGCATAGTTGTGGGTGTTGATCCCGACGATCTCTAAACTAAAGGTTGTCAATAATGACGTTCCTTCTGTCGTGTCGTATGTCATTGTGCTTCCGATACCGATGTGCTTATGTGATTCGGGGTGGTCATCGCCTTTGTCATTGTTGTCAGATGAGCCTGCAACGAATATCACTCCGACCGCTGCCGCAACCACTATCAACGCAACGATAATGATTATGAATTTGGAATCTAAGACTCCGGATCTTCCTTCGATCTTTTGTTTCATTTTTCCTTGTCTCCGTTTAATGAATTTAAACTTATACAAAGAAATCTGACTGATATAAAAGTGATTCTGGCTCTGTATATATTGTCCAACCGCTTACCTCATAATTTTATTTTTTGATAATAGATGTACGACGTTTTGTATAGAGGAAAATCGACGATCGACAGTAACTTCGTAGTTCATTTCTATGAGACAAAGAATTCCGTTCTATTCTGATGCAATTCAAAAAAAATTATAAAAATAGGTTAAGAGGTTTTTCTTCTGGAGACCACCGTTATAGAAGCATAAGTATCAAAGTGGTCGAGGATTGATATTGTAAACGATCTGCACATCCATAGGGCGATTGTTGTTCTCGACCTGATCCCTCTTCCTTTCGATCTCGTCATCCTTGAATTGTTCATAGTCTGCCCATGCGAACTCTGACAATATCTCATGCATGGCGATTTTCGCCAAACACGGATGTCCGTATCCCTCTATGAGATCCATTATTTCGTCTTTTATTATCGATATGACTTCGTCTCTCGTCATAATTCAACGATTATTGTGGAAGGTTATTATCTCCGATGTTTACAGTTAACATGACGTCTCTGTTAGGAAGGATACCATCGTATCAATCCTTTATTCATAGCGTATATAAACGATGATAATATCACGCTTTCAAGAGGCTTGCAAAAATGGAAGCACAGGAACTAAGAGAAGCATTCGTCAATTTCTTCAAAGAGAGAGGACACACATATATCAGATCGGCATCTTTGATACCGGAGAACGATCCGACGGTGTTGTTCACCACGGCAGGAATGCACCCCCTTGTTCCCTATCTTCTGGGAGAGAAACATCCCGGAGGGAACAGATTAGTGAATTTCCAGAAATGTATAAGGACTGGAGATATCGACGAGGTCGGGGATGCAAGCCACCTGACATTCTTTGAGATGCTCGGTAACTGGTCGCTCGGAGATTACTTCAAGAAAGAATCGATAGAGTTCAGCATGGACCTTCTCCAGAATGTCCTGAAGATTGATAAAGAACATCTCGCGGTGACCGCGTTCGAAGGAGAAGAAGGAATTCCTAAGGATTTTGAAACAGCGGAGTATTGGAAGAAACTCGGAATGAGGGACGATCAAATTTTCTTCTACGGAAGGAAAGATAACTGGTGGGGCCCCGCAGGACAAACGGGACCTTGCGGCCCTGATACTGAGATATTCTACGACAACGGTCAAAAGAAATGCGGACCGGAATGCGGACCGTCGTGTCACTGCGGAAAGTATACCGAGATATGGAATAATGTCTTCATGCAGTACTTCAAGGACAAGGATGGAAACTACTCTCCCTTGCAGCAGAAGAATGTCGATACCGGGATGGGATTGGAACGAGTTCTCTGTTTCGTCAACGGTGTGAAAAGTGTTTATGAAACAACATTGTTCAAAGGGATCATCGGAAAACTGGAAGAACTATCCGGAAAGAAATATCAGGATGACATCAAAGCGTTCAGGATCATCTCCGATCATCTGAGAGCGGCGACGTTCATGTTGGGAGACGGAGTCATCCCTTCAAAGATCGGTCAAGGATACATTCTCAGGAGATTGATCCGAAGAGCCAGCAGGTACATGTCGAACATCGGGATCGAAGGAGTTAACATGCAGAAGATCTCGGAAGTGATAGTTTCCGAATACTCCGCGGCATACCCCGAACTTGAAGCAAATAAGCAAACAATCTACGAACAGATAACCGCTGAAGAGGAGAAATTCCACAAGACACTCAGCAAAGGCCTCAGAAGATTTGATGAGATGCTCAAAGAGAACGGAGATTCAACTGTTCTGAACGGAGAGTTGGTGTTCAGACTTTACGATACATTCGGATTCCCGGTCGAACTGACCCAGGAACTTGCGGTGGAGAAAGGATACAGCATAGATGTCGAGGATTTCGACAAGAGGTTCAAAGAACACCAGGAGAAATCCAGAGCCGGATCCGAACAGATCTTCAAGGGAGGATTGGCGGATGCAAGCGAGGAAACAACGAAACTGCACACAGCGACCCATTTGCTTAACGCAGCACTGAGGAGCATTGTCGATCCGAACATAATGCAGAAGGGAAGCAATATCACAGCCGAGAGATTAAGATTCGATTTTAACTTAGATCGCAAACTAACTCCCGAAGAGCTGACTGAAGTTGAAAAGTTCGTCAACAATGCCATCAAAGCAGATATTCCGGTTGTTTGCGAGGAACTCTCTTATGATGAAGCGAAAAGAAGGAATGCCATTGGCGTCTTCGAGGACAAATACGGTAATGTTGTGAAAGTCTACAGCATTGGAGATGTTTCCGTTGAGTTGTGCGGAGGACCTCACGTACAAAGTACAGGAGAGATTGTCGGATTCAAGATTAAGAAAGAAGAAAGTTCAGCTGCCGGAATCAGAAGAATCAAAGCAGTTGTTGGGAACTTCTAAATATTATTTCTCACTCAATATTCGATCTGCGTAAGAACATGACGATGTTACCATTAAACCACGGGATTTTGCGACATTTATTGCAGAATCTACGAGCGTCTTTCCATATCCTTTCCCCCTAAACTCGGGATACACTACAGTATGTCTTATCTCCAGCATGTTATTTACTACCATAAATGAAACATATCCTACCTCGTCTCCTTCAACGGATAGTTTGATTGTTTCTTTTTCGGAAGAATCTTTGATTATTTTTTCCACAATTGTGAATAGATTTTGTATGTAAAATATTTTAGCATTTTTCATAAGCATTTCAATCTTTATTCCGACTTAAATTCAAATGAACAAAAATCAAATATGATTTTAATTTTGTTCATGTTTGCTTACTGTATAATACATCATAATTTACCCGTAGAGTGCCAACTCCCAAAAAATCCCAGCATAACTTTCTTTTCAAAGTGATTACGGAGTCTGTCCTAAATAGTAAAATGTATAGATTACACAAACGATATCTACTATAGTTTGTCATTATCCTATTGCAAATGGTAAGAAATCATATTGTTCCCAAGTTAATTATAGAGAGATTTGCACGTCCAATAAACCTTTTTAATACAGAAAGTGAACGACTGTATAAAGACCGAAATCCAAAAAAGACATTCTGGGAAGAGGGCGCATATGACGACGAAGTGGAAAAGCAGTTGTGCCAGGAATTAGAGAATCCTTTTGCAACAGTGATTGATAAAAAAATTATCAATAAAGATAAAATCGTTTTAACTAGAAATGAACTAATGCTAGTGAAAAGATTTCTATTGATTCAAAGTGTAAGAACGCGCGGACCAAATAAGTTTTATGACATCCTTTTTGATTTCAAAGAAGCCGTTGACAATAGTATTCTAATGCACGGGCCTTCATTAGATTCTTCGATAACAACCCTTCCATCGATCACTGAAAAATCCGATGACAAATTTACTTTGTATATGCAGGCAATAAAGATGTTTTCCGAATGTATCGTTGCAGAAGAAATGATGTGGCATGAATATGCAACAAAAGAAACATACTTCTGGGCGAAAACTTTTCAGGATTCATATCTTGTATTTTGGGACAGTGATGAAAAACAAGATTTCATATTAACCGATAACGGAATGACAACGGAATATGATCTTTGTTCTATGCTAATCGAAGGTAGTTCTTTTCTCTCCAAATCGTCTTATTTACTTGCACAATTTACAAAATATGATAAAGATCTATGGAAAAAACGATATTATGCAGATATTTTTCTAAAAAACCAAACAATGAATGAAAATTTCAACGTATTTAATCTAACTGCGAATAGATGTGTGGCTGTTGTGAACCCGTTCTTTCGGCCTTACAGTAATAAATCAGTTATGATAATGGTGCCCGGTGAAGAGATCGATGCAGATGTGCCAGATATCTGGCCAACATATATGGAAAAAGATGCTTTTAGAGTCCCTGAAAATAAGCATATTATGGGACACATCGAACTATTGGATCATGATGAATATATTTACACTCCATACAGTTTATCTTTAATTGAAACTGTTTATGTGAACACCTTGGCATTGAGATGGAGTCCTCGTTTTATCGGATTTAGAGATGTAAACAGAATAATAGATTCAATTTATTGCATGGCCACATGGAACGCAATGAACAAAGAAGATGTTATTAAAGATGACGTGATTGATGATAATGCTTTCAAAAAACACTTTGATGAAGATGTTTATGTGAAAATGATGAATCGAGAATATGGAGGTTCAATAATAACTGCATATATTCACCCCCTACTCTTCTGGGATATTTGTAAGGACAAAGCATGGAGAGATATTGAAGGAAACAGATACCTTCTCGAATACTTCTTGTCTCAGGAAGAAATGGTTAGAACTCACGATCACTTTGACGTTATGGGAACGCCAGATGAGAAAATAGAATACTTGAAAAATTGTTTAAAAAAACTAAATAACCGAGAATGAATTGACAAATAATAATTTTGATTATTTTGCTGTCATGATGTACTCGAATCAGAAAATTATTTGTCTGCTCGCCACTATTCAAGAATATGGTCAACATTTATCGAGAAGAAGACGTAACAATCGAGGAATATGTAATCGCACTAAACATACTTCCTACTAAACCCCTGAATTTACTTTTAACTCTATACGATAATGCTCCAGATCATTCAGCATCAGAGGAAGAATTATCCCACAAAATGGGATATAAAGATAATCATGCATCAAGTCTACAAATAGGAAAGGTAGGAAAGCGTATAGCAGATATACTATCTAAGACGCCAAATAATAACTATAGTACAGGTCCTGCATGGTTCCATTTTATTGGTGGCAGATACTGGAATGAAAAACCATCCAAGAAAACAGATGAACGTTGGGAAATGACAGAGAATTTGTGTAAAGCGATAGAAACCCTGAGAAAAGAATAACAATAATAAAGGGCATCGATGGTGTAAATAAATTCACCATCGACCCTTTTTGTTATTAATTTAGTTTTGTTAATTATTGGTCTGCATCTTTCTCCAGATTTTCTCTTTTCAATTCATCAAATTTAGCCGTCATCGTAACATTGCCGCGAGTCAGCTTTTTGATGGTCAGATCATCGGCCTTATCGTTCGCAATACGAAGATTCCTGTCCGAAGCAAGAAGAGCATCCTTGGTCTTCTGAAGCTGTGCCATTGTCTTGTCTATGCCGGCGATCGCGTCCTGAAATCTTTCATTGGCAAGTCTGTAGTTTCTGGAAAAACCCTGTTTGAAAGCCTCAAGATCGTTTTCAAAGTTAGTGACATCCAGATTCTGACTTTTTATCAGTGCCAGTTCAGATTTATAGTTCATCGATTTTATTGCACTGTCCCTCAGGATAGTGATCATCGATATGAAACTCTGCGGGCGGACCACATACATCTTCTCATGACGATACGATACATCGGCAATTCCGGAATTGTAGAAATCGTTATCCAATTCAAGGAGAGAAACGAGCACTGCATACTCACAGTTCTTTGCTTCCCTATCCTTGTTCAGCTTGTCCAGGAAGTCCTCGTTCTTTTTCTTCGTAGCGGTCTCATCCAATTCGGTCTTCATGTCGAACATTATTGAAACGATCTCATTGTTGTCCGTATCATATTCTCTGTAGATGTAATCCCCTTTGCCTCCTTCTTTCACCTCGCTGTCCTTTTCGAAGGATGCGTTCTTGAATGCTGTCGCCCTCATCCTATTGAATTCGATCTGACAGTGCTGTTCCAACGATTCACCAACCATCTTCGTCGATTGTTTCGCCTTGAAATCCTTGTAGTAAGCGATCTGCTCGTTCTTCTCTGTTATCTTCGATTCATATGCTTCCTTCAACGATTTCTCTGAAAGCTGCTTCTCCGTTTCTTTCATTTCGATGATGCCTTTCAGTTGATCGCGTTCCTTTTCAATATCCGCAATGACCTTCTGTGTTTCCAGTTGGTTGGATAACTCTTGATTTTTCATTTGCGCTTGTAATCCCTCGATCACCGAATCTTTACGAGAGGCCTCGAGTTCCAAGGCCGCTTTTTGTTCTTCGATCTGTCTTTTAAGCACAATTATCTCATCTTCTTTCGTTGATAATGCATCCCTTATTGCCAACTTTTCCTCTTTTTCCGTTGATTCCAATTTAGTTGTCAATTTGGCCTTCTCTATCTCGAACTCATTTATTCTGCCCATCAATGCTTTCTCTGTCTGTTCAACGGCGAGAGCAACAGATTTTTCCTTGTCCGCATTCCATATGTTCTCCCGATCAAGGAGTTCCTTTTGGAATTCTTTATCACGAACCTGTCTGATTATATCTGCAAGTCCGGACTCATCTACTTTGAACGCTTCACCGCATTTTGGACATCTGATCTCATTCATTCTTTCACCTTCAGTTTCTTCTTTTCTTCTTCCATCTTCCTCATGTATTCCGCGTACTCACTTTTTGGCACATAAATACAGATGCCGTCGGAACCTCTTCCTACTCTGATCCATGTTTCTGATTGGGTCGTCTTTTCTTCGCAGAAGATCATGCTACTGCCTCCATCATTGAATTTAAAAACATGTTCGCGAATCCCAACGGTCCTTCGGAGACAATGAACTCAATATCCTCATCTTCAAGAATAAATCTTGGACACTCGCATCTTGACGTGTTCACAATCATAAGATTATCCATGTTTGTGAATTTGTCAGCCATTTTGATCAACGATGTGCTTGCAAAATCCCGAAATGATACCACCTCGACCTTCTTTCCTCTCAATTGAACCTCGTCAACAGCGGGAACGAAATCTCTGTCGCCGCTGACCACAATCGCAACATCGTAAAGATTATCGCATGCGGCAACAATCATCCTTCTGGCCATAGCGACATCCACTTCCTTCTGGCAGGTAACACCTTCCTTGCATTCCCTGATGTCCATCCTGAACCCTTTTTGGGCCAAAGCGTGGTGGTAATTGCGTCTAGGGCTTTCCGGCACACATGAATCGAATATGTATGCGGCAGTCAACCTTCTCTCTCCGAGAAGGATCTTGACCAGTTCCTCGTAATCGAGGAATGCTCTCTTCAATCCAATGTTCATCATCATGTGATCTGTGTTGCTTATGTCTATGAATATCATCACTCTGTCGTTCTTATTTTCCGTTATTATCGTCATTTCTTTCACCTTGTGCCTTTACAGCACTATCACTAATATGCTCCGAACATTATTATAACATTATCTTGTAATAAATGCAATGAAATAATTTTTGTAATAATTGAAATATTATGTACGCACTATATAGATGATGATAACATGGCAACCGGACGCCGAAAAAGGATAATGATCGCTTGTGTGACCTTCGAGACCGTCAAAGTAGCGGAGCCCGTTAAGTTCTATGAGACGTCTAAAGTACACGTCATACATTATATCAAAGATCCGACAAATCCTAAGAGCCGTATGTATGTCGAATTTTTCGACAGAGTTTGTGATCTCATCAAAAGCAACGATGCGGATGCTGAGATCGTTGAACATAACGTAAGAGTGAGTGATTTCTCCTCGATGCTCAGAACGGTCCTGAATATCATTGAAAATGAAAGAAGAGAATCGAATGATTGCGATATTTTTGTGAATATCTCTTCGGGGACATCGGAATATGCTGCGGCTTCCGCAATCGCCTCGATGATGAAAGAGAACATAACTGCGTTCTCAGTCAATACCAAAAATTACACAATAACGGATTATGAAAGAATAAAGGCTGCATATTACGATAATGATGTTCCTATCGGTCTTACAAAGGCCGTGTACGATCCGGCGGCGCTTACTTCATACAAGATCAGCATACCTCAGGAACACCTTGTCCGTGCACTCAGGATCCTTGATGAAAGGAATCAAAAGAAACTGTCGGTGAAAGGACCTCAAATGATACAGGCTCTGAAGGATAAGGAGATCTGGTACAGGGAGATTTCTTATGATCACCCGAACGAACGAAGTAAACAAAAACTAAGTGAAGCGGTTTACTATCAACGGGATTATGTCAATAAATGGATCGATGCCGAGTGGGTCCGGAAAGACGAATTAACAAAAAGATATCGGTTGACGGATAAAGGAAAGACCATCATTGAAACGTTCTATGTTGATTAAATTCTATGGGCACTCATTAATTAATTCGTTCATTCTTCTTTTATGTAACGATGCCTGTAGTCTGAGTGAAAATCGAGATAAACCATAAATTGATTTTCTTTTACTCTCCGCATGTTAAAGTGCGTGAGATATAAAAAAGAATTAGTTTGTAAAAAAATTTATTTAAAATCATGCACTATCCCTATAGACCTTCCAAATGATTTATAGAAAACGTGACAATATCACAAGAAAAATCTGCACCAAATTTCAACATCATGTATCAGAAGTAATATTTTTGAACACAGTTATACCATACAATTTAATTACCATTGTAAACCATGCCCTATGAGGAAAATGAACAAGAGAGCAACATCAATTATCTTCGACGGAAAAAGATTCGATTTTCATGTGCTTCCTATAGAACTATTTCCAGATATACAAGCGTTTGAAAAACTTATTAAACACTGTGCCGCAAAAAAATATAAAGAAGCACATCCCGACAGGGAAAGATTACCCAAGGGATTTAACAAAAAAATTTCAATAGGAATATCTAATATTGCTGAAGGCTCAACAGGCGTTGAATTTTCTCATATTATGGCATATGGGCAACAAAATATTTGTCCAACTAGTGAAGAAGGTTGCTTTCAAGCAGCAATTGATGAAATTACATCTCTAATCGATTCGGTGAGTGACGAATTTTCGGATATACCTGAAGATTATATACCTTTTTTCGATAAATTTGGGCGTGGTCTACAGGAAGGAGACACGCTGATAATAAGAAGTAGTGATAATAAAACCGCTAAAATGGATAGAAAAAAACGACATATCATACTAACGGCCACAAAAACACCATTCACAGATGAGATAAGTGCATATGGAATAGTTAGTAATCTGGATTTAGAGAATGATAAAATAAATGTGATTCTTTCAATAGATGGGATCAAATCAGAAGTATCAATAGAAAAAAATCTCAATGAATGGGCAGAGCTTAACATCGAGAATATCTCCTACAAGCTAAGTCAACATAAAATTTATTTTGAGGGAATAGGTCGCTTCAATGGAAAAGGTAAACTGATGTCCATTGAAGAAATAAAAGATCTCCAAATTATAGATCCGTTAGACATCCAAGCCCGGATTGAAGAACTTTCTGACTTGGAAGATGGGTGGTTAGATTGTGGAGGGAGAGCAATCTCAAAATGCGGTGCGAAAAAAATATCCGACCTATTCACAAGATTTTATGATGATAAACTTCCTCTTCCGCATATTTTCCCTACTGAAGTTGGCAATCTTCAAGCGGAGTGGTCATTTAAAAGCAAAGAAGTGTTGTTAAAAATAAATCTCGAAACTCTAGGTGCAGAATGTACAATTATTGACATCGAACGCGACTCCGATGAAGAACACATATTAGATTTGTCTGATGAAAAGGATTGGAGTGAATTCAACTCCATAATTTTGGAGAGCTCAGATGAAAAATGAAACTTTGTTATTGCGTCAGGTACATCCTAGATTTGTTCAAGCGGGAGAAATAACCTCACAAGTATTCAAACTCTCAAATGGAGAATCAGGACTTTCCGCATACAATGGAGATTCCATTTCGCCCGAAGATGCCCATACTCACTACACCACAACCCTCAATAATATGTCCTGCGGAGTTGTGGGGATATCAAAAAAAGAATGTGAATCGTGCAGATTAATTGTAATTGAAGACAAAATACCTTTTGAAGAACATGTTAGTATTTTATACGGAGATATACAAGGTAAAGAGTTAAATCGCACTGCGGTAAAGTTAAAAAGATTAGCAATTGACAGAGGATGGTTATTCGGCCCTAATTACAGATAACTACAAACAATGATTAATTCTTATTGTACCCTGACTTCAACAGTTGATGATTGAGGTTAAGTGTGTTTTTCAGAAACTGGCCGAAAGAAGAAGTGTCCTCGTTCAATACGATGTTGTGACACTGCTCTGATGAAACCATCGGCAAAAGATTAACTCCTTCTGACATTTTGCTCCCATGGGGACAACCTACGATCAAATTGGAAAGCCCCATGATGGGAATAGCATGCACAGAAGGAGGTCATCCTCCAAAAGGATAGAATAGGCCACATTATCAAACTAACGGAGATAGTGTTGAATGGATTGGGAGTTCCAAGGTATAATTCGGCCAGAAGTAACAGGTTATATGATGAATATTCAAAAATTGGACTGTTGATATTGAAACAGCATCTGGATATTTCCTATCGGGAGCTGTGTTCGATATTGTTTTCGCTGAAAGTTTGGAAAGGACGAGTTCCCGACCATTCCACTTTGGTGAAGTTCTCTAAGAGAATAAGTGCGGACATCATGGATAAGGTGTTGAGATATGTAGCACATATGATGTGCGGCGCGAACATGAAGGTCGCCGTCGATTCTACGAGATTCTCATGTTCGAATGCTTCCAGACATTTTGTCAAAGACTCGAGGAGATGTCCGGTTCGGAAATAATGTTCGTAAGCGCTGTTCAAAGGGGATTCTCAAAGGCATCATTCGCCGTGGATACGAATACAAAGATGATTCTGGCATGTGATTGTGTAGATTCGAATCATGCCGACGTGAAGAGGATCACGTATCTGATAGACGATCTTGCCGGGAGTGAGTTCAGCATATCCTATGTTGTTGCGGACAAGGGATATGATGCAGAGTACGTACACAAGGAAATATGGGAAAGACTGGATGCAAAGACAATGATCCCGATAAGGAATATGTCCAAACCTTCCAAAGGCGATACTTCCAAGAAAGCCAGAGGGTTCAATCGCAGACTCATGGGATGCAATTTTGATAAGACCGCCTATAATCGAAGACCACTGGTCGAAACGGTCAATTCGATGATCAAAAGGAAGATGGGGGATGTAGTATACGGGAAGAACGAAGCATCAAGACACAAGGAAGTATTGTTCAGATGTATAGCTCATAACATCAGAAGGCTGATGGACTTGGGATGTGTGATTTTATAATGGTTTCACCAGAGCATGTGACACATAAGGTATTAACCGAACGGAGGACATATCGCCTATTCCCGAACGACAATAAATCAGTTCCTATCGGAACCCATGGCCTGCGTGCGTAATTATCTGGAAAAGCTGGGCTTCGCCCCGCTTTTCCGTAATCTTGAGTGCAAAGGGGAACCGTTGTTCCCGCTTATGACCGCATTAATATCGTATCGTTTGACTGAGGATTTTTCAGTGGAACCTGACCTCGACACTTGTTTGTAATTGTTGAGATACTGGACTGGTCGAGGTCAGGGTTCAACGGCAGGTGTCAAGACTGGGTCCAATCACAATGGATGTTGGTGGGAGACAAGGGCCATTTAATATTACAGTACTAGGTTTTCAACTCCAATGATTCTTTCAGAATTTGAGTAGAATGATATTTTATTTTTCCATGTCTTTTTTTATCGCTGTGGCAATAGCATTGCTTAAAATTGGCGGTACTGCATTCCCAATTTGTTTCATTTGTGATGATTTTGGTCCATAAAAAATAAAAGTATCCGGAAAGGATTGTAAACGTGCAGCCTCTCTGGATGTAATGCAGCGATTCAAAAAAGGATGCATAAACCTACCTGAGGAAGGAGTGTCGTAACGAGTCGTTATTGTTACTGATTGATCTGTATGAATCATCCTAGACCAAGTGCCGCTGTAAATCGATTTTGTTAAATCCCTAAGTGGCAATACTTCCTTGCCCTTTCCGGGAGGTATGAGATCCATTTTTCTTATGGACTCTTTAGAATGAGCCGTTGAAATATGATTGTATAACTCGTGCGAGTTTTCTCGTAACTTTAATTGGTACAGACTCATTGGTTTTAGAGGATAACTTTGAGAGAATGTTCCTTCCCCCGAATCAAGAAATGCAAGATCACTTATTGCATCCCATATTGTTACCCTTTCATTTAGTGGGGGGGGTAAAAAACAACATCTATTACCTTGTTTAGCAAGAAATATTGCTCTTTTTCTGTGTTGCGGCACTCCATACTCACTGGCATCGAGAATCTTACAATCAACAGTGTATCCCATAGAACAAAATAAATTGAGAATTTCTCTCTTAAACATCCCATTTTCAGCAGTCAGGATGTTTGGAACATTTTCCATCACAACATATTTTGGTCGAACGTATTCAATAACTTTGGAAAAATATCTGAAAAGGTAATTTCGTTCGTCATGAATTGTCTTTCTAGAACCTTTTTGTGAGAACCCCTGACAAGGTGGCCCCCCTATAATCACTTCAGTTTTCTCCCTATAGTTGTAAAAAACAGAAGATATATCCAAAGATGTTATGTCCGCATTTATCATTTGAACTCGGGGATTATTTCTTTTATACGAATATGCAATATCAATGTCAATTTCATTGGCCAAAACAATGTTGAATCCTGTCTGAACAAAACCAAGCGACAATCCGCCAACACCGGAAAATAAATCGATTACATTCATTTAGCATCACTATTGTCCTTATCCACAACTATTAACGAATAATTCCTTTCTGCATCTTTGTCCAAAATTCTTTTCTGAACCATTTTAAAATATTCGTCTCTTAATTCGATTCCGATGAAATTTCGACCTATTTTTTTTGAAACCACTGCGGCTGTACCTGATCCCATGAATGGATCAAGAACTAGGTCTCCCGGTTTTGACAATAATTCAATAAACCATGCAAATACCTTTTCGGGTTTTTGCGTTGGATGCCCTCCATATTTCTTTTCACTGCTGGGAGTAGCCGAACTTTCAATAAAATCATGTATTGCATTACCTTGATTGTTGAATGTTCCTGTTTTCTTTTTATTAATAAAGTACATCCAGCCTTCAACGGAGTTGATGAACTGAAGATTCATGTTTCTGGGCATAGGGTTTTTTTTATGCCAAATTCCAGTAGTCTTGTAATATAGACCGTTTTTTTCCGCAAGTTTCAATATTGTTTCCATGCGAATTAATGACATGAAAATAACTATTGCCCCTCCTTCTTTCACCATACGGTTTGTTTCTTTGAAAAAAAGATCCATGCTGTCGCGCCATTCTTCGAAGGATAGTTCGTCCCATCCTGCATCACCAAAAAAATTATTCCTCATTTTAACAAGATTGGTGTCACGATTCTTCATAAAGTTTGCAATATTGTAAGGTGGATCTGTGAGAACCAAATCGATAGAAGATGATTTGATATTCACCATCTCATCTAAGCAATTGCCTTTAATCAATTTTATCTCAACCATTTTTATTCTCCAATTGTTCGAAGTTTTTTCAATCCTACAAACGTCGCGTCGTCGACATCCTGCATCTCCCTTCCCGTGATCTCACTCGATTTCTTAGTCCGGATGGGCGATAAGAGTCCAACTATTGAAAAGAACTCATCCAACCTCACGCGTACTTGCGCCTTTCTAGGTACATTGTCTTTGTGTTCACGTTCGCGAGGGTTGTTGACAGGAAAGGGTTTCATTCCACACATCATGATGATTTCATTTATTTTAATGCCCATAGCAATATCTTCAACGTCAATTGCGATAGATTTTAAAGTTGCATCGGGAGAACCTTTGGAATCGAACATTCCTCTTAAAAAGCTAATTTTTATTTCTTTTGAAGAATTTTTTATATCATCAAAAATCTCATCGAGTGTATTTTTTCGATCGGACATAAGATTACTCTTGAATAAAACTGAGAACCCAACTAATCCTCCGAAACCTAACCCGTCTCCCAACTCACGGGTTGTTAAATACGAAATGTCTTTTGATATTGAATGAAGCAACATGATTACTTTATCTCTATGTTCATTTAAATCCGTAACAAACTCCCTATCATTCGGCCTATTGTTATACCTCACTGGCGAAAAGACATAATTGGATTGATTGTATTCCACTGTGTGAAAACCGTTTAGTACAATTCCTCCCAGGATATATGCAACCTCTGTAGTTATGTGGCTGTAATCAAAATTTGAATTGACAACTATCGCTTGTCTATTCAAGTGTAATTCTGTTCCGGGGACAAATCTATTGGTTTGTGTTCTTTTCACTCTTTTGTTCCCTTTCATTAACACATTCCCTTTAGGAAAGGGTGATTGTGAATACAACGTGCTCTCGCGTCGTAATAACCCGTTTATCTCGGACCCATTATCTGCTAGCCACTGTTCAACGTCATCACAAAAAGATGTTATTTCACTGGAATTTTCCAATTTAATTGAGGATTCCATCATCTCGTAACAATATTCGTTGAATGCTGCTATTTCCCTCTTGTCGGTAGTTGCAATTCCACCCTCTATATTTCCCCCAGAGAATAATCCCCTTTCAGTACAATTGCCACTGGTGATGAGTAGTTCTTTATTATCAACACAGTATGCTTTCATATGAAGATTGTTAAGAAGATATATTTTTACTCCTGGAATCAATGAAAGTTGCCTTAATGCTGTGATGTCCGAACTTCCTTTTGCGAAATACTGAGGGTCTCCAGACGTAATTACAGTTAATTTTTTATCATACGATGATTGTTTAATGTCGAAATGATACAGTATTTCATCAAGAGCGCTTTTTTTTATGTACGGCGAACATATTACTAACCCGTCCGATAATGATTCTTTTGCGACCCAATTCTCATATATCGGCGAAATGATGAAATTTGACATGTTTTTAACCTTTTTGAACTGTTTCAAAACGTAGAGAAACCTTACTTGAACTTATACTTGCCCAATTCGTACGTAAGCTAACAAAACGTGAAACAACAAGAGTGGACTGGGCGAGATTTGAACTCGCGACTTCTTGCTTGCAAAGCAAGCGATCTTCCAGCTGATCTACCAGCCCACAAACCTCTGAATGATGAGCCATTATAAAGGCTTTATCTTTTCAAAACTCTAAGTTATCATTAAATTTAATGTTGTACATGCAATATCGATACCATGGGCTCAATGTTGTCTCGTTTAGTGTGGAAAAGAAAGAAAACAACTTACATTGATCCTGTGCCTCAAAGAGAAGACAATAAACCTGATGTGTGCGAACAACCTCAACCACCTTCAGAACATCTCGATCACGCTTTGACAAAAACACTACATTTGTTGGAACAAGACTACAAAGACCTTTTTGACAGTGATGAATACATTTCAGAAAATGTGCGAATAAATTTCGAAAAAAAATATCAAGAGGCGATATCCAATAGACCTCTCATCGGACAACATCCCGAGATCGAAGAAACATTGAAAGACCTTGCACATGACATTGCTTTACACAACGATATCTGTGTGAAGAAAATTTTGGAAAAAGAATCTAACTATTTCGATCATATTTTATCCGATATTGATGAAAAAATAATGTTGGATGAAGAACAAAGATTGGCAGTAGTCGTTGATGAGGACTATTGCTTATTGGTTGCCGGTGCGGGTTCCGGAAAGACCACCACGGTCGCAGCGAAGATAAAATATCTCGTGGAGAAAAAGGGGATCAATCCTCACGATATCCTTGTTTTTTCATTTACGAATAAGGCTGTTGATGAATTGAAAGACAGAGTCAACACCGGCTTGGGAATTGATGCAAAAATAACAACGTTCCACAAATTTGGAAAAGAACACATCAGAAAACCGGATCCGAAAGAATTCAGGGTCGAAGACAATCCTTATTGGGTCATTTCAAAGATCTTAGATGAGTTGATCTCGACCGACAAAGAACTTGTTGCTTTAATAGTTCGGTATCTGGGATATTATCTCGACATCCCTGATGATTTTCATAACTGCAATACGATCGAAGAATATCATCTCTCCAAGGCAGCAAACAAATTCAACACCCTCAAAGGAGATGTCAGCAGATATAACGAAGAAGTTACCAAATCTCGTACAAAGAACAAAGTCACATTGAAAGGAGAACAGCTAAGATCCATTCAAGAGGTACAAATCGCCAACTTCCTCTATCTTCATAAGATTCAGTACGAATACGAAAGTGTCTATCCTTTTACTCTGGTCGGATCCAACAAAGCGTACACTCCCGATTTTTTATTGAAACGGGGCGACAATATCGTTTATCTGGAACATTTCGGATTAGACGAGAATCTCAACAACACACTCTACAGTCCCAAACAACTGGAAAAATACAGAAAGTCCATCTTAGACAAAAGAGAATTGCACAAGGAACATGACACTGCCCTGATTGAAACATGGTCCTCATATAGCGATGGAAGCACACTCATGCAGCATCTTGAAGAAGAATTACTGAAGAACGGTTTTATTCTGGAGTCCCGCGATGCGATCGATGTGTACAATGTCATCATTGAAAATTCGAAGGATAAATATGTAAAAAGACTGACGTATTTCCTGAATAGATTCATCGAATTGTTCAAGGTTCAGGGATTCGTTATCGAAGACTTTGCAACCTTGAAGAAAGAGACCGACGATCCCCGAACTTTATTGTTTCTGGACATTACGGAAAGAATATTCGAAAAATATGAATCGATCCTTTTGAAAGAGAAAAAGATTGATTTTGCGGATATGATAAATAACGCATATCTCGAACTCAAAAGAATGGAGTTGTGGGGAGAATTCCTCCCTTACAAATACATTATCATAGACGAGTTCCAAGATATCGCAAAACAGAGATTCGACCTCATAAAACAACTTTCAAAGGTTTCTCATGCGAAGATCACTGCTGTGGGTGATGATTGGCAATCAATATATGCCTTCTCGGGCTCCAATGTGAGTCTGTTTACCGGATTCCTGGAGATGATGGGTCGCGGTAAAGAAATGAAAATAACCCGAACCTATAGAAATTCTCAACAATTGATAGACATTGCGGGAAGTTTTGTACAGAAAAATCCGAAACAGATTCAAAAACAACTGATTTCAGATAAAAGTTTGGATGATCCCATTCGAGTGATATCATACGATTCTCAGGAAAAAAAGATGAAAAATCTTGCAAAAGCAATTACTGACACCATAGGAAATATCCTGGAAGAATATGGAAATGAGTCGTCGATACTTCTACTCGGACGGTATAATTTCGATGGTAAAAAATTGACGGATACGGAGTTGTTCGAAGACATCAATAAGAAATTTGTTTCTGTAAAATATCCTGATGCGAACATTACGTTCATGACCGTTCACGGATCCAAAGGACTTGGATTTGATAATGTGATCCTGATAAATCTGAAAGAAGGAAAATACGGATTTCCCTGTCAGATTGAAGAGGATCCCATCATTAAGCTTGTGCAAACCACCGACAACAAGGTGGAATATGCCGAAGAGAGAAGACTCCTTTATGTTGCATTGACCCGTACAAAGAATCGCGTCTACATCACTGTGCCAAGTAATGCTCCTTCGCGGTTCTTGATCGAACTCAAAAAAGACTATGGTGTTCCCATACCCGAAGACTTAAACATGGATGTACCGGATGCCCACGACTTGAGATGTCCGTTGTGTTCATTCCCTCTGAAATATGAAACCAATGCAACATTCGGAATGAATTTGTATGTTTGCAGCAATGATCCTGAATTATGCAATTTTATGACAAATCACAAACGGCATCTATTTGATATCAAGAAATGCTCGAAATGTGAAGATGGCTACCTTAGAGTCATTGAAAAATATGGTGATGTGTTCTACGGTTGCACCAATTATAGAACTGAAAGGAGATGTGGGGAAATGGAGAAGATCATTGGCAAGGGACTTCACCGCCTTTCTCCGGATGGTACCCCAATCCGTGCTAATAAATAACACGGTGTATATTAAGTGTCAAATCCACAAGGAAGAATCAAAATGTACGGAAAAGGCATAAGATTGGAAAGGATCCTCGATCGAAAAACAGGGAACACAGTGATAGTCCCATTGGACCACGGAATATCAGTAGGTCCGATCGAAGGTCTCATTGATATGAAAAATACTGTCAACGGTGTTGCGAACGGTGGAGCAACGGCCGTTCTCATGCATAAGGGACTCGTTGGCTACGGACACCGTACAGAAGGAAAAGATGTTGGTCTGATCCTTCATCTCTCTGCGTCCACGGACATCGGCGTTACATCGAGAGGTAAAGTTCTCGTAGCCACTGTCGAAGAAGCTATCATCATGGGTGCCGATGCCGTTTCCGTCCACATCAATGTTGGTGCCGAAACCGAAGCAAATATGCTGAAAGATATCGGAAAAGTATCAAAGAAATGCTCCAAATGGGGAATGCCTCTTATCGTGATGGCCTACCCCCGCGGCCCCAACATTAAGGATTCTTATAATCCAACTCTCGTGGCACATGCCGCACGCGTAGCCACCGAACTCGGCGCAGACGTTGTCAAATGCAGTTACACCGGAGATATCGACTCGTTCAAAACAGTCGTAAAGGGTACTCTTGCCCCCGTTGTTATCGCGGGAGGCCCTAAGATGGATTCCGATAAAGATATTCTTTCCATGGTCTACGACTCCCTCCAAGCCGGAGGTCGCGGTGTCTCTATCGGCCGCAACATCTTCCAGCACAGCAATGTCGAGAAGATGACCCGTGCTGTTTCCGATATCGTATTCGAAGGTGCAACGGTCGAAGAAGCCTTGAGAACACTGAAAAGCTGATTCTTCTCTTCAAATAACCTCTTAAAACCCTCTTTTCCAGAAAAACCACCTCCGTGCTAACAATTAGCACGGAATAGATTTTATATTTGAATACATTAAGTAAAAACCGCTCAAAGGTGTACGAATACGCCGCGGAGTGATAAAAATGTATGGAAAAAGTATCAGACTGGAAAGGATCATAGACAGGAAGACCGGCAACACGGTCATCGTCCCGATGGATCACGGAGTATCGATCGGCCCTGTCCAA
>JGI994J12354_10001129_pt1 | contig 27071 bp, 18 predicted proteins | sample IntmicLarv3ML3BL_FD_12354 | JGI IMG/M metagenome (IMG submission 12354)
AGAAAGCTTCTTTCCCTTTTGCCGCCATCAACCCGATTGTCACGGTTGTGCTCGGCAGGCTATTCGCTTCCGCATAGGCAAGCAGCTTTTGCATGATTGCCTTGCCGATTCCCTTGCCTTGGTAATGGGGCAGGACAATCACATCTTGTACATACCAGATGTTGAACCCGTCGCCTACCAAGCGCCCCATGCCGACGGTGTCATCACCGATGCGTGCGGCGAGGGTGTATAGGGAATGCAGCAATCCGTTTTCAACCTGCGCCTCCGTTGCGCCGGACCACCCGGCGGATGTGCGCAGCATCAGGAATTCCGAAGCCGTTAATGTGTTCTCCTCCAGAAGCAAATCCATTCGTCAGCCTCCCAATACAAACGCCGCGCAAAGCGCGGCGGTAATTACTGTTTATTCCAACGGTTCCACCGTCACATAGTTCAGAGGCTCCAGTACCACATACCCGCGCATTGTTTCCGCGATTTCACGCGTTATATCCGTCCCGCCGTGGTTCAGCTCAACCAGAAGGAAACTTCCTTCCGTTGCGCCATGTGTAATCAGGATTTCCAATGGCAATGCCGCACTGATATTGGGCAGCTTGATTTCATACACAAGCTTGTAAAACGCGCGCCCATTGACTTCAACCGGTTCGTCAGTGACAAGGGTGAAATCGATGTCCTCCCGCGTGTCGGACGGCACGCGGATTCTGTCAGCCGCCGCAGCTAAATCCAACCCGCATTCCGGCAACCATCGCCCGGAGATATGCAGCCATGCACTGTTTTCTATACCTGTCCCCGCCGCCTGTGAGATTTGGAGAATTTCAAGAGAAATGCCGTCGTCACTGAAACGGAGCGATTCAAACGGAATCGCGTCACCACTTTCGTTCACATTTTCAACCGTCATGAAATCCAGTTTGGCCGCCGAAGGCACGAATACCGACACGCCTAGAAATGTGCTGTGGTACATTGGTGTCACGTCCGCTGATGCAGCCTGCAAACGTGCACAGAACAGCCAAAAGACCGAGAAAGCAAATTGCCTTGCGCATTCCAATCCCCCTCAAAAGTATCAAGCCGGTGCTACGGCATCAGCGGCCCATCGGGGAAAGGTTCCTCGTCTGGCGTGCTGATGGATGGATAACCCGGGAATACCGGCGGCCCGGCATCCGGGGTCGGGGTAGGTGCAGGGGTCGGGGTCGGTGCCGGTGTGGGCTGCGGGGTCGGTACAGGCGTTGGCGTTGCCGCAGCCGGACCTGTGCCTACGCGCACCTCTCCGGCGACCGCACGGTAGTTACTGTTGTCCACAAACACCTTTTCTACAAAGGCATCGCTGATATATACGGATTTATAGGTTTTATACTGATAGCCCGTCTTAGCGACGGCTTCCACGACGCGTTCCCCAAGCGGAAGGGTCGGATCTTCGATAACCTTTTCCTCCGGCGGCTCGATGGACGCAACAAGCTCCGCCGTATATGCAATCCGCCGCGCGGGGTCGCGCGTCTCGTGACCATACACATTGATTGTCAACGAATTCGTCGTCATCACCGTTTCCAGCAGAATCGGCAAATCCGACGAGTTCTCAAACACCATATCGATATAATTGCCGGCCAACGTTGCGTCAAAGCCCATCGCCATATACCCGACAGGCATGGAGTGGTTTGTTCGCGAAATAATTTTCAGCTCCGCTTCCAGCAGCGCGCGGTACAATGTGCTCGACGTTTGGCAAATGCCCCCGCCGATGGAATATACTATTTTCCCGTTCTCATATGTGCCACCGGGTTTGTAGCCGTTTGCCGCAGTTGTATCGCCGAAGCAGGCATTTGTCGAAAAGACCTCGCCGGGCTGCAAACAAGTATTGTGCACGCTCCCAGAGGACAGCCGCAGATTCTCCGTCCGGTTCGCATCACCTGCGGCAAAAGTGGTCGTCCACGAGCCCAACAGGGTTGTCGCCTTTGACAGTTCCGCCTGGGAAAGTACAGGCTCCTGCACTTTCATGGCAAGTGTGACATCCATCACGCCGCCGCGGAACGCGGCCAGCGCATCCACAAAGGTGTCGAAAGTCGCGTCTGTGTCAAGCAGCACACCCGATTGCCCGGATAGGATTTCAATCCCATTCTCTCCACTTTGCAAGGATGGCTCTACAGCCTCGCGCGTGACAGATTCCGCCAGCGCCGCGAAGGTGCCGGAAACGGCGGCAGTATCATACGTACAGCCCGCCTCCAAATGCAGCGGCTCGGATTTCAGCTTGGAAACGCGCTCCTTCAATACATCCGCCGCACCTTCGCGCGTGTATTGGTATGCGCGGACGATGGCATCCTGCAAGTCAAGCCGGATAGCGAAATCGGAAAAAGGCCGCATNTGCACAGCTTCGTCCCCATCCAGAAAGCGCACNTCGCTCCCGTCAAAGACCTTTTGCAACGCGTCATTCAACACGACGGNTGCTTCNTCNGCGGTCAGTCCGCCGATGTCCACACCGCTGACAAAGATGTTCGGATGAATTTTTTCATCCGGCTCCAAAACAGGCGGGGGCGTATGCGGCGTCGCTGTAGCGATTCCCGTATCGCCAATGTTGACAGCCGGCGTTGCCTCCGGTTCATCCGTTCCGGTGCAAGCCGCAAGCAGCCCGCACGATATGATGAGTGCCGCAAAGCAGGCGCGCGCCGCCATGCGGCAGAGGTGCGATTGAGTCCAAGTCAAAAAATCACTCCCTAATGGAAAAACAAGCTGTAATTGTATACGTCAAAACATACATGTTATTTATTATAACGGATGAAAACGAAAAAATCCACACAAAATTATGGACAATTGTGTGACAAAATTGTAACAGCCCCGGGCAAAATGCCTGCCGGGGCTGTTTTGGTTTCCATTTTTTATGTGTTTAGTTTACTTCAAGCGAAGCGTTGGAGGTGGCGAGATTCAGCCGCACACGCTTGGCGGCTGTGTCGAACCGCGTACTTCGTGCGACGGCGGCGGTACGGTCGTTCCGCGTAAAGGCAAGGCCAATCAGGCCAAGTTTTACCACGCCCAAAGCGGCTGTCGCCGTGATGTCATAGCCTAACTCCGCCGATGACGGAAGTACAAGCCCAAGCTTGCCATTGCTGGAGTCTACCTCCCACGCGTAATCCTCAAAGCAGCGGAAGCCCGCCATTTGCATACTCACCGTGCCGTTGAAGGTGGAGAGCTTCATTTGTGAAATGTCTGTGTTGGCCGTGTGGATGGCGCCGTTGAAGTTCTCAACCGATGCGCGCCCCGCAACGATGTCTTGCAAACGCAGCGTGCCGTTGTTGCATTCCACAATCAAGTTGTCGGCGGAGAGCTGGGCGATTTCCGTCGGGCCGTTCAGTGTTTCCAGTTTCACGTTTGCCGCGCGGAGCGTGCTGACCGTCAGCGGCCCGTTTACAGCCGACAGGCGGATGTTATCAAATAACCGCTCCGGCAAGAACACGTCAATGCATACGCGGTCGAATTCGCTTTCGTCATAATTGAGGTAGTATTTTTGCCCGAGCTGCATCAATTCAATCGACGCACCACCGTGTTTCGCGACATAAAATACCTTCGCGCTGATTTTATCGCCGTTATAACCCTTGACAAGCACGGAGCCGTTCAGGCTGGACAAGCTCAGCTCAGCGCCGGGGGCATCCACCCGCAGCTCGAAGAGCTTCTGTACTTCGCCGCGTGCCACGGAAGGCGCAGTACGGCCCGCGCCGCGCGGTGTCGCGACAGGCTGGGGCGCTACGATTGTGCGGGAAATGCTGTCCGCCGCGCTCACGGTTTTCTCCGCAAAGTTTTCCGCAAACTTCTGGAGCTTCGGCTCCATACCCCGCATAAAGCCGCCAAGCTTCCGCCCAAGCTCCTCTGCGAGGCTTTCGCCATACACAGGCGCAGGGCTTTGGCTCTGCGGCATGGCACCTGTAACGCGCGGGTCATGCGATGGGGTTGCGTAGCTTGCGGAAGGAGCGGCTGAACCCGGTACCGGGTTCGGTTTCGGTGGCTCTGCATATGGTGTGGCGGTCAGCGTCGGCACATCCGGCGCTTTTTTCACCGTATCGGTAAACGCCATCGAGTATTCCGGCGCAATCAACACCGGTACGGGTGCGCCTGCTGGCTTCAGTGCGTCCCCTGAACTAACACTGCTTAGCAAGCGCGCGGCTTCTTCCGCTGTGATTTTTTTATCCTCAAGCATCTTCAAAATAGCCATTTTTTCACTACTCATTTTCTACGCCTCCTTGGTGGTTCACTGCTTCTATATACGGGGCTTTTTGTAAAAAGTCGGTATGGCAAACACTTTTTTCGACAGGGGGTATCTAGTTGTCATTATACTGTAATACAAGCCTCTTTGCAACGCCGAAATGTTAAGAACTATTAAGCCGTACGTAACAAATTCAACACAATTATCGTTTATAATATGTAGTATGATTTGATACCCATGCAAAGGAGGTGCGCTTGATGAAAAAGCTGACGTTTTTCCTGACAGTTTTCGCAATTTCGGCCTTGCTTAGCCTGACGGCGCAAGCCGCCGCGCGCGAGGGGTATACCTCTGTAGCGCAGGCATCCTTTGACCGCCTCACTATCACGAGCTTTTCGGAATACTGGGACGAGGACGGCCTTGCCGCGCTTTATGAGGAGCTGCTGCTGAACCTCCGCGGAGACGAGTTCGCATTGCTGTCGGACATCTACCTCTACCCCGACTCGCCGGAGGGTGTTTCCGGGCAGTATTTCGAGGATGTTTCCTATACAAATGGCGTGCTTACCTTTGGCGGCAACGCGTACATTGAGCTGTTCAACATGGATCGCCGCCGTACTGTTTTGGATGCGGCACCTGTCCTTGCGCATGAATACGGGCATCATTACACCATCGTCAACATCACCAAGGCCGAGAAGCTCTACTGGGGCGAGTGGGGGAAATCCCGCTACGGCACACTGCGCGGGCTTGCCGACGCGCCGCTTGGATCGAGCTATGTGTGGGACGTGACGGAAATTGCCGCGTGGGATTATGTGCAGCTTCTCGCCTCGCCGAACGCGCGGCGCGGGTATGATTACCCTGACGCGGCGGAACGTCTCGCCGCCGGCACGGACAGTCTCACGCCCACAATGTTCAACAAGCGACCGCAAGACAATGCTTCACTGCCCCTTGCCGCGCAAGTGGATGGTTTGTTCGGTTATCTCCTCAGCATCGGCGGCTACACAACCGCGCCGCCTTCGGTGGATAAAGCGCCCGAAATCATAGGCATTGCGTCGGCAGAATCCTTCCTGAACCCGCAATACACGCTGACCTGGCTGCCCGCAGAGGGTGCCGGCGCGTATACCTACACAGCCGTGATGTTCCCGGCGGCCTATCCCTTCCTTGTGGACGCGTTAAAAACGGTCGACGATGGCGAGGCGCTTTCCGCCGTATTCGGCACGGTGACGAAGGACTTGGATACCGGCGAAACAGCCGCCGTGCTGGATTATTACGCTGGGGATTATATCTTTGTCGTTTACGCGCAGGATGCCAACGGCTTTATCTTTGCATCCGCACCGTATGCGTATTCGTTCGGGCATGACTATTTCGACACGTTGGCGTATATGGAGCCTGCGGCGGAAGTAACCGTTGCAGAAATACCCGCCCCAACGGAAATACCTGCGCCCGAAGAACCGGCACCGGCCGTCAAGGATAATACCCCCCAGCCGCGCACACCGTTTGCAAATCCCGTGCGTGAAAAACAGAAATTGAAGCTTACGTCCAACCGCATTGCGGCCGATATAACATGCAGAACCTGCGACGCCATTGCGCCGTCCGCGAAGGTTGTTTTGCCGAAACCGGTTGCAAGGCGGGAACGCGGGTTTATAACAATATCGTTCAGGAGGGTTCCAAATGGGCATGGTATTCGATTGTCACATTCATATGGGAAGCAAGTCCGATTCTAAGGAAGAATTCGCACGGAAAATGGGTGTCGCCGGGATTGACGGCGGCATCATTTTCTCGCACTCACCCGCTGTTTTCAGCAACAACAAGCCCTTGCCTGGTGATGCGCAGAAGCGCCTCGAGCAGGTCATGGATTTCACGGCGGACAACGCCAACCTCTATCCCTTCCATTGGATTGATCCGTTGGAGGACAACGCAGCGGAGCAGGTGGATATGGCCATCGCCGCAGGGGTATACGGCTTCAAGGTCATTTGCGCAAACCACTACCCGCAGGACGACCGCGCCATGAAGATTTGGGAGTTGATTGCCAAGCGCGGCAAGCCGATTCTGTTCCACTCGGGCATATTGTATAACAATGGGCCATCCTGTGAGTACAACCGCCCCGGTAACTTTGAGTATCTCTTCCCCATCGCCGGGCTTAAATTTGCACTGGCGCATATCTCGTGGCCGTGGTGTGATGAACTTGTCGCGGTGTTCGGCAAATCGAACTACCTACGCTTTGAGGTAAACAACCCGAATGTTGCGGAAATGTTTGTGGACCTCACGCCCGGCACACCGCCGATTTACCGCGAGGAGGCGCTCACGAAGCTCATCACAGTCGGGTATCCCTCGATGCCCACGCATATGATTTTCGGCACGGACGCAGGCAGCGTCTTTGAGCCGGAGCGTGTGAAGCAGTACATCGCGCATGACAACCAGATTTATGACAAGCTTGGCGTATCGGCGGAACAACGGGATATGATTTTCCGCAAGAACATGCTGTCGTTTCTTGGGCAGGCGTAATACAATCTTAATTTTTTGCGTACCCTCTTCTAATAATAAAGAGAGGAATAAAACGCCCCGCCGGATTTTCGGCGGGGCGTTTTATGGGGTTTAGATAGATTCCTGGCTTGGCGCGAGGTTTAATTCGCCAGCACAACGCTTCCCTTTGCGGGTACGACGACCTGTGCAATACCGCCGCGCACAGCAATTTGCCGGTTCTCCGTATGGAAGCCGCTGTCGTTTGTGCAAAGGACGGTATGTAGCACGCTTTCAGTGGGAATCCCCGTTTTCCACACGGGAATACGCAGCGTCTCCGGCTGGGCATTGTTGTTGAACACTGCGACGACGACCTCACCGTCCAGCCAGCGGCCGTAGCTGATGATACCCGTATTCATATACAGGTATTCCAGCGATCCGCGCCGGAGAGCAGTGCTGTTTTTGCGGATGCGGATAAGCTCCTTGTGCAGGTTCACCAGCATACGGTTCTCCCGCCCCCAAGGGAACGGCCTGCGGTTGTCCGGATCCGTCCAGCCGGTGAGGCCCGCCTCGTCGCCGTAATACAGCGTCGGTGCACCCGGCCATGTCATTTGTAAAACGACCGCCTCCAGCATGACGTTCATATTCACATCCGCATCCGCCGCCTTCGCACCAAGCGTATGCAAACGCCCTGCTGTGCCGTTTGTGCGGGTTAGAAAGCGCGAATGGTCGTGATTGGAAAGCTGGTTCATCGCGACTTCAAGCGCGGGCAGCGGGAACCGTGCGGAATAATACCGCATCGCCGATTCAAACGCCATCGCGTCCGAAAGCAGCTCCGGCTTGCTTTCCTCGCTGTGCTTCTCCATCCCGGTGAAAAACCACGTCACCGGCTCCATGAACGCGTCGTAATTCATCACCGTGTCCCATTGTGTCCCGTCAAACCAAGGGGCGGGGTCGCCGTAGTGCTCTGCCAGAATAATGGCCTCGGGGTTCGCTTCCTTCACCGCGTGGCGGAAATCACGCCAGAACGCGTGGTTCACCGGTTTCGAATAGCCCAAGTCCGCCGCCACATCCAAGCGCCAACCGTCCGCGTTGAACGGCGGTGACACCCATTTTGCCGCGATTCGCAGCATGTAGTCCCGCAGCGCGGGTGCGTTCTCATAATGCAGCTTGGGGTGGTTGTCATGCCCCCACCAAGAATCGTACGCGTCGTTAAGCGGCCAGGCCTCGTCATACCAGCGGAAATAGTCGTGATACACGCTCTTTTCCTCGCGGTATGCGCCCGCGGGATACCCGTTCGCGCCGTAAAAGTTTTCCTTATCCATCCACTTGTTCCACGCGCCGCAATGGTTGAACACGCCGTCCAATATTACGCGGATACCGCACGCGTGCGCCTGCGCAATCAAATCGCAAAGGAGCTTGTCGCTGGCGTCCAAGTTGATTTGTTTTGTTGTCCGCTGCATGTACATTGTGGCATAACGATTCTTGAAATTGTCAAAGGAGAGCGGCGTGCCACCGTCCTCAGCAATCACACCAATATGCGGGTCCACATGGTCATAATCCTGTATGTCGTACTTGTGGTTGCTCGGGCTTACGAAAATCGGGTTGAAATAAATGACCTCCACGCCGAGGGATTGCAGGTACTCCATCTTGTCCATTACACCCTTGAGGTCACCGCCATAGAAGGTACAAACATCCGTCGGCTGCACGGGCTCGTTCCACTGCGCACGGCGCGCGGGGTTCCCGAGGTAGAGGTATTCCTTATTGTATACGTCATTGGTGGTGTCTCCATTGTAAAAACGATCCACATAAATCTGGTACATGACCGCACCCTTCGCCCAATCCGGCGTTTCAAACGCGGGAACACAGCGGAAACGGTATTCTTCATCCAATACGGATGTCAGCCCCTTGCGGCTGTAAAAATATGTTTGCCCGTCGAATTCGATGGTAAAGTAATACACTGCCGCACCGGGCAGCCGCACCTCCGCGGTATACAGGTCGAATATCCCCTCGTCCGCCGCGTGTAGCGCCGATTGCACAAAGGCTTCGCCGGTATCCGGCACGACATGCAGGCACACCGCATCCGCGTTCCCGCGCGCCGTACGGATGGTGAAGCGGAACAGGTCTCCGTCGCGGGATAAAAAGTTCGCCGTTTCATCCGTGAAAACAGCCGAAGCGTTGAAATAGGGGCGGTTGATGGCGGCGTAATGCAACAGGCTCGTCGCCTTGTCTGTGTGGAATATGGTCATAGGGGCAATGCCTCCTTGCTGATGTCTCTTTATAAGCGTATGCCTTACAGGCTGCATTCTTTGGCAAGCCCACGCAGGAATGCCAAGGCTGCCGGTGCGTCTGCTTCAAAATCCTGCGTGCCGCCCTCAATACTCATACGGCCCGTGTAGCCGATGGCCGACAGCGCGCGGAAGAAGCCCTCATAATCGTCTTCGCTGCGAGAGAGAGGATAGGTGCGGCCTTCACCCCGCGCGATGTGCGTGTGCGCCAGCGCCCCGGCCTTGCCAACCTCATCCATCGGCTCCTGCTCCTTAGACATATGGTAGAAATCCGCAAGGAGCTGCACATTCGGCAAATCTGCCGCGTCCGCGATGGCTTTGCCCTCGGCCAAAGAATTAACGGAATTCGTTTCGCCGCGGTTCAACGGCTCCATCACGACGGTGAGGCCGAACTTGGCCGCCTCCATACCGACGAGCTTGGCGGCGGCGACCAGTGCGGCTTGCGCCTCCTCGTCGGATACGCCATCCGGTATCATTCGCGCGCGCCCGCTGCCGAATACGATGACCTCTGCGCCCAGTGCCTGCGCCCGGGGGAACGCCTTGGCCAAGTACGCCTTCACGTCAGCCAAGTTCGCCTGCGACCCGACCAGTGTGATGCCGCCCGGGAAGAGAACGTTCATTGCTTCCACAGGCAGGCCGTTTTCCTGTACAGCGGCAAACAGCGCCGTGAAGTCCTCCTCGGACAGCGCGGCGACGGCGGAAAGGTTCAGCTCCGCATAATCAAAGCCAATACGTTTCGCAGCGGCGAGGGTTTCAGGTGATGTGCAAATTCCGATTTTCATAATATGTTCCTCCTATAACCATTTCTTTTTCTTCATTATCAAGTATATCACCAGACTGACGGCAATCATGACACCGATGGCCAGCGGATAGCCGAAGCGCCAGTCCAGCTCGGGCATCCAGTCAAAATTCATGCCGTAAATCCCTGTGATGACCGTTAACGGGCCGAAAAACAGCGTGATGAAAGTAAGCTTGTTCACGACATCGTTCGTCCGTTGGGCGAGCTTGCTGTCATGCGTGTGGAGCAGCTCCGTACTAAGGCCATAAACATTCTCCGAAAAATCATAAAGCTTTCTTAGGCGTGTGTCAAGGTTGCGGAAGAGAAACATCTTCTTTTTTGATAAAAAATCATTTTCATTGCATAGGATTTGCAAACCCATGTAAGAAAACGCGCGCAATATCTTCCGCATGGCGTAGGTGGACTTGCGGAAGGCTTGTATCTGCTGGAAGGCATCCTCCGGCGGCATCCCGCCGAGGCTGATTTTTTCAAACAACGCTTCCATCCAGTCTTCATATTGCTCCAGAATATCAGAAAAATCAGAAAGAAGCAAGCTGAACGCAAGGAAGAGAAGGTGGTTCAGCACGTCCGCATCTTCGTTGGCGGATTGCAAATACCCCTGCGCCGCGGCAAGGAGGCGGGATTCCAACAACGCCAAGCGCACACTCTGGTGCGCAGGCATGACGAAAACAAAATAATGTTTTGACAAATAGAGATTGATTTCGGAAAACAGTGTGGCGTACTCAGCCAGCTCCACATGCACAAGGCTTGCGAAATTGTATCCGTCGAACGCGGAAAAACGCACGCTCTCATCAATGTTCATGCAATCGACGACTGTACTTTCGTCAAAACCCCATACTGTGCGCAGCAGCGGCGTTTCATCCGCCCGGCAGAACAAGAACAATGGTGTGTGCGCCTTGCGATTGTCAGGGAAGACTGCCTGCTCCAACAATTCGCCCGTTTGATAATCAAAGATTGTCATGGTGAGTCCTTTCTGTTAAAAAGTCTTGCCATCTTGCTTCTTTTGGAACCGCTTCAACATCTTCACGACCTCGTTGATTTCCAACGGTTTACCCAAATGCGCATTCATCCCGGCGGCAAGGCATTTCTCCACATCCTCACGGAAGACATTGGCCGTCATGGCAATGATAGGGATTTCCTTCGCGTTCGGCACATCCATCGCGCGGATTCGCCGCGTCGCGCCGTAGCCGTCCAGCTCCGGCATCTGTATATCCATCAAAATCAAGTCGAACGCTTCCGGTGTCTGTGCGAAGCGTTCAACCGCAAGCGCGCCGTTCTCCACACATGTAAATACAATTTCCGCGTCCGCCAGCAACGCCAGAAGGATTTCACGGTTGATTTCCACATCCTCTGCCAGTAGCACACGCATACCACCAAAGCGTACGTCCGCCATGTCCGTGTATGCCTCCGAAGACTGTACCGCGTCGTCGTGTATGTCATCGGTCAAATCCTCCTCCGCAGCGATATGGAAAATGAAGGAAGACCCTTGACCCAGCGCCGATTCCACGCGGATTGCACCGCCCATCATTTCGACAATGCTTTTCGAAATCGCAAGCCCGAGCCCTGTACCGCCGAAGCGCCGGGAGATACCGTTGTCTGCCTGCTCAAAGGAGTGGAAGAGTTTCTCCTGCTGCTCCGGCGAGATGCCGATACCTGTGTCACGCACGGTGAATTCAATGCTGCATGTGGTGTACTGCTTATTGAGCAGCATGGCGCGAAGGGTAATGCCACCCCCTTCGGGCGTGAATTTCGCGGCGTTGGAAAGCAGATTCGTAATAACCTGCGCAAGGCGTTGGTCGTCGGTGAACAGCCGTGCCGGCAGCGCCGGGTCAAGCTCGACTGTGAATTGCTGCTGTTTTTCTTCCATACGAAAGCTGTTTACGCTGACGATTTTTGCCACCAAATCCTTCAGGCGGATGGAGGCGACGGAAAGCGTGAATTTCCCGGATTCAATTTTTGACATGTCGAGAATGTCATTGATAACACCCAGCAAATGCGTAGACGCAGTCTCGATTTTATCAATGCAGTAGCGAATGCGCGCGCGGTCGTCGGCTTCCTTTGCCAAATGGGACATACCGATGATGGTATTCATGGGCGTGCGCATTTCGTGCGACATATTTGCCAAAAACTCTGATTTTGCCTGGGAGCCGCGCTCTGCCTGGTTCTTGGCGGACAGAAGCTCTGTATTGTTCGCGTCAAGGCGGTTTTTCATGTCTTGAATCGTCCGCGCAAGATCACCGAACTCGTCGTCCCGGTCAAGCGCGTAAAGCGCCGCGTCGCTGGAATCCAGCGCGCTTACGCTGTCGGTAAGCTTGCGGAACGGAAACAACAGGAGTTGCGCGCCGAAGCTGTTCAACGTGATGGTGTAACCGATAAGCAGCACAACCATAATCAAAAGAATTGGGAAAAGCTGCTCCGTACTGAACAAAGACGCCGCGTTGTAGAAGGTCACAATCGACCAATTGGTACCCGCGACGGGCGATATGACGGAGTAGCTGTTCGCATTTGATTCAAACTGTGTCAGCACAATGGGAGAGTCCGTGTCGAAATAGCCGTGGATAGAAGCAATGTATTCCGCCGCGGCCGCAGTGAAAGCCAAGTCCTGTATATAGTCGCCAATATAAACGTCCTGCTCAAAAATCAACCGGTCGTCTTCATTCTCAATGCGGCTGTCCATCTGGACAATACCGCATTCATCTATCACGATACCGCGGCCAATCATGCCGTCGATTTCCCCAAACAAATCCTCCAGCGTATGGTCAAATAACAATCCCGTGGTAAGCACGCCGATAACCGCGCCCTCGTGCAGCACCTTGTAGTTCAACCATACGCGCTTACGGTTGTGCAACTTGTCAATATCGACATTCAACACATAGTCCGCCTCGGCGTCAATGCATTCGAAATACCATTTGTCTTCTATGGCGTCCGCGTTCATAACCGCGTGGGACAAAAAACTTTCATAGGCGGCGCCTGCGTCGAGAGAATACTCGCGCAAGTCCTTTTGGATGCCGAAATAGAGGTTGCCGCTGTTCAGTATATCCACACAGCTTATCATCTCATGGAAGGCGCGTATACGCTTTTCCGGGTTGTCTTCATCCAAGAACCAGTCGATAACGGCATCAGAATTCACCGCCTTTGAGATGATTGCAATTTCACGGCTTAGATAGGTGTTAAATTTGCCGATGGTCTTCCCGGCATACAACTGCGCGTAGTCGCGCGAGACGTTTTGCGAAATGCCCTGCATGATAAAGGAAATGACCAATACCATAATAAATACGGTCAACGTAAAAAACGTAATATTCGTATTCCGGAGCCGTGTTCCAATTTTGCTGTTCGTTGGTTCGTCTGTACGCATGGTGTCAAATGGCATTGCCGATAGCCCCCTAGCTTGTTTGTCCAACAGACCAATCATCCGTCCTGCTATACATCCAGTATATCATATACCCTAATGAATTTCTACAAAATATTCATACACTTCGCGGATTTGATTATTTATTCACACGGTTGTGTAAAGGCATAAAAGAAAGCCCCCCGCGATAGCGGAAGGCTTGACTTTACCGGAGATATATTGACCGCCGCTTTCGCGCCGGAATAAACCCAGATTTAGTGCGAATTACGCACGAACTACATTAGCAGCCTGCGGGCCTTTTGCGCCGTTGACTACTTCGAACTGAACTTCCTGGCCCTCTTCAAGAGTCTTGTAACCCTCGGAGTTGATAGCGGAGAAATGCACGAAAACGTCATCCTCGCCCGGGACGGAAATAAAGCCAAAACCCTTTTCTGCGTTAAACCATTTCACTGTACCATTCTTCATTTCTTGTTCCTCCTACGAAAAAAGATATTTCTGGTGTTTCGCGGCTCTTACCGCGCAAACGATTCCTCAATGACAATAGCACAATTTATGGGCTGTGTCAATATGGAAAAGGGCTAAATACCGATATTTTTGCATAATTTATTTATAATTTTTCAATATAACGAATTTTGCACATGGAAATTGCTTGGAAAGGCGAATCGCTCAGGTTGTATAGTATGCAAAACGGCAGCCGCACAACCGGCTGCCGTTCCTATCGTTTACGGCTCCATCTGCTTCCCCAGGAAGCCCGCCGCTGTCTGCGCAAGCTTGCTTTCCAAATCACCCATTTTCTTATCTGGTGAAAGGAACACAATCGCACCAAGCACATCCCCCTCAGATATAATCGGTGAAATCAATTCGTGCGTATACATGGCCTCACTGTCGTCCTCCAGCACGGGGACAAAATTTGTGTCCTTCCGCGTGGCAGTAATGGCGCTCCGTTGGTTCAGCGCATTTTCCATCGCGGCGCTGATGTGCTTATCCAGCAGGTCGCGCTTCGCGCCGCCGGATACGGCGACAATTTGGTCCTTGTCCACGATGCAGGCGATGTGCCCGGAGGTCTGCGCAAGGCTCTCCGCGTATTCCCGGGCGAATGAGCCCAGTTCCCCGATGGGGGAATATTTCTTCAAAATAATTTCTCCCTCTCGGTCTGTGAATATCTCCAAAGGGTCACCGCTGCTGATAACGTTGGCGCGGAATATTTTATCTCCACGCTTGTGTGCGGACTGGATGACTTCGATGCTTGCCGCGGCCTCATCCGACGCAATGCCGCCGCGCAGAAGCGCGTCAATATCGNCTTTAAGCCGGATTTCCAGATGGTTTTCATATACCGCAATCTTCTCGATGACAAGGTCNATATCGGCCTTGGACAGCTTTTCTTTTGCCAGTATATCGTCGAAAATGGTGAGCGCTGTTTTCGCCGCGCGGTTCGCGCGGATNATNGTNTTGCGGCGGTCAGCGGTGAGCTTGATCTGGCTGGTCAGGCCGGTGATGCGGTTTTCCANCTCCTGTTCGATGTCGGCGTATGTCTCCTCAATGATGTTCTCCGCCTCAGGACGTTTCAAGATTTCGCGGAGCTTTTGGCGCTTGGCGGCTTTCAATTCCTCACGCGCGGCGGAGAGCTGTTTGTCTAGTATATCCAGGGTTTCGTCGTTATTTTTCACCTCGTCGGCCTCCGCGCGGATGGCTTCATTCAGTTTGTCAATCATCCCCGCTGAACCGTCGCGCACCTTGCGGATGTAGAGCTTTAGTAGTGTGTCCAGCACATCCACACGCGTATGATGCGAAGTACAGCCTTTCAAACCACGGCGATGGTATGTGCCGCAGGTGTACGCGGGCTTCAAATCCCGCCGCGACATGGAGAACATAGGCGCGCCGCAGTCGCCGCAGACGAGGAAACCAGAATAGGTGTTTTCGTTAATTTTCACACCTCGATAATGGGTCTGGGCGCGTTGTTGCAACTGCGCCTGCGTCAGTGCGAAAGTGCGATAGTCCACGATGGGCGTATGATGGTTTTCGAAAACGATATGGTCGCTGTCGCTGCGCTTCACATCGCCGCCGTTGATTTTGCGGCGCTGGTACTTCGCTTGGCGCAGTGTGCCGATGTAGAAGTCGTTGCGCAGCATCCCCTCGATGGTGACGATACTCCACGCCGGACGCGCGGCGATTTTGCATTCCTCGCCGCGTGCTTCCTTGCGGTTGCGCTCGGCCATGCGGGGGGTAGGAATGTGCAGGTCGGTCAGGTGGTTGGCGATTTTTTTATAACCCATGCCTTCGTTGTATAATCGAAACACCATACGGACGACCTCGGCGGCGGGCTCGTCCGTTTCGAAGGCCATTGTTTTCGTGTTCGTGATGACATAGCCGTAGGGCACGGCGCAAATCCATTTGCCATCCTGCTGGCGGCGCTTGATGACGCTTTTTACTTTTTTGGACGTGTCCGTGACGGGCAGCTCGTTCACAAGAAAGCGGAATTGTATCGCGACCCAGTCGTCATAGGTGGGATAATCAATGCTGTCGCCGATGGAAATGATGCGCACGCCCGCGTCGCGCAAATCCTCCAGCTCCACAAGCCCGCGGCTGTTGCGGCGGGAGAAGCGGGAGAAGTCCTTGACAATAAGCATGTCGTATGTCCGCGCCATCAAGCCGGGGCGCATGGCCTGATACCCCTCGCGCTGCTCAAAGGTGTAGCCGGAACGGTCGCGGTCTTCGAAATATGCCACCGACGCGCCGGGAAATTTCTTTTGCGCGAAATCAGCGATGATGGCGCGCTGGTTCTCAATGGAGGTGTTGTCGCGATCCTGCTCATCATCTACGGAGATACGGCAGTAGGCGGCGATGGAGAAGTGTTCTGTCAATGTTATCACCCCAAAAATATAGTATCAGATTACATTGTAACACGTATCATTGTCATAAGCAAGGAGGGATAGCTTGGTTGCCGTCCCTCCTTGCTTATGGTGTCCGGTTGCATAAAAGCAGGTCGCACGTCAGCGGGTATAGGTCTTTCCCGCCGGAGCAAAAGACGGCGACAAGGTATTTTTGCGATTGATACGCTGTGCAGAGCGGTTTCAGACGCTCGCGTACCATCGCATCCTCTTTTTCGCAGCGTGTCAACCAGATTTCGACGAACCTGCTTTCTTTGTCTATGACGATTTCCATATGCCGTCTCCATTCGCTTCCAGATTCTTACAGCTAGTATGCACGGAATCCAGGCGTTTATACACATGCGTGCGGCAATACAAACGCGCGGTTGCAAGCGAGGCATTTGGCCGGTATACTTGTAAATCGCCGGTAAATATGATATGCTTAAAAATAGAATTTTATTTAAGAAGCGCCTCGCATGGAGGCGGGCAAACGCCGCAGGACTCGCATCCTGTTCGGCTATCTTTTCAGACCAAAGCAGGTGACGGTTATGACGGAAATGTTTCGAGCGGATATTGACGATGTCTTATCCGATACGAATATACCATGGAACGCGCTGCACGGCGGCACGGTTTTGGTAACGGGAGCGACAGGGCTGATTGGCAGCGCCCTTGCCGCGGTGCTTTCCTATGCAAACAAGCACTTTGCCTTGGGCTTGCGGATACTCTGTTATGGACGGAATGCAGACAAAGGCAATGCGCTGGTGCAAACGCTGGGCGTGGAATTTATCGCTGGGGACATTCGATCCCCTATGGCGCTCAACGGCACGATAGGTACGCTTGATTACATCATTCACTGCGCGGCGATAACCAAGTCGGCCGATATGGTCGCGAAGCCGGTAGAGGTAATGATGACGGCGGTCGATGGCACGCGCAATATGCTGGAATTGGCACGTACGCGGCAATGCAAAAGCTTTGTATACCTTTCCTCCATGGAGGTATACGGGATTACAACGTGCCGCGAGGTTCGAGAGAGTGATTTGGGATACATCGACTTGGCGAATCCTCGTAGCAGTTATCCCGAAAGCAAGCGGCTCTGCGAAGCGTTGTGCGTAGCGTATGCCACGCAATATGGGCTGGATGTAAAAACGGTTCGCCTCGCGCAAGCGTTTGGCGCGGGCACACCGCAGGACGATACGCGTGTGTTCGCACAATTTGCCCGGAGCGCGTTGGCGGGTCATTCGCTCACGCTGCACACGGCGGGTCAGTCACGGGGGAATTATTGCTATCTTTCCGACGCTGTACGCGGGCTGTTAACCGTTTTACTTAAAGGCGAAAAAGGGGAAGCGTATAACATCGCCAACCCGGCCGCCAGCAAAACCGTGCGCGAAATGGCCGAAATCGTCGCGAACGAGGTTTGTGAAGGGCGGATTAAGGTTGTTGTCAATATTCCGGCAGATATAAAGGAACGAGGATATGCGCCGGATGTGGGTTATGTCCTCAATGCGGATAAATTGAAAGCATTAGGCTGGACACCGAAATATGGACTATATGAAATGTATGCACGTATGCTTGCCGATTGGCAAAACGGTGAAATGGACTAGAAGTGCACGGGCTTACGAGAGGGGAACACGCAGGATGCGAAAACGCCAGGCACATCAGATTTTGGAATTGCTTCAAACGATTGGGCAGGCGCAATCCGCCGGGATGTATGCGGAATGCGGAGAGGGCGCACGCGCGGTAAGCGGTTTTATTGACGGCATCGCCGGGGAAGGTACGCGGCTTGCCGCGATGCTGCTCGAATACTGTGAAATGTTGCATACGGCAAACCTTGGCGGGGGCGGTTACAGCCAAGCCGAGGCAAAATGGGATGCGATTGCGGAAAGCGCCGCGGACGTGCTGCAACCAACGAGATTGGAAATCGCGTTTCTGACATACAACGCAAGCATGAGCGATTCAATCGAGAGTATCTATCTTGCAGCAAAGGCGGACCCCGATTGCGATGCGTTTTGGGTGCCCATACCGTATTATGAGCGCGGCAGAGACGGCGCTCTTGGTAAAATGGTGTATGAAGGCGCGGAAAAATATCCGGCGGACAGGGAGTGTACCGATTGGCGGCTATACGATTTGGAAGCGCGGCGGCCGGATGTTATCGTTACGTTTGCGCCCTATGATGCCGGGAATTTTGTCACAAGCGTTCATCCGGATTTTTATTGCGAACGGTTGCGCAAACTTACGGATTTGCTTATTTATGTTCCGTATTTTGTCACGGACGACGGCGAAATTGACCACTTCGCCACCATTGCGGGCTGCATTCACGCGCACAAGGTCATCGTCCAGTCGGAGAGAATTCGGAAAACCTATATACACGCGTTCCGGGAAGCGTACGGCGGCCGGTTCGGGAATCCTGAGGACAAATTTGTTGCGCTTGGCAGCCCCAAGTTTGACAAGGTTCTCAACGCAAGGCGGGAGGATTATCCACTGCCGCAAGCTTGGGCGGCGCGTATCGGCGGTAGAAAGGCTTTGCTCTACAACACAAGCATCGCGACGATGTTGGATGGGAATGAGCGCTATCTGCAAAACCTCAAGCTTGTGCTCCGCACGTTTAAGCAACAGAATGAAGTTGTGCTCTGGTGGCGGCCGCATCCGTTAAGCGAGGCCACATACCAGGCGATGCGCCCGCAGCTTGCGGGTGAATACCGGCAGATTGTGGCGGAGTTCAAGCGTGAAGAGTATGGGATTTATGACGACAGCCCGGACTTGCACAGAGCCATTGTGTGGACGGACGGTTATTATGGGGATGGGAGTTCACTCATCCCGATGTACCGCATATCAGCCAAACCGCTGGCTCTCCAATGTCCGCAGCGGTTGTTATTTGAAAATATGCTCAATGATGAGTCGTGCTTATGGATAACGGAATTACTTTCAAACAAGCTCTATTCCATTGATAAAGAAACGCGGCGTGCGGCGCTCGTCGGCGCGTTCCCGGGGGAAAATGCATTCGGTTGCCGTTTGTTTACCTCTATGGCCATGAACAATGGGAAATTGTATTTTGCCCCGTTCGCCGCAGAGGCGGTGGCGGTCGTTGATACAGCAACCCATACATTTGAACGGATTGCGTTGGATTACAATATGGTTGCAAACTCACAATGCTATCATGCGCAAATGAAATTCTATACCGCTGTTGCGTATGAGCAATATGTGTATTTTATACCGTTTTCCTTCCCGGCGATTGTGCGCTATGACACGATAAGCGGTACAGTGGCGTATTACACAGATTGGGTTGCAGGATTGGAGTCGTATGCCAAAGGAAGTCAGCGGTATTATTTTAGAAGCGCGGCCGTCGTAGGAAAGCACATTTATGCGGCGTCTGTGAATACAAATATCGTTTTGGTGTTTGATACGGAGAGCAACCGCTCGACAATTCTTACGGTTGGGCCGGACGGGAACGGATTTTCGTCTATTTGTTATGACGGCAGATTCTTCTGGCTTGCGCCGCAGCGGGGGAATGAGCTTGTGAAGTGGGATGCGGAAACGAATCTTGCGGTTGTCCGGTGCTTGCCGACGCATGGCTCCCCCAAGCCGGAGATTGAATACTCCGGCGCAATACTGCATGGGAACCGCTTGTTTGTGCTGCCGTGTGGCGACCGGCATATTGTGGAAATCAATGTCGAGAACGGAAATGAAAAGGAGCTTGTCTTCGAGATGTCCGCGGACGACGTGCCACGCCGTTATTCTATCGCCGTGACAGATGGCGAATGGATGTATGCGTTTGAAAGCAGGCTTTGTCGGTTGCTTGCGTACAAGCAGGAGACGATGGCGTGCCGTGTGGATGAGCTGTATCCGGACACAGCGGCCACACAATCGACGCATTTGCAAGCATCGGCGTTCATCGAAGCGCTCGCAGGCACAGCTTGTCAAGAACAAATCAACATAGATAGTGATAACGCCCATGGCGACGGAACGGCAGGACAAGCCATCTATGGCTTTGCGAAGGAAATCACCCTTGGATAGGAGTTGACAGCATATGACAACCGCACTCATTTTTGCCGGCGGCACAGGGCAGCGAATGAACACACGTGCCAAGCCAAAGCAGTTTTTGGAGCTGCACGGGAAACCCATCATCATTTATACCCTTGAACATTTTGATCTTCATCCGGAAATCGACAGCATCATCGTGGTTTGCCTGGAGAGTTGGATTCCGGAATTGGAACGGCTGCTCCGGCAATTTGATATACAGAAGGTGCAATGGGTGGTGCCCGGCGGCGACGGCGGAGACCGGTCAATCTACAACGGCCTGCAAGCGCTGGAGGGCGTATGCCAAGCGGATGACATTGTGCTGATTCACGATGGCGTGCGTCCGTTAATCAATGCGGATTTGATTTCATCAAACATTGCCAAGGTAAGGGAATGCGGAAATGCAATAACCGCGGAGGCCGCGATTGAAAGCGTCATCCGGCTGGACGACAGCGGCAAAGTCACGGATATGCCACCTCGTTCGGAAATGTATGTGGCAAAAGCGCCGCAGTCGTTCCGGTACGGCGATATATGGGGCCTGTACCAGCGGGCGGCCAAGGATGGTGCGAGAACGATAGACTCCTCGCATTTGTGCCGAATATATGGTGTTGAAATGCATACAGTGAAAAGTACACCGTATAATATGAAAATTACCGCGCCTGCCGATTATTACATATTCCGTGCTTTGTTTGAAGCGATGGAAAACGAGCAGATTTTGGGTATGTAACGTTGCGGATGGAGGGGTGTTGTCTTGCAAACGGAGATTAAAAGTGAAATAGAATACATCATCGAACAATGGCAGGCAAATTTTGCATGCATGAACGAGCAGAAGATGGTGATTTATGGGATAGGTAAAAACACCAAGACGATTCTGGATTGCTTCGCAGCTGAGAATATTGTTGGGCTTATGGATGAAGCGCGAACTGGAGAAAACATATACGATAAGCCAATACTCTCGGCGGAGCAAGTAGTGGAGGCGGGGGTAACAACCATCGTCATTGTTGCGCGCGCAAGCAATGTACGCATTATATACCGGCGTATCGCAGACATTTGTAGTGCCAATCAAATTGCTGTTTATGATATAACCGGTAATTTGGCTTGTCAGGAGAACGCTAACGAAAAATCATTTCAACAATACGAAGCCATATCAAAGCAATGCTTGCAAGCAAAAATTGATTGTGCGGATGTTGTGAGTTTTGATGTTTTCGATACACTTCTCATGCGGCGTGTTTTATACCCTCGTGACATTTTTGTACTTCTGGAAAAAGAGTTTGGCAAAGAATTCAGCAAAATGCGAATCAATGTGGAAATGGAGCTGTACCGCGAAGGGAAGAATCCGACGCTATATGAAATATATGCGCGTATACCAGGCAGTTCACCTGCGTCTGAAATAGCGTTAGAAGCAGAATATTTGATACAGCGAAAAAGTATGGTATCCATGTTTCAATATGCCCGTTCGGCCGGGAAAGAGGTGTATCTCGTTTCTGACATGTATTTGCCGAATGATTTAATCTACCAATTTTTCTACGGATTGGGAATTGATATTGAGAAGAAAAACATCCTTGTGTCGTGCGATTATGGTGTATCCAAATCAACAGGGTTGTTTGATGTACTTCGCGAAAAGGTCGGCACCAAACGAATTCTTCATATCGGCGACAGCCTGGAAGCAGATATCGAAAGCGCGAAAAAATACAATATTGAAGACACATTTCATATTAAAAACGCATTGGAAATGTTGGAAGATGGTTACGCCTCCGATATTTTACGGTATGACACCACACTTCCGAATCGTATGATGATAGGCTCCTTTGTCAGCGAACAGCTTAACGACCCGTTTTTATTCAACCAAACAAAGGGGAAGTTCCTGCTTAACGGTGCGTATGAGATGGGGTATTCTTTGATTGCGCCGCTGGTATACTGTTTCTTCGGATGGTTAGTCAGTAAAGCGCAGGAGTTACAACTGGATTGTGTATTGCTATCTGCACGTGACGGATTTATATTATCAAAAATTCACGATATGTGTAAAATAAGTGCTGAGGATTTACCGCCGATGCTGTATTTTTATTCCTCTCGTGCGGCGTCTGTCTTGGCAAGCCTAATGGACGACGACGATATATTGCATGCGGCGCGTCTTGCTTATGCCGGTAAAACGGAAGACATGTTGCGAAACCGCTTTCATTTGACCGAGGAAGAGCTGCGCTCGCCCGCGGAGGGGGGGGGGTTAAGTGGTACAGAGAACGTTCTGCGATACAGGGAGGCTATATTACGCCACGCTGATGCGGCGCGGAGGCAGTATGAAGCATACATTCAGACCCTCAACATTCCGGCAGGCGCAAAGGTTGGTTTTTTCGACTTTGTTTCCTCGGGGACTTGCCAAAAAGCCCTGGCTAATTTTGTGAATTTCGATTTGGTTGGGTTGTTCTTTGCGGCATTAAACGTCGAGATGGAATACAAGCCGGATACGAAGATTGAATCCATGTTTGGCATTTCGAATGTATTTGAAAGCGAAGCGTCGCGGCGGTTCAGCCTCGTTGATAACTATATTTTTCTCGAAAACATTATCACTTCCTGTGAATCGACGTTGCGTGGTTTTGACGATGAAGGGATGCCGTTGTTCGTTAGTGAACGGAGAACGGAAAAGCAGTTGCGAGCCTTGCAGGAGATACATAAGTCGATTCTCGATTATGTACAGGAATCAGGGATAACGTTGGATGTCGTTAAGGAGATTGATGCAAGGGTTCCGGATTTTTTTTTAAAACTTACAAAGAAGCAGTATAGCAATATCAACACGGATTATTTTGACATAGAACAATTAACAGACGAGTTTGCCAATCGGATATTTACCTTATCCGATATGATATGATGAGGGGGAAATGAAATGGACAGCATTTATAACGCACCGGAAAGAGTGTGGGAATACGATAATCATATATACGAACAATTGACCGCTGCAGATTTTCGGTATAGCCTTATGCCTGCGGCTGAGCGGAAATATATCAGCGGGATGATACGGTTTTTCAAACCGCGCCGTATTCTGGAGCTTGGCGTTTGCGACGGCGGCGGGAGTGTTGTGATTCTGAATGCGATTGCCGATATGCATGAGACGAAATTGGTTTCAATTGATATCATGGAGATGTCGTGGGAACACAACGACTGTCTTATCGGTCATGCTGCCATTGCGAAGTATCCCGGGAACAAGCAATGGGATTTGATAACAGATAAAGAACCGTCTGAAGTAATGGATTCCTTTGATGAAAAATTTGACTTTGTGGTTATTGATACGTATCATATCCACCCTGTTGAAACATTGAATTTTCTATCAATTCTGCCAAAACTCACGGACAACGCAATTGTGATAGTGCAAGATATCTCTTTGTTCGCCATGAATGTCGGGCTGCATAGGTCGTGGAATGTGCTATTCAATCAATTCCCCAAGGTGAATATGGCGGCAAGGCTGTTGTTTGATACCGTCGTAGGGGACAAAATGAAATTACCTCTCGAGGCATATGATGATGCGGATGTAAAGAGTTGGAATATTATATATTCAAATATGGGCGCCGTGCAAATCAATGCCGACACACGAAAATACGTGGACGATTTGTTCTCTGTCCTTGAATTCCCGTGGGGTGTCGTGCCGAACAAGATATCTGCCGTTTCCCGGTATATACAAGAGCATTACTCTGACCGGCAACATCAAACATATCAGTATGCGTTTGTAAAAAACAGAGGATTATTAGGTAACCGCGGTGTACTATATCAGTATAATCAAAACACTGTTAATCTTGCTGCGTACAGACGAATTGTGATTTACGGTTGTGGTCAAAACACAATTAATATAATTCGAAGCGGTATGAGTTTGACGGCAATCGCTGATGAAGTGTGGGATATCAATGCGGATACTATCAACAAGGGTGATGTCTCTTTTCTAGATGGTGTCCCGTTGTGTACGCCGAAAATGGATATGACCGATACGGAGGGCGTTTTAATCGTAATGACGTTGGCAGACAGCCGTGTGAAGGACGAAATTCGTACGAAGCTGAATGAAAACGGGTTTAAAGACATTGTGGATTATAATGCGCTTTTTTAAGAAAAATACAATTGCGAGAGAAGGGTGGATTTATCCTTTCGCAACAAAAACGGACAGCTCTTGCTGTCCGTTTTTGTTGTTACCTATGATACCGAATGCCGCTTACCCACGTGCGCCAAGCTTCCGCACGAAATTCCACGCAAGCTCCGCAAACAGGCCAACCACCAAAACCACCCACGCCACGTGCCACAGGTCGAACGCGTATCCGCCAATCAAGTACAGCAATGCAAGGGGAATCCACAGCATACAGTGTGTCATAATCGTAATTTTGCGGTGCAATGATGTTTGATAGCTGCGCAAATCCAGGTCGCCGGAAACTTTCGTCGCGGGATTGATTTGCCGCAAGTCGATTTTCTCACGCAGGACGATGAGCTCCTTCCGGCAGAAGTATACCTCCGCGCCGCATTCGATGAACGCCGCCGCTACGAAGATGAGCCATGTGCCCGCCAGTTGTGTCACGTCGAAGGTAAATCCGCGGTGCCCCATTGCATAGCTCAGCCCGAAGTACAGGATTGCCGCGCCCACCCACAGCATGGCGGAAAATGCCAAATGCAGCTCCCGCGTGCGGCGCTTGCTTTTACGGATGATTTCAACCGGCGCGCTGGTGAGCACAACGCTCGCATCGTCGCGATACGCGTCGGCCACAAAGGAGCTGCGCCGTGCCAAATGCTCCGCAAGTTTGCCAATGTCGCGCGTGTTTGCGATTACCGCCTCCGCCGCTGCTTCTGCGTCTAGCCCGGCCGCCACGAGCGCCTGCTGCTTGTCCCGCAGGTTGTCCAAAATGGCGTCTTTGACCATGTGCACCACACTGTCCGCCGGTATAGTATTCAATTGCGTGTCGATAAAAACTGTTAATGAATCGTGCATTCCGAATCCTCCTGTCTGTTCGCCCAGTAAGATAATCTCGGTATGCGTTTCGTCCGACCACCTTGCTTTCTGTTTATTAACCAACTGCTTGGCGCGTCGTGGAAACGCAACACCAACCTTTGCCATACTTTCGTCTCGAACCGTAATTTGTTGGTTCAACAAAANCCCCTCCAAATTGGCCTTTTTCCTCTGCGCCGGTGCAACAGCTGTTTTTTGTCATGGGTGCCATCCCCTTACACCGTTGTAAAAGTACATACGCAGAATGCGGTGCGAGGTTTGATGCCCGCCGCTCTTTTATTATACCACGAATGCGCCGCAATGCCAACAAGAATCATGCACCAATTCTCGCGCGCGCAAAAAAGGCTTGCGATTTTTCAATCGCAAGCCTTTGTGTATTGCTATTGGTTCCTATTGCAATGCGAGTGCTCTTGTGATAATCACAACGGCTTCCGCACGCGAAGTCGTTCCCTGCGGGCCAAAAGCGTTGTTCGGCCGACCGAGGATGATGCCGTTCGCCGTAGCGGCCTGGATATGCTCCGTTGCCCAGCCGGCGATGTCGCCGGTATCGGCAAAGCTAAGCGCCGCATATCCGTCTTCCGGTACTTCTGTCAGGTTCAATATACTGCACAGGCGCATAATCATAGTTGCCGCCTGCTCCCTCGTGATGACAGCCGAAGGATTGAAGTGCGTTGCATCCGAACCTGTTACGATACCCAGCGCATATGCGATACGTACGTTTTCTGCCGCCCAATGTGCCTGCATATCCGCGAACGGAGAAGCCGCTGCACCTGCGGGAAGCGTCAAGTTAAATGCACGCACAAGAAGCGTTGCGAACTCAGCACGGGTGATGCTTGCGTTCGGACGGAAACTGCCATCCGTGTAACCGGATACCCATCCTTCGCCCGCTGCATCCAGTATGCTTTCTTCCGCCCAATGACCCTTGCTATCGGAGAAGGAAGGTGCCGCCGGAACTTCCGTGCCGGTCGTCGGTACATCGATGTCAGACAGCGGTGTTTCATCATCAATTATATCCAAGAGGTTCTTGCCAGAGGAAGCGCTGCCAATGCTGCCCTGACTGCCGCCGGTCGGTGCGCTCGGATTGGTGCCGGTTCCATTTCCGGTGCCGTTGTCCGTGCCGGTACCGTTATCCGTACCTGTGCCGTTGTCCGTGCCGGTATCGCCGTCATTGCCAGTGTTCGGGTCGGTCACGGTTACCGTGGAATACGCGCCCAGTGACGGCTTCGCGCTGTCAGAACGTGTTGTAAATGTCCAGGCAATACCCTGCATACCCTGTATCGGCATGAACGGTGCTGTTGTTGTGTTTGTTGTCGACGGATTCGGGAAGCTTGTGTCATGCCAAACCGGATATGCGTCGATATAACTGTAGTTAGTCGCACTATCCCAATCCCTAAGCAACGGAATCTCGCCTGCTGCCTTTAACGCGTCAAACTCGGCTTCCGTCATGAACTGTGCAATGGTGCCTACCGGCGAACCAACCATTTGTCCGGCAGAGCTGCCTGCCTTCAAACGGAAATCGAAATTCGCCAAATCCACAAACGGATCTTCACCCGGTCTACCGATGACGGTTCCAGTCCACTCATCCGGGGTACAGTCATAGTAGTAAAGAACTTCGCCCTCTGTCAGACGCGGCATTTGTGTGTCTACCATGCCGTTTGATACCCAGTTGTTGGCACCCGCGACCTGACGTACACCAAATACCCAATCGCCGGTGGTGTAGTTTTCATCACGGCCGTCGTATTCGTCCCAAACCTCGGGAGTACCAATCGACGCCAGATATTCCTGCACCTTTTCGGGTGTCATCGTGGAATCAACGAAAGCGGCGAATGTACCTTCCAGTTCACGCTCTCCCGTCCAGAATTCATCCCCTTCAATCATAACACTCGGGTTCGCCGAATAGAAGATGTTGTTGTACATTTCCACACTCTCGATACCAAACTGCGCGTTGATAGCGCGGTTGATGTCGCCGTCCCCAAAGCCCTTGCCCAAGGACACGAATGTGTTGTTCACGAAACGGTAACGCCCGAAGCTCTGCTCCATCACTTCATCCGATCCGTTATCAGCACCGAAGGGGCCGGCACCGCCTATGCGAACATGGTCAGCGGATGTGCCTTCTGTGTAGATGAAGAGGTTACCGATTACTTCGGAATCCTC
>JGI994J12354_10001130_pt1 | contig 27030 bp, 24 predicted proteins | sample IntmicLarv3ML3BL_FD_12354 | JGI IMG/M metagenome (IMG submission 12354)
TTTAACCGGTGCTTTTCGGTTTTTTTAATCGGCGTTGACATAGGTTTCGTTTCCCTGAACAATGATGTCAATCACGTAATNCCCTGCCCCGCCAGCCGCTGCGGCGGGTGGTGGCGGAACGACGCCGTCCTTATAAAATACGAGGGTAATGCCCATGTCCATGACATTTTCCAGTGTAAGCACGCCGTTTTCCAGGCGGCCTGCACAGTCGATGCCGCCGCCCTCCACGGTGAAGGCGCCGTTGTTGAGCGTCCAAGTGCCGTTGGCCTTCGAGCCGTCTACGCTGAGCACACATTTCCCCTTGTCTTGCAGTTCAATGGTAAAGCCCTTGCCAAAAATGTCAGCCACCTCCACACTGATGCCAAGCATTTCGCCGGTGGTGGCCATCCAGCGGTCATTGGGATTCAGCGAGCTGCCGCAACCGGCAAGCATAGACACGCTGAGAATAAGAAGCAAAAATAATGCGAGTATTACTTTCACTTCAAAATACCTCCAATGTTCATTTATGTTTTACGATGCAAGCTTTTCTTCTGCCTATATCTTATTCGAAGCATGGCGACTTCGCCCTACCCGCAACGGGTAGTTTTTGGCAAAAGAGGAGGGAAACACGCTAAAATTAGACAAAAAAGCCGAAAACCGGAAGCGACAGGCCGCCTCCGGTTTTCGGTGTATACTTTTTACTTTTTGGATGCTTGAATCCCTTTTGCGGCAAAGTTCGTTCAAACGGTCTCTTCCGGTGCGGCGGGAGCCGCAGGCGGCTCGCCCAGGGGATCGAGCTCATGCTGCGCACGGCTGCTTTTATTGGCGCGCCAAACATAAAGACCCAGAGCAAGACCAATGGCGGCGTACTGCATAAACGAGCGGAAGTACTCGCCCATCACGGCATCACCGAATGCGAACCTGCCGATATCGGGCGCAACGATGGCCATAGCATTGAATAGGATAATGCCGACAATCACGTTGCGCAGGCTTGCGCGAGAGGTCGATGCCCCGCCCACAAGGATGGAGGCCACGGCGAACAGGCCGATGTTCCGATGGCTGTCATACACGCTCAGCGTTCCCATGTTCTGCAAGTAAATAATCATGCCCCATGAGGCAAAGACCGTTGACAGCATCGTGGCAATAATTCGCGTGTGGCTGACATTGATGCCGGACACTTCGGCAATGGCTTGACTGTTGCCCACCGTGCGGAAATCCTGCCCCAATTTTGTTTTCATCAAGTAACTGGTGAAGAAGAAAAGCACGACGCTGAGCAGTGCTGTCACCACGGGCGCTTTGCGCATCCGGTCGGCGGTGAGACCCGTGTTGAGGAGGAAGTTGTAAGCGGCCCAGAACGCAAGCCCTCCCGCAATTGCACAGGGGAAAATCAGAGCGCCCTTGCCTGCGGGGGCATAATCGGGGTTGTTGCGTTTATTGTCCAGCGTAAAATACGCCAAGAGCCCCAAGAGGCACACAATTCCGAACAGCCCCAATGCGGCGGGGACGACATTGCTCACGCTCTGCGTGCCCAAAACAACAAAAACAATGGCAAACAAAACGCCAATGAGCGGAATGACCAGCGCTTTCTTCGTCTTGTTGAATGTGCGCACATGGGTGAGCACAGCGTAGCACATCAGCACAATGGCAACCACCATAATGAGGTACATGAAGGGCATTTCTATGAGCTTGTCAATAGAGCCGCCAATATCGCCCATGTCGATTGTCATGCGGACACCGGCAGCGATGCCCTGCGGATTTTCGGGCACAATAATCGGATTTTTCCCGTCAACCGGAATGATGTAGCCTGCGACGAACAGGAAGATGAAGTTATAGAGACCGGCAGCGAAATAGCTGACGATAAGACCGGCAATCATCTCCTGCCCGCGAACTTTGTTATACAGCATACCCGTGAGCCAGCCGAACAAAATCGCAATGGGCAGCGCCAGAAGCAGGCAGAGTGCAAATCCGTTGATGCCGCCCAGGGCGGGATAGTAGTGGCTCTGGTAGCGCAGGAAAATCAAGGCGGTTTGCCCTGCGATGGCTCCAATCACGATGCCGAAGTTCAACCCGAGCCCTGCGACAACCGGAATAACAAGGGACATCACAAGAAAGCTGTTGCGAAATACCCGAACCAGCAAATCGCTGAAAAAGGTTTGGAAGTAGATGGAATAGTTTTTTGTCATGCCGCCGCCGGAGGCGATGATGCCGAAAATAACCACGGTGGCAAAGAGAATGACAACAATGTTGTCCAGAATCAAATTTTTTATCTTAGCGGATTTTTTGTCGTTCATTTACTCTTTCCCCCTTTCACCTGCATCAAGGCGTAAAGAATGACGCCATTTTGAACAATTGTGCGTATCGTTTCGGGCAGGTCGGTGCCGCCGAAGAGGGCGTTGGCAACGGGAGGCGTCGTGGCCGAAATCCCTTGATAGAGCAAACAGCCCAGAATGACGTTGAATACCGATGCGCGCTTGACCGTTGCGCCGCCGATGATGATGGCCGCAACTGCGGTAAAGGCCAGCAGCAGTGAGAACTGATAATACTGCAAAAACGCATAGCTCTGCGCATACACCAGAATACCGATAGCAGCGAGCGCCGTGGACACAATATTGGCGAAGATACGCCCGCGGTTGACGTTGATGCCAAGTGCGTTTGCAAACATGGGGTTCGTTCCGGCGGCGGTAATCGCCAGACCGGTTTTTGAGCGCATAAAGAGCCAGACAAGGAAGCAGGCGAGGAAAAACACGAGGAACATGCCTGTCGGCACGGTCACGCCGCCGATTTCAAAGCTGAGAAAATTGTCCAGTATGCCCCTTGCGCCAATGGATTCCATCTGCACGTCCTGGCGCAGTCCCTGCCCCATGGGCAAGCGCAGTCTGAGATCCGTGAAGGGCAGAATGTACCACAGCATACTAAATAAAAACACAAAGCCAAAGCCCGTGTAGGTGGCAATGACCATCTCAGAGCCTTTGACAGCGTTCATCAAAATAGCGTAGATGAACCCCACGGCAATCGCAATGCCGATTGCGAGGATGGATGCAACCAGCATGAACCACCAGCCCTCGAATCCCAATTGAATCGTGCAGGCGGCGGACAGAGAGCCGCACAATATGCCGATGGGCAGGGCGAAGTTCGGCCCCATGCCCGATTGGATGGTGGGCACCATGGCCAGCGTGAGAATACCCCAGCGGCCAAAGCGACCCAGTGTGTCGGAAATCATCATGGGCAGCTTGATGCCGTTCATGACGCCGGTGATCATGGTGAGAATCCAAAATCCGCCAACCAGCAGCGCAGGTATGCCGATGCGGTTCACAACAGCCTTTGGATCAAATTTGCGTTTTTCATTCACAGCGTCCATCACACACCCTCCTTAACAAAGTCTGCCGCACCAGACATCATCAAGCCGAAGTCTGCCGCCGGCGCATCGGGCAGCAGCGTGCCCGCCACCTGTCCCTCGCAAATGATGGCAATGCGATCGCAAATCGAGCGCAGCTCGGCAAGCTCTGACGAGGTCATCACGATGGTCATGCCCTCCTCCGCCAGCTTCAACAGAATGTCCAGTATCAGCTTCTTCGCGCCGATGTCAATGCCGCGCGTGGGCTCGGAGACGAAGAGGAGCTTGGGCTTCTGCGTGAGCGCTCTGGCGAGGCACACCTTTTGCTGGTTTCCGCCGGAAAGTCTCCCCACAGGCTGCAAGGACGAGGTACATCGAACATCCAGCTCTTGAATCATGGCGACGGCGTGGTTTCTGGCGCGTGCGTGGTCAAAAAATCTTAACGGGCCGATTTTCCGCAGAAAATCGTTGCGCACCTGCATGGCGGCGAAGGCGATGTTGAGCTCAATCGACTCTTCGAGCAGTAGACCCACGCCCTTGCGATCCTCAGAGACAAAGGCGATGCCGGCGTCAAGAGCGGCCTTGGCATTTTGCAAAGGCAGGGGCTTGCCCTCGAAGATGACCTCTCCTCTGGCGGCGAAAAGACCGATGATGCCGTTGGCAATGCCCAGCTTGCCCTGTCCTGCCAGCCCGCCGATGCCCAGAATTTCGCCCTTTCTCACCTCGAGGTCAACGCCGCGGACACGTTCGCCGGGCATTGCGACCTCCAGATTTTTGATGGTCAGAATAATATCGTCGGAGCCGATGCGGTCACTGTCCTCCCGATCTATGGAAACCTCGCGGCCGACCATCAGCTCTGCCAATTCTAAGACATTGGTATCCTTCGTGTCCTTGGTCACGATAAGCTCTCCGTCGCGCAGGATGGTGACGCGGTCGGAGGCGGCGGTAATTTCGTCGAGCCTGTGGCTGATAAAGACGATGGAGATGCCGTTTTTCGCCATATTCCGCATGGCGCTGATAAGCGTCTCCGCTTCGTTTTCCGTAAGCACGGCAGTAGGCTCGTCCAGCACAAGAAGGCGGATGTTGGTCTTGTCTATTTCACGGGCTATTTCTACAAACTGCATGTGGCCAACAGGCATGCCCATGACCATGGCATACTCTTCAATGCCGATACCCAGCGTGGATATGGCCTTTTTCGCATCTTCGCTCATGGCCTTGCGGTCCAGCGTTTGGATGCGGCTGCCAAACAGCTTGCTCGTCAGCTTATTAAAAAAGGTATCTCTTTTTATCTCACGGTTGATTTTGATATTCTCCGTCACAGTAAAGCCCGGAATGAGCATGAACTCCTGGTGCACCATCCCGATACCAAGCTCCATCGCATGGAAGGGCGAGCGCACATCAACCGGCTTGCCGTCCAGCTCAAAAGAGCCTTCAAAGCCGCCGGTGTCATGTATAACGGGCATGCCGAAGAGTATGTTCATCAACGTGGACTTGCCGGCGCCGTTTTCGCCGACAAGTGCGTGAATCTCACCCGCACGGATGTCGAGATTCAGATTCTTCAGTACCGTGTTTCCGGCGTAGCTTTTCGTAATATTTTTGAATTCCAATAAGGTTTTCATAGAAAACCTCCTTTTATTAATGCTAATAATAATCAATCGGAGCCCGAAACCTTTCCCTAGAGTAGGTTTTTCTAGGTTTTGGGTTCCAGGCTCCGAAATAAAGGTTCAAATATTAGTACACGATGTTCTCAAACAGAATCCAGATGAAGTTATCGAGCTCTACGTCATAAGAATCAGAAGCGCCGAAGGGCTCATGATAGCTCTCGAGCGTGACAACGGCCTCTCTGCCGACGGTCTCCATCACATAGTTGGAGATGACTTCGGACAGCACAGTGCGGTCAACGCCCTCGAAGGGGACATCGCCGTTGAGATAACGGATGCCGTACTCAACACCGACGTGGGTGTACAGGAACGCCATGGGAACAGGCCAGTTGCCCATACGGCCGGTCATGTCTTTTTCGGCCAGAATGCGAGAGGTCTCGTCAATGACGAAATTCAAATCAGCATCGGCAAGGTTCACTTCGATACCAAGCGCAATGGGGAAGCCGTGGAGGGGAGATGCGCAGCAGGGCTCGGCATACATTGCGCCCTGGTCAACAATAGAGGTAATCAGCGGGGTCTGCATGCCACAGTTTGTTGCGAAGATGACGGTGTCTTTGCCGTATCTGTCAACAATCTTCGGAATGTCCTCATACATGTACTGCTGCGTAGCAGGCAGGCCGCCTTCCGCCGTAGGATCGGGTGCAGTGAGTACAACGAACTCTAAGCCGAGCTCTTCGCACATGGTCTGCATATTAGCCATACGAGCGGCGTTCTGGGGCTGGGACATATGGCGGGGGAAGCTGTAATGAACGAATGTGGTGGCACCCATCTCAGCAGCCACCTGCACCGAGGAGAAACCGCGGGCCGGGGTGTTGGGGTTCAAAGCCAGATTGGCGCGGGCTGCCACTTCGGGTGCATCTTCCTGCGGGTTGCCAAAGACAATGAAAATGTCGTCTCTAATTTCCTTGACCTTATCGACGGCATTGATCATGCCCGGCACGCCCTGGTTGATGACGATAACGCCCACATCGGGATCCGATGCAATGGTGGTAAGCGTTGTGATAATCTGCTCTGCCTCAGCCATGAAGTTGGCAGGGTAGGTCGCATGGATTACTTTGTCGGAGCCGTATTTGGCAACGATTTGCTCTGCGCTGCGATACTCTTCCTCGTTCTGATCGATGGCGCTGGAAACAATAGCGATTTTGCCGGGGAAGGGCTCGCTGACCGCCGGGGGCTCGTTGGTTCCCGGAGCGGGCGTAGCAGGAGCCACGGGAGCGGGCGTGGGTGTGGGCGCTGCGGAGCAACCGACCGCTGCAAAAACGATCAACACCGCAAGCATGATTGACAAGTACTTCTTCATTCTTAATCCTCCTAAAAATAATAATCACGTAACAACGTAAATTACGTACAAAATGGGGGGTAGAAACAGACGCTGCTGAGAGTCTCAGCAAATGAAATATCAGCTTATAAAACTTGCAGATATTCTGTTCCTCAACTAACAATATCAAAGAAAGGACTTTTTGTCAACAAAAGGAATTATTTCCAATAAAAAAACAATCAATATTTTACCCGCAACGTCGGCCTACCGAGGCATGTCAAATCCCCTGTTTCTCAACGAAATAGCGCATCCGAAGTCGTGCCGCATCGAAATCCGCCGCAGGTCATTGCACGGCGAATTGCCGCTTCGAACCGGGTGGCAATGCGTTGCATTTGTGACATGGAAACCACTGATTGCGATGCACAAGGACGGACGAGGATTGAGGCCGGTATGCATCAAGCAGAATCACAAAAATGCAAAAAGCCGCTTATCGAGTCGCTTTCCGCCGTTAGATTTCACTGGAATAATTGTCGCCGCTGTGATAAAATGGCCATATCTCCATTTTGCAGAAAGAGGTGTATGATGCAATACGAAGGCGCAATTTATCGGCCGCCAAGCGAGGCCTACAGCTTAATTATCCAAGTCACGGTGGGGTGCACGCACAACGGGTGTACATTCTGCTCGATGTATCGGGCGAGCCGCTTTAAGGTGAAGCCCTTTGAGACGGTGCTTGCCGATTTGCGGGAAGCACGGGGCTACTATCGGCACGTGGAGCGTATTTTCTTCGCCGACGGCGATGCCCTTTGCCTGTCAAACGACAAGCTCGTGCGTCTGTTCGACGCCGTCCGCCAGATGTTCCCGGAGTGCAGGCGTGTGGGCATCTACAGCCGTGCGTCGCACATTCTGCGCAAAAGCGACGAGGAGCTCCTTGCGCTGCGGGAGATGGGGCTTGGAATCATTTATATCGGTGCGGAATCGGGCTCCGACGAGGTGCTGCGCCGGGTGAACAAGGGCGAGTCTGCGCAGCAGCTGATTGCGGCTGTGCAAAAAGTGGAGCGACTCGGGATAGAGGCCTCGGTCACGTTTATATCGGGTCTCGGCGGTCGGGAACTGATGGTGGAGCATGCGGTGAAAACGGGCGAAATGATTTCCGCCATGGGTGCGTCCTATGTGGGGCTTTTGACGTTGCTGGTCGAGCCGGGCGCCCCGCTCTATGCCGATATACAGTCCGGTGCGTTTCAGATGCTCACGCCCCTTGAGGTCATTGAGGAGCAGGGGATGATGCTTGCGCACACGGACTGTGCGGGAGAAACCGTGCTGCGCAGCAACCATGCCTCGAACCGCCTGGTGCTCAAGGGCGTGCTTCCGCAGGACAAGGAAAAGATGCTTGCGCAGATTCATCTTGCAAAGACGCATGCGAGTATGCTGCGCCCGGAGGGAGAGCGGCGACTGTGAGGCAGGGGCGGAGCCCTCGCAAAAATCAATTGAGCGGCAATTTACAAAGAGGAACATTGCAAAATGAATCAAATTATGATAATTTAATAAATAGAACCATATGTAATGTATGAATTATTATCCTATTATGAAACGGTTGTGGGCTTGCCATGTCAAAAATCAAAGTGATGGCCATTGCGCCCTATGAAGGGCTGAAGGAGCTGCTGCTCAAAACCAGAGCGCGTTACATGGAGCAAATGGACATCGACGTTGTCGTCGGCGACCTTCGCGAAGGCTTGACGCAGGGGCGTGCCGCAGAGGCGGGCGGGTATGACATTATCATATCCCGCGGCGGTACGGCCGAGATGCTCTCGCAGCATGTGTCAATCCCGGTGGTTAATATTGAAGTGTCCGGCTATGACTTTTTGCGTGCGATTGCAACCGCTCAAAACTTTGTCGGCAACAAAGCAATCGTCGGATTTTCCTACATCACGGAAAACGCAAAGAGCGTGAACGATTTGATGCAGACCGACATTCGCATCTTCACAATTCAAAATCAAGACGAGGTTGTTCCGCTGCTGAGAAAGCTGACGGCGGACGACAAATATGCGCTCATCATCGGCGATGTGGTCACCGAGCGGGTGGCGTCGGAGATGGGCCTCAACGGCATGTTATTAACATCCGGGGAGGAGAGCGTGGACAGCGCCTTTCAAACTGCGCTGAAAATATGCAGGGATGTCGACGCATATCGCCGCAACAGCAATATGTTCTTGCAGGTTTTGGAAAACAGCCCCTTCCATGTGGCGATTTTTTCAGAGGACAAGACCCTGCTGTTTGCGAATTTTGATTTTAAGGATTTCTATAACAGTGAGCCGGAGCTTATAAAATACATTGAAAACATCATCTTTTCCGGAAAACAGCACGTGGTGCTCGAAACCGAGACGGGGCATTTGAGCATCAGCGGCAGACTGATTGAGGTTGACAGGAAAAAAGCGGTTGCGTTTTATTTCACCGAGCCGGAGAACGCCGTTCAGCCAGAGCTGAGGGGCGTGAATTATCGCAACATCCAGTTTATGCCCGGCGCAAGCGCCCCCTTTCAGCAGGCGGCAGAGTTCGATGCCGATATCTTGGAGACAGCCGTCGCATTTAGTAAAAGCGATTTGCCGATTTTGCTTCTGGGAGAGTTCGGGGTTGGGAAAAGCCGCATGGCATATTCGATCCACAGAAACTCGGCCAACAGCCAAAAGCCGTTTATCACCGTCGACTGCGTAACCGCCACACCGGAAACGTGGGAGGCGCTGGTGCTGCGCAGGGAGGAGAAATACAGCAATCTCGCCGGCGCAACCATCTGCTTTGAGGATATCGACAAGCTGCCGCAAAAGTATCAAAATTCCTTGCGCAGAACCCTTCTGGCGGACGGCGCAGCGCAGCGATTTCGCTACATCGCCACGTCGGCGTTTGACACGGAGCGGCTGGTTTCTCAAGGAAAGTTGGACGCAAAAATCGTCTCCTTCTTCTCTCGCCTTACGCTGACGCTGCCGGGGATGAAGCAAAATCCGAGCGACTTAAAGAGCATGGTCAGCGTATTTATCATTGAGTCTAACGTGCGCACGGGCAAGCAAATTGTGAGCTTCAGCGACGAGGCCCTGGCGCTGCTGGGGCAGCACCGTTTTCGCAATCACTATGAGGAGCTCCGCCAGATCGTCGACCATGCGGTGGTGATATGCGATAAAACGCATATCGGGAAAGAGGAGCTGGAGTTGGTTCTCTCCGCACGCAGCGGAGCGCACGGACTGGACGAGGGCGTATCCTTCGACGGCACGCTGGAGGAAATCGAGCGCAGGATTATAGAAAAGGTTTTGCGGGAGGAAAACGGAAACCTCTCCAAAACCGCCGATCGCCTGGGCATCGGGCGCAGCACGCTTTGGCGCAAGCGAAGCGGAGCGGAGTAACTGCGCTGAGAAAAGAGGCGCAAGCACCCGGAAAAGATGCAAAACGAAGGAAACGGTCCTTTGATGTTTCAAATCGAAACATCAAAGGACCGTTTTTCATGGTTTTTCACCAAAAAAACCGTTGACAATGCGAAGTCTTTTGTTGTAATATGTAGTTGATAAGTTTACGATAGAAATGAATGTATCATATTGAAACATGGAGGCGCTTATGAAAAACCGACCGATTCTAGGCATTACGATGGGGGACATTTGTGGCATCGGGCCCGAAATTACGGCAAAGGTGTTGCAAAAAAAGTATATTTACGAGGCATGCCGCCCGATTGTCGTGGGTAGTGCCAGAATGATGGAATGTGGCATCAAGGTTGCCGGTGCGCAGGGCTTAGAGGTAAATACGGTGCATCGCATTGCAGATGCGAAGTTTGAATATGGCACAATCGACGTGTATGACGTACCGCTCATCCATGATGTAGAAACGCCGCCGTATGGCACCGTCTGCGCCGCCGGAGGAAGCTCGGCGTTCACCGCCGTGGCAAAGGTGATAGAGCTCGCCATGAACAACGAAATCGACGGCACGATTACCGGGCCGCTGAATAAGGAATCCATGAATCTGGCCGGGCACCATTACAGCGGGCACACGGAGATTTACGCCGACCTCACGGGGACGGAGGATTACGCCATGATGCTCGCAGACGAAGAGCTGCGCGTGGTGCATGTCTCCACGCATGTGTCGCTGCGCGAGGCCTGCGAGCGGGTGAAAAAGGACAGAGTGCATAAAGTAATTCACATCGCCAACGAAGCCTGCAAAAGCCTCGGCGTGAAAGCCCCCCGCATTGCGGTGGCGGGTTTGAACCCGCATGCGGGCGAGAATGGCATGTTCGGCACGGAGGAAATCGAGGAGATTGAACCGGCGATTCAAATGGCGCAGGCAGAAGGCCTCGACGTGGATGGTCCGGTGGCGCCGGACACCGTGTTCAGTAAAGCCCGGGGCGGCATGTACGACATCGTCGTCGCCATGTATCACGACCAGGGGCACATACCGCTCAAGGTCATCGGCTTTGTCTACGATGAGCAGCAGCAAAAGTGGAAATCCGTCACGGGCGTGAACATCACCCTCGGCCTGCCCATCATCCGCGTGTCGGTTGACCACGGCACGGCATTCGGAAAATCCGGCAAGGGCACGGCCTCGGAGGCCAGCCTTGAAAATGCGGTTCAATACGGCGTGCGCATTGCAAATGCAAAATTGCAAAAGGGGTAAACATCAACATGAAAATAGTGGTATCTCACGCTTTATACCGGGACGGGATGGACGCATTGCAGGGGCATGGGGACATTGTAGTGCCGGGAAACGGCGACTCTGATGTCATCATTGACCAACTGCGTGATGCCGACGCCTATATCCTGCGCATTGGCAAAATAGACCGCAAGGCCATCGAGCAGTGCCCGAATTTGAAGGTAATCACCCGCCCCGGCGTCGGCTACGACAGCGTTGATGTCGCAGCGGCGACCGAGCACGGCATACCGGTGGTGCTTTGCATGTCGGCCAACGCCCGTGCGGTTGCGGAGCATACATTGGCCATGCTGTTTGCGCTGTCCAAAAATCTGGTGGAGAGCGTGAATGAGACAAAGGCGGACAATTATAACATCCGCAACAAGTTTGCGGCAGTAGAGCTGTTTGGAAAAACGGTTTCCATCATCGGCTTTGGCAACATCGGCAAGCAGGTTGCGGCGATGTGCTGCGGTATGGGCATGTCGGTTGCCGCCTATGACCCCTTTGTCTCGCAGGAGGTGGTGGAGGCGTTGGGTTGCACCTACTGTGCCACACTAGAGGAGGCTTTGGCGCTGGGTGATTTTATCACGCTGCACATGCCCTCCATGCCCGAAACCCGCAACCTCATCTCTGCGCCGCAACTTCGCATGATGAAGCCCTCTGCCTTTTTGCTCAACGCCGCCCGCGGCGATATCATTGACGAGCCTGCGCTCTGCGCAGCGCTGGATGCCGGAGCGCTTGCGGGTGCTGGCATGGACGTGCTGGTCTGCGACCCGCCGGAGCGGGAAAACCCGCTCTTCGGGCACCCGAACGTCATCATCACCCCACACATGGCGGCGCAGACAAAGGAGACAGCGTCCAAGCTGGCGCTGCTGGCCGTAGAGGGCACCTTGGCCGTATTGGCCGGGGAAAAATGGGCGCATGTAGCGAATCCGGATGTGTATAACCATCCCAGATGGGCCGACAAATAGTTTGTGCCCTATAAATAAGCAGGAGGTGGTTCGAGATGGCCAACATTGCCATACTTGCAGATGACTTGACCGGAGCGTGCGACACCGGCGTAAAGCTGGCGCATCTGGGCTACGATTCTCAAGTTTTAACTTCTGTGGATGGTCTTGCGGAGATTCAGCCGTGTAATAATACGTACTACACGCTCAACACCAATTCGCGCGGACTCACACCCGCCGAGGCATATTTGGCCTTGGAGCGGGCAGGGCGGGCGCTCAACGATGCGGAGATTTCCATTTGCTATAAGAAGGTTGACTCCGTGCTGCGCGGCAACATCGGCAGCGAGCTTGATGCGCTGATTGACGTGTTTGGATACGACTTTTCAATGATAGCACCGGCGCTCCCCGGCAACGGCCGCACCTTGACCAACGGCATCATGCATGTCGGCGGAAACGGCACGGAGTACACGGTGTCTGCCGCCGATGCCATTGCCGCCACGACGAAAAACCCGCTGGCTTGCGTTGCGCTTTCCACCGTGCGTCTCGGGGAAGCGGCGCTCATTGCGGCGGTGGACAGGCTGGTTTTGAGCGGAAGCAAGCTCATTGTCGTGGATGCCGTGACGGAGCCGGATTTGCTCATCATCGCCACCGCCGTGCGGCATTACGGCAACCGCACGCTGCCCGCAGGCAGCGCGGGTCTGGCCAAGCACCTTTTCACGCCCGCCTGCGACCGCCAACCCTTCATGGGTCTTGCGTCCGAGGCATCTTGCAAAAAGCCCGTCGTGACGATTGTGGGCACGCGGCACCCCTCCACGGTGGCGCAGGTGCAGTTTTTGAAAAAGGCGGGAGACTGCCGCTTTGTTCTCTTCGACACGCAGGAGCTTGCGCACCGAAGCCCGGAGGAAATTGCGGCGCAGGTGACACAAGAGACGCAAAAGGGCGACAGAATCGTGGTCACAACGCAAAGAATCTTTGACGGAAACTCCTATGGCGGAAACAAAACGATGAACGAGAACATCAGCAACGACAGCATCGCAGAGACGGTTGCGCGCATCACGGCGCAAATCATGAAACAGTTGGACATCAGCGCCGTGATTGCTTCCGGCGGCGACACTGCTGCCCGCCTGCTCGATCAGCTCGGCGCAGTGCGCCTGCGCTTGCTGGCAGAGCCCATGGAGGGCACGGCGATCGGCATGATTCCCGTCGACGAGGGCGCAGGTATACTGATTGCCACAAAATCCGGCGGGTTCGGTGCGCCGGATGCGCTGGCAAATCTGGCGGATTACATGGCTGCGGCAAACGTGGCACAATACGATAATACAAATGCGTAAAGGAGAGAGGCATCATGATTGAAATCAAAGGTATTATCCCGGCAATGGCTACTCCGTTTCACGAGGATGAGTCCATCAACGAGCAGGAATTGCGCAACTCCATCGACCGGCACATCAAGGCCGGCGTGAACGGCGTGTTCTGCCTGGGCACGAACGGCGAGAACTATGCCATGAATTTTGAAGAGAAGCTCCGCACGATGGAAATTACGGTGGCCCACACAGCCGGCCGCGTGCCGGTGTATGCCGGAACGGGTGCGACGACGACAAAGGAAACCATCGCACTGAGCAAAAAGGCGCAGGAGATTGGCGCAGATGCCTGCTCGATTATCTCCCCGTGGTTTGCAGAGAACACACAGGAAGGGCTCTACGAACACTATAAGGCAGTCGCAGCCGCAGTTGACCTGCCCATCGTCGTGTATAACATGCCCGCCCGCACGGGGGTGAATGTGGACTACAAAACGATGGCGAGGCTGGCGAAAATCGAGAATATCATGGGCGCGAAGGACTCCAGCGGCAACTTTGACAACATGCTGCGCTACATCGAAGAGACCGAGAATTTCGCCGTGTTCTCCGGCAACGATTCCCTCATTCTCTGGAATCTCTGCGCCGGCGGCGTCGGCGGCATCACGGGCATCGCCAACCTCTTCCCCGAGGTCATGGTCGCCATCTATCAAAGCTGGCTCAAAGGCGACATGGTGGAGGCAAAGCGGGTGCAGGATTCCATCCGCCCCCTGCGCGACTGCTTGAAGATGGCAAACCCCAACTCCATCGTCAAGCGCATGGCCTATCTGCTGGGCTATAATCTGGGCCCCGCCCGTGCGCCGTTCAACCTGCAAAACGACAAGCTGGATGCCACGCTCAAGGCCGTACTGGATCAGTTCAAGGCCGACAACAACATTGGATAAGGGCAACCGTATGTACACACTGAACATACCCGGCAACGTCATCGCCGGAGCAGGCGCAATCGCCCAACTCGTGCCCTTGATGCAGGAGATGAAAGCCAAACGTCCGGTCTTATTCATTGATGCCGGAGCATTGCAAGCGGGCGCAGCAGATTCTGCGCTGGCCGAAGTCAAGGCCGCCTGGCCTAACCTTCTCGTGATAGACACCGTCCCGCCGGAGCCGGAGGAGGGTCAGGTTCGTGCGCTGTACGACAGCATTGCAGGCAAACAAATCGACGTCGTGGTGGCCATTGGCGGCGGCAGTGTGCTCGACAGTGCGAAGATGGTTGCCGTCATGCTGACGAACAAAGCGTATTACCATGACCTAACCGACAAGGAGCAGATTGCACATGCGGGTCTGCCGCTCATCGCCGTGCCCACCTCGGCGGGCACGGGCTCAGAGGCGACGCCGAACTCGATTATTCTCATTCCGGAAAAGCAGCTGAAGGTTGGCGTGGTACACGAGGCGTTTTTGCCGAGCGTTGTTGTGCTGGACGCAGCGCTCACCCGCAGCCTGCCGCCACAAGTCACAGCGGCAACCGGACTGGATGCCTTTTGCCACTGCATCGAGACCCTCATATCAAAAAAATGCACCCCCTTTTCGTCGGTCTATTCGCTGGAGGGTCTGCGCCTCGTCTCCAAGAGCCTGCGCAGAGCCTATCAAAACGGCGACGACATGGCGGCGCGGGAGGACATGCTGCTGGCCGCATTTTATGGCGGCGTGGCGATTTCCTGCTCCAGCACGGTGGCGGTTCACGCACTGAGCTATCCGCTCGGCGGAACATATCGCATTGCCCACGGCATTTCAAACGCCATCCTGCTGCCCTACGTGATGCAGTATAACATGGACGCAATTCCGGATGCGTTGCATCCCATCGCCGCCGCCATGGGTATTGCCACAGACGGACTGGACGATGCCGCCGTCGGCGCACGCATCGTGGCGGAAATATTCTCACTGGTCAAGGACTGCAATATCCCGCAAAGTCTCGTGAGTTACGGCATCACAAAGGACGACCTCCATGCGCTTGCGCAGTCGGCGTCCGGCGTGCGCCGCTTACTGGATCAAAACCCCAGAGACATGTCCATTGAGGACATCCGCTCCATTTACGCCCAACTCCTGTGACAGGAGCTATAATAAAATAGAATGATGGAGGAATTCAAAATGAAGAAGTCACTCGCCCTGCTCGTCGCTCTCTGCCTGCTCTTCGCCTGCGTTGCCTGTGGAGCGCCGCCCGCACCCGCCGCAAACAGCCCGGCGCCCGCCGACCCCGCAAGCACCCCAGCAGAGGCCGGTCTGGACAAGGACAACCCGATTTACATCGGCCTGCTCGATGCCATGACCGGCGACCGCGCCATGTCCGGCATGTACGCCAAAGAAGGCGCAGAAATGTTCGTGGAATACATCAATGCAAATGGCGGCGTGCTTGGCCGCGAGCTGGTTGTTGTCTACGAAGATGACCAGGGCAACGAGACCGTAGCAACCAACGCCTTCCAGAAAATCACCTCGGAATACGACCTGAGCGCAGTGGTGCTCAACAAGTTCTCTTCCGTCGTGCTTGCGATGGAGGAATTCCTAAAGGATGAGGGCATCCCCGGCATCGCCTGCGGCAGCTCGGTGAAAATCGCTGACAGCGAGAACCCCTACCTGTATTCCACCCGCAAGAGCGATTATGGTGCGGGTGAATCCGTCGCCAACGCCTGCGCAAACCTGCTCGGCATGACCAAGGTTGCCATCCTGCACGCACCGGACGCACTGGGCACGGGCATGTCTCCCGTGGTTGAGCGTGTCTTGGCGGAGCAGGGCGTCGAGGTGGTGAGCGTCCAGCAGTTCTCTGCGGATGAGAAAAACTTTGCCCCCTACATTGCCAAAATGATTAACTCCGGCTGCGACGGCATCGTCGCCATCGCCCAGCAGACCGAAGCGGCGCTCATCATGTCCGCCGTGGCAGATGCCGGTTTGGACATCCCCTGCATCGGCAGCTCCGCATTCTGCCAGCAGACAGCCATCAACAACGCAGGCGAAGCCTGCAACGGTTGGTACTCTGTCACCTCTTGGTCACCCACCGTGACCGAAGAGCCCGCAGCCGGCTGGGTGGCGGCATATGAAGCCAAGTACGGCCACGCCCCGGACATGTCCTCTGTGCTCTCCTATGACGCACTGGCCATCTTCGCATGGGCCATCGAAGCCTGCGGCTCTGACGACCCCGCAGCCATCAACGCCCAGATGGAAAAGCTCAGCGATTTCCAGGGTCTTGCCGCAACGTATTCCTTTACGCCCGGCACGCGGATGCTGGCAGACACGGAGTTCTTAACCGTGATTGAAAACATGGAATCCATTGTCGTTGAAATCATCAAGGGATAAATTGAAGTAGCATGATGGGCGGCGCTGGAAGCGCAGCGTCGCCCGTCACACGCCAAAAGCTTTTGGGTGTGAGAAAGGTAACATTATGTACATACAGCTTGTTATGACAGGATTATCCATGGGTATGCTGTACGCACTGATGGCAATGGGCTTGATTCTCATTGTGAAGGCAGTGGGCGTGCTCAACTTTGCGCATGGGCAGCTCTTTATGCTGGGCGGCTATATCACGTGGATGTTTACTTATCAGGCGAACCTCCCGCCGGGGGGCGTAATCATATGTGGTATCATCGCCTTTGCGCTATGCGGCGTGGCATATATGTTTGCGGTTTATTGGCCGCTGAAAAACTCCCCGTGGAAGGTGACGGTCACCATCAGCACCTTGGGTGCCTCCATTGCGCTTAAAGAGCTTGTCCGTCTGATATGGGGGTCTATTCCGCTCACGGCCTCGCCCATTGTCGAGGGCGTGTTCCGCATTGGAACAGCGTATTTGAACTATCAATACCTGTTTATCATTGTCATCGGTGCTGCGCTGATGTTCGGCGTTTACATCTTATTTGAAAAATCATTTATCGGAAAAATTATGCAGGCAACGGCGCAGGATCGCTATGCGGCGGAGCTCATCGGCATCCCGACCGTGGTTGCAATCGCCTGTACATATATGATTAGCTTGACCCTCTCCGGTGTCGGCGGCTGGCTGGCGGCACCGCTGTTTCTCGTCTCCCAGTCGCTGGGCTCTATGGCGCAAAAGGCCTTCGCAGGCATCGTGCTGGGCGGCTTCGGCAGCGTAAAGGGCGCCATCGTCGGCTGCCTTCTCATCGGCCTAATTGAGTCGTTTAGTATTCTCATTACCGACAGCTATAAGGACGCTGTGGTATTCCTTGTGCTCATCATCGTTCTGGTCGTGCGGCCAACCGGTATCTTTGGCGAAAAAATCGCCGAGAAAGCGTAGGTGGCTCATATGATAAAAACGAAGAAAATATCAGCCGACCAAGTCATGGGATATCTCTTGCTTTTCGCTGGCGTGGCGCTGGCGTTTTTCATCATTCCGAACGGGGACGTCACGACGAAATATATGATGAAGGTCATCAATGAGGGACTCATCTACTTCATCGCCGTGCTCGGCCTCTCCGTGGTGCTGGGTCTGGGCGGGCAGGTGACGTTTTCCACGGCCGGCATCATGGGCATCGGGGCATATATCTGCGCCATATTCACCATTCGCTATGGCTGGGCTCCCATTTGGGCGCTGCTCTTCTCGATGGTAGTTGGCGGCATTTTTTCCTACTTCATGGGTCTCGCCCTGTTTCGGCTCAAGGGCAGCTATTTCGCCTTCGCCAGCATCGGTTTGACCAACTTGATTTTCACTGTGCTGCAAAACTGGATGGAGGTAACAGGCGGGCCGGACGGCATCAGCCGCATTCCCAAGCTTGACATTATCTTCTTTCAGTGCGAGAATTATTATGATTTCTTCAAAGTGTTTTTGATTATTGCACTGATTTGCGGCCTTGCCGTCCAGCGCATCCGCAAGTCCTACCTCGGCCGCTCGCTGGCCTCTGTGCGTGACAATGAAATTGCCGCCCAATGCCTTGGTATCAACGTATACCGCACCAAGGTATTGAGCTTTGTGGTAGCCGGTGTGCTGGCCTGTCTCGCCGGCGGACTGTATGCCTTTCAGTCGGGCTACATCAGCCCCGACCCGTTTAAGTTCGACCGCTCCGCAATCTACCTCATCATGGTCATGCTCGGCGGCGTGGATTCCACAGCCGGTGCGCTCATCGGCTCGCTGCTGTTGACCATATTACCCGAAAAAATGCGCTTTATGCAGGACTATTATATGCTCATTTACGGCATCGGCGTCATCGTTCTCATGGTTATCATGCCGATGGGCATTACGGGAATTTTGAACATCTTCAAGCAAAAGCTGCGCAATCTCGTCATGAAGCGCAAGCAGGGTGAAATCGTCGAAATCGCCGATGGCGGGGAGGTGAGCCCATGAGCAATATACTTCTTGAAGTGCGTGATGTGGACAAGGCCTTCGGCGGCGTAGTCACTGCCGAAAAGGTGAATATGAAGGTGCAAGCCGGGCAAATCCGCGGCCTCATCGGCCCAAACGGTGCGGGCAAAACCACGCTGCTCAACCTCATCAGCGGCATTTACGATGTCGATGCAGGTCAAATTTTCTTTCAAGGGCAGGACATCACGAAGGTGGCGGCCTTCCAGCGGGCCCGCATGGGCATCGGCCGAACGTTCCAAACCCCTCGCTTTATGACCCGCGCAAGCATCGAGGACAACCTAAAGGTCGGAACGGATCTCCTCAACGGTATGGGCTATATGCAGTCATTCTTCGGTAAAAAGGGTGCGCCCTTTCGGGAGAATCTGAAAGAACTCATGGACATTGCGGGCTTTGCCTTCAACTGGGATGACCGGATTTCTGCGCTGCCCTACGGCAAGCAGAAGCTGCTGGAAATCGTCCGCATCATGCTGGCGCACCCCACCGTGATGCTGGTGGACGAACCGGCGGCCGGTCTGAACAAAATGGAGCAGGCACGCGTCGTGGCGCTGCTGCACAAGGCGCTGGAGTCCGGCACGGGCGTGGTGCTCATTGAGCACTCTATGGACATGGTCATGTCCGCCTGCGATGAAATCACGGTGCTCAACTTCGGCCGTGTGATTGCAGACGATGTTCCGTCAGTGGTTGCCAACAATAAGCAGGTTATCGAGGCCTATTTAGGGGGAGAGATGGATGCTTAAAGTGAAGGATTTGCACGCCTATTACGGCGCAATCGAGGCACTCAAGGGCATCAGCCTGGAGGTGCACGAGGGCAGCATCTGCTGCCTAATCGGCTCCAACGGTGCCGGAAAAACCACGCTGCTCAATGCGATTTCCCGCATGATTACCACCAAGGGCAACATTCAGTGGAACGACACAGAGCTCACCAGGCTCTCACCGACCAAGGTTGCAAAATTCGGCATCATGCACGTGCCCTCGGGGCGGCACGTATTCCCGGGGCTGTCCGTGAGGGAAAATCTGGAGGTTGGAACGGTAAACTGGCGCGGCCCCTTTGGGCGGCCGACCTTCGAGCAGGACATGCAAAACGTCTTTGAACTCTTCCCCCGCTTGAAGGAACGGGAAAAGCAGCTGGCCTGGAGCATGTCCGGCGGCGAACAGCAGATGCTTGCCATCGGGCGTGCCATGATGGGCCGCCCGAAAATCCTCCTGCTCGACGAGCCGAGCATGGGTCTGGCCCCCGTGGTTGTCAACGAGCTGTTCGAAAAAATTATCGACATCAACAAGCAGGGCATGACCATTTTGCTCGTGGAGCAAAACGCAAAAATCGCCCTTGAAAACTCCCACTATGCCTACGTCATGGAGGAGGGCATCATCACAATTGAGGGCGAATCCGCTGCGCTGAAGCGCGACAGCAGAATCACGCAGGCATACCTTGGCAAGCTGGCGCAGGCCGCCGGAGCGGAGGACTAGATTTACGCTCGCTGCGGCACAGCGGCGAATTGATTGCACAGACGCAGAGAAGGGAGATTTAGAATGAAAAAAGAACTTTTCCCTATGTTTGGTGTCATCACAACGGTGATTACGCCCTTCACGCATGATAATAAAGTGGACATTCCGTCCTTGAAAAACGAAATAGCGGCGGCCTGCGATGCGGGCGTGGCCGGCTTTCTTGTCCCTGCACTTGCCAGTGAAATCGGCGAGCTGAGCCCCGAGGAGCGTGTCGCCGTCACAAAGGCGACCGTGGACGTGGCGAAGGGACGCGCAAAAATCATTGCAGGCATCACGTCCGACACGCAGGCGGAGCGGCTGGAAAAACTGCGCACCTATCTGGACATGGGATGCGACGGTGTGAACGCCATGATTCCCTACACCAATGACGAGGAGTATCGGCGCTATATTGAGGAAATCGACGCCGCCCGCCCGCCGTTTTTGTGTATTCAAGATGCAGACTTCAACGGGCCGGGACTGCGGGACGACTTGATTGTCACGCTCTTCAACGAAGTAGAGTCGTTTAAGGTCATCAAGGTTGAGGTGCAAAACTGCGGCTCAAAGTACACGAGACTCCTGGAGGCAACGGACGGCAAACTGAACATTTCCAGCGGCTGGGGCAACGACCAGATGATTGAGGCCTTTGACCGCGGCATCCACTCCATCATGCCCAGCGGCATGTTTGAGCTCTTCACCGGCGTGTATAAGCTCTATGCGGCGGGCAATCGCGAGGCGGCCAAAAGGCTGTTTTATGACATCCTTCCGATTATCTCCTTCACCCGTCAGGGGCAGAGCACGAACCGCAAATTCCACAAGCGCTATTTCAAATCGTTCGGCATTTTCGAAACGGACTTGTCCCGGGAGGAAGTCGTGTTTGATGCACAGCACGCAAAATATGCGGACGAGCTCATCGCACGGGCCAAGACCATCATAGGGCGGCTGGATGAATACAAATAATGCCTTGCTGAGCGGAAAAGTCGCCACCATCACGGGGGCGAGCCGCGGCATCGGTCTGGCGACAGCGGAGCTCTTTGTGCAGCACGGAGCGAAGGTTTTGCTCAACGGGCGGGACGAGAAAACGTTGCAGGCAGCCTGTGCCCGCATCAACGCCCGGCATCCGGATGCTTGCAGCTACCTTGCGGGCGATGCCGCCGACATGCAGGTGCCGCAGCAGCTGTTCGATGCGGCCATGAGCCGCTATCAGCGGCTCGACATCACAGTATGCTGCGCCGGAATTGCCGCCCGCACGCCCACGCTGGACGAGAGCGTTGCAGAGTGGAATCACGTCATACAAGTGAACGCAACGGCGGCCATGCTGCTCGCACAGCTGAGCCTGCGCCACTTCGCAAAACAGCGCAGCGGCAAGCTCGTTTTCGTCTCATCCACGGCGGCGAAATCCGTGAACCTCGGCGCATCGCCGTCTTATGGTGCCTCCAAGGCCATGCTGGTCTACCTCACCCGCCATTACGCCGCTGAGTTTGCGCCATACGGTGTCAACGTCAATGCAATCTGCCCGGGCGCAACGCAAACGGAGATTATCACCACATGGACGCCGGAGCACCGCCAACGGGTGCTCGATGCGCTGCCGATGGGGCGCATGGGCACGGCGCAGGAGATGGCGCAGGCCATCCTTTACCTCTCCTCGCCGCACAGCGACTATGTCAACGGGGAGTCAATGATGATTAACGGCGCCCGCTTTATGGACTAGCGGGCGAGAGGGCATAGCAAAAAAACGATGCAAGGCATCGTTTTTTTGCTGGAACGAGCTGCAAATAAAAGGGCGACGCCACATCGCCAAAACGATTGAGAAAAGAGGAAACAACGTGAACAGCCTGTTGATTTCACTGCAAATTGTCATGCCAATGGCCGTGCTGATGCTGGCGGGACGCCTGCTGCGCCAACTCGGCATGCTGCCGGAGAGCGTGACGGGAGCCTGCAACCGATTGGTCAGCTCCTTCTTTTTGCCCTGCATGCTCTTTCTCAATATGTACAACAGCGACTTAAAAACGACGTTCACGCCTGCGCTTTTCTGGCTCGCAATCGGCGGCGTTCTCGTTACATTTTCCATTTTGATGCTGCTCGTTCCTCGTCTGGAGCAGAGCAACCCCAAACGTGCCGTGCTCATCCACGGACTCTTTCGCGGCAACACGGCCATCTTCGGCATCCCGCTGGCGCAGGGCATCATAGGGGCGAGCGGCCACATCGACGATTTGATTGTGGTCATGAGCGCCATGATTATTTTATACAACATCCTCGGCGTGCTCACCTTGCAGGTGTTTGGCGAAAAAAAGAGCACCGTCCAATCGGTGCTCAAGGGGATTGCGCAAAGTCCGATGGTAATCGGCGGCCTGCTGGGTCTGATTCTGGCGACGATGGGCTGGCGGCTGCCGCTGGTGATTGAATCTCCGATCATCAGCCTTGCCGCCGTGACGACACCGCTCGCCTTTTTATCCCTCGGGGCATCGTTTAATTTGAAAGCCTCCATCCACAATCGACGCTATATCGCAGCGGTGGTGGTGAGCCGTCTGGTCATCCTCCCCGCCGTATGGCTCTCGGTGGGCGTGGGTCTTCTGGGGCTGCGTCGGGGCGCAGTGGCGGCGCTGATTGCCGTGTTTGCAACGCCCGCTGCCGTAAACACCTTCCCGCTGGCCGCCGCCGCAGGCGTTGACAGCGAGCTGGCGGGAGAAATGGTCGTATTCACAACGGCCTGCTCGATTTTCACGCTCTTTGCATGGATTTGGCTGCTCAATGGCATGGGCATCGTATAATGCCCGCAGAGACAGCACCGCCGCTGGCTTTGTGCGCATCAAGGCGCTGGACAAACCCGCCCGCCGTATAGTATACTATCCAAAAAGCCAATCGGGAGGTATTCTTCATGCAAGTTCTCATCATAGACGGCCAGGGCGGCGGTATCGGAAAAACGCTGGTGGAGCAAATCAAGGCCGCCAAGCTGAACATCACGCTCATGGGCGTGGGCACGAACGCCGTGGCCACCTCGGCGCTGATTAAGGCGGGGGCGGATGCCTGCGCCACGGGGGAAAATGCGGTGATTTTCAATGCCGGGCGAGCAGACATCATCATGGGGCCACTGGGGCTGCTCAGCGCAAATGCGCTTATGGGTGAGGTCACCCCCGCCATGGCTGCCGCCATATCGGCCAGCTCTGCGGTCAAGCTCCTGCTGCCCACGCAACGCTGCAACATCCGCATCAGCGGCTATCGGAGCAGATCTCTGGCCGTACAGGTGAAGGAAGCCGTCGAGGACTTGCGCACGCTTGTAGAGGCTTAACGCTCGTCGATGAGCTGCGCCTTTTTCAGCGCCACGCATAAAACCGGAATGGCGATGAGCTGTAAAATGATGCCGGGCAGCGCCGTGACAAAACCGGAGGTCAGCCAAATTTGCATAGAGTATGCACCCGCACGAAAAATGAGCGCATTGACCGCACCATAGCAAATTCGCCCACCCACCATAGCGAGCAGCAGGGCAGCATACGTGTTGAACAGAAAGCTCTTCGTCCTCACCAGATGAATCACGATGCCCGCCAGCAACCCGTAAACCGCCAGCTCCACAATCATGGGCAGCAGATAGGCCGCAGGCGGCATGCCGGTAATCAGATGGGAGAGCACGGGCGTGAGCACCCCGCAGGCCAGACCATACTGCCATGAGCAAATCAGTCCGCATAGCAGCACGGGAATGTGCATGGGCAGCATCACAGAGCCTGCGTTGGGGACGGCGTGGAGAGCCTGCGGCAAAACCACGCCCAGCGCAATGCAGGCGGCGGTCATGGTCAAATACCTTGTTTTCATGTTGTTGACTCCTTATAAATCGTAAAAACCACGAGGATATTTTCTCTGCATGTGCAGAGGAAAAAACCTTCGTGGTCTTTGTTTCGTTCTAATTCAGTTTACCTGCAAATCGGCATCGCAGATTAGTCGGTACAAATCTCAATTTGGCATCGTTCCGCAATGCCGAAGGCGGAAAAATACGCTTCCTCCATGGGAATCCACTCATTGATAAAGCGCCGAAGAAGCTTCTCGCCGCTACGCTGTAAAATCCGAACCCGTTGCGTCTCCGCCGAACAGGTGGAAAACACCGCAAGGTCATAGAGTCCGGCCAGTGCGGGGTGCAGACTGTATGTCCCCTCGCAAATCATCACCGGCATCGCAGGCACCCTGCGAAGCGGCGCAAGCGCCTGCGCCGAGCAGTCAAAAGGACGATATGCTACATCTTCTCCCGCCTTCATGGCGGGGGCGACTTCTTCAAGAAACCGCTCGTAGTGGACATTCCCGCCGACCTGCGCCAAGCGCTCTGCCGTGCGCAGCTGCGGCGGAAGAAAGAAATCATCCATCCGTATCATACCACAGGGATAGAGCGTTTGCAAGTGCGCAGCCAGCGTGCTCTTCCCCGAGCCGCAGCGCCCGTCAATGGCGAGGCAGACCCGCCCCTTCTCCTCCAACAGCGCCTCAATATCGGCGCAGAGCGGCAAATAGGGCAAAAGCGCCTTCAAAATCACCCGATAGGCGGGCGCATAGGCCTGCCGATAGACCTCAGAATGGCGCACCAGCGGCAATCCCTGCGCCAGATACTCCGCCAACCAGACGGAAAACGCCGCCGCTCCAAAGGGCAGCTGCAACGTCGTTGCGGCCGCAGCCAGCGCCTCCAACTCTGCCAGCAAGGCAGCCCTGCCCGAGACGGCCGTCTCTGCGGAAACCAGCATCATCCGATGCAGCGCCAGCAGCTCGTGACGGCTGTGTAGGATACCCAGCGGCACCCGCACATAGTCCCCGCTCAGCGGTGTCGGCTCGCACTCGCCGCCGCCCGCCGTCTCCCACTCCTGCGTGAGCCGGGCGAGCGCCTTTTCCGGGTCGGCAATCAGATGCCCCGGGCCCAAATGTCGCTGATAGAGCAGCTTGCCTGCGTCCTGCGGCTGCATCTGTGGGTATTTCGCTGTGTGAAGCGCCAGAATTTCCCGCCAATCGCACATGGACATCACGCCCGTTCTTTCTAGAGTGCTTCCATCATACAACAGCGGCGCACACCCGTCAAGCCGACAAAAACCGCCCTCCTCTGTCCGCACAGAGGAGGGCGGTTGCATTGTATTGCGGCAAAGCGACATGGCGCAGGCATTGCCTCAGCGGAAAACCAGCTGATTTTTCCCGTTTCGCTTTCCGTCGTAGAGCCGCTGGTCACTGAGGTCAATTGAGGCTTGCATGTCCCTCACATCCACCGGCGCCAGACCGATGGTCACGGTGATGGAAATGATGGTGTCGCTGCTGCGTATGGGCGTTGCCTCAATGTAGAGGCGGATTTTCTCCAAAATTCCCGCCGCATTTTCCATGTCAACATCGGCAAGGAACAGCAAAAACTCCTCCCCGCCCCAACGGAAAATCATGTCGGTGCGCCGCAGGTTACTGCGCAGTATCTGCGCCAGACTGCGCAGCACCTCGTCACCCGCCAGATGGCCGAGCGTGTCGTTGACCCGCTTGAAATCGTCAATGTCCAGCATAGCGACGCACCAACTGCGCTCGCCCTCGCCGGTGGCCAGCTCCGCAACAAACAGGTCTGCACTGCGGCGGTTGGGCAGCTCGGTGAGCGCATCCACGGTGGCCTGCGTCTTATACTTTTTTATTTGGGCGGCGGTGCTGGCGGAGATGGTTGTGCGCACCAGATTGGTGATGAAAAGCACGACGGCGAGGCCGCCAAAGGTCAGATTGATATGGTACAGTGACAAAAAAAGAACCATGCTGCGCTCAAAAATCGGATAAACCGGTGGTACGCATATGCCGAAAGTGAGCGTGGCCATCACGGCCACCCAGATGACGCAGGTGAGCATGCCGAGGTTTCTCGTGCTGGTATAAGGCACATTCCACTGCATGAAAATAAGAACAAAATATAGCATAAAGGCAAAGGTATTCATGCCGATAAAATATATCGCAAGCGGGATGTAGATGAGCACTTCAACGGCGACGAGTATTCCGGCAGAAAAATAAGCCCGCCGAATCTTGACAATGAAAAACATCACGGTGTAACAGAGCATACTNCCCACATTGATGATAACCAGAGGATACACGCCCACAATCAGCATCGCAATAAAAAGGGTTACATGCATGCCTGCGGCGGTGACGGCAGAGAGCAAAAGCATGACGTAAACATACAATTCATTTTCGCTGGAAAAACGCCTGCTGGCGACCATTTTATTNATTTGCTGCGCAAATAGTTTTTCCACGAAGCCTGCCTCCGTTCGCCGAAAATAATAAAAGTATCTATGTGAGTATATATATTATCACAAAAATATACAAAAGGAAAGATTTTTGCGTAAGATTTTCGCACTGTAACTCGTTTTACGCTAAGAGTAAAGCGCTCAACTGCGTTGACGTCAGTCCTAATATGTAACCCTCGGGCTGCACGTCGTCAAATGCCCCCGCTTGCAGGCTGCGCCCAGCAAGCAGCGCCTCCAGCTCGCCCAGCAGCTGCCCCTCGAAAAAGTCGCCGCAGAAGCGGACGGCGGAAATGCGCCCTTTTTCTACGGTCAGATAGGCCTCCACCTTACCCACGCCCTCAAACCGAGCCGCACAAACGGCATTGTGGGCGGGGGAAGAGCCGTAATTCCAGTCCCATGTGGCGTAGCGCCGCCGCATCAGCCCCTCCACCTCGGCGCAGTCCGCATCCGTGAGGGCGTAGTCCGTCAAGGAGAGCGCAGCGGTCATTTTTTCCCGCAGCAGCGTCATGAAGCCGGGGGTATCCAGCGGAATTTGGCTAAAGGGCTTGATGTTGCTTACCCGACTGCGCACGGACTTGAGCCCCTTGTGCGCCAGCTTCTCCGAGTCCGGCTGCAACACGGCTGCAACCGTGGACAAATCGCTGTCGTAGAGCAGCGTGCCGTGGTGCATGATATATCCGTTTTTGCGATACTGCGAGTTACCGGAAAACTTCTTCCCCTCAATGGTCATATCGTTGCGGCCGGAGAGCTCGGAGGTCACGCCCATCTCGGCCAGCGCCTGCTGCACCGGGCGGCAAAACGCCGCGAAGTCGAGCTTCCCGTCGTCCCGCATCACAAAGGTGAAGTTCAC
>JGI994J12354_10001131_pt1 | contig 27020 bp, 22 predicted proteins | sample IntmicLarv3ML3BL_FD_12354 | JGI IMG/M metagenome (IMG submission 12354)
CTTGTAATATTTCCTGAAAGATTTCAGCAGGAATCTGGAATTCGGGTCCATTGCACTTTAAGAACGAAGAATCTATTATTATACTATCCGCTTCGTGATACTATGCCCGAGAACATCCCGATCTACGACAACCACATCCACATGAGCCCTTCAGGCAGGAATGTCGATGCTCTTCTAGAGTTTCAGGCCTCCGGAGGGACGGGATTGACCTTGGTCACACTTCCTTACAAAGAAGTGGTCATTCGCAGCGGAGAGGATTTCTGCACGTCGTACGGGGTCACATTCGCTCTTGCCGATGCCGCGATCGAGAGAACGGATCTTCAGATAAACATCGCAGTCGGCCCTTATCCCATACTTCTGCTGCCTTTGGCTGAGACCTACGGTCTCGAGAAGGCGGAGGAAATAATGATCAAAGGCATGGAATATGCCGCGAAAGCGGTTGCGGAAGGAAGGGCGCAGGCGATCGGAGAGATAGGCAGACCGCACTTCGATGTACCGCAGGAAATCATTGATTCGTCCAACCGTATACTGTTGAGGGGAATGGAATATGCCAGAGAGCTGGATTGTCCCGTGATCATACACTGCGAATCGGGGACCACCGAAACGAATAGATCCTTGTCGGAAATAGCAAAAAAAGCAGGATTGGATCCCGGGCTTGTAATCAAACATTCTTCTCCCCCTTTTGTCACTGAAGATGAAACATACGGAGTTATGCCGTCGATCCCCGCGTCAAAAAAGAATATTCAGGAAGCTCTCGGCAAAGGGACGGACAGGTTCATGCTGGAAACAGACTACATCGACGATCCGGAAAAACCCGGCGCGATAATGTCTGTGAATACGGTTCCGAACAAGGTCCGATCGTTCATGGCATCGGGAGCATTATCCGAAGAAGCGGTGTTCAGGATATGTAAAGATATTCCGGAAATGATGTATCATCGCTGATAAGTTTATTCAATCCGAATTGTATTCGGGACTCTATGTCTGCGAAGATCACTTGTCTTTACGATGAAGGTGCGAAGGAAGGAACTCCGTTGATCGGTGCCAAGGGATTCTCCGTTCTTATCGAGGTCGACGGGAACAAAGTGATGTTCGATACAGGCGGAAGAGGAAGATATCTTCTTACGAATCTGATGCAATTGGAAATACCTGCGAAAAGTATGGATAAACTGGTCATTTCGCATGGGAACAAACCCTATGTCGGAGGGATCAACGATATTCTCGAGGAAAGGGAGAATGTATTGCCGATAATATGTCCCAGCTCTGCGAAGGGCAGCAAAAGTATGCTGGGATCCAAAGGCGTCTATATCAGGCCGGAGAATTCTAATAAAGCGGCCGTGCGCATGATAGACGATTGGACAGAGATAAGCGAACATCTCATTCTTTCGAAACCCATGAGTACAGGTGTAGGAGAGGAATCTTTCCTTGTTCTGTTGACAAAAAAAGGTCCGGTCGTCATAACGGCATGTTCTCCGTCCGGGGTCGCCAATGTGATGAAAGAGGTAAAGGAAAGATTCGGCAGGTATCCGACAGCTTACATCGGCGGAGCGGACATCAAAAAGAAAGAGAAGGACAAGGCGGCAATGATAGCAAAGGAATTTTTAGACCGCGAATGTACCGATCTCCGTTTGAATCATTGCACGGGGATAGAAGGAATGATGTATCTCCGTAAAGAATTGGGACTCAAAGCCGTGGCTGATTTTTACGTGGGGTATATCGCAGAATACGATATCTAATCAATCAGGGGTGTTCATCAATAAAAATTGTTTACGAAATAGTTTTTGATAAAAACATATGAAAAATTGTTTACGAACTAGTTTTAGGAAAGTTTTTCAGTCACTTTCAACGTTAGGATATCTTCCAATTAGTTTTTCATTGAATGCGTTTTAGATCAAATCGAGTATTTGGCCATATTTTTTGATGCAGCAAAGATGTTTTCATTCATTCACATGTTTCAATAATCGAAAAAATGCATTGATAGAGTAAATTTCGACTACAGGATACAAGATGAAAGCAAAGATGTATGGGGGCAGGCTGTTTCTTTCGGACGAGAACAGTTTGGGGTTGTGATTGTTCCAAGGGAAGAATGTCCGTCGAAGAACGAATCTTAAATACAATGATAATGTAAAGTGTCGGGAGGAATCAATATGAATGGGCACGCAGGGACTGCATTAATGTTCATCGTGATGTCATTGATAATGGCGGCGATCGGACTTATTGTAGGTCTTTTCATCGGCAGTATGTGGATCGGATTAGCGGCTTTGTTAGGCATTGCTCTCATTTTCAATATCTACGCTTTTTTCGGCTCCAAGCGCAGTGCGTTAAGGGCCAATAAAGCGAGGATAGTGACGGAAGCCGAGGAACCGAGACTTTATTCGATAGTAAAGAGAGTTTCGGAGAAAGCAGGAGTTCCAATGCCGGAAGTGGGCGTGTCGGAATTTCCGATGCCTAATGCATTCGCCACAGGAAGGAATCCCAAGAACGCGGCGGTCGTAGCGACAAGGGGGCTTCTGAGCATGCTTCCCGACGACCAGTTGGAAGGAGTTATCGCACACGAGATAGCTCATGTGAAGAACAGAGATATTCTTGTCATGTCAGTGGCATCTACGATGGCAGCGGTTTTGTCATTCGTCTCCAGATACTTGCTTTGGATAGCGATCGCAGGGAGAGAGAAAAATATCTACCTTATCATTGCAGCGATAATCATGAGCGTGACGATCCCCATCGCGGCGTTATTGGTTCAGTTGGGAGTTTCAAGGAATCGCGAATATCTTGCGGATGAGACGGGTTCGAAAATAACCGGGAATCCGATCGCGCTTGCGAACGCATTGAGGACGATCGAAAGAGGAGTGGCTTCTCCGAAGAACGAATACAGCAATTCGAGTTACGAAAGCATGTGGATATCCAACCCTATCAGAAAGAAAGGAAGACTTTCCAGCATGTTCAGCACACACCCGTCAATGGACGACAGGGTGGAGAGGCTCTACGCTCTTGCAGAGAAGATGGGAAAGGCAAAGGATCAGAGGCCGCAGGAAGAAGATCCCTTCGCGAAGAAGAGAAGGTTATCTCACGAGTGATCACTTTACCGGTTCCCATTTAGCCAATTCGTTTACTTTAGAGAGGGTTGATCCTCTGCGGATCTCCTCTCTCGTTCTGTTTTCTCTTTCGTTAACATCAACGGTCCTGTTCGCAACTTCTACTGCGATCTCTTTCGGCACGACAATGAGGCCGTTCTCATCACCGATCATCCAATCTCCGGTCCTTACGATCTGACTGCCGATCGTTACTTCCATGCCGATCCCGCCATATCCTTTCGGTTCGCCGGCACATGGGATCACAGATTTCGCAAATGCAGGGAATCCCATTTTTTTGATATCGTCGATATCTCGTATGGCGCCGTCGATGACCACGCCGGTAACACCCATTGTAACAGCAGAATTCGAAGCAAGTTCTCCCCAGACCGCCATGGGCGCACCGCCTACATCGATCACAATGACATCGCCGGGTTTCGCACGGTCGATGGCCTCCACGGGTTTGGCCCAGTCTCCGTTAGCTGTCTGAACGGTCAAAGCACGGCCGATCAGTTTTGTTCCTTCTTTCAGAAAAGGAGTGAGGCCGATTATTACTCCGCGTTTGTGGAATGCATCCGAGATATTGCAGGTGGAGGCTTTGGAGAAAGCCTCGAAAAGTCCTTCTTCGTCATATTTCTTTGAAATATTCGAATCTACTGCTGTGCCAGACATGGCTGTTTTAATATCGGAGGCCGCTTCTTTGATGTTAGCGGCTTTGATTATTGCTCCGCCGACGATGACTATTGATGCTCCCGCACTGACGTATTCGGAAGCAGTTTTGGGAGTTATTCCTCCCGCTACAGCGATCGGTACGGAAGTCTCCTTCACGATATTTCGGAGCACGTCGATCGGAGCGCTTTCTCCCCGCATCTGAGTGTCTATCCCCATATGCAGACAAATGTACGAAACTCCCAATTTTTCAACTTCTTTGGATCGCTTGACGCGGTCTGCAACGTTGATCATGTCGACCATTATTTCGGTGCCGTATTTTCTTCCCGCAGATACCGCTTCGGAAATCGTGAAATCATCCGCCAATCCTAACACGGTCACAATGTCCGCACCGGCTTTTGCAGCGATCTCTACCTCAAAAGCTCCGACATCCATTGTTTTTGTGTCTGCGATTATCTTCATCGAGGGGAATTCTTTTCTCAGTGTTCGTATAGCTTCGGCGCCATCGCTTTTTATCAGCGGCGTACCAACCTCAATCCAATCGGCACCGCCCGCTACGGCTTCGTGGGCAATGGCTACGCTCCTGTTAAGCTGCATCAGATCCAAGGCGACCTGTAGAACCGGCTTCATGAAAGACAATCGAAAGGCGTTTATTTACAGTTATTGAATAAAATACCGCTCAGCTCGCCCGTCTATCATCATAGTCAGCTCGAAAATGTTCATCATCGCGGCATTTCATGGTAAGTGAAAGGACCTAAAAGAAGTATCGGTAGTAGTGTGTTATCGGGACGAATGGTGAACCGATGTTGTTTCTTTTCGACGTAGTCAGAAATAAAATAATTTGGTCATAGCAATTAATATGAGAATTGTACTGATGACCAATATCCACATCGCTCTGCGGGTGTTCTTGATGTTTCTTGTTTTCCAGATGTTGAATTCTCCGGGCATGTTCATGCGGTTACAGTATGCATTAACATCAATCATTGACCAAAAAGAGGAGAAGTAGAACCCCACCATGAAGTAAAAGAAGAAGGAAGGATTGATCCAGTTTTCTAAATTGTCGGTATACAAGTTTTGGAAAGTGATGTATGTGAAAATAATGAAGGCTGGAATAAGAAGGAGAGGTATTGTGAGCATTACGGAGCCTTTAAGTTTTTCTCCGAGGAATTTGTATTGAACATACCCCGGAATTCCAGATCTCGAGGTCAATTCATCTCTTTCTGTGATGATTCTTTTCTCGTCGGGAAGTTTGGATGTTTTCACATGAACGTATACTCCCACGATGATCATTGCGATGGGAAGGAATAAAAAGAATAGATTGAGAGAATCAAAGAGTTTCATCACTGCTAAGGAAAATATCAGATATAATACACCGCAGATAATGATGACCCCTGATTGGACCTTGTTCACGGAAGAGAATGCACATCGGCCGATAAAATTCTTTTTACGGTGCGCGGGAGAATCGTATTTGGTTCCGCAACAATGTTCGAATCTCCAAGGAATTTGCGAAAGTGTTTAACGGAGTTTGCCCATCAATGAAACATTATGTTCAAGAAACAGGAGAAAAAACTTCGGGTATTGTTCGTTGATGAGAAGAATACACTCACCTCGCAGCTTGCGGAGTATTTCACCAGAAGTTATTTTGATAAGATGTACGAAGTCTACAGTGCCGGCCCGGAGCACGATATCATCGATTGCGAGATGATCTCGGTCATGTACCAGATGGGAGAGGATATGAGGCGTCAGATATCCAAGGATTTCAGGAATCAGGACGATCTTCCCGCGGACGCGGTGTTCGACATCGTCATCTATCTGAGAGAACCGGTGTTCAAGGAATGGTCCGGGAAAACCCCCTGGAAAGGAAAACAGATACTCCACGAGATGGGGACGACCGCCGAGTTCAACGCGACGGACGATCTCGAACTGGCAAATTGTTATTCGGAACTTATCGAACGTGTCCGGTCGTGGGTGAAGGAAAACATGGGCGATGTTGAGAAGTTGAGGTCAATGGTAAGTGCATGATCCCGGTGCTGATATACGACAAATGTCAATGCGACCCGAAGAAGTGTACAGCAAAACGTATGATGAAATTCGATCTCGGAAAAGAGGTGAAACTTTCGTCCATACCGTCAGGTTCTGTCGTTCTGTCGCCTTTTGCCGACAAAGCACTTTCCCCCGCGGATCTGAAGTATGCGAAAAGAGGGCTGGTCGTGATGGATCTGACCTGGACCAACATCGACGAATTCCCCAAAGTGAAAAAGGTAGAGGAAAGGGCACTTCCATATCTTTTGGCGGCAAATCCGATCAATTGGGGGAGACCGATGGAACTCAACAGCGCCGAGGCGGTTATGGCTTCCCTGCTGATATTGGGCGAAAGGGAACAGGCATCGGAATTTTTGACAAGGTTCAATTGGGCCCCGGAATTCATGAGACTCAACGAATCCATGCTGGAAGACTACGCCGGAGCGAAGGACAGCGCAGAGGTTGTCAGGATCCAGAACGAGTATATCGAACAGGTGATCGGAACCTCGGAGAAATAAAACCCCTCCATGCGCCCTGCAACCCTTATGTACCATGTCCGTCTATTAGGTTGGCGCAATGACTGACGATGTTCTATCGCTTATATGGGCGGCTTTGGGGGAAGACCGCCTGACAACCAAAGAAGCGAGTGAAAGGTTGGATCATTTGTTCGATTACAGATGCCCTGACGATATTGCGAAAACATTGGCAAAATTGAGGAAGTCGGGACATGTCAAAGGAGAAATATCTATGGAAAAAGGCGGCTGGATTTGGTGGGCTGACGAAGAGTGTCGTCAGCATAAGGAACAGGGATCACCTTGACCGTTAATTTCCAAGAGAGCGAGGTGGTGGCGGGGTGGGAGGACATCCTTGGAAAGAGCAAGTACAGGCTTATGCTTGCCGACATCGCCGCAAGTTATCCCGAGAAGAGGAGTTTGTATGTTACGTACGAGGATATCGACAGTTACAACACGGATCTGGCGATGTTCTTCCTTGACAATCCCGACCTGTGTCTCAGGAAGGGGAAAGAGGCTGTCAAAGCGGCGATGCCGCCGACATGGGATGTTCGGAACACAGTCAATCTGAGGATCACCAATCTTCCCCGCGATGCCAAAGTGGACATACGTCAGCTGAGATCGAAGCATCTTGGTAAATTGGTGGCGGTCGAAGGACTTGTCAGAAAAGCGACGACGGTAAGGCCGAGAATGGTGCACGCGCTTTTCAGATGCGCAAGGTGCGGTGCGGAGATCTGGGAACAGCAACACGGAACATACATCAAAGAGCCTATGATGTGCACGAACCCCGACGGAAGCTGCAACAAACAAGCCACACATTTCGATCTGGACGGAAAGAGATCCGTGTACATCGATACTCAAAAGATAGAGATACAGGAAAGCCCGGAAGGACTGAGAGGAGGCGCACAGCCCGAAAGGATAACCGGATTCGTGGAAGATGATGTTTCGGGAGTCATAACCGCGGGGAACAGGATAACTCTCAACGGGATCATAAGATCCGCAGATAAGCAGGACAGGGACAAGACCACGGTGTTCGAGATTTTCATCGAAGTGCTTTCGGTCGAATTCCAGGAACATGAATACGACGAGATACAGATAACCGAAGAGGATGAATCGACAATCATCAATATGTCAAAAAGTCCGAGGCTGTACGAGGACATAATCGCTTCGATCTCCCCCACCATACACGGAATGAGTGAGGTCAAAAGCGCTATCGCCCTGCAACTGTTCGGAGGCTGTCACAAAGAGATGGACGACGGTACGACGATAAGGGGAGACATGCACGTTCTTCTTGTCGGAGATCCCGGAGTGGCTAAGTCCCAGATCCTGAGATATATGAGTATGCTTGCTCCAAGGGGGATTTACGCATCAGGAAAATCCGCATCCGCGGCGGGACTGACCGCTGCTGCGGTAAAAGACGATTTCGGAGACGGAAGATGGACACTCGAAGCCGGAGCACTCGTGCTTGCCGATAAAGGATTGGCCTGTATCGATGAATTGGATAAGATGACGACTCAGGATCGATCATCACTCCATGAAGCAATGGAATCGCAGAAGATATCCGTCGCAAAAGCGGGAATAACGGCGACATTGCAATGCAGATGTTCGATGCTGGCCGCAGCAAATCCGAAATACGGAAGATTCGAGATGGAGGGCGCCAGTATAACGAATCAGATAGATCTGCCTCCGGCATTGATGTCTCGTTTCGATCTGATATTTGTGCTCACCGATAAACCAAACGCAAAAACAGACCGCGACATCACCACTCATATATTGAAAGTTCATAGGAGAGGAGAAGCGAGGCAGGTCGAAGAGGAGACGGCAATGGTGTTCGGGGTCGATCTCAAGAAGATCAGAGAGGACACATCTAACGTGCGGCCGGTCTTTGAAGCAGACATTCTGAGAAAATATGTGGCGTATTCCAAACGCATAGTGCCGATAATGTCGGATAAGGCGGTTGCGATAATAGAGGACAACTACCTCAGGATAAGGGCCATGGGTGCCGGAGAGAACGATTCGGTGCCGATCACGGCAAGACAGCTGGAAGCATTCGTTCGTTTGTCCGAAGCTTCCGCCAGAATGAGGCTGAGCCCTATTGTCGAAGAAGACGACGCGAACCGCGCGGTCAATCTCGTCGAATATTATCTGGGAAAGATATTGGCACCCAACGGCGGCAGCTGGGACATAGATAATATCTCTTCCGGCATAGTGAAGAAGGACAGGGATACGTTGAAGATACTGTTGAACATTGTGAACCAATTCGGTACCGAGGGAGCATTCGAGGAAGATCTGATAATGCAGGCTCAGAGCGAAGGAGTTTCAGAGGACGAGATAAGGAAGAAATTGAGTATGATGATAAGTGATGGAACATTATACACTCCGAGAACAGGATACTACAGGAGGACATGAGATGATATCCGCAAGAATACACGTTCACGAGAAAGAGAGGATATTGGCGGCATGCGATGAAGGAATACTCGGTATGACGTTCAGAGGAAACGGGGCAAAGATAACGGTGTCCGAGAGATTTTACGGCGGAGAGAGGATATCCGAGGAGATATTCATCGAGCGGACAAAATCGGTCACAATAATGAATCTTGTCGGGAACGAGGTTGTCGAAATAGCGGTGCGTGCGGGTCTGATATCAGAAGACAATGTAATGATCATCGGCGATGTAAAACACGCACAAGCGGTGGTAATGTGACATTCTGTGTGAAATGCGGTGTCGAGATAGATAACATCATCAACGGACTGTGCATAGACTGTTTCCTCGACGGACGCAAGCTGATGACGCTGCCTCATCACGTTGATCTGTTCACGTGTGCCAATTGCGGAGAGGTACAGGTCAGGGATCGATGGATCCAGAAGGATATCGATACGGCAATAGAAGATGCTGCCGTTAACGAATTGATGATAATAAAAGAAGCGAAGATCGTTGATGTAGGGGTCATGAAGATAGAGCAGGACCCGGTCAATTTTGTTGTTACCGTTGAGGCAGGATTGGATATCTCCGGTTGTGCGGCGGCCGACACGGCATCCACAACAGTCAGGTTGAAGAACACCGTCTGTAAACGATGTTCCAGACAGCTTGGGAATTATTACGAATCCATAGTGCAGATAAGGTCCGGCGCGAAAGAATTGCCGCAAGATCTCGGAAGAGAGGCGTTGACGCGTGTGGAGAATTACGTGGACAATCAAGCAAGGAACAACAGGCATATATTCATCACCAAGATCGAGATCGTTCAGGGGGGACTGGATGTTTATCTTTCATCGATCTCGCTGGGCAAGGCTGTGGCAAAGGATCTTTCCGATACGTATTGTGCGGAGACCAAGGAATCCGCAAAATTGGTCGGACAGACCGATGACGGACAGGATATGTACCGTATAACGTACTTGGTTCGTCTGCCGGATTTCCATATCGGAGATGTTGTGATCTTCGAAGGAACGTACTACAAGCTTCAGAGGGTCGGCAGCAACGGAGGCAAGATCATCGATCTCATGAATTTCAGGGAAAGGTCTGTCCGTAGATCCGATATGCCTTCGTTCAAGATACACGAAAAGGGAAATGTATTGCGGGCTGCGACTGTCATCAGCAGATCGGAGAACGAGATACAGGTCATGGATCCGCGTAACTACATGACCTCGGATATCAGGATACCTTCGGAATCCGAGATCGGAGAGACGGTGAGTGTCACTGAAATAGATGATGTTCTTTACTACGTACCGTAACGGTTTTTTGTTGGAATGATATGAGGATATTATGAAGAGATTGCCTGAGCCCGTCGAGCAGGTCGTGGTGAATCTGCTGAAACTTGCCAACACAAAATTGCCCAAAGACATCGGATGGGCGCTGGAGGCAGCCGCCGCGTGGGAAACGAACAAGACCGCGTACGTACAGTTAGGGGCCATAATGGATAACGTGAAAAAAGCGGAATTCATGGGCAAACCGATGTGTCAGGATACCGGGATCCCGATATTCTACGTGAAGGGGAGATTCAATAATTCCATAAGAGACGAAATAGCGGCCGGACTCAGAAGAGCCACCGAAACGATCCCTATGAGGCCGAATACGGTCGACCCGATAACAAGGGAGAATCCCGGCAACAATATGGGCAAAGGAATGCCGGTCATCCATTTTATCCCGACCAACGACGATTTTACCGAGATATCGGTCCTTTTGAAAGGCGCGGGTTCCGAGAACATGACAAGACTGGAAATGCTGAATCCTTCGGACGGTATCAACGGCGTGAAGAGGTTCGTTGTGGATTCCGTTCTGAACGCAGGCGGGAAACCCTGTCCTCCGAGTATAGTCGGAGTAGGTATCGGAGGGACAGCAGATGATTGTCTGGCTATGGCGAAAGAGGCGCTGCTGATACCGTTGGATGAGGAGAATCCGGTTCCGATGCTGAAGGAACTCGAAGAGGATCTGTTCGTGAAACTCAACAGCAGCGGATTGGGTCCGATGGGGCTCGGAGGTTCAACGACCGTTCTGGGGGTCAGAGTAAAAACCGCATACTGTCACACCGCCAGTCTTCCGGTTGCCGTGAACATAGGATGCTGGGCAACAAGGAGGGCTTCCGCGAGGATAACCGATGAGAGTGTGGAGTATTCGCAGGGGGCGGAAATATGATCGAACTGAGAACTCCTCTGAGTGAAGATGATGTAAGATCTTTGAAATTGGGAGATATCGTATATCTTTCGGGGCAGGTGATCACCGGCAGGGACGAGATGCATATCCGCACCCTCGAATACCTCAAAGAAAAAAAGGAGATCCCGGAAGTCATCACGGGATCCGCACTTTATCACTGCGGACCGCTCATGAAAAAAGGCGAAAGGGGATGGACAGCGGTATCGGCAGGACCCACCACCAGCGCCAGAATGAATTCTCTCGAACCGGAAATGATAAGGTCATTCGGGATCAGAGCGATAATCGGTAAGGGTGGAATGAGCAAAGATGTAGGCGAGGTCATGAGTGAACAGGGATGTGTTTATCTTGCAGCCACAGGCGGTGTGGCGGTTTCTCTGGCGGAAGCGATCTCCCGAGTGATCGGCGTGGAATGGGAGGATCTGGGTATGGCCGAGGCCCTTTGGAAGTTCGACACAGAAAGATTGGGGCCGTTGATCGTTGCGATGGATGCTCGGGGAAACAGTTTGTATGATGATGTTAAGGCATCACTGATCAGGGATGCCTGATATTGTCATCCTCTTCTTCATCGATGCTGTCATCAATGATGCCGGGGCGGTCGGACCGGTTCATGCGGCTGCTTAATATCCAGGCCAAAGCGGCAAGTGATATGCCCACACAGACAGCGATCAACATAAGGATATGAGCAAGGTCAAGCCCCATGTATTTGTTCACATCGCTTTTTACCAATGTTAACAATTGGATATTGTCGTTACGGCTTATTTCCACTGCCAAGGGAACACTTGTTTCGAATCCCGTGCGGTTCACAACAAGCGTGTATGAACCTATCGGACAGCTGATCTCGAAGAATCCTTTGGAATCGGTGGTCGCGGTATAGGCCGGGCCGTCCGTGAGGGCACGCAGCGTTATCGTTGCACCATCGACGGTACCGTTGTTGTAAGAGACCGTACCTGTGATCTTCCCTGCTGTCGCACTCATGATCGCACATTGAAGGCCCGTGATGTCAGAGGTTATCATGTAAGTGCGCGTGAGGGTACTGTAACTTGCTTTGGACAGATCCAAGCTCAGGAAATCGGTTCCCGGCTGCACAGATGTGCAGGGACACGACGACAGAGAATATCCATGGGATTCGAACATGATCTGAAGATTTAAATTGGTCTGTGCCGGCAAGGAAAAGGATCCGGACTGATCCGTGGTGACCGAGCGAACGTTTCCGAGAGAATCTTTCAGAGTGACCGTCACGTCTGATTTCGGAAGGTTCCGTCCCGCCTCTAAAACATATCCGTTTATGTGGAATTGTGCAGGCTCATTGTCTGCGCCATCGACCGATGCGGCGGACAATGTGAAGGACAGCAAAGCGACCGCGAAGATTGCCAGTACGATTCTTTTCTCCATCAGGTTTCAATCACACTCTCATGCATATTATCTTTTCCGTAGATAATGTATTTTTCGAAGTAAAATAGGTGGCCATTTTACGCTTACCTACGGATAAAATAAATACAACTTTATTGTAAGGTCTAGCTGTTTAGAATGGGAACGATAGAACGGGTCAATAAGACGCATACAATGGAAGAGGTAATGACTCAGATGGAGCCATTGATCTCTACATGGTTTAACGAGAAATTCACAGGGCTTACGGAGCCGCAGGCCAAAGCTATTCCTGCAATACATTCCAGGAAAAATGTGCTTGTTTCTTCTCCGACGGGATCAGGTAAGACCTTAACGGCGTTTACGAGTATAATCAACGAACTTACAAAATATGCCTCCGAAGGCCGTTTGGAAGAAAAGATCTATTGCATTTACATCTCTCCTCTCAAGGCTCTCGCCAACGATGTTAACCGCAACCTCAACACTCCGCTCAAGGAAATGAGGGAGGTTGCGGTGGCTCACGGCCTTAACGTACCGGATATACGGGTTGCCGTAAGATCGGGAGACACTTCGCAGAGCGAGAGACAGAAGATGGTCCGCCATCCTCCGCACATACTGATCACCACTCCGGAATCGTTGTCATTGATCCTCGCAGCCCCGAAATTCAAAGAGAGTTTCAAAAATGTCGAATGGGTGATATTGGACGAGATACACGATATCTGTGATTCCAAAAGAGGAGCATTCCTTTCACTCACTCTTGAAAGACTGCGACATCACTGCGATACGGAGTTCTCGATGATCGGGTTGTCCGCAACGTTGGCGCCGATAGAGGCTATTGCGGGTTATCTGGTCGGATGCAATCTCGACAGTTCGATAAGGGATGTAACTCTCATCGAAGCCGATTCAAAGAAGAAGTTGGATCTGCAGGTTATCTGTCCAACAGAAGATATGACCACCCTCTCCTCCGACATCGTGAATTCCATGATGTACGATACGCTGAAAGAGCTGGTCGACGGTCACGAGACAACGCTGGTGTTCACCAACACAAGGTCGGGTGCTGAAAGTGTTGTCTACAAGCTTAAAGAAAGAGGATTGGAAAGTGTCGAGGTCCATCACAGTTCTCTCGGCAAAGAGACCAGACTCGATGTGGAAGAGCGTCTGAAACGCGGAGAGATCAAGTGCGTGGTATCGTCCACGTCCCTTGAACTGGGAATAGACATCGGATCCGTGGATCTGGTGTGCCAGATAGGTTCTCCCAAGTCGGTCGCGAAAGGATTGCAGAGGATCGGAAGGAGCGGTCACAGTTTTGGGAAGGTCGCGAAAGGGCGTCTCATCGTCTTCGATCCGGATGATCTGGTGGAATGCGCGGTCATGTGCCGTGCGGCCCACAGGGGAGACATCGACAGGGTCGGAATACCGGAGAATTGTCTGGATGTTCTGTCTCAGACCGTCGTCGGAATGAGTCTCGACCAAAGATGGGATGTGGACGAGGCCTTCGACATCGTGAAAGGTTCGTATTGTTACAGGAATCTGAAGAAGAGCAGTTTCCTTGATGTGCTCGGATACCTTGGAAGCAAGGATGAACACGAGGGCGTATATTCCAAGATATGGTACGACGTGGACGAGAACCAATTCGGAAGAAAGAAAGGTGCCAGGATGATATATCTCATGAACCTGGGAACCATTCCTGAAGAAGCCAATTATCGCGTGGTCACACACCACGGTTCCACTGCAGGCGAGTTATCCGAGAAATTCGTGGAGAGACTCGCACCCCGCGATGTATTCGTATTGGGCGGAAGATCCTTGGAATTCGTGAGATCCAAAGGTATGGTCGCACACGTGAAAGAGGCGAGCGGACGTAAACCAACCGTACCGTCATGGGCGGGAGAAATGCTCCCCAGAAGTTTTGATCTGTCGATGGACGTGGCAGTGTTCAGGAAAGAGATGTCCAACATGCTGGACGAGGATATCGATAAACTGATCCCGAAAATAAGCGAGGAATTCGATATCGACGAAGGATCGGCAAGAAGTCTGATATCCTATTTCAGAGAACAAAAGGCCGTGGCGGGAATGATACCCGATTCCGACAGGCTCGTTATCGAGGAGTACATCGATCCTTCGGAAAATCAGAGAATAATATTCCATTTCCCCTTCGGGCGCAGGGTAAACGACGCTCTCTCCAGAGGATATGCGTACAAGATGTCGAACATTCTCGGAGCGAACGTTTCCGTCACCATGTCGGATGATAATTTCATGATAGGAACACCCCGAAAAATGAATTTGTCGGATATCCCGAATCTGCTGACATCGCGCGAAATAGAATCCATACTGAGGAAGGCGATAAAGGATTCCGAGATATTCAAATTGAGATTCAGACACACGGCGGCACGCAGCTTCATGATCCTCAGGAACTATCTGGGCCGTCCGATATCCGTTAACAGACAGCAGGTGCGGTCATCGTATCTTTTAGATATGCTCGGTGACATGGAAAATGCACCGGTCATAGAAGAGACGTACAGAGAGGTCTTGGAAGACGATATGGATATTATGAGTGCCAGAGAGGTACTCGAGATGATCGAGAACGGTAAAATGGGAGTGGTTGTTCAGAATTTCTCGGGAACACCGTCTCCGTTCGCACATTCGATAATCCTTTCCGGATTCTCCGACATAGTATTGATGGAGGACAGATCCGAATTGCTGAAGGAGTTGCACCGTAAAGTGCTTCACCGTGCATTGGGAGACTCGGTCAGGGATTTCGAGTTCGATGAGGACACGGTGATACCGTATTTCCGGCAAAAGATCGGAAGAGTGATGTCAAAGACAGACATCGTTCCGCTGTTGATGCGCACCGGCCCGCTTCAGGCCATAAGGGAAAGGGGCCGCAACATCTACTCTTACTCGGACGAAGACAAAAAAGTGGTCGACGAGTGGATAAGGGAGTTGCTGAAGGAAGGGAAGATCGGGACGGTCTTCATGGACGAGCCTCACATCATGGCGATGTCCGAGATCCCGGTGTACGCCTCGGCGACGGCCAAGATACGTGAGCTCAACGAAGTGGATCAGAAGGTGTACGATCATATCAAAGACAGGACCGCGCTCAGTGATATCACTGCGGCCTTGGAGATCAGCGAGGATGTAACGTTCAGGTCCGTGAGAAAACTGGAATCGATGTATCTTGTCACAAGAACGGACATCACGGCCAACAACAAGTGGTATTTCTCGAAAGTGAATTATCCTAAGCTTGATAAGAACAAATGTCTGGATGAGATAGTAGCAAGGTATCTGGAATGCTTCGCCCCGGCCACCGTTCCGGAAGTCTCTTTCTCGTTATCGATAACAGATGAGGAAGCACATTCCGCTTTGGATTCTCTTGTGAAGAGCGAGGATGCGGCAAAGGGTCAGTTCCTGATATCCGAGAATCCGCAGTATATGAAGACTATCGATCGCATAAGATTGAGGGCGGGTAAGGAAAACGTTTTCGATTATGATACGATCGAAGAGTACAGAAGGACCAAAGGAGAGTCCTTCGATACCATCGAGGCATTTTTCAAATTCTACGGGTCGGCGGGAAGCGAGATCGATGTATTCAACAGGGTCAAAGGTTTTGAACTCAACGACTGGCACATGATGAGGGAGTCGGGAAGACTGCTTCTGGGAAGATTTGTCAGAGGAAAGGTACGTTACGTACTCGCGGAGGACGGAGCACGGCTTGCAAAACTCAGGCACGAAGAGATCACGGAAGCAGACAAGGATCTTCTGAACATCATTGACGGAATGGGAAAGGCCACCATGAGGCAGCTGGTGAGCGAGACCCGCATGGAAAAGGACACGATAAAAGAATCAATTCAAAGATTGGATCGATCCCTGCTTGTAGTAAGGGCATTCAGCGAAAGGGAGGATTGGGGGACCGAGAACACGTACGAGGTATACCGCCCCGAAATACCCGAAAAGGATCCGACCGAAGATCTCGTGAAAGGATACATAAAGTCGTACGGGCCGATACCCGCGCAGGCGTTACGTTTCCTATTGGGTATTTCCGTTGAGGAGATCGAGGATGTTGTGAAGAACATCAACGCGGAGATAATATTCGTGGGTGGCGGACAGAATCAGATGTATGTGATGTCCGATGAGATCCCCAAACTCAAAAAATCGAAAAAACTCACCGAAAAGATAAGGATACGGTCATTGTACGATCCCGACCTGGGTTCGAAATGGTCCGAACTCTCGGCGAGATACGGAGACAGATGGATATATCCAGTTACCAAAGGGAACAATGTAATCGGGGCACTCGAGATCTGGGAAATGTCCGGCTGCATAGAGGTCAGGGGAATAGACATCGATAATCCGGATTATCTTCCCGAAGTATTGGATGCGGTGGACGAACTGATGAGATTCTTCAACATGAAAGGAGTAGATGTTGTAAGGGTGAGAGAGATCCTGGGCAAGGATGCCTCGCAGCTCGAAGAAGACATGACGAAGGTCCTGGCGGAAAAGGGATATAAGTTTGTGAACGGATTCTACGCAAAAGGCGAATTCATAACGAAAACGATGAGCGATGACGAATGGATGAGTTATGTGTTCTGCAGGCAAAAGGTCGGTAAGGCATGCAGGTATCATACCATCGAACAGGTCGTTCAGGCAAGAGGATACATAAGGAACGATCAAGAGATGGTTACCAGAGTCCTTCAGAGGATACCGTTCAAGAAATTGCTCGGAAGAGGAAATCTTGTCAAAATGTCCTTGCTTCCGGGATTCGTGGGATACACAACGCAGGAGTTCGCACCCATCATACGTTCAGCCAAAGAGGGGGACGTCACAGAAGAGATGAACTCCATTTACAGGCTGATAAAAGACAGACAGCCTGTTTCAAGAAAAGAGATACTGGCTATCTCAGGATTATCGGAAGAGAAAACGCTGGAAACGGTAGGCGAACTCTCGAAATCATCGATGATATGTCAGGATATGGATTCTTTCTATTTTGTCGTGCCTTCTTCCAGATACACGAAGGAAGAAGCAATAAAAGAGATAATTCGAACTCACTTCAAGGATTTCGGGATATTCTCTGCCGAGGGATTATCTCAATTCACGGGACTGAGAATGGGTACGGTCAGGCAGATATTGGCGGAACTGGAAAAGGAAGAATTCCTTGTGAAAGGATTCCTGATCAAGGATGATTCGACGCTCATGTGGATGCTGGAAGAGGACAAGGATGTTGAACCGGAGATATTCACGGACACGTTCCTTCTGAACACTCAGGACAATCTTCACTTCTATCTGCGGGATACCATAAAGAAAGAATGTGGATCAAGCGAATGCGTCGTGTTCGAAGGTACGAACATCATAGGAAGTTTCGCAGGCAAGATATCTTCTTCCGGATCGAAGGTCGACGGGTTCAAGGGAAACGAGAAGGCCCGTAAATTCATCAAGGATGTGGCAAGATCGCTCGGTGTGAGGATAGAGGAGAAACGTTCATCCGAAGACGAAGAATGGGATATTTCCGAATTCTATCTGAAGACGAATCCCGGAGCATGAGATCAGATAACGATGTTGTTGCTGTGGTAGAGGAATTCCTGCGCATACCCCGCATATGCTCCAAACAGATTTCGGCCGAATGCGGATAATTCCCTGTAATTTCCCGTTCTGTTGTAGATATCTTCCAAACATTTCGATATCCTCGCATCTATGGGAAAAGCCTCCATGTGTCCGAATCCGAACAGGGCGACGCAGTCCGCTACCTTGGGTCCGACCCCGTTGATCGTCATCAGTTCCTTAACGCATTCCTCATAATCCATTTCGGATATCGCATCGAGATCTATCTCCCCGTTCTCGGTCCTTTCCGCGAGTTCTACGAATCTTTTCTCGCGGAATCCGAGCTTACATTCGCCGATCCTTTCCCGGCCGTCTAAGATCTCCTTCGGAGTGGGAAAGGCTCTTCTTTCTCCCAGATCCTTTCCGAACTGGTCACAGACGGATTCCGTCATTTTCGCAATGCGTTTCACATTGACATTGGTGGCGAGGACATAGGTTGCCAGACATTCCCATTCGTTCTGTTTGAGTATACGCATCCCCGGACATGACCGGGCAAGTTTTGCAACATATGGGTCCGCCCTCGATATTTCTGAGACGATATGATCAAGATCATCATCGCTTCTGAAGTATGAAAGTATGAGCTTTCGATCCTCACAGCCTTCGCATTCGAAGCCTTGTTCGGATTGTGCCAGAGTAACTATTTTGTCTCCGATGACCCCATTCCATTTATCCTCGGATCTTCTCCAGCGGTGTGCTTGACCGCAGCCCAGCGTGGGATCGAGCGAGACATCAAGACGTATTTGCACAACTGCGTATCTTCAACTCTATATTTACAGGATTCGCGCTCGGTGAAATCATCGGTAAAGATCGATTCTTTTGTAATTTCACTCTATAAAATAATGCACACGCGGTTCACTTTTTCGTTTATTGATCCGAGGACAGAAACCCTTTAAGTGCTTTATTCAAAGCAATAACGTCCTCGGTGTACCGCGGATATTTTTCGATATTTCTGACGCTGTGGTTTGTATGGGAAGTTAAGCCGATGTCTTGTACTTCTTCAAACACTCCTTCAATGACCAATCCGTTTGCGATGCACTTCGCAACATATGGTTCGTGTCCGCTGAACAATGTGATCTCCTTCAGCTTTTCACAGATGAGTTGTTCAGCCTGCTCCCGCTGATTCGGGTCAATACCGGTCATCGGTAACAAAAGTAAGAACAGATAGTCATATCTATCAAAAGCCAACAATTCATTCCACGTTAAGAACCATGCTTCGAAATGACCGCCGAGATTTCCGATATAAATGTCATTGAGGTAATAATTTATGTGCCACGCATGGAATTCAATGGCGAAACTCATGCCGTTCTTCAAGTTTCCTGCTATAAAGTTCGGATCTTCATAATATCCGTCTCTATCGACACCATCTTTGGGACAAAACTCTCTGTGCCATGCGAGAATATCGGGAACAGCCTTTTTCTCATCGATCACATCTCTTACCGCATCATCCAGATTAAGCTCTTTTTCATCATCAAAACCACGGCATAACAATAAATAATGCCACCAAAAGTTATGGTTTTCGTATGTAATGTCATCTTTTGTCAAGAGTTTTCCCATGTACAGTTCATCCCCTATACACAATTCAAGTTCACTTATGTCGTACGGGCGTTTTATATTTTCTTCATTGTGCGGCACCTCTGTACGAATTATCAACAGAGTGTGAATGTCCGATCTCACCGGATACAGTGTGAGGATTCGAGAAAAAAGAAATATCCGTAGGGCGTTCGAGGAATATGCGTTTTGGACCTGCAGGATACCCCAGTGCGGGAAAGACCCCCGAAGGCTCTCTCCGATACACCAAAGAGCTGGGATTGAATGCGTTGGAAGTCGAGTTCGTCAGAGGGGCCAGAATAAGTTCCGAAAGGGCGAAAGCGGTGGGAGAAGAAGCAAAGAAATTGGACATCAGACTCAGTTGTCATGCCCCGTATTTCATAAGTTTCAATTCAGAAACTCAGGAAACACGGGAAAAAAGTGTGCAGTGGGTCATGGATACCGTTCACGCGGCCCACGATCTCGGAGCTTACATAATAGTGATACACGCGGCATCTTACGGAAAATCGCCGGAAACAGCCCTGGATTCCGTTATTCATGGGCTCAACATCTGCAAAGAAATGATGGATGACGAAGGAATAAAAGACGTGATCCTCGGAGTCGAGACAATGGGAAAGAAGGGGCAGTTCGGCACGTTGGCAGAGATATCTAAGGTAATGGATTCTGTTGATGGGGTCAGACCTGTACTGGATGTTGCACACGTTCACGCCAGAGGCGTCGGCATGCTGAAAACGAAGAGTGATATGCAGGCTCTTATCGACGAATTCTTCCCGTTGTGCGGAGATATAGCACATTTTCACATAAGTTGCATCAAATACGGAGAAAAAGGGGAGATATCTCATCTCCCGTTAAGCGAAAAGGATCCCGACATGCAGTATCTGGCTGATGTTCTGAGCGATGTGGAAAGGGACTGTACTTTCATATGCGAATCTCCGCTGATAGAGAAAGATGCGGTGGTATTCAGGGACATGTTTCCCAAATACAGAAAGTAAACCTTTTTATCTGTTGTTTCAATCAACAGACTCAATGCCACTGTGGCTCAGCGGTAGAGCGGCAGTTTCGTAAACTGTAGGCCGGGGGTTCGATCCCCTCCAGTGGCTCCATATTCAATTCATGTTTTTGTTAATTGATTTATGGTTATTCGTCAAGTACGAAGAGGTTCAGTTTCGATCCTAATTTTTGGATCAACGGCGGCAGTATCAAAGCCAGAGGCAGAGCGACAACGAAACCTATTGCCCAGCTTTTCAGCCACGCAGTGAAGAAATGCGAAACGAAACCAACATTGACCGAGGTCATGACAAACGACATGCAGCATGACATCAGCAACGCCATGCAAAATGCCATGAAGAGTCTTCTCTTAATCATTTTGTTCATTTCAGCAATCCTCGTGTTTGTCGCCGATGTCCTTTATGAGGTATTTGTTGACGATCTTCACGGCACAGACATCTCCGCACATGGAACAGCCGTCCTCTTCTTTAGTGCATCCTCTGGACCTGTAGCGTTTTGCTTTTTCCGGATCTATGCAAACGTCGTACATGGCATTCCAATCCAATTTCTTTCTGGCCTTTGCCATGTCCGTATCTCTTTCCAGTCCGATCCCTCTGCACAGGTCTCCGACATGAGCGGCGATCTTTGATGCTATGACTCCTTCTCTGACATCATCTTCGTCCGGAAGGGACAGATGCTCGGCGGGAGTAAGATAACATAGGAAGTCCGCTCCGTGCTGTGCTGCGACCGCTCCGCCGATCGCTCCCACAATGTGATCGTATCCCGGAGCTATGTCTGTCACGAGGGGGCCCAACACGTAGAAAGGCGCGCCGTAACAGAGTTCTTTCTCCAACTTCACGTTCATGGGGACTTGATCCAAAGGCACATGTCCGGGGCCTTCTACCATGCTTTGAACACCAGCCTCACGAGACCGTTTTACCAAATGACCCAGAGTCATCAATTCCGAGAATTGTGCGGGGTCTGATGCATCACGTATGCAACCGGGTCTGAAGCCATCGCCGAGGGATAAAGTGAACTCGTATTTTCTTGCAAGCTCAAGGAGATAATCGAAGTTCTTGAAGAGAGGATTCTCTTCGTCGTTGTGAAGGATCCATGCCGTAAGGAACGAACCTCCGCGGGAAACAACATCGGTCAGACGGTCCGTCTTCTTCAGCCATCTTACACTCTCTTTCGTTATTCCGCAGTGAACGGTCATGAAATCCATTCCGTCCTTCGCGTGTTTCTCGATGCCGTTGAATATGTCGTCCTCGGTCATTTCGACCACGGCATCCTTTCTTGCCGCGGTCAATCCTGTTTGATATATCGGGACCGAACCGATCATCACGGGACATTTGTCTATGAGCGTACGTCTGATATGGTCGATGTCTCCGCCTGTGCTGAGATCCATTACTGCATCCGCACTGTATCTCATTGCGATATCGAGTTTTCTCAACTCGCTGTCAAGATCCACAATGTCCCGGGAAGTTCCCAGATTGACATTGATCTTCACGGACAATCCTTCGCCGATCGCGGACGGGATAGGATCATGGATAGGATTACAGGGTACGACCAAACGTCCCGAGGCTATTCCGTTCCTGATATATTCCTCGCTCACTCTCTCTTTTTCGGCGATCTTTTTTATCAAAGGGGTAACGCCTCTGCGGGCCTCTTCCATAATGGTGCTCATTGATGGGTGTGATGGTTTTTCGTTATATCATGGTTTGTTCGAATCAGACACTGTGAACATGAGGCAGATCGCTCCGGCCGGTCTTCGCAGTATCAAAAACCTCCTTTTCTGTGCGCGCGTATATATAGTGCGCACGCATACGCAGTATGTTTATCAAAGGAGTCTTAGAGATGGATGGGAACAAACAGCAGGGGCTATACGATGCGGACAGCATTGTTGCCTTGAAGGGATTGGAAGCGGTCAGAAAAAGACCGGGAATGTATATCGGAAGTACTGATGCAAGGGGACTTCATCATTTGGTGTACGAGGTTGTCGACAACGGTATCGACGAGGCCATGGCGGGATACGCCACAAAAGTAAGCATATTCATCAACGAAGACGGGTCGATCACCGTCAACGACGACGGAAGAGGGATCCCCACGGGAATGAACAAGGAAGAGGGAAAGGATGCCCTCGAGATGTGTTTGACGGATCTCCACGCGGGAGGGAAGTTCAACAACAATTCGTACAAAGTATCCGGAGGTCTTCACGGCGTCGGTGTTTCGGTCGTTAACGCTCTTTCGAAGACGTTGGTCGCGACCGTGGAGAGAGAAGGCAAGGTATTCCGCCAATCTTACAAGATCGGTATACCGGACGGACCCGTTGAAGTGATAGGCACATCCGACAAGACAGGTACGACCATAACATTCGTTCCGGACGACACGATATTCGAGACGGTCGAATTCGAATACGATCTGCTTCAGAACAGATTCAGGAACCAGGCGTTCCTCAATAAAGAAGCTACGATATTCTTCGAGGACAAAAGAACGGGGAAATCCGAGCTGTTCCATTATGACGGCGGGGTATCCGAGTTCGTTCAGTACCTCAACAGAACCAAGAAGCCCATTCACGACAAGCCGGTAGCGATGTCCGGGGAAAGGAATGAGATCATGATCGATATAGCGCTGCAGTACACAGACGGATACCACGAAGCGATCGATTCTTTCGTCAACACGATCCATACTCCGGAAGGCGGAACTCATCTGACGGGATTCAGGACCGCTCTGACAAAAGCAGTGAACGATTACGGTAAAGCGAACAATCTTCTCAAGGATACGACCCTCGAGGGAACCGATGTGAGAGAGGGACTCACGGCGATCATAAGCATAAAAATGGCGAACCCGCAGTTCGAGGGTCAGACCAAGGCCAAATTGGGAAGCAGCGTGGCCCAGGGTGCGGTGTCCTCGTTCATGAACGAAAAACTTGCGGAATTCATGCTTGAGAACCCTGCTGTAGCGACTTTGATAGTGAGGAAAGGGATATCAGCTCTCGAAGGAAGGGAAGCGGCAAGAAAGGCAAGAGATGCCACCAGGAGGAAGAGTGTTCTGGAGTCGTCAAGTCTTCCCGGAAAACTCGCGGATTGTTCGGAAAGGGATCCGGCAAAATGTGAATTGTATATTGTGGAGGGAGAATCTGCAGGCGGAAGTGCCAAACAGGGAAGGGACCGTGCGTTCCAAGCGATACTCCCCCTTCGCGGTAAGATCCTGAACGTGGAAAAGGCACGTCCCGACAAACTGCTGGATCATGAGGAAATAAAGAACCTGACCATCGCCATAGGGGGCGGTCTCGGAAAAGAGTTCGATGTAACTAAGATAAGATATCACAATGTTGTTATCATGACCGATGCCGATGTGGACGGAGCCCACATAGCAACACTTCTTTTGACATTGTTCTATAGGCAAATGAAGCCGCTCATCGAACACGGACACGTCTATCTGGCTATGCCGCCTTTGTATAGAGTTTACAAAGGAAAAAGAGAGATATACGCGTTCACGGAGGACGAGATGGCAAAGGCTGTCGAAGAACTCGGAACGGGAGCGAACGTCAGTAGGTACAAAGGTCTGGGAGAGATGAATCCCCAGCAGCTCTGGGAGACCACGATGGATCCGAATACCCGCGTGATGAAGAAAGTGGAGATAGAAGATGTGATGCTGGCGGATCAGCTGTTCTCGATACTGATGGGTGATGATGTGGAGCCGAGAAGGGAATTCATCATCGAACATGCTCACGAAGTGATCAACCTGGATGTGTGATATCATGGACGGAGAGAAAAAGATCATACCTCAGAGCATAGAGAAGGAGATGAAGAGATCCTACATAGATTACTCAATGAGTGTCATAGTGGGACGTGCTCTTCCCGACATAAGGGATGGACTTAAGCCGGTTCACAGGAAGATCCTATACGCAATGTCCGAATTGGGATTGCCGTACAACCGACCCCACAAGAAATCAGCAAGGGTCGTCGGAGAAGTGCTGGGTAAGTACCATCCGCACGGAGATTCAGCCGCGTACGAGGCAATGGTAAGAATGGCACAGTCGTTCTCCCTAAGATATCCGTTGGTAGACGGTCAAGGAAATTTCGGATCCGTCGACGGAGATTCTCCCGCGGCAATGCGTTACACCGAAGCCAGACTCTCAAAGATATCCAGCGACCTTTTGGCGGATCTGGAAAAAAATACAGTGGATTTCGTGGATAACTTCGATGGTTCACTTAAGGAACCCAGTGTTCTTCCGGCCAAATTCCCCAACCTGCTGGTGAACGGATCGGACGGTATCGCAGTGGGAATGGCGACAAAGATGCCGCCGCACAATCTGACCGAAGTATGCGACTCGATAATCTATACGATCGATAACCCCGAGGCGGAAGTATACGATCTCATGCAGTTCATCAAAGGTCCGGATTTCCCCACCGGAGGAACAATATACGGCATCAACGGGATAATCTCGGCGTACACCACCGGAAGAGGAAAGATAAAGGTCAGGGCAAACACCCATTTCGAAGAGCTTTCGAACGGAAAGTCAAGCATAATAATCGATGAACTTCCGTATCAAGTTAACAAAGCATCGCTTGTGGAAGCGATAGCCGAACACGTCAAGAACAAAGTGTTGGAAGACATAACAGACCTTCGCGACGAGTCCGACAGAAACGGTATGAGAGTGGTCATAGAACTTCACAGGGATGCGATAGATAATGTCGTTCTGGAGAATCTCTTTAAAAGGACCCAGATGGAAATAACTTATGGTATAATCAATCTCGCGCTGGTGAACAACAAGCCGACCGTCCTCGGTCTGAAGGAGATGATCGGATACTACATCGACTACAGAAAAGAGGTCATTGTCAGGAGAACGCAGTACGATCTCGAACAGGCCGAGAAGAGATATCACATCTTGGAAGGATTGATGAAAGCTCTGAACATGCTTGATGAGACGATCGCTCTCATCCGCGCATCCAAGGATGCGGCAGAGGCAAACGAAGGGTTGAGGAATCTTCTATCGATCGATGAGGAACAGGCGAAGGCCATATTAGACATGAGGCTTCAGAAACTCACGGGATTGGAGATAAACTCTCTGAAGGAAGAATATGATGCCCTGATAGAGACGATGAAGGATCTCAGGGATATCCTGGAGAACGAATCCAGGGTCAGGAACATTATCAAAGAAGAATTAACGGAAATGAAGAATTCCTACGGCGATGAACGCAGGACGATCATCAACGAGAATGCTTTGGACATTGATGAAGAGGATCTGATCCCGATGGAAGACGTGGTCATAACGATCTCCGGAGACAACTACGTGAAAAGGATACCTCTCAACACATACAGACAGCAGGCCCGCGGAGGCGTGGGACTTCTGGGTATGCAGACAAAGGAGGAGGATCACGTTTCCAGTATGTTCGTGACCTCATCTCACGATTACCTGATGTTCATCACGAACCGCGGAAGACTGCACTGGCTCAAAGGGTACAGAGTGCCCGAGGGAAGCAGACAGTCCAAAGGAAAACCGATAGTCAATCTGCTGTCGGATCTGGAGCCCGGCGAGATGGTAGAGAACACGATCTGCGTGCATGACTTCCCGGAGGATGTGTACCTTGCGTTCTGCACAAAGAACGGTCTCCTGAAGAAAACCAGCCTCAGTGCGTACAGTAATGTAAGGAACAAAGGTATCAAAGCGATAAAATTGGAGGACGGGGACGAACTCATCGAAACCGCTCTAACCGATGGCAGCGAGCAGATCATACTCGCGACAAGATGCGGACAGGCAGTTCGTTTCAACGAATCCGATGTGCGTTCTACCGGAAGGGACACAATGGGGGTCAAAGGAATGACCCTGAGCTCCGATGACAGCGTGGTATCCATGGCGGTCGTCAGGCCCGGGGATAAACTGCTCACGGTGACCGAGAACGGTTACGGCAAGATATCCGAGGTCGATGATTACCGTCAGACCCGCCGCGGCGCAAAAGGCGTCATAACGATAAAGACGGACGAAAGGAACGGCAAAGTGGTATCCGTCAGGAAAGTGGTCAACGGCGATCAGCTTATGGTGACAAGCAAACAGGGCAAGATGATACGCATGAAGATCGACGAGATACGTGAGACCGGCCGTAACGCCAAAGGCGTGAGGATCATGGATATGCGTAATGACGACAAGATAACCGCGGTCCAGCCTATAGTGTCAGATGGTGAAGAAGAACAAAACGAAGAGCAGGGAGAGGAGCAAAGGGCAGAGTGATCATGCGTAGCGACATTCTCTGGGAAGCAATAATGGTCTTTTCGATCATACTCGCCGGGATCATGATCCTATACGGCGTTGCATCCATTACGGAGGATAAAGGCGCGCGGGTCTCGATAGCTTTCGTGGCGGCGGCATGTTTAGTTTGTTTCGCGGTGGTATCCTTTATCATTTCGGAAAAACACAAAGCGATGCTGGAAAAAGGAGAGGACCTAACCTTCCTCAGACTTAAGAAACCGGGAGCGGAACGAAGAACAGACAAAGAAATAGTACCAAAAGGTAAAGTGCCGAAGGAATGATTGCCAGCAAACTTTATAATAGAAAACTGACCATAGGGGGAATTACGCCGTGGTAACTCAGTTGGGAGAGTGCATGAC
>JGI994J12354_10001132_pt1 | contig 27012 bp, 37 predicted proteins | sample IntmicLarv3ML3BL_FD_12354 | JGI IMG/M metagenome (IMG submission 12354)
TGGCAAACCTAATCTATTATATCAAAGGAGAATTTTTTATCATACTCATAGCCCTTGGCTTTTCAGAACCACTCGCATAGCAAGTGGTTTATTTTACAATTAAAACTGTTGGATAAAACCAACAGTTCTTTTTTACATGAAAGATTTTTAATAATTTGTTAGATAAATTATTCAGCAGAAACATCAACAGCCATTGGACCTTTTTGCCCTTCAGTCACGTTGAATGTTACATTTTGACCTTCTTCTAAACTTTTAAATCCTTCTCCAGCTATCCCAGAAAAATGGATAAAATAATCCTTTCCATCTTCACCTGTGATAAATCCAAATCCCTTGTCTTTGTTAAACCATTTAACTGTTCCTTTCATTTTTACCTCCAAAATCAATAATTCCAGTTCCAATCTTGAAGAAATCAATAAAACCATAGAAGCTATTTTTACTCTAACAATTTATTAAAATCTAATGACACGAACTTCATTTTGCATTATACATTAGAGTTATAACATAATCAAGAGTTTTTTTGAAAAAATATAAATATTTTTAACTACAATTATCTGTTAACATCTGTGTAACTATAAAGTGTATATTTAGAAATACCAAAATACTTAGAAACCTTATCTCCTGATTTGGTTATCAGAAAAGCTCCTGCTTTATTTAAAAAATCAATGGCAACTATTTTCTCTTCTTTTGACATCAATACAGGAGGCTTTCCTATCAAAGCTGCTGATTTTTCTAATAATTCATTCAAAATATCATTTACATTTTGGTGGGTTTCTGTGATGATATTCTTAGATTTTTTTTCTGTGGAGATTAATGATTGTACTCCGTTATCCACTGCCAAAAGTGATGTAATATCATAGTTGATGGATAAGATATATTTTACTTTTTCGTGACATGCATCAGCAAAATACAGGGTACTAGATTTCAAAACCCTTCCATCCTTTGTCTTGGTAAGATAGCAGAGATTATCTTCCAATTGACTAATATCACGAGCTAAAGATTCTAAAACTATTTGCGAAGGAACATTACCAAGCTGCCTATTACTCACATGACCATTTTCAATATAAACAATAGTATCCTCAAGATTTTCCCTTTCCAAGTCATGGATAATAATCTCACAATTGTTACCAAAATGTTTTGCAAAACTATGAGCTATTTTTTTCAAACTTTCAAGATTAGCTATTTCCATAATATTTTTCTCCTCATAAAAATATTTGTAATTTTATATTACCACAGTTTTTGTATTTTTTCAACTCTTGAAAGTAGATATAGTTGTCTTTAGTGCGATATCATTACTAAAAAAATCCCAAAACAGGAAAATAAAAAATCAGAATTCTTAATCAAAGCATATTTGTTTTAAAATATATCAGAAATTTCTTGAGTAAAATAATTATGTCATGGTATAATAAATCATAGCAATTCCTACGACAACCATGATTTCCTCAAAAATCAGCGTTTCAACCTATAATGACCTGTTATATTTAGTAAGAATTAAAATGAGATAGAATTAATCAAACTAGTAAAGTCCATGTCGCCATGAAATAATTCTAAATCCAATTATTTTTTCTAAAAATATAAGTCATTAAAAAATTTAAATTTTGATTAAAATTGTGGATAACTATATCTGCTGGGGAAGTTTTATATCTACTTTTAAAGAAATAGCAATTAACATCAAGTAACAGCACTAAATTAAATTTTATGGAAAGTTTTATAAAAAATTTAGTAACTTTCAAAAAATAATTTTTTTATATGGCGACTATAAAGGGGAGAGTTTTTCAAATAATGAATTTCTTTAAAAAAATGTAGCTTTAGTAATTTGATTTTCAGAGACAGCATATTTTAATAGGTAACTACTTGGCTGTAAATAATATTTTTTTAGTTGAATGTAAATGTAAATTTTAGGAGGGGTTAATGTTAGAAAAATATTTTAAACTTAAAGAAAATAACACCAATGTAAGAACAGAAGTAATAGCAGGAATTACTACTTTTATGACCATGGCCTATATCTTAGCTGTAAATCCTAGTATTTTGGCTGATGCTGGAATGGATAGAGGTGCTGTTTTCGTAGCCACTGCTGTAGGAGCTGCCTTTGCAACCATTTTGATGGCTTTGTTTTCCAATTATCCTTTTGCTTTAGCTCCTGGAATGGGTCTTAATGCCTATTTTGCTTATACAGTAGTTTTGCAAATGGGATATTCGTGGGAAACTGCTTTGGCCGCAGTATTTATCGAAGGAATTATATTTATAGGTCTATCTTTAACCAATGCCAGAGAAGCCATATTCAACTCAATACCAATGAATTTAAAACACGCAGTATCTGTTGGAATTGGTCTTTTCATTGCTTTTATTGGATTGCAAGGTGCCAATTTGATAGTTTCTAATCCCGCTACGATGGTTTCTTTATTTTCATTTAAGGAAGCTTTAACAAACGATACTTTTAGTAGTCAAGGAATGGGAGCTCTACTTACTGTGATTGGAATAATAGTAACTGCAGTACTTGTTGTTAAAAATATAAAAGGAAATATTTTGTGGGGAATTTTAATTACTTGGGTACTAGGAATTCTCTTGGAAAAGATTGGCGTATACATACCCAATCCTGAAATAGGAATGTACAGTGTCGTTCCAAGTCTGGACGGAATAGGTAAAATTCCAAGTATTGCTCCAACTTTCATGAAGATGAATTTTAAAAACATATTTTCTATTAATTTTGTAGTAGTGGTATTTGCCTTCCTATTTGTAGATTTATTTGATACTTTAGGAACACTAATAGGAGTGGCGTCCAAAGCAGATATGCTTGATAAAGATGGAAAGCTTCCTCGAATAAAAGGTGCTCTACTCTCCGATGCCATTGGAACCTCAGCAGGTGCAATGCTAGGAACGTCCACAGTTACTACCTTTGTTGAAAGTGCTGCTGGGGTTTCTGAAGGTGGAAGAACAGGATTGACAGCAATGGTTTCAGCAGTGTTATTTTTACTTTCTTTATTTCTATCTCCAATATTTTTAGCAATACCTGCCTTTGCAACAGCTCCAGCATTGATAGTGGTTGGATTTTTGATGTTTTCAGCTATTACAAAAATAGATTTTGCAGATTACACAGAAACAATTCCAGCGTATATTTCTATCATAATTATGCCTTTCACTTACAGTATTTCTGAAGGAATTGCCTTTGGTGTTATCTCTTATGTTTTGATAAATCTGATATCAGGAAAAGCAGCGGAAAAGAAAATCAGTGTACTTATGTATGTTCTCTCAATTCTGTTTGTTTTAAAATATATTTTATTATAAATTTATCAATATTACTTTTAAAAAGACTATTTTTTTATAGGAGTATTCTTTTAAACATAAAAAGACTTGAATCTTAATAAAATATCTTTTGAAAGTCAATAATTATATTTATAATTTTAGTTAACATAAAACAGGGAAAACTTCCAGATTTTTCCCTGTTTTATAGTTTCTCTATTTCCTAATTTTTTTACTTCTTTATTTTTCTCTGTCTCAGAATTTTCCTATTAATATTATCGCATAGTGCTTATTAATTAAGATAAACCCCTATTACTAAAAGATTATTTCGTAACCAGCTTCTCCAATTTTAGTAGATATAATATTTTTATGGTCATTGTCAGAACACTCCAGAACCAATCTCATTTCTTGCATATTTATACCCAAGTCCGCACTGTACATACTTTGAGTAATAAATAAAATATTGGCTTTATTTTCAGTTATTAATTTTAGTAGTTTTTCAGTTTCTCCACATCTATCAGAAACATTTACTTTAAATTCAAATCTTCTTCCTTGAGTAATTAATGCTCTGTTTACTATCCTATCAATCAAAGTTATATCTATATTTCCACCTGAAATAATTATGCAAACTTTTTTATTTTGACAATCTATTTTTCCAGCTAAAACAGCTGCCAGTGGAGTTGCTCCCGCTCCTTCAGCAAGATTTTTTCCTTTTTCCAACAAGAACAAAATTCCATCTGCTATTTCATCCTCACTTACAGTGACGATTTTATCTACGTATTTATTAACAACGTCAAAAGTAATCTTTCCAGGAGTGCAAACATTTATCCCATCTGCTATGGTTACATTGGGTTCCACAGAAAATAACTTTTTCTGTGCTACACATTCTCTCATGGATGGAATATTGTCTGTTTGAACACCAATAATTTCAATATTTGGATTTATTTCCTTGGCTGCTGTGGCCACTCCAGATATTAGACCACCCCCACCAATGGGCACTATTATCGTATCGACATCAGGAATATCCTCCAATATTTCAAGAGCAATTGTTCCTTGTCCCGCTATTACATATTCATCATCAAAAGGATGCAAAAATACTGCTCCAGACTCCTTTTGTAGTTGACAAGCCATTTTGTAGGCATCATCATAGGCTGCTCCATGCAAAATTACATTGCCCCCATACCCTTTAGTGGCTGAAATCTTGGCAATAGGTGTCGTCTCTGGCATTACTATGGTTGATTTTATTCCTTGGGCTGTGGCTCCTAAGGCTACTCCTTGAGCATGATTTCCCGCTGATGAAGCAATTACTCCTTTTTCTCTTTCATCCTCTGTGAGACTTGCTATTTTATTAATGGCACCCCTTATTTTAAAAGAGCCTGTCTTTTGTAAATTTTCGTATTTAAAGTAAATAATTCCTCCTACCTGTTTTCCCAAAGATGGTGATTCTATTAATGGGGTTTTTTTTACAATGCCATCTATCGTTTTTCTAGCTTCTTTTATTAATTTCAAATCTACTTTCATTGATTCCTCCCTAGCCTTCTTTTATTTGTTCACCTATTTATCCAAAGTAAAACCTGCAATTTTATTCACTAATACTGCAATTGCCCCATCACCTGTCACATTGCACGCTGTTCCAAAACTATCTTGAGCCAGATATAAAGCTATCATCAATGCTTGAATTTCTGGTCCGAATCCTAAAAAATTTCCAAATATTCCATTAAAAGTGGCCACAAGCCTAACCAAAATAGGAATACCTAATTTTCCTACAATAATTCCTGAGACAATCCCTAACACCAATCTTGGTAATAATCCAAACTTTTTCATTTTAATCTTCCTACTAAAATTTTATCCTAAAATTCATGAAAAGTAAATCTAAATCTAAATTATAATAACAATCAAAACCTTTTTTGGAAATTTGTTAGTTAATTAATTTATTTTTTTTTTAATTTGATTCTTTTTAATTTCATTTAAATATCGATACAAGGTCGGTTCAGATATATTTAACATCTTTGCAATCTGAGCAAGTCCTCCTTTTAGATCAAAAAGCCCATTTTCACTGAGTGCTTCTATTATTTCGGTCTTTTCTTTTTTAGTAAGTCTTTGTATACTATACCCAGCTCTCGTAACATAATCAGATACAAAATCTTTAATCATTTCCATTACTGAATTAGGGAAATCGGCGACTTTATTGGTGTTTTTAAAATCGTCTTCCCCAATGCCATAATAGGCCAGGCTAGATAACTCTTTGGACATGGAAATATAATTTGTAATATCTACATTGACACACAACATTCCTATCAATTTTCCATCATCATTTATAAATAAAGTAGAAGAGCGAAGAATCTTACCACCAGTCATTCCTTTGTAATTAGTTACAAATTTTTCCCTTTCGAAAATCTTATTTTCAAGTAAATTTATCCCAAATTGCGTCATTGGCACTCCTTCAGAACGTCCACTTATGTAGTTGTTGTAGATTTTAACTCTTGAATGATCAATGTCTCGCAAATCATGTAGTATTACCTCTACGTTTTCCCCAAAACACTTGGAAATAAATTCACATATTACTGCATACTGTGCAAAAATTTCATCTATTCTTGTCATTTTTTTCACCTCAAAAAATTTCTGTATTGTATTAGGATTATATTTTATTTTTTGAAAATGTCAATATTTTTTTTATCACTTTAATAAAAAAATTGTAAAAAATATGATTCTTTTTATTTTTTTGTTTAATTTTAGGTGTTTTTGTTCAATATTTCTCAAAAAATTAACATCTATTCATAAATAATTTGTTAGCATAGTAGAAAATAATAAATATGATAAATTATTTTTTTTTAAAAAATTTAGTGTTAGTTTATGACCAACACCAAATATTAAACCAAAAATCAAAAATAGCCTAGTGTGTAAAAACTCACTAAGCTAATAATTTTTTCATATTTATTATTATAAAAATCCCTTATAATCTCTCATAACAAGATGAGCATTAATTTGCTCTATAGTATCAATGGCAACTCCTACCACAATTATAATTCCTGTTCCTTGAAAAAATACTGGTAATCCCACAGCTTTAAATAAGATTGGAGGTAATATACTTAAACCAGCCAAAAAGAATGCGCCTCCCCAAGTGATTCTTTCTACAACTCCTTCCAAATATTCAACCGTTTCTGTACCAGGTCTTATTCCAGGTATAGTTCCTCCACCTTGTTTAAGGTTATCAGCAACTTTTTCTGGATCAAATACTATAGCAGTATAAAAAAATGAAAAGAATATTATAATTAAGGCAAATATCAAATAATATCCCATTGATTCATTACCAAATATTCTTGTTATCCATACTTTTACTGCTGAAGCAGTTGGAATTTTGCTAATGGTGTCAGAACCAAAAGATGAATACAATCTATCCACCAATGTAGGCAAAAATCTATTTACACCGCTTACTAACATCATCGCAACAGAAGCGAAAATAACTGGCATTACCCCTGCACTATTTAACTTCAGTGGAATATAGGACTTATCTCCTACTCCGCCAGCTCTACCATAACCTTTTCCCACATAATGTATAGGAATTTTTCTTTGTCCCAATTGAAACAGTACTATAAGTGATACCACTGCAACCATTAACAATGCCACTAATATCAACACTGGAATCAAAAATCTGCTATGTTGCATTTTTTGAATTGTCTCTAACACTCCGCTTGGAGCCCCAGATATAACATTTAAAAAGATTAAAAGTGATACTCCATTTCCAACACCACTAATAGTAATTTGTTCTCCTATCCACATCAAAAATATTGTCCCTGCTGTAAGTATCGTGATAGTGGTCAGATGAAAGGAGAAAAGATTAGTCTGAGTTACTAAACCTTGACTTCTTAGGAAAGTACAAGTCGCAAACCCTTGAACAATTGCTATTAGTATAGTTACATATCTAGTCCATTGAGCTATTCTGCTTCGTCCTGATTCCCCTTCTTTTTGAATCTCTTCAATACGGGGAATAATTACAGAAAGTAAACTAAATACAATGGAAGCATTAATATATGGGACTATTCCTAAGGCAAAAATAGATATACTTTTGAAAGCCCCTCCAGAAAACATATTTAGATAACTTAATATATCATTATCGGCAGTCATTTGACCAAGCCTTTCTATGTCTACTCCAGGTGCTGGAATATGAGTTCCTATTCTTGCCACAAGAAACATCAAAAGAGTGAAAACAATTCTATCTTTTAATTCTTTATTTTTCATTACTGAACTTAATTTATCAAAAAATCTCTCTGTTAAAGTCAAACAATCCACCTCACTTTTGGCTTAATTTATTATTTGCCTTCAGCTACTGCATTTTTAGCAACATTGGCAAAGGTTCTAACTTCTATAATCTCAACAGTCCCACCTTTAGCTTCTATGGCTTCTTTCGCAGTTTTAGAAATTTTGTGAACTTTCACAGATAATTTTTTTTCCAAAGCCCCGTTCCCTAATATTTTTACTCCATCCAACAATTTTCTTACTATTCTTTTTTCTAGTAATAATTCTGGAGTAATAGACTCTCCATCTTCAAATCTATTCAATAAATCAAGGTTTACTACTGCATACTCTTTCTTAAAAGGCATATTAGAGAACCCTCTCTTAGGAACTCTTCTATATATAGGCATTTGCCCACCTTCAAAGTATGCTTTTACTCCACCACCAGCTCTCGAGTTTTGTCCATTATGTCCCTTCCCAGCAGTCTTATCTCCTCTTCCTACTCTTTTTCTAGATTTTTTCCTAGATAAAGAAGGTGTTAGTTCATTTAATTTCATTATTACTCTTGCACCTCCTCAACTTTTAACAAATAAGAAACTTGTGCAATTTTTCCCATAATTGCAGGAGTATCCATTTGTTCCACTGTATCATGCATTTTCTTAAGCCCTAGTGACTTTACAGTCGCTATGTGAACAGGCTTTCTTCCGATTATGCTTTTTACAAGCTCTATTCTAAGCTTTGCCATTTCCAATTCCTCCTAGCTCAAGATATCTTTAACTTCTTTTCCTCTAAGCTTTGCCACTTCTTCTGCATTTCTTAGATTTTTAAGAGCATCTATAGTTGCTCTCGCCACATTATGCTTGTTTCTTGATCCTTTTATTTTTGTTAATATATTGTGTACACCAACTATTTCTAGTATATCCCTCACAGCAGAACCAGCAATTACTCCAGTTCCCTCATAAGCTGGTGCCATCCATATGGATGCTGCACCCCATTTTCCTATAATTTCATGAGGAATAGTAGTTCCTTTTAAAGATACATCTACAATGTTCTTTTTAGCAGCTGCTATTGCCTTTTTTATTGCATCTGGTACACCATTAGCTTTACCTAGTCCTAATCCAATTTTTCCTTCGCCATCTCCAACTGCTGCCAATACTGAGAAAGATATAGTTCTTCCTCCTTTAGTTGTCTTAGAAACCCTTGAAATTTTTAATAATTTTTCTTGGTATTGTTTATCTTCTTTTACCACTACTTTAGACAAGTGAAATCCTCCTCTATATAAAATTTAGAAATTTAATCCTGCTTCTCTAGCAGCATCTGCAAGAGCTGCTATTCTACCAGTATATTTATATCCTGATCTATCAAATACTACATCTTTGATGCCCTTTTGATTGGCTCTTTCAGCTATTACTTTTCCAATTACTTTGGCACCTTCTATATTTTGTCCTTTATTCGCTAATTCTCCTTTAAGAGTCTTATCTATACTAGATGCAGAAGCTAAAGTAACTCCATTTATATCATCTATCAATTGAACAAATATGTTATTATTTGATTTATATACAGAAAGTCTTGGTCTTTCAGCTGTTCCAGATATTTTATTCCTTATTGATAAGTGTTTTCTTTTTCTTACAGCTTGTCTATTTACCTTTTTAAACAACTTTCTTCCCTCCTTTGCCGAAATTAATCAGCAAGCTATTAATATTATTATATTTACTTTAAAATTAGGCTTTTTTACCCTCTTTTCTTCTAATTTGTTCATTTTCATACTTAACACCTTTTCCTTTATATGGTTCAGGTGGTCTTTTAGATCTAATATTAGCTGCAATTTGCCCGACTAATTCTTTTTCTATTCCCTCAATATGAATAGTAGTATTTTTTTCAACTGTGAAAGTAATACCTGGTATTTCATCAATGATAATAGGATGCGAAAAACCTAATGCCATTTCTAATCCATTTCCTTTGGCTGTTGCTCTATAACCAACCCCCACAAGGTTTAATGTCTTTTTAAAACCTTCATTTACTCCTACCACCATATTATTTAACAATGCTCTAGTTGTTCCATGTATTGTTCTAATTTCTTTAGTTTCATTTGGTCTTTCAACAGTCAACTGTCCGTCTTCCATTTTAAATTTTATATTTTTATTAAAAGTTCTTACCAATGTCCCTTTAGGTCCCTTCACTGTAACTTGATTATTATTTTCATCAAATGTGACTTGAACTCCAGAAGGCACTCCGATAGGTTTCTTCCCTACTCTTGACATTACTAAACACCTCCTAAGTTATTTTACCATACAAATGCTAGGACTTCTCCACCCACATTTTCTCGTCTTGCAACTTTATCAGTAATTATTCCCTTTGATGTAGACACTATTGCTATACCTAATCCTGATAACACTCTTGGCATCTCCTCGACAGATGAATACACTCTTCTTCCTGGCTTGGAAATTCTTTTGATTCCTTTTATTACTCTTTCTTTACCATCATATTTTAAATATATTTTTATATTTTTTTTGTTTCCATCCACTACAACTTTATAGTTAGTTATATATCCTTGTTCTTTAAGAATCTCAGCTATTTTTTCCTTTAAAATTGAATGAGGAACATCTACTTTATCATGCATTACTGCATTGGCATTTCTTATTCTTGTTAACATATCTGCAATTGGATCTGTTAAATACATCAAATATCCTCCTTACTTTGAAAATTACCAAGACGACTTTTTCACTCCTGGTATAATTCCTGCTCCAGCTAATTGTCTAAATTTTACTCTTGAAATTCCAAATTCTCTCATATATCCTCTTGGTCTTCCATCAATTGCACATCTATTTCTCTTTCTAACTGGAGATGAATTCTTAGGCAATTTATTTAATTCATACATAGCTTCAATATCACCTTGAAGAACTCTCTTTTTTAGAGCAATTCTCTTTTCAGCATATTTATCACATAATTTATCTCTTTTCACATCTCTAGCAATCATTGATTTTTTTGCCATTAATTTTTAACCTCCTAATCTTTTACTTTTGAAAGGGCATTCCAAATGCAGTAAGCAATGCCTTTCCATGCTCATCATTTTTAGCTGAAGAGACTATTGTAATTGACATCCCTAATAATTTATCTACTTTGTCAAAATCAATTTCTGGAAATACCAATTGGTCTCTCAAACCTAGAGAATAATTCCCTCTTCCATCAAAAGAATTTGTTGGAACTCCTTCAAAATCTCTCACTCTTGGAAGAACTATGCTTACTAATCTATCAAGAAATTCATACATTCTTTCTTGTCTCAATGTAACTTTAGCTCCTATTGGCATTCCTTCTCTTAATTTGAATCCTGCTTCAGATTTTTTTGCCTTTCTAATTATTGGTTTTTGTCCTGTAATGATACTTAAATCATTGACTGCAGCATCCATTAATTTTGAGTTTTGAGTTGCCTCTCCAACTCCCATATTAACTACAATTTTTTCAAGTTTTGGACATTCCATAATATTTTTTATTCCTAATTCTTTCATCATATTAGGAACTATTACTTCTCTATATAACTTATGATATCTAGAAATATTTTTGGTCACTTATGTTTCCTCCCTTCTTACAATATTTCTCCACTTTTTTTAGAAAATCTCATTTTTTTTCCATTTACCATTTTATGACCAATTCTAGTTGGCTTTTTAGCTATTTCATCATAAAGCATTACTTTAGATGAATATATTGGAGCTTCTCTCTCAACAATTCTTCCTTGTCCTCCAGCCTCAGGTCTCACGTGTTTTTTAATTATATTTACTCCCTCTACTACTATTTTTCCTTTTTTAGGGAACACCTTCAATATTTTACCTATTTTACCTTTGTCACCAGGTTTGTCTAATTCATCTTTAGATCTACCAGAGATTACCATCACAGTATCTCCTGTTTTCACATGCAGTGATTTAGGTACAAATTTTATTTTAGGCTTAGCCATTTTTACCCTCCTCCAATTTAGATAACTTCTGGTGCAAGTGATAATATTTTCATAAAATTCTTAACTCTCAATTCTCTTGCAACTGGTCCAAATATTCTTGTTGCTCTAGGTTCATTATTGGTATTAATTATTACCCCAGCATTATCATCAAACTTAATATATGATCCATCATCTCTTCTTAATTCTTTTTTAGTTCTCACTATTACAGCTCTTACTACATCACCTTTTTTAACATTTCCGCCAGGAATTGCTTCCTTAACTGTTGCGACTACTATGTCACTAATTCTTCCAAATCTTTTTTTGGAACCACCTAAAACTCTGATAACCATTATCTTCTTGGCTCCAGAATTGTCTGCAACATTAAGGATACTTTGTTGTTGTACCATTTGGTCCTCCTCTCAATAATTTGAACAAGATTTTTGAACTATTTAGCTTTTTCCAATATTTCAACTAATCTCCATCTTTTATCTTTAGATAATGGTCTAGTTTCCATTATTCTTACTTTATCGCCACTTTCTGCAACATTAGATTCATCATGAGCTTTAAATTTCGTAGTCTTCTTAACTTTTTTCTTATATATTGGATGTAAAGCCATAGTTTCTATTGCCACAACGATTGTTTTATCCATTTTATTAGAAACAACGATTCCATCTCTAACTTTTCTATCGTTTCTCAACTTGATTGACCTCCTGTTAATTTCTTTCTCCTAAAATAGTATTAATTCTTGCTATTTCTCTTCTGACCTGTCTTATTTTAGCTGTATTACCTGTAATAGCATCATTTTTCTTAGCTAATGAAAGTTGAAATTTTAGATTAAACAATTCCTCTTTTAACTCTTTACATTTAGCTGTCAAATCCTCAGTTGATTTTTCTCTTATCTCTTTAGCTCTCATTAGTTATCACCACCATTTTCCTTTTTTATAACTTTACAACTAATAGGAAGCTTCATTGTTGCTTTTCTTAGAGCAGCTACTGCCAAAGCATCAGTTACCCCTGATACTTCAAATAGTATCCTTCCGGGTTTTACTACGCATACCCATCCTTCAACATTTCCTTTACCTTTACCCATTCTTACTCCAGCAGGTCTTGCTGTAATTGGTTTGTCAGGAAATATTCTTATGAACACCTTTCCTTCTCTTTTGAATGTTCTATTGATAGCAACTCTGCACGCCTCAATCTGCTTATTTGATATCCAAGAAGGTTCAAGAGCTTGTAGTCCGAAATCTCCAAACACAACAGTATTCCCTCTTTGAGCCTTCCCTGTCATTCTTCCTCTGAACATTTTTCTGTGTTTTGTTCTCTTTGGCATCAACATACTAAGCTTCTTCCCCTCCTTCCATTAACTTTTCTTCGTCTTTTTTAGTTGGAAGAACTTCTCCATTAAACACCCATACTTTTATCCCAAGAGCCCCATAAGTAGTGTGTGCAGTTGCTACTGCATAATCAATATCCGCCCTCAATGTGTGCAAAGGTACACTTCCTTCCACTGACCATTCAGCTCTGGCTATTTCTGCACCATTTAGTCTTCCACCAACCATTACTTTTATTCCCTTTGCTCCTGCTTTCATAGCTCTCATAATAGCTTGATTTACTGCTCTTTTGTAAGCCACACGTTTTTCTATGGATGAAGCTATGTTTTCAGCAACAAGCAAGGCATCTTTATTAAAGTTTTTAACTTCATGAACTTTTACTATGACTTTTTTTCCAGTTAGCTTTTCAAGTTTTACTCTTAAATTATCAATTTCAGCACCTTTTCTTCCAATAATAATTCCTGCTTTTGCTGTATATATTAAAACAACTACGCTAGATGGAGATGTTCTTTCTATTTTCACTTTAGAAATACCAGCATGATAGTAATCTTTTTTCACACTTTCTCTGATTTTAACATCTTCATGAAAGAATTTTGCATATTCTTTCTTATCTGCATACCAGTTAGAATCCCAAGTTCTTGTAATACCGACTCTTAGTACCCTAGGGTCTACTTTTTGTCCCACAGTTTTACCTCCTTAAATTGCTACATATCTGCATTTTAATATTCTATCTTTTATATAGTTTCTGATACTTTTTCTTCTTCTTTTTCTTTCTCTTTTTCTTTTTCTTCTTCTTTTTCTGCCAATAGTACTCTTACATGGGCAGTTGGCTTTCTTATGATATCTGCTCTTCCCATTGCTCTTGGCATCATTCTTTTTAGGACAGGCCCATCACTTATCATTATTTCCGATATTATCAGTTTATCCTCATTCATTTTCAAGTTATGAGTTACGTTATTCACTGCAGATTCTACCGTTTTTTTAATTATTTTCGCTGCTTTTTTGTTAGTAAAATCTAATATATCTAATGCACTTCCAACTGATTTTCCTCTAACTAAATCAGCTACTAGTCTAGCTTTTCTAGGAGACATTCTTACATATCTAGTCACAGCCCCAGGAAATTTTTCCTTTTCTCTTCTCTCCTTTTTTAGAGACATTACTAAACCTCCTCAAACAAATATAATATTAATTTATTTTTAATAATTTTATTTTTTTCCACTTTTACTTGAACCATGACCTTTATAAGTCCTTGTTGGTGCAAATTCTCCTAATTTATGACCTACCATTTGCTCAGTTACATGCACAGGAATATGTTTTTTCCCGTTATATACTCCAAATGTTAATCCAATAAAATTTGGAAATATAGTTGATCTTCTAGACCAAGTTTTGATAACTGATTTATTATTTTGAGTTGCAACTGCATCCTCTACTTTTTTCATTAAATGATGGTCACAAAAAGGTCCTTTTCTTAATGATCTTGCCATTATATATTAGTCCTCCTTAACTATAATTATTTTCTCTTTCTTCTTCTTACAATAAATTTGTCAGTTGTTTTTCTTCTTCTAGTTTTTACACCTAATGCCGGTTTTCCCCAAGGTGTTAAAGGTGATTTTCTTCCTACTGGAGCTCTTCCTTCTCCTCCACCATGAGGGTGATCTACTGGGTTCATTACAGAACCTCTTACATGAGGTCTTTTTCCCATATGTCTTGCTCTACCAGCTTTACCTATCTGAACTAAGTTATGTTCTGAATTTCCAACTTCACCAATTGTAGCCGTACATTCACCATGTATTAATCTCAATTCACCTGATGGTAATTCAACGTGACAATATGTTCCATCTTTTGCTACCAGTCTTGCTGCTGTCCCTGCTGATCTAACTAGTTGTCCACCTCTACCTTTTTGCAATTCCACATTATGTATCTGAACTCCCACTGGCATATCTTTTATTTTTAATGCGTTTCCTACCTTTATTTCTGCATTAGGCCCTGCCATTACCATATCCCCTTGTTTTAACCCTTTAGGTGCCAATATATATCTTTTTTCTCCATCTACATAATGCAACAATGCTATATTTGCACTTCTATTTGGATCATACTCAAGAGTTGCAACCTTTGCTGGGATATCCAATTTATTTCTTTTAAAATCTATTATTCTATAAAGTCTTTTGTGACCTTTTTGTTTGTCCCTTACTGTTCTATGACCATAGTTATCTCTTCCATAGGAAGCTTTTAAAGGCACAGTTAAAGTCTTTTCAGGTCTTACTTTATCTAATTCTTTGTTAACTAATCTAGACATTCCTCTAGTACCATTAGTTATCGCTTTCATCTTTTTTATTGCCATTTCTACCTTTACCTCCAATTGACCTATATACTATCTTTAGCTGTTTTTATTCGTAACTATTAATTACATTTCCTTCTGCCAATTTCACTATTGCTTTTTTCTTAGGAGATGTCTTATATAACTTCATTCTACTTCTTTTAGTGATTGGCTTACTATTCATTGTAGCCACTGATAACACTTTTACATTGAATATTTCTTCCACTGCTCTTCTAATTTGATATTTGTTAGCTTTAGTATGAACTATAAATGTGTATTTGTTGTACTCTCTTCTTAGTAATTCACTTTTTTCTGTTATAACTGGACTTTTTATCACTTCAAATGATGTCATTATCCTAGCACCTCCTCTAAACTTGAAAGAGCATCCTTAGTAATTATAATTTTGTTTTGCTTCAACAATAGATGGACATTGAGTTCATGATAATTTAATATCCTAGAAGACGGAATATTCCTAGCTGACAGATAAAAAACAAAATCATTTTCATTTCTTTCTATATCGTTTAAAACAAACAATTGCTTTTTAGGTACATTTAACTTTTGGGTTAAGTGTATCATTGCTTTGGTGTTTGGTTTTTCTATTATACCATCCACCACTACAACCTCATCAGCAGCAACTTTTTGAGATAATGCATATTTAATCGCCAATCTTCTTATTTTTTTATTTACTTTTTTGTCATAACTTCTTGGATGTGGACCAAACGTAACTCCTCCACCTACCATATGGGGTGCTCTTATAGTTCCTTGTCTCGCTCTTCCTGTTCCTTTTTGTTTGAAAGGTTTTCTTCCTCCCCCTCTTACCATTGCTCTTGTCTTGGTAGAAGCTGTACCTTCTCTATTCGCAGCTAATTCTGCCGTGAGAACCTCATGAAGAACCGTCATTATCTTTCTTTCTTCGTCTTTGTTTTCAGCTTTAATACCAAATATTGTGTCTTTTACCTCAACAGTACCAGTTTGCTCTCCTGCTAAGTTATATATATTTAAGACTGCCATTATTTTCCTCCTTACATCTACTATCCCTTAGTACCTTAGTTTCCTTGTTTTTTCACCGCTGATTTAATTACTAGATATCCATTTTTAGCACCTGGTACAGCACCTTTCAAAAGAATTAAATTGTTTTCAGCATCTATTTTTATAATTTTTAAGTTTTGAACTGTAACTGTAGCATTTCCGTGTCTACCAGCCATTTTCTTCCCTTTCAAAACTTTCCCTGGAAATGAAGACATCCCTATGGAACCGCCTAGTCTATGATTTAAAGATACCCCATGAGTAGCTCTATTTCCACTAAAACCATGTCTCTTCATTACACCAGTTGTCCCCTTTCCTTTAGAAGTCCCAACTACATCAACAAATTCTACTCCAGTAAGTACATCTGCCTTTATTTCTTGACCTAATTCGTACCCTTCCACTGCTTCAACTCTCAATTCTTTAACAAATCTTTGAGGCTTTACTCCAGCATTTTTGAATATTCCTAACATAGGTTTAGTAGTGTTTTTTTCCCTTTTTTCATCAAATCCTAATTGTATTGCTGTATATCCATCGTGCTCTACTGTTTTCTTTTGTAAAACAAAATTTGGACCTGCTTCTACAACTGTAACCGGAATTAACTTTCCATCTTCAAATATTTGGGTCATCCCAATTTTTTTAGCTAAAATTCCTGCCATTTTCCTTTTTACCTCCATCAAATAATATATTGGTTGACAACGTTTCCTGGTGGTTCTACCAGTTATCATTAAAAAAAACATCAACTTGTATTATTCTGTAAGAATAATAAGATTTCGATAATTTTCAATTCGAATTCTTTAAACTCTTCAAGAATTCACCAAAAGGTGTTTTTATCAAAAGTCAAACCTATTAAATCTGTTTGATTTCTATTCCAACACCAGCTGGTAAGTTAACTGCCATTAGCGACGATATTGTCTTTTGTGTTGAATTGTTGATTTCAACCATTCTTCTGTGCACTCTCATTTCAAATTGCTCTCTTGAATCTTTGTTTACGTGAACTGATCTTAATACTGTATACTTTCTTGTGTTTGTAGGCAAAGGCATTGGTCCTATTATTTCGGCTCCAGATTTTTTTGCAACTTCTGCAATCCTTTTTGCTGACTCATCCAACAAAGTATGATCATAAGCTTTTAAATAAATTCTTATTTTATCAGACGCCACTCTTTTATTACACCTCCTTTTTTATTTGACTTATCACTTCTTTTTTTCTCACTGCTTACTACTTTTATAAATAAACGAGAACACTCAATTCTCTAACGAACCTAATTATTATATCATAAAAACTGAAAAAACAAAAGCTTTTTTTAGCATATTTTTCATATTTTTTAATATTTTTTATTTTTGATTAAAATCAGAATTAATAAATTTGAAACTTTATAAAATATTCAGTGATATAAATAAAAAAACTCTAGTATTTAAACTAAAGCAATCATTGGCGGGAGTGACGAGACTCGAACTCGCGACCTCCTGCGTGACAGGCAGGCGCTCTAACCAACTGAGCTACACCCCCAAATATTATGGTGGTCGCTATAGGACTTGAACCTATGACCCCCTGCTTGTAAGGCAGGTGCTCTCCCAACTGAGCTAAGCGACCTTTTATTAAAGTGGTGCCCAGAGGCGGAATCGAACCACCGACACGGGGATTTTCAGTCCCCTGCTCTACCGACTGAGCTATCTGGGCATACATCTATTTAGGAATATGGCGGAAGGCCAGAGACTCGAACTCTGAAGCCTTACGGCGTCGGTTTTCAAGACCGGTTCCTTACCAATTAGGATAGCCTTCCTAAAAAATTATAAAACAAAACTATATAAACTCTAACTATTTATTATCATCAGAAAAATCTGTAAAGGAGCATTCCGTTAGACTTGCCTTATCATAATAAACTTCAACTTCATCTCCCACTTTGTACACATGTCCAAGTTTTTTTATTTCAACAGCTTTTCTTTTAAGTAGTTGCTCTTCATATTGAAACTCTATATCATACATATTTCTTAAAAAGCCATTCTCAATTGACTTGACGATCCCTTTATAATTGGTAGTTCCAGCATATTGTTTTTTAATTTTATCTATATTTTTACTGCAAATGTACCAGCCTATAAATATATATATTGGTATACTGAAAACCCCAAACAATGAATACATGGTCTCACCTTCTAACACAATTAATGGTACTCCCAAGGGGAATCGAACCCCTGTCTCCAGAGTGAAAATCTGGTGTCCTAACCCCTGAACGATGGGAGCATGGTGGATCCAGCTGGAGTCGAACCAGCGACCACTCGGTTATGAGCCGAGTGCTCTGACCAACTGAGCTATGGATCCACAATGGCGTATCTGAAGGGATTCGAACCCCTGACCCACGCCTTAGAAGGGCGTTGCTCTATCCAGCTGAGCTACAGATACATATGGTGCGTCATACAAGATTTGAACTTGTGACAACACGATTAAAAGTCGTGTGCTCTACCAGCTGAGCTAATGACGCAAATTGGAGCGGGAAACGAGGTTCGAACTCGCGACATTCAGCTTGGAAGGCTGACACTCTACCAACTGAGTTATTCCCGCATATTATTTATTTGGTGGCGGGGGCAAGATTTGAACTTGCGGCCTTCGGGTTATGAGCCCGACGAGCTACCAGGCTGCTCTACCCCGCGACAATGGTGCCTAGAGCCGGAATCGAACCGGCACGGTATAAATACCACAGGATTTTAAGTCCTGTGCGTCTACCTATTCCGCCATCCAGGCAGTTTTTTGTTCCTGACGCCTGCCAAGAACATTTACTATCTTATCATAAGAATTAAGTTGTGTCAAACTTTTTTTTAATTTTTTATATATCTTTTTTCTTTTTCTCTTTTTTCTTAGAAAATTAGCCTTTATAAATTTATCACTGCTTTTTTGCATCATTTTTTATTACGTTTAATTTATAATTTTATCCTGTAACTACATTAACAGAACTTAATTATGGAATGATCTCTCACGAAACAAAAAATTTTCAAAAAAATACAAAAATTTATCTTTTTTTTATCTTTCAATATGGATTTATTTTCAGATCCCATTTCATACTCACGCACAATAATAATATAGAATATGGAATAAATCAAAACATCTAAATAATTCTTTTTTCCTCCAAAACCAAACAGAATTACAAAATACAAATTTTATAAACAAAAATTTGTGATTGACAAGGAAATTCAACCATTATTTTAGTTGTAAACCCCTTATAAATTTAATGTAAAAAAAAATTGACAACGGAATAAAAGTATGGTAACCTTTTACAAAACCAATAAAGGTCTTTTTTACTTTTATTAAAGCTAAATGCATCTACACTGTGATTAAGGAGTGATTGAAATGAGTATACTTTATACCCCAAAATTTAAATCTGGAACTATCGGTGTCTTCTTTGGCGGATTTGCTCCATTCCATTTAGGACATTTTAAACAGGTCATGAGAGCTAAACGTGAAAATGATGCTTGTATAATTGTTGTAAGCGGATATGATAATGACAGGGGAGAATCTGTTGGTCTAAATTTTATGGATAGGTTTCGATATCTTAGAGAAATTTTTGCAGATGACGAGCAAGTTGCTATTGCTCTTCTTAATGAGAATAATCTACCGAAATATCCACTTGGCTGGAATGAATGGATTATGGAATTAAAAAATTGTATAAAAAATGCACTGGAAACTGAAGCAGCATATAAATCTTCTAAACTACGCATTTATATTGGAGAAAAAGATTATATTGAAAAACTACAGCAAGCATTTCCACTGGCCGAAATTCGTTACACTCCAAGAGATAAATTTACAATTTCTGCAACTAGTATTCGCAAAAATCCCATTAAATATTGGCAGTATATTATGAAACCCTTTCAAAAAGAGTTTACGTTCAAAGTATTAGTAGCAGGAACAGCAAGTGGCGGGAAGACGCATCTTGTGAGAGATTTATCCAAAAGTTTTCAGACCTCTTGCGCTATGGAATTTGCCAGAGAATATGAAGAAGCACATAATAAACGGGACGAAGAACTTGGTCTATATGACTTCCAACATCTTTTTTTACAACAATATGAGGCTGTAGAAAATGCACTAAGAAGCAATGGAAACTGTGGCGTTGTCTTTGCTGACACTGATGGAATTGTAACAGAGTTATATGCAGAAGAATATTTATCCAAAGAAGAACAGGCACAGATAAAAGAATTTTCAGAATCTATTATTAAAAAATACCACTGGGATTTAATTTTAATTGTTCCGCCAGTCACACAGTACGTCAATGATAATTTTCGTGATATGTCTCAATCAGAAGCAGAAAAGCGCTGGAAAATGCACGAAACATTAATTGCTAAATATCAAAAATATGGCTATTCAGAAAAAATTCATGTCCTTGATGTAGATCTTACAAATACAATGAAAGAAGGATTCTACGAAAGATATCAACTGGCCAGAGAAATCATAATAAAAGAAATAAAAGAAAAATACCAACATACATTTTTGTAGTCAAGGGGAGGTAATAGATATGGAATTAGAAGAAAAAAAAGTTAATTCAATAAAATATTGGTTATATGAAGAATTATTTGGAAATTGGAATAAGTTTGAAGGTCTTTTTGTTATTAGCCTCTTACTAATGCAGCTTTTTATTTATATTTTAAATCCTGATAGTGGCTTGGGAATGCTTGCAGGAATATTCGGTGTTTTGTGCGTAACCTTTGTAGCAAAAGGAAAAATTAGTAATTATATTTTTGGATTTATTCAAATTGGAATTACAATTTTTTTGGGACTACAGGCAAGATTATGGGGTGAACTTCTTGAAAACAGTATGTATTTTATTGCACAATTTGTTGGTTGGAAAAATTGGGAAAAAAATCTAAAAGAAGATACTCACCTAGTAAAAACAAAAAAATTAGATTTAGCAGGTTGGACAATTTCACTTGGAACAGTTCTTTTAGGTTCATTTATTTTAGGAAGTATCTTTGCTTTCTTTAATGGGTCTCAACCCTTTGCAGATGCAACAACAACTGTTATCGCTTTTGTTGCACAAGTTTTGATGATTCGACGGTATCGGGAACAATGGATTTTTTGGTTTATATTAAATTTAGTATCCATCTATGTTTGGAATATCGAAGGAAATATTAGCATGGTTGCTATGTATATTGCTTTTACACTTATTAATTGGTATGGTTATATTAATTGGAAAAAATTACAATCATAAAATGGAGTTGATAGTAAATGACAAAAAAATTTAAAACAGAAGATGAAGAAAGAGCCTATTATGAACAATTTTCTTCAGAAGATGAATTTCTTATATGGTATAAAGAAAAAGATATTATAAAGTATTCAAAGCCTTCTGTAACTGTTGATAATGTTATTTTCAGTTTTGATAAAGAGAAAGAACGACTGCAAATCTTGCTTATCGAAAGAAGTACACATCCATACCAAGGTTATTGGGGAACACCTGGTGGGTTTGTTAACCAACTTGAGACTACAGAACAAGCTTGTTTACGTCAAATCAAAACTGAACTGGGAATTGATTTGAGAGAGGAATTAATGGAACAACTTTATACTTTTTCAGAAGATAATGAGGATCCAAGAACATGGACAGTTTCTGTAGGATATATAACTTTTTTGAAAAACCCATATGATGCAATCCAGCATTGCGGCGCTGAAAAACATGCATGGTTTTATGTAGAATGGATAGATGGAAAATTACACCTTGTGAGTAGTGATAAGCGAATTTTACCAGTGAATGAACATGCTCTCGCCTTTAGACATGATCGTGTTATTAAAAAGGCAATGGAGCGAATGGCTGGAAAAGTAGATTACGATATAACTTCTTTTTTAATGCTCGGTGAGACCTTTACTCTTCGTCAAGCACGGAAGTTGGTGGCTAGTTTTAAAGGAATTGACTATCATCAGCTGGACAATAGCAACTTTCGAAAAGCCTATAAACACATGTTACAAGAAGTAGGAGACAGTATTTTAGGAGTGGGAAGACCTGCAAAATTGTATACAGTCCTTTAAAGCAATTTCCTAATTTTTATCCAGATTTCTCATGCTAATTAACAACAATCATTATATAGCTGTGTTTCTCATAAACTAATTTTCTTCAAGTTTATTTAAATTTCATCACAATATTTTCCAAATCTTTTTATACATAATAAAAATCTCTTTTACATCTAATTAATTATCCTAAAGACAATAAATTAATGATAAAAAGAGATTTTTATATTTATACAAAAACAAATTATTCTAGCAACTTCTGTCCATAATAATAGTATAACACCATAGATCTTTTTAAGAAGACACTTTCTTTTCTAAAATATCTTTCAATTCTCTTATTGCTGTGTTTAACTGAACATCTTCATAATTTTCAAAATTTTCTGCTACTTCCTCTCCTCTCGCTTCCTTTAGAAGAGTCGCTCTGTTTTCTCTGGCTGTTTCCTCATCTATGTTCACAATATTACCCATACCACCAAACAACATATATTTTTCATCTTCTTCTACTAATATATCTGGCTCTATACCTTTTCCATTTATAGATATCCCTTTGGGAGTGTAGTATTCTGCTATTGTAAGCTTAATCCCATCTCCACTGGGCAATTGCACCACTGTCTGCACGCTTCCCTTTCCAAAACTTTTTTGTCCTACCAATATTCCTCTTTCGTGATCTTTAATTGCTCCAGATAATATCTCAGAGGCAGACGCACTTCCCTCATCTATCAAAATTGCCAATGGAAAATCTCCAAAATATTGCCCTTGTCTATTGAATATTTCTTGCTTTCCAGTTTTAGTCTTGGTACTTACTATAATTCCATTTTCTATAAACATAGAAGAAATTTTTATGGCTTGATCTAATGCTCCTCCTGGGTTACTTCTGACATCCACTATCAAAGCTTCCATTCCCTGTTTTTTCAAATCCTCTATCGCTTTGGATGCATCTGTATAGACATTTTCCCCAAATTGTGTTAGCCTTAAATAGCCTATTTTATCCTCATTCAACATTTCATGCTTGACATACTTTAAAGCAATTTCCGCTCGAATTAATTCTATTTCTCTTGTTTCTTCTGTACTCTCCCTGTAGACATTTACTTTTACAACCGTATCTGCTGCTCCTTTTAGTCTTTCTACACTTTCTTCTGTTGTTAAATTGAATGTAGATTCACCATCTATTGATACTATTCTATCTTTAGGTTTAATCCCTGCCTTGTATGCTGGTGAATCTTCTATTGGAGACACTACCAACAAATATTCGTCTCTAGCCTTTTGAATTATCATTCCTACACCTGCATATTCTCCCTTCATTCCATCCTGAAAGCTTTTGAATTCTTCAGGGGTAAAATAACCCGAATAGGGATCATTCAAAGATTCAATCATTCCTTTTATTGAACCTTGTCTAAGTCGCTCTCTATCAATTTCAACTTCATTTAAGTGATTTTTCCCTATTATATCCATTATGACAGATATTTCTCTAAGTTCCTTCATATTTGAAAGGAATCCATAGGGCGATTGGCTCTCGTTACCTACACCATCTCTAGAATTTCTTCCTATTAAACTAAAAGAAGATAATAGAATCAACATAATTAAAATATATTTTTTATTTTTTACAAACTTCATTGCTTGTCTCCTTTTTTCGAGATTATCCATTTTACAAATAAAATTAATAATGTATTTTACATAGAAAGATGTAAATGCGCTAGTTACTGCTTGTATATTTTTCCCTTTTTTCCCCAAAAATCCAATCTCAAGCTATTTTAAAGATTTACTTTATATTTTTATCATACTTTTGTGTCCCCAATATGTTAAAAAACTTTTTTCACTCTACTTACCTACAAATGCTTTTTCCTTTTCCAAAATTTTATCAAGCAATGCTTCGTCCATATAATCTAATTTTATTTCCTCAATTTTTAGATTTGGATCAGGAATATACCAATCATATTGCAAAAACAAATCTCTTAATTGCTGATCTCTAAAATTGTCTCCATATTTGGCATAGATTGCATTTCTAAAAAATCTCAATTGTTCTTCTGTATAATCATTGTCAGAATCATATGTTTCAAGGATAAATAAATTTCTTTCCATAATATTATTTAAAATTCTGCCAATTCCAAAATTTTTCTCACTAAAAACTCCAAATTGAATATTTTTTGTGGGAGTAAAATCTTTGACACTTATAAATAATTTTCCAGAAAGGACTCTGACCATTTTAAACTCATCCATAATTTTTTCTTCTTTTATTTTTCCAGTCCCAATTATAGACCAGTTAGCCTTATTTCCAAAAATATCTTCCACAAAAAAATACTGATTATCGCCCATGTCTATTTCCACTTTCAAATCTTTTATTTTATTTCCAGACCACTTAGCTCCTGTCCTTAGTATATAACTGAATGATTTTTGACAAAGAACGCTACTGCTTGCAGGGAAAGAGTAACTATGATTTACGACATTTTCTCCAGGCTTAAAATCTATCTCAAACAGATAAACATATATTCCAGAATTTTCTTCATAGTCTTCTTGGAGAAAATCCTTTTCATCATAAAGTTCCCCATTTTCTTCATAAGCTCTTTTAAGTGTATAAGATATAAGCTCATTTTCAAAAAATATCTTGAATTTTTCTATTCTATTAGTTTTCTCGTCAGCCCCTAGATCACCACTGGATCCTGGAGCTTGAAAGCCAGTCAAAACTTTTTTGGGTTTTTCTAGAGGATTGTTGAAAATAAATTGTATATTGACATAGCATACATCGTCTACCACCTTAAAACTAAGAAATTCACTTTCTAGCGTAATTGTTTCTTCATTTATCGGATAAATTATCCCCCCGGAACTTCTATATGCACCATCATTTCCATACAATAAAAAAATCAAGAAGACAAATATTAATAATAAATGTTTTTTCATATTTCACTCCGTTTTAATGTCAACTTTCATCTCTCCGGTCCACATTTTTGTTTTGCTCTTAATATTATTCAAGTTTATAATCTTTATAATATACAACTTAAAAATCACAAAATAGTTTAATCTTCACTTTTTAAAAACAATCTTCTCCTTGTAATTTCTACTTCATATTTTATCTTATAAAGTCAATAATAGTCAAGAAAATAAATATATTTATACAAAGAATTCAAATTCATAGAATAATTTAGATAGACAAATGTCAAAATCTTTCTAAATAATTGACAAAAGCTCCAATGAATGATATAAAAAAGTATATCTTTTTTACTATAAAACCACACTATGTTAAGGGGGTGAATGATTTATATGCAAAAATTAAAATTTATTGCTGTGGGAAATTTTGGAAGTATAATGATTTCATCTAATATAGAAGAACTTTCCAAATACAATCACTTAATTATTGATACCTCTTCTCACGATTTGGAAAAATCTTTTATTAGTTCCAAAATTCAGATAGGTAATGAGCTCACCAATGGTTTAGGAACACACGGGGATCCCCTCTTGGGAGAACAAGCTGTTTGGAAAATAAAAGCTGATTTGGAAAAATTTGTAGCTGATGCTGACTTAGTTTTTATTATAGGAGGATTGGGAGGAGGAACTGCCACTGGTGCTATTCCTATGATTGCTCAAATAGTTAAAAATACTGGTGCTTTAACTTTGACCATGGTAACTTATCCTTTTTCCTTTGAGGGGATACAAAGGGAAAAGATTGCCATTGCAGGTATCGAAAATCTCATTAAAAAAAGCGATTCTACTTTTGTAATAAAAAATGATTTTCTAATTTTGGAATCTGATAAAAAAATAGATATGAAAGATTTTTTTTCCCAATTGGGAAAAAGTTTTTACCAAAAAGTGGAAATTATTCTAAATATATTAAAACTTCCAAAACTTATGTCTATTGATTTCAGTAAATTTGAAGCTATCCTAAAAAATGGTGAATTATGCCTAGTTACTAGTGGAAAAGCCTTTGGTACAAATAGAGCAAAACAAGCCTTAGAGAATGCCTTTAGTAGTCCTTATTACTATGGCAATATCTCAAACGCGCACAAAATGTTCATCAACATCTCTTCCAATGGCGATCTTGAAAGGGATGAAGTCAGAAATATTGGAAATTTAGCCAGAAGCTACAGTAATAATAAAATACATGAGTTGGAATTAGGAATTACTCAAAATGATAACCTAATCTCCGAAATAGAGATAACTATAATAGGAACCAATGTCAATAGTCAAAGTAACTACTCTCTTATCCATTCCAAAAAAAATAACAATACAGAAGAAAGAGAAGTTATTCAGAAAAAATCTAAAGAAAAAAATAATACAGAGATTACTATTCCCAAGTGGTTGAAAGGTTAATACAAGAATCTTAGATTTTTTTAAAAAAAATGTTTGACAAAAGTTGAAAAATGTTGTAATATATTTTTGCATGTGTGCCGCTCTAGCTCATCTGGTAGAGCAACTGACTTGTAATCAGTAGGTGGTTGGTTCGACTCCGACGAGCGGCACCATTTCAGATGCTCCCATCGTTCAGGGGTTAGGACACCAGATTTTCACTCTGGAGACAGGGGTTCGATTCCCCTTGGGAGTACCAATAGTTATCAATTTAATACTTGGTGAGGTTCCCGAGTGGCCAAAGGGATCAGACTGTAAATCTGACGGCTCTGCCTTCGAAGGTTCGAATCCTTCTCTCACCACCATAATACTACACCATAATGCATGAGCATATTGTGTGGCTTTTTTTTAGAAAAGAGATTTTTGATTGAAATTTAAATTAATATAAAATTTTAGGAGGTATTAAAGTAAAATGGCAAAAGCAAAATTTGAAAGAACTAAACCCCATGTAAATATTGGGACAATAGGTCACGTTGACCACGGTAAAACAACTACTACTGCAGCAATATCTAAAGTGTTATCAGAAAAATATCCTGCTCATAACAAAAAAGTGGAATTCGATAGTATTGACGCTGCTCCAGAAGAAAAAGAAAGAGGAATCACTATTAACACTGCTCATATT
>JGI994J12354_10001133_pt1 | contig 27012 bp, 22 predicted proteins | sample IntmicLarv3ML3BL_FD_12354 | JGI IMG/M metagenome (IMG submission 12354)
CGTATCTTTCCCGTCTTTCTTCTTTTCCGCCACAGGTTTCGCGGCGGGTTCTGCCAGCTCAAAGGTATATAAATCCGTATGCTTCTTTCGCAGCCGTTCGCGCACAGACCGCCCTGTTATCGCATACAGCACCGACGCCATAGGCACAGCGAGTACCATGCCAAACGGACCGAACAATGCACCGCCAACTATGATTGACAATAGCACCCAAACGCCCGGCAGACCAATAGAACCGCCCACAACGCGCGGATAGATAAAGTTGCCCTCGATCTGCTGGAACACAACAACCATGATTATAAACGCAAACGCCAGGCTGGAATCCACCATCATCAAAATAAGCACCGACGGCACAGCGCCTATAAATATGCCAAACATCGGTATTAGGCTGCACAGCGCCATAGTTGTGCTGATCAGCGGCGCGTATGGCATACGGAACATGCTTGTGCCGACAAAATACATGGTGCCGAGTATAACCGCTTCGGTAAGCTGCCCAACAACGAAATTGGCGAAGATGCCGCCGGCAAGATGCGCCTCTTGGTATATCCTGTCTGCTATATGCCGCGGCAGGTATGCATATATCATGCGCTTTACGCTAAGCAGTATGCGTTTTTTGCCCATCAGCAGGTATATGGAAAATATAATGCCCATAGTAAATGTGAAGAGGAAGCTTGTAACATTGCCTGCCACATGTATAATCTCGCTGGGCAGGTTCGACACGATGCCTGTGAGTATATTTATAAGATATTGCGTCAGCTCGTCCCACGGAAGCGCCTGATCCAGCTGGATATCGTTTTCTATTAAAAAGTCGCTTGTTTTATCTTGAAGATATGTGACATAATTTGGTAGGTTGTTTATCAGCATATTTATGCTGGAGGCGATCTGCGGTATGATAAACGAGATTAGCGCCGCCAGAATCGCAAACGCAATCATAAATGCCAAAAGCACGCTCACCCCGCGGTGTATACGATGCCACACCCGCGATTTGGAGTTATTTAGCCAGCGAAACAGGTATCTGTCCATCTGCTTTATAGCGATATCGAGTATAAACGCGAAAAACAGACCCAGCAAAAACGGCGACAGTATGGAGATTATCCACGATATAAACGACATAGTATCGCCGGCGTTGAGCAGAGCAAACACAAGCACGATCGAGTATGTGAGCAAAAATATGGTGCTTTTGGCAGGCTTGTCTCCGTCGTCTTTAAACGGGAATTTTCTATCCGGCAATCGTATCACCTCCTGTTGCTATGTAGTAGGGGCGGGCGTGGAAACCCATCCCTACTTAATTATAGCACGTTTTTCTTCATTGTCTATAATGTTCACAAATAATTAATAAAAAACTATGGTAAAATATAGCTTGGAGTGGTATAATGAAATGAAATATAATGTGATATGGTTGGGAAACTGCAAATTTTTTCGCGATATTACCTATGTGCACATTTACAATGAAGGGAATGAAATAAAACTATGTCTTTTTTTGAAAAAATATTCGGAAACTATTCCGACAAAGAGGTTAAGCGCATTATGCCGCTGGCGAAGAAGGTAGAAAGCTACGACGACGCGATGCAGGCGCTTACAGACACCGAGCTAAAGGCGAAAACTGCCGAATTTAAGGAGCGTATAGCCGGCGGCGCGTCGCTTGACGATCTGCTGCCCGAAGCGTTTGCCGTATGCCGCGAGGCTGCGTGGCGCGTGCTTGGCATGAAGCACTTCTTCGTGCAGATACTGGGCGGCATTGTGCTGCATCAAGGCAGAATTGCCGAGATGAAAACAGGCGAAGGTAAGACGCTTGTATCCACCCTTCCGGCATACCTCAACGCGCTCGCAGGCGACGGTGTGCATATTGTTACAGTCAACGACTACCTGGCAAAGCGCGACAGCGAATGGATGGGCAAGATATTCAAATTCCTGGGACTTACGGTCGGGCTTATTGTACACGACCTGGACAACGAAGAGCGTCAGAAGGCTTATAATTCCGATATCACATATGCCACAAACAACGAACTCGGCTTCGACTACCTGCGCGACAACATGGTTATACGCAAGGAAAACATGGTTCAGCGCGGGCAGAATTACGCCATTGTGGACGAGGTTGACTCGATACTCGTAGACGAAGCGAGAACGCCGCTTATTATATCCGGCCAGAGCGACAAGTCTAACGCGCTTTACGAGCGTGCCGACCTGCTTGCAAAGAAGCTGAAGGCGCAGTATGTTGTTAAATCCGAAGATAAAGAGCTTGACGACGATGTGGACGCGGATTATATTGTGGACGAAAAGGCACATTCCGCCACCCTTACCGCGCGCGGTATTATTAAGGCGGAGGAGTTTTTCCAGGTGGAGAATTTGTCCGACCCGGAAAATATGCTGATAAACCATCATATAAACCAAGCGATTAAGGCGCACGGCAATATGAAGCGCGACCGCGAGTATGTTGTGAAAGACGGCGAGGTTATCATTGTAGACGAATTCACCGGGCGTTTGATGGTTGGCAGGCGGTATTCCGACGGCTTGCACCAAGCGATTGAGGCGAAGGAGCATGTGAAGGTAGAGCGCGAGAGCAAAACGCTTGCAACCATCACATTCCAGAACTATTTTAGGCTATACACCAAGCTTTCGGGTATGACAGGTACAGCGCAGACCGAGGAGACGGAGTTCCAGCAGATATACAAGCTGGATGTTATCATAATTCCCACAAACCGCGATATGGTGCGCATAGATATGACAGATTCGGTGTATCAGACCGAAAAGGGCAAGCTGACGGCGGTTGTGGACCAGGTGGAGGAGTGCCATAAAAAAGGGCAGCCTGTTTTGGTTGGTACCGTGTCTATTGAAAAATCGGAGCTTATATCGGCGCTGCTGAAAAAACGCGGGATCAAACATGAGGTGCTAAACGCCAAGTTCCACGAAAAAGAGGCGCAGATTGTTGCGCAGGCGGGCAAAAAGGACGCTGTTACCATCGCTACCAACATGGCGGGTCGCGGTACCGATATTATGCTCGGCGGTAATGCGGAATATATGGCAAAAACCGAGATGACGCGTATGGGCTTTTCTGAGGAGGAGATTATAGAATCCACCTCGTTTGGCGACACCGCAGACGAAAACATACTAAAGGCGCGCGAGACGTTTAAAGAGCTGAACGCGAAGTATAAAGAGCAGATAAAGCCGGAGGCGCAAGAGGTTATTGAGAGCGGCGGGCTGTTTATAATCGGCACAGAGCGCCACGAATCGCGTCGTATAGACAACCAGCTGCGCGGTCGTGCGGGACGTCAGGGCGACCCGGGCGCGTCGAGATTCTTTATATCGCTCGAAGACGATTTGATGCGTCTGTTTGGCTCGGAGCGTATAGGCGGCATGGTTTCGCGCTTTAACCTGCCCGAAGATCAGCCGATTGAGGCGAAGATATTAAGCGGCGCGATAGAAAATTCGCAAAAACGTGTGGAAGGCAGAAACTTCGATATCAGAAAGAATGTGTTGCAATACGACGAGGTTATGAACGAACAGCGTAAGATGATATACTCGCAGCGCCAAAAGGTGCTGAACGGCGAGGATTTGCACGAGGTTATCCTGCGCATGATAGACGATACGATCGCCAACGGGATTGGCACCTATGCGGCGTCGGAGCATCCGGACGATTGGGATTTTGAAGGGCTTTCGGCGTTTGCAAGCAGTACCTTCGGCGCACCCGCGCACGCGTTCGACGCGGTTTCGGCGGATATCAACAAGCTCGACAAAGACGATATACGCGAGATTTTGCAAGGTTACGCGGACGCTCGTATGGCGCACCAGCAGGAGACATTCGAGGAGAGTATGCCGGAGCTTGAGCGCGTGATGCTGCTGCGGGTGGTTGACACAAAGTGGATGGATCATATAGACGAGATGGATCAGCTCAAAAACGGCATTGGTCTAAACGCCTACGCTCAGCGCGACCCGATTGTGCAGTACCGTATCGTCGGCTCGGATATGTATGACGAGATGCTTGTTGATATAACAGCCGACACTGTGCGGTTTGTGCTTAGCGCTGTGCCTGCCGCGAAGACGCTCGAACGTTCGCTGGTTGCAAAGGCGACAGGTGCGTCCGGCGGCGGAGCAGATGCGAGCATAAAGAAGCAGCCGGTTGTGAAGAAGGATAAGGTTGGCAGAAACGATCCGTGTCCGTGCGGAAGTGGGAAGAAGTATAAGAAATGCTGCGGCGATGGGGATGGGGAGTAGCATAATAGGATAATCTTGTAGGGGCGCCCCTACAAGATTTTTTGTAACACACAACAGGAAAGGACTATCCAATATGAAAATGATATCATGGAACGTCAACGGCATACGCTCATGCATCGGCAAGGGTTTTGAAGAATCAATGTCCGCGCTCGACGCCGACTTTATATGCCTGCAGGAAGTCAAGGCGGAGCAAGGGCAGGCAGAGCTGGACATGCCCGGCTACACCGAATACTGGAACTCTGCGCAAAAGAAGGGCTATTCGGGCACGGCAATTTTCACAAAACATGAACCAATCAGCGCATCCTACGGCATCGGCGACGAACAGCACGATAATGAAGGGCGCGTTATAACGCTGGAATACGATAACTTCTATCTTGTAGACTGCTATACACCCAACTCGAAGCGCGAACTGCTGCGGCTGGACTACCGCATGGTATGGGAGGATGCGTTTCGGGCGTATTTACAATCGCTCGATGCGGCAAAGCCCGTTATCCTATGCGGCGACCTCAATGTGGCGCATCAGGAGATAGATATCAAAAACGCAAAATCCAACCGCAGAAGCGCAGGATTTACGGATGAGGAGCGCGGGAAGATGACAGAACTTCTCGGCGCGGGATTTGCGGACACCTTCCGCCGTATGTATCCCGAACGCGAAGATGCATACACATGGTGGTCGTATATGGGCGGCGCACGCGCACGCAATGTCGGCTGGCGTATTGACTACTTTGTCGTATCGGAACGGATTATGCCCGCCATCACCGCGGCAGAAATATATCCGCATATCACAGGCAGTGACCATTGCCCCGTGGGGATTGAGATTGAATTTTAGGAAAATAAATATTACTTATGCTTAGGAGGAAAATCAAATGAGCAGCGAAAAAATCCTGCACGGTGTACCAAAGGCGTATTATGGCGCATTTGGCGGCATAACGCCATTTCCAATCTGTTTGAAATCGGTGTCGGACTACTTGGGCGACGAATTGGACTACACGTATGCAATCGTTTCCTGCGGCGGCGCATTTCGGTTCGCGTGGGACACAACATCGTGGAATGGCGGCAATGTTGACATTTCTCACACTTACAACAATTCCGAAACCCCATACCGCTACGGAGTAACAGCTCTCGGGCGCGATTTTAAAATGCTCTGGCGTGAAGGGAACGGAATGAGACAGCCCGGGAATGGAACAAAAGATGATTTTAAAGCATTTATCAAAGAGCAAATAGACAGCGGAAAGCCGCTCATATCGCTTGGTCCGGTAGGTCCGCCCGAAGCCGGAATTATCACCGGATATCGTGACGGCGGCGATACATTACTCGGATGGAGTCTCTTCCAATGGGACGAGAAAACCTTCAGTGAAGAGGGATATTTTACAAGCGATACGTGGTGGGACGAGGAATGTTTCTTCGGTATTATGTCACTTGGAGACATTACCGCGCCGCGTTTCGGCACAAAACAAATTGTTGAAAACGCCATCGCCGCACTCGAGGGACGGCAAGAGGGCAATTATGCAAAAGGCATTGCCGCTTATGAACCTTGGAAAAACGCACTGCTCAATGCCGAGGAAAAAGATTTTGCCATTATGCCGGATTGGGGGCATTCGATTGCCATGATGTGCCAAGGCGATGCAACGGATTGCCTTGTAGACGGACGTAAGCATGCGTATAAATATTTTATGGGGCTTGCGGAAGAAAACCGCGAACAGCCATTATACGCCCAAATTGCCGAGCAATTCGGTATTATCACAGAAAATATTCACGAAAAAATATATGGTATTCTCGGCGGTTGTGAGCGTGACTTGGAGCAGTGTAAAAAATTGGAGCAGTTTGAAACACGAAGCAAAATCGTTGAGCATATAGACGAATTGAAAACCGCAGACGAAAAAGCGCTTGGTTTAATGAAGGAGCTTCTTGCCGTGATTTGATAGTTCCGCCCCGCTACAATATATAGTATATACAAATTGCACAAATATCAATATATACGCAAAATCACTTGACATCCCCTATATATTCTGATAGTATAGTTCAGTACTAATATTATTCAGCAAATATATAAGGGGATGTTTTTGTATTATGGCAACGAAGAAATCTGCATCATCACCGGCGAAAAACTGGTTTGAAACGGAGCTGCAGCTCGATATCTGGACGAAGAAATACTGCGTTGAAGGCGAGACCTTCGACGATTTTTTGAGCAGGCTTTCCGGCGGCGACGATGCCTTGAAATCACTTATCAGCGACAAGAAATTCCTGTTCGGCGGCAGAATCCTAGCCGGCAGAGGTCAGCAGGATAAGGGACGTAAAATTACATATTCCAACTGCTATGTTATCTCCCCTCCCGAAGATAACATAGAGAGTATTTTTGAATGTGCCAGCAAATTGGCACGTACGTACTCTTACGGCGGCGGGTGCGGAGTAGATATCTCCAAGCTGTCGCCGTCGGGCGCACGTATCAATAACGCCGCTAAGGCAACGTCGGGCAGTATATCCTTTATGGATTTGTACTCGCTTGTGACCGACCTGATCGGGCAATCCGGCAGACGCGGCGCGCTTATGATATCGCTGGACTGCGCACACCCGGATTTGCTTCGGTTTATCGATGTAAAAAGCGACTTGACAAAGGTGACAAAGGCGAACATTTCCATCCGCATAAGCGACGCGTTTATGCAAGCGGTGGCGAATAACGCGCCGTGGAAACTGCATTATAAGCGCATAGAGACCGGCGAAGCGGTTGAAAAGACCGTCGACGCCGACGAAATACTGTCAAAATTGGCATACAACAACTGGGATATGGCAGAGCCGGGCGCACTGTTTTGGGACAGGATCACAAGCTGGAATCTGCTTAGCGAAGACAAAGAATTCGAGTTCGCGGGCGTTAACCCATGCGCGGAAGAACCTCTTCCCGCGGGCGGAAGCTGCCTTTTGGGCAGTATCAATCTCGCGGAATTCGTGCGCGAACCGATGACGGACAAGGCATACTTCGACTACGCCGCGCTGAAAGATGCGGTGGACGCCGCAGTTGTTGGGCTAAACGATGTGCTTGAAGAAGGTTTACCGCTCCATCCGCTGGAGGAACAGCGTCACAGCGTTGCGCGCTGGCGGCAGATTGGTCTCGGCATAATGGGTTTGGGCGATACGCTGATAAAACTCGGTCTGCGCTACGGCGGCGCGGATTCGATTGCAGAGTGTGACAAAATCGGCTTTACCATGGCAAACGCCGCAATACGCAAGTCCGCATTGCTTGCGAAAGAGCGCGGTGCATACGAAGGATATAAGGAAGATTGTGTGTTTGCAAGTGCGTATTTTAACGAAAACACCGACGACGAAACCAAGGCTCTGGTTAAGCAGTATGGTCTGCGCAATAGCCAGCTGCTCACCATCGCACCGACGGGCTCTATTTCGACCATGCTGGGCATCAGCGGCGGCATTGAGCCGATATACAACATTTCGTACACGCGCAAAACCGAATCGCTCCACGGCGAGGACAAGTATTACACGGTATACACGCCTATCGTGAAGGAATATATGGACATGCACGGTATCGAAGACGAAGCGGATTTGCCGTACTTCTTTGCAACCGCTATGACGCTCAGCTATGCGGAGCGTATCGAGATGCAGAGCATTTGGCAGAAGCACATTGACGCGTCGATATCATCGACCGTGAACGTGCCGGAGGAATTTACGCCGGACGACGTGAAAGATTTGTACAAGATGGCGTGGGAGAAGGGCTTGAAGGGCATTACGCTCTACCGCGACGGATGCCGTCGGTCGGGCATACTGATAAGCGACACCAAATCCGAAGAATCGGCGCAAGCCCATGCGCAGTACGATTCGATACGTCCGATAAGCCGCGGCGAGATTGGCAAAACCTACGGTGCGACGACGAAAAACATCACTGCATGCGGAAGTCTGTATGTGACCATCAACCGCGACAGCGAAGGACATATCGTGGAATCGTTTGTGAATACGTCGAAGGGCGGTATTTGCAAATCGAATATCGACGGTCTGAACCGTATGATATCGCTTGCACTTCGGAGCGGCGTGATGGTGGATGAGATTATTGACCAGCTGAAGCATATCAACTGCGCGGCATGTGTGCGTACCCAGGCGCGCGGCACGAAGCTCGACGGTATGTCGTGCCCCGATATCATCGCGAAGGCACTCCAAAGCGAGTATGCGGAAAGCTTCACCATGCCGCAGTATATGAAGCCTGCGGCGGAGGCATCAGAAGCACCTGTGTTGGATAAATCCACGCGCGATTGCCTTACAACAGAGGGTACAATATGCCCCGACTGCGGCGTAACGCTTCGTCACGAGGGCGGATGCGTGACATGTTCGTCGTGCGGATGGTCGCGATGCATGTAAAAGGCAGTAAATAGTTTAGAGTAGATAGTTAATAGTATTTATGGGCGACCTTGACCGGTCGCCATAATTTTATTATTCTGTTTTAAATTATTTCAACATTGGCATTTCCTATGAGTTTACCCAATACTCCCCACAGTTCGGCGTTCTTGCCACAAAACCATACTTAATCAAAATACAAAACGAGCGGACAGCAACAAACTGTCCGCTCCTATACAAAACCTTACTGCTACATTCCTACATTATACGCCCTTCTTGCTTCTTCTCATCTGCTCAAGCGTTGTAAAGTTCGCCGTCGGCACATATCCGTTCAGCGGCAATATCTTCTCATTGATCGCGTCTAGAATCCAGTTTGCCTGCGGGAAGAACGAATCCTCCAGCTCATATGCCGGCGTGATCCAGTTGCGCGCACCTACAACTGTCGGCGGTGCGTCTAGGTAGTCAAACGCCATCTCGCTGATATCCGCGGCGATGTCCTTCACAACACTGCCCCTGCTGCAAGCGTCGCTCACAAGCACGATGCGGCCTGTCTTTTTCACACTCTCGATAACCTTCTCATAGTTAAACGGCACGATACTTCTCGCGTCGATAACCTCTGCGTTTATGCCGTACTTCTCCTGCAATTCCTTCGCCGCGTCGAGTGCGCGATACAACACCGCGCCGACGGACAGGATAGTGATATCCGTTCCCGATTTCTTGATATCCGGCTCGCCGATTTCAACCTCGTAGTATCCTTCAGGCACGCCGCCCTCATGGAACTGCTCTCCGATATCGTATATGCGCTGACTCTCGAAGAATACAACCGGGTCTGTTCCTGCAAGTGCCGCGTTCATTAGCCCCTTTGCGTCGTACGGTGTAGCAGGGAACACAACCTTCAAGCCCGGGATATGCGCCGTCAGTGCTGTCCAGTCTTGGCTGTGCTGTGCGCCGTACTTGCTTCCGATGGATACGCGCAGTACAACAGGCATCTTCAGCACACCCGCGCTCATGCTCTGCCATTTCGCAAGCTGGTTAAACACTTCGTCGCCTGCACGACCGATAAAATCGCAGTACATCAATTCAACGATCGCACGTCCACCGCTCATCGCGTAGCCAACGCTGCTGCCCACAATCGCCGCTTCGGATATCGGCGAATTGAAGAATCTATGATACGGAAGCGCTTCCGTCAAACCGCGGTACACCGCAAACGCGCCGCCCCAGTCTCTGTTGTCCTCGCCGTACGCAACCAGCGTCGGGTCGGTGTAGAATTTATCTATAATCGCCTCAAATAAGCCATCACGCAGTTGGTATAGCTTGTTCTTTGACACAGGCTTGCCGTTTTCGTCGTATGCAAAACGCGCCTTTGTCTTCAAGCTCACCACGCGCGGAATCTCCTCTTTCGGCATCAGAACATCACACGGACGGTCTTCCATCTTCTCAACCTTTGTGTTGGAGAACATCAAATCCTCAATAACATTCGGGTTGCCCACAACGTCCATATGCGGCGACACAGCATCGTCTATCGCGAGGCGCATAATCTTCGCCGTGCGCTCGGTAACGTCTGCATCTATCATATCAAACTCAGCCGCATTCGCTATCTTCGCCTTAACAAGCTTGCTCTTGTATGCAACGAGTACGTCGTGCTCTTCCCACTGCGCAACCTCTTCCTTTGAACGGTAGCTCATGGAATCCGACGGAGAATGTCCGCTCATGCGGTATGTAAGCGTGTCCAAAAGCACAGGACCTTCGCCGTTTTTGATAATCTCCATCTTGCGGCGCATCGCGTCGATAACCGCAAGCGGATTGTAGCCGTCCACACGTTCGGAATGCATCTGCGTCGGCGATACGCCCGCGCCGATACGCGCAAGCACGTTGTACGCCATAGTCTCGCCCACTGTCTGACCGCCCATGCCGTAGAGGTTGTTGAAGAAGTTGAATATAATCGGCAAGCCTTGGTTGTAGCCTTCCTCCCAAAGCTGTGTAAACTGGTCCATCGCGCCCATATTCAGCGCCTCAAACACAGGTCCGCATCCGAGCGATGCGTCGCCCACGTTCGATACAACGATGCCCTTCTTCTGATTACACTTCTTATACAGCGCACTACCCATAGCAATAGTCGCACTGCCGCCAACGATGGCGTTGTTCGGATAGATGCCGAACGGCGTAAAGAACGCGTGCATACTGCCGCCGAGACCGCGGTTGAAGCCTGTCTTGCGCGCGAATATTTCCGCCAATGCGCCGTAGAGCAGGAAGTCTACAGCGAGTTCCTTTGTGTCGCCGGCATTCTTCTGCTTACCTTCCACAACGCGGAGAACTTCGCCGTCGAAGAAGCCGCTCATAACCTCGGTCAGTTCCTTATCATTCAGCTTCTGTATCGCCGACAGACCCTTTGCGAGTATCTCGCCGTGGCTTCTGTGCGAACCGAAGATGTAATCGTCGGTATCGAGCAGGTACGCCTGTCCTACAGCCGATGCCTCCTGCCCGAGCGAAAGATGCGCAGGACCGGGATGGTTGTATGGGATGTCGCTGTACGCGCCTGTGGTTTTAATCATCACGAGCATATATTCAAACTCACGGATGATGCGCATATCGCGATAGATACGCATAAAATCTTCCTTGGTATACACCGATTTTTCGTCTGCAATTGTTTTGTTGTACTGATTCACCGGGATGTCGGTGAATTTGACGAACCCCGGCTTCCTCAGTTCGTCCGGATTCATATATTGGGATTTTGGCATTGTTGGGTATCCTCCTAAAAATTATTATTTTGATTAAAACATAAACACGCCTTCACGCACAATTTCGCACACTGTCGGATGCGGGAATACCAGCTTCTTAATCCGATCCAAATGCATTTCGGTATCTATCATAATCGCGGCGTTCATGATAATCTCGCTCGCGTAACTGCCTATCATATGCACACCGATTAGTCTGCCTGTTTTGTTGTTTACCAGTATCTTGCATATACCGTCCGTAACGCTGTTTTCCGCAACATATCTTCCGGAATAGGTCAGCGGAATCGTCTTGACCGTGAAGTCAATGCCCTTCGCTGTTGCGGTTGCTTCCGTTTCGCCAACTGCACCGACCTCAGGCGATGTGTATATCACAGCGGGGATAGAACGGTAGTTTACAGCGTCCTTATTGCCGAGAATCGTGCTGACCGCAACCTCCGCTTCACGATACGCCGTGTGCGCAAGCATGGATTTGCCGTTTACGTCGCCAATTGCGTACAGGTTCGGGATACTCGTCTTACACTGCTCGTCGGTCTTTATCGCGCTTCTGTCCATCTCGACATTCAGCGTCTCCAAGCCGTAACCCTGCGACACCGCACGTCTGCCGATAGACATAAGCGCCGCGTCCGCCTTGACCTCGGTCGTTTTACCGTCTTTTTCGTATACAACGGCGTTGTCCTTAATCTCCACAACCTTCGCGCCGAGCAGGAATGTTACGCCCTTGTCCTGATAGTTCTTCATAAGTATATTACTAATATCGGTGTCGTTCTGCCCTGCGATATTCGGAAGCATCTCGATTACTGTCACCTTCGAACCCGCCGAATTGAAGTAACTCGCCATTTCCAAACCGATCACACCGCCGCCGATTACGACGAGGTTTTTCGGAATCTTTTCGATATCAAGTATCTCTCGGTTTGTCATCACAATTTTCTTATCCGCGCCTGTTATTGGCGGCACGATAGCCTCACTGCCTGTCGCGACAATTAGGTTTTTGCCGCTGTGTGTCTTGCCGTTTACCGATACTTGGAACAGTCCGTCAGCTTTGCCGAGTATCTGCGCCTCGCCCATTATTACAGTCGCCTTCGCCGCCTTGAGCTGTGCCTTTATGCCGCCCGTCAGCATCTTGACAACGCCATTCTTGCGCTTTACAACAGCCGCATGGTCGAGCGTCGCAGGCGACTTGACCGTCACGCCGTATGCTTCGCCATGGTTTGCGTAGTCGAGTACCTTTGCCGAGTTTAGAAATGTCTTAGACGGCACACAGCCTTCGTTCAGGCACACACCGCCCAGTTCGCGCTTCTCTATCACGAGCGCGGACAGCTTCGCATGTGCCGCGCGTTCCGCCGCGAGATATCCGCCCGGACCGCCGCCGATTATTATTACGTCGTACATATATATCTTCCCTTCTGTTTGTTTTTTACAGTCCAATTCCGTCCAACATCACATTCACGCTGAAATTTTCCAGATATCCGCACAATTCCTTCAAGAACCTTGCGGTCGGTGCGCCGTCTATCGCGCGGTGGTCGAATGTAATCGACAGTGCCATGCTCGGGTAGATTTCGCCGTCCGCGTCGATGCGCTGTGTAATCGTATTCACGCCGAGGATGCCTGTCTGCGGCGGATTGATAACCGGAGTGAAGCTCTCCACGCCGAAGGTGCCGAGGTTTGTCACGGTAAATGTGCCGCCGCTCAGCAGGTCGGGCGATATACTGCCGCTCTGCGCCATCGCGGAAAGTTCCTTCGTCTTCGCCGATATTTCGCTCAGGCTCATGCTGTCTGCGCCGAATATGGTCGGAACAAGCAGTCCGCGCGGTGTATCCATCGCAACGCCCATGTTCACCACGTTAAACAGCTTCATTTCCGTATCGGAGAAATGTGCGTTCAGGTCGCGGTGATTTTTGAGCACGCGCGATACTGCGAACAGGATGATATCGTTGATAGTAATCTTCAAATCCGGCGCGGCTGTCTTTAGCTTTTCGCGCAGGGTTTGAATATCGCTGATATCAAACGACGAGTTGAGCGTAAGCTGTGCCATTGTGGACAGCGACTGATGCATCGATTTTGCAATAAACTTGCGCACGTTGGACAGCGGAACGATGTCGAACTCGTTCAGCGGTTTCGCAGGCGCGGTTCTTGCCGATTTGCCACCGCCGGATGCGATCAGCGCGTCGATATCACGCTCGATGATACGTCCGTAAGGCCCTGTTCCGTTCGCCGCCTGTGTATCCACGCCCGCACGGTTCGCAAGCGCCTTCGCGCGCGGCGATGTCGCTCCGCCACCGGATGTTGTTGCTGCGGGTTGCGGCGTTACGACTTCCACAGGTGCTGATACTGCCGTTTGTGCAGGTTCAGCCGACACCGCAGGTGCAGAATCCTCCGCATCGCTTGGTTTCAGCGAGCTTGCGTCCTCGCCCGCTTCGCCGATTGCGCAAACGTTAGTTAGACACGGTACATCACTGCCTTCTGCAAAGAATATAGATAAAAGCGTGCCCGATTCGGTGGATTCCTCTTCGAACGCCGCTTTATCGGTTTCGTACGAAAATAAAACATCTCCGACTGCGACAGTGTCACCTTCGGATTTGTGCCATCTTGTGATGATACAGCTTTCTACCGATTGCCCTTGCCTGGGCATGATTATTGCTTTCATAATTGTTCTCTCCTTTACGTATTGTTCTGCGTTGCGAGTTTCCGTAGGGGACGCACACCGGTCTCCCCTACATTTCCAATCCGAAATCCCTATTAATAACCGCGACTTCTTCGTCACTTATTTTTACGATATCGCCCAAATTCTTGGTGTCGATAATTGCCTTTGCGGAAAACTCTGCAACCTCGAGGCGGTCAAACGCGTTGATCAGCGATGTTCCCACCGCGATGATACAGTCGTTTTCCACCATCACGACAGGATAGCGCATGTTGATCTCCTTCGCCATCATCTCCGCCTGCATAAAGCTCGAACCAAACGGCATCTTCGGCACTTCGCGGAGCATGATATAGCTCTCCGGAATCGTGCGCGAATCGAACACCGCGTCGCTCACCGCAAACGACATCATCGCCGGCGGGTGCGCTATGATTATGGAGTTCACCTCGGGGTGCTCTCTGTATATATACTGATGCAGCATCACAGAACGGCTGGGATTCTTGCCGCGCTCTTTTTTGCCATTCTCTATACGAACCAAATCCTTCGGCTCTATATACTTCCGATCCAGCCCATACGGTGTTATCACGAAGTTGTCGCCGTCTATACGCTGCGAGAATGTACCTTGTGTGCTTGAAAACAGGCGTTGGTCATACGAGCGCGATATGAGCGCACACATCTTGGCGCGCGCCTCGCGTTCTGCGCTGGAGTAGCTGTCTGTTTCAAACTCGTCCATATCGGCGTTATTTTTCGCAAACGATACGCCCAACTGCTTGTCTGTAAGCGGCTTCAGCTCGCCAATACGGAGCGCATTGATCTCCAGTTCGGCGCAAAATTCCAGTGTTTCAAACGCCATAAATGCCGAGAACAGATCGTCATGCCCCACAACAACGCCGTGATTTTCCAGCATTACCATACGGCATCCGTCGCCGTTTTTATCCGTTTTCTCGAATTCGCGCGCTATATTTTCGCCCAGCGCGATACTGCCCGGCACTTCGTACGCCGCCATATTGATTTCGCCGCATATCTGGCTTGCGTTGGGGATAATCGCTGTGTTGGGGTTTCTGCGCACTATACTGAACGACACCAAGCCCGGTGGATGCGCGTGAAGCACAGCCTTGATATCCGGGCGGCGCTTGTATATCATAGAATGAAGTGGCAGCTCCACCGACGGCTTATGCGGACCAATCACCGTACCGTCGGGCGTGATTCTGCATATATCCGCACGTGTGAGACTGCCTTTATCCACACCGCTCGGAGATATCCAAATATCGCCGTTGTCGTCTAATATTGAAAGGTTGCCGCCGGAGGTTGTGGTCATCTTGTAGCCGTATATACGGTTCATCAGTGTTACAATTTGGTCGGCGGGATGCAGTAATTTAAAGTTCATTGTGTGTCCTCCTAAGTTTGAATGCCGCGTATTATTTGAACACGTCTTTGCGCTTGCGGAAGTATAGCACATTTAGCGTATACAGCGCCGCGTTTATCAGCGCCCCAACAATACACGCGCCGGTAAAAAATGCAATAACGACGTTGATATCATTTTGTGTCAAGGTCGTTGCTGTGTCAAACGTTGTTGAATAGTGCATAAGCTCGTTAAAGAACCATGATAAAAGCGGAATCATAAGCAGCTGCGCAAGCACATTCCAGCCTGCTTCGATATATATGGCGATAAGACCGCTTTTGCGGTATTTCGAAAGCCCGCCGTATATCGTGAAGCTGAGTATAACAGACACGATAGATACTACCAGCGATGGCAGCATGATTATGTTTAGAACACGACATGCCGCTTGCGCGTTCGCTATATCGCTGTCCGGAAGTGGTACAGAAACATTGCCGAGAAACGCAAATATAACCGTTGAAGCAAGCGACACAAGCAAACCAATACAACCTATTATGCCGAAAATCAGCGAGATTATCTTATACGCATTATACCAACCCATAGGACGCGGCGGTTGATATTGTTGAATTTCTTGAAAAGCGCAATCGTTATATCCGTTTTGTTCGTTCATCTGAAATTCCTCCTCATATTTATATTAATTTGCCAATTATCTGAACACATCTTTGCGTTTGTGGAAGTACACTGCGTTTAAAGTATACAGTGCGCCGTAAAAAAGCATACTAAACACAGAACTTATCATCGAGGTCGAATACATCGTATCTATAGACATATCACGCGCCGCACGCGGGTCTATGCTGTAGATAAATGATGTCATGTCATCCATAAATCCCCGAAGCAAAAACATTGAGAACAAAGGTATAACAATCATACACGCCGTTTGTATATAAATCGCGATAAGACCGTGGCGTCTGTATGATTTAAGACCGCTGTATATTACAAAGTTGAGTACAATCGCCAATATAGAGCTGAGCAAAATCGGCCACATAAATGAGCTGAGCATGCCGAATATAGCCTGAACCTCATAGGGGATGCTTGGGTCGCTTGATGTGCCTACTGCTGTAAGTATGAAAGTAAACACCAGCATGAAAAATGTGCTAATACAGCCCAATATGCCCATTATTAGCGCAATTACTTTGTATGCATTATACCAACCCATAGGGCGGGGGATCTGGTATTGCTGGTATGGCTGCGGCTGCTGATATGGATACTGCTGTGGTTGCTGATACTGTTGTTGATATTGTTGCTGTGGCGGTTGGTATTGTGGTTGTTGGTATTGAGGCTGCTGGTATTGTTGCTGCTGTTGCGAATACTGTGGTTGTTGTTCTGCGGTCGAATTCTGATTAGAATTGTCTGCATAATTGTTTTGCTCGTTCATTAGAATACCTCCCTATATTTATTGATTTTCCGATTATTTAAACACGTTCTTGCGTTTGTTGAAGTATTTAACGTTAAACATAAATATTGATGCATGAACCAATGCACCTGCAACGCCCAAAGCGGCAAAAATCCAGAAAATCGCGTCGATCGTAGGCAATATAAAGCCGACAATCTTGTAGAATTTCAAAATGTCCAGCGTAAGGGAGTATGCTTCATTAATAAGGAAGAACAGCAAGCCTGCCTCAAGAAGCGGCACCAGCGTATACCATACTGCTTGAATACGAACCGCGCCAAGCCCTATACGGCGGCGTGCGTTGAGTCCGCCAAATATCATGTAGCTGATAATAACAGACACCAGCGCGATACCTACCGATGCGTATACAAATATTCTGATCGCTTCGATTACGCTGTATATATTGATGCCGCTTGCCGCCAGCTCGGCGGTGTAGCCGGACACTTCTACAGGGTCGGCGATTGTTACTGCAACAGCAAAGAAAGCGAGGAATAATACAACAAAACTGCCTGCTATACCGAATATCAGCGAAAGCACCTTGTATGTATGATACCATCTGAGCGGGCGTTTCGGTTCTTGCGGTTGTATCGGCTCTTGCGGCTGATATTGCGGTTGTATCGGTTCTTGTGGTTGATATTGCGGCTGCGACGCAAACAACAGTTGCGTTTCATTTGTTGGTTGCGGTTGTATCGGCTCTTGCACCTGATACTGCGGTTGTGGTTGTACCGGTTCTTGCGCTTGATACTGCAATTGTGGTTCAGCCGTCTGCTGTACTTCCGGCATTACAGACACCGTTTGCTGTGAATCGTCCACGTAGTTGTTTTGCTCGTTTCCGTTCTGTTCGTTCATCGAAATACCCTCCTTTTATGATTTTATTGGGATGTAAGGTGTATTTTTACTTGCCTTCTGCCTTGTTTGCAGCCTTGTTTTTTATCTTTATATATGCTTGCTGATTTTTCGGCGAATGACCTAACAAGACATTAGGATTATGCGCGCATATATTAGATGTTAAGACTTTGTCCAGCGAATTTCCGTTTACATCTGTTTTGCCGACCTCTTTTTTGTTTTGAGTCTTTGTGTTAACAGAATATTCTTGCCCGTTTGCCAGACAAACAACGATATCTTCCGTCGTTCCGGTCGGTATGAAATTGGTTGAATGGTTCGTCACTTTTTTATACACCCAAACGATATCCTTATACCGCACAATAACGCCGAGCTTCTTGTTATAGAAGAATGTGTCTGCAAAGGCGATCTTCGAAACAGGGTCGATGTCGACAAGACCGTTCAGCACATCGTTTATACAGCATAATGAATCTGTTGCAATAAGGCGTTTTACGCTCTTTCTCGATGCCCCCGGCCAGTATCCGCACGAAATTGCACCGAGAAGCAGGACGATAACGATTACAGGCGGATGTAAAAATAGTGTAATTATAATGCTGACCACAAGTAAACCTAATCCGAAAAACGCGATAGTAATCCTGTTATTTAAAAGCTTGTTTACAATTTGATTTACGCTTTTGCCTGTAACATCAATAGCGCCTTTTTCCTGCGAGCTATGCTTGGGCGCCTTGGCTTTATCGGATATTTTGGCGCCGCAGTGTTCGCAGATCTCAGCGTTATTTGTACACACGCCTCCACATTTGATGCAATTTTTCATTGTGACCGACTCCTTCATTAAAATACGCAAAATTGTATCGCTGCAACCTAATCCTGTGCCATTAATATCCTGTCGTCAATTCAGTCGCTTCGTCCGCCTCACACAATGTGCCTGCGTCTTCGCGCTTTTTCGCTTCTGTAAGTATCGCAATCGTCGCCGTCGCGCCGAAACGTACTGTTCCTGCCGCACGTACGGAAAGTGCTTGGTCAAGCGTGCGAACGCCACCCGCCGCCTTTACGCGCACCTTATCCGATACTGTCTTACGCATCAGCTTCAAATCTGTGATTGTCGCGCCTGTTTTCGCGTAGCCCGATGATGTCTTTACAAAATCCGCTCCCGCTCTTTCGCATATCTTGCAAGCCTCTTCAATCAGCTCTGCGTCGAGGTATGCGTTCTCGAGTATTACTTTCACGATAACGCCCTTCGCATGTGCGGCGTCAACTACAGCCTTGATATCCTGCTCCACATATGCAAAATCGCGCGATATCATTCTGCCGATGTTCAGCACCATGTCGAGTTCCTTACATCCGCGCTCCATAGCGTCGTTTGCTTCAAAAACCTTCGACGGTGTTGTTGCTCCGCCGTGTGGGAAGCCGATTACGGTTGTAAGCAATACATCTGTGCCTGCAAGCGCTTCGCGGCAGATATCTACCTCGCTCGGCTTAACGCAGATTGTTGCTGTGTCGTATTCCTTCGCGATTTTGCAGCCCTCTAATATCTCTTCAATCGACATGTCCGGGCGCAGAAGCGAGTGGTCTATCATCTTTGCGATATCCTTTGTTGTAAGTGTTTTTCCCATTTGTGTGTCCTCCTAATATTTTTATATTATTTTTCTAACTCAACATGATCTGTCCGCCTGTAACAGGTATCGCCTGACCTGTTTCGTAATCCTGGTCCACCGCGTAGAATATTGCCTTTGCGACATCCTTCGGCGTGCATCCTCTGCGAATCGGCGTTTTACTTTCGTAAAACTCGCGCACATCGTCGATTGTCTTCGCACCCGGAACTTTTCCGGTTTGCAGATACTGCACAAACAACCCTGTCTCCGGATTCGACCACAGCGGGCCGTCGTAATAATTTCCCGGGCAAATCGCGTTGACCTTCACGTTATACGGCGCAAGCTCCAGCGCGAAGCTCTGTGTCAGACCTACGCCGCCGAATTTGCCGCCCGCGTACGCGAAGTTTTTGTTGCTGCCCGCCAAGCCGGACTTTGAGTTAATCTGTATGATATCGAAAAACTTATCAGGCGCGGCTTCGTTCTGTGCCTTCATGATTTGACTTGCATACTTTGTGCAGGTAAAAAACGCCGTGTAGTTGACCTTGGTCACAAACTCAAACGCGCCAACTTCCATCTCGTCCAGTCCGCCGGCTTTCAGCACGCCCGCATTGCTTACGAATATATCCAACCCGCCGAATTTGAACACCGTTTCGGATATCATATCCGCAACACTCTCTTCGTTGGATACATCTACCTTGACCGCGAACGCTCTATCGCCAAGCGCCGCCGCAACCTCCTGCGCCATCTCGTAGTTTAGGTCGGCGATGGTGATGCTCGCGCCTTGGTCATACATCTCCTGCGCGATGCCGAGCCCAAAGCCCTGCGCACTGCCTGTTACAATCGCGATTTTGCCGCATAACGCGCCTGCGGTTTGGGGGCGTATGCTTATGTTTTGTTTTGCGTGCTCACACGCTTTTGTGATATCTATCATGGGGATTCTCCTTTTTTATATTATGCGTTATTATTATATCGCCTTCGCGTTCGCCAGCAAGTACTCCTCTGCTTCGGGACACCACAACTGATTACTACGACCTAATATCTCCGCAAGTCCTTTAAACAGCGGGTCTGTTTCGCCCAATTTTTCAAAATCCGTCAACGCCGCGAGCGGTAAATCGATATGCGTATATATCAGCTTCTTGCCGCCCGGAATATTCGGCAGGTTCAGCGTGGTTTCCGCCGCACAGTTCAGTCCGCCAACATGCGTAATCATCGACGATGGGTTGAGCTGACCTTTTTGCATCATCGCCAGCGATTCGAGCATATCGTCTGTGTTGCCGCCGCTTGTGCCGACGATATGCGTGGACGAATAGTGTACGTTGTAGAAGTTAAACATCGCTGAAAATGCGGTGTCTGTCGGTCCTGCGAAGAAGTTCAAACAGCCGTCGCGCGCGAGGATCGCGTCGCCCAACTCTACCACAGGCTTCACCGGCGCGTATACGAATACGTCGTCGTAGCCATTGCCGTCTGTAAGCGCCATCAGCTGCTCCGTCGCGTCCGCCGCCGATGTGTTGAGGTATATCAGCTTCACGCCGTGTTTTGCCGCTTCTTCGGGTGTGAGTATCTGCGCCGCACGGTCGAGACGCGCCTGATCGATATCAGTCACTACCAATAACGAAGGCTTCAGCTCGGCATGTACAGCGTAATCTACCGCACCCAAACCCATCGGACCAGCGCCTGCCAAAATCGCCATATTGCCGCCCTGTACAATGCCCATATGATGAACATAACTGCCGTTCGTTGTATGATAATTCGCGTGGAATCCGCCCACAATACAGCTCATCGGCTCGGCGAGACTGCCGAGGAAGAACGCACCGTCGTATGGAAGCAGACAGCCCATCTCCATAACCTCGCTGGGTATGATGATGTATGTCGCGTTGCCGCCGATATGCTGAAACGAGTAGCCCGGAGCGTCCAGACTGCCCTTGTAGTTGAGCGCAGGCTGGATGGAGAAGCGGTCGCCCGCCTTGAACTGATCTTGCCATTTCGCACCGATCTCAACCAATTCGCCGCAGAACTCATGCCCGATTATAACGGGATTTTCCGCAACATCGTCCGGCACACGCTTGTGGTCGCTGCCCTGCTTCGCCGCCTTGTACGACGACATACAGATAGAGTCTGACACGATGCGCGCCAGTATTTCGTCTTCGCCTATCGCCGGAAGCTCAAACTCCTCCAGCCGTAAATCGCCTTTGCCATAGAGACGCACTGCTTTTGTTTTCATAATTAGTACCTTCCTTATATATGTTATTTTTGATTTAACTGTGGTTTAAGTTCAGGGGAGGCCGCAGGGGTCGCACCTACGCTACAGCACCTCAACACCCTGTTCCTCAAAACTCCTGCGCAACTCCGCCGAAATGCCACTGTCGGTTATAAGCGTACCGATATCCGCATGATTCGCAAATGTAAACGGCAGTGTCCTGCCAATCTTACTGCTGTCCATCATCACAACGCGGTTGCGCGCACGAACAAGCGCCGCACGTTTCAGCGCACACTCGTTGTTGTTGCCGTTGGTAAATCCCGCCTCCGCGGAATATCCGCTCGCCGCTATAAACGCCGTGTCTATGTTGATACTGCCGATATATTCGATAGAATGCGGTCCCGACACAGAGATGGTATCCGGATTCAGCTCGCCGCCAAGCATATTGACCGCGAAGGTGTCGGTTTTCGTCAGCTCTATCGCGATATTCGGTCCGCTGGTGGTAATGTACAGCCGATGCGGCGGCATACACTGCGCCAGATACATCGCGGTACTGCCCGCATCGAGATACACCGACGAGCCTGCGCGCACAAGCTGCGCCGCCTTCTGCGCAATCTCCTTCTTCTGCGCCACATTTTCGACAGCGCGGCGGGTGTATACTTCCTCCGAAAACTGCGAAAGCGAGCTGATCGACCGCGCGCCGCCGTGTATGCGCACCAGCACGCCCTCCTGCTCCAAGCATTGCAGGTCGCGGCGGATTGTCATGCTGGACACATTGGGACACAACGCCTCCAGCTCGGCGATAGTCACCTGTGCGTTCGCGGTGATGTATTCAAATATCTCTTGCTGTCGTGCGTTCATAGAATTACCTCGCAATGTTGCAATATAACACTTTTGTGTTTGATATTAACATTATATCTTTGTGCGTTAACATTGTCAATGATGTTTAACGAAAAAAATTTACTGAAAAATCGGCGAAAATGCTCGACATTTTTAATATTCAGATGTAAGGTATAGGTATGGCTTGTTCCCTACAAAAAATTCATCAAAAAAATGAACCATTCCCGCCCTCGCGACTATTCACAAGTGTACAGGGTTACAGCAATCGGCAATAAGGAGGCAAACAGTGGAAAAAATGCGCGCAGCAGAAAACACAACGGAACAGAACCCCTTGTCTTGGATAGACAACCACGGCGATGCTCTATACAAATTTTGCCGCAGTCTAACATACTCCAAGGAAGACGCGGAGGATTTGTTTCAAGATACATTCTTGAAGGTATTGCAGCAGCCGAGCAAGATGCGGCAGACAGATAACCCGCAAGGCTTCTTGTTTTCCTCGGCAATATATATTTGGAAAAGCGCAAAACGGAAATATGCCAGACGCAAGCGTATTGCGCCCGAGGAAGAACTCGGCAGCAGTGTTTGCGGCACGTATAATATAGAAGAAACGTTTATCGCCAAAGAGGAAAACCGCCTTGTTCGAGAGCTTGTGGAAGCCTTGCCGGAGATATTCAAAATACCCATAATCCTGTATTATACTTCGGAATTTAGCGTGCCGGAAATAGCGGAAACGTTAAAGCTCCCTGCGGGCACGGTTAAAAGCCGATTGTATAAGGCAAGAAAAATCATAGAGGAAGGAATTGCGAACTATGAAAAATGATATAGATACACGCTTAAAGCGAGCATTGAAAAGCACAGAATCGCCGGATATGGAGCTGATTCAGGCGGTTAAAAACAGATTTTTGAAGGAGGATAAGATTTCTATGAAAAAGACATATAAGCGCTCTTTTGGGGCTGTAATCGCGGCGGTTGTTGCGGTTTTGCTGGTGAGCACCAGCGTATTTGCGGCATGGCAGCTGCTTAAACCGAGCGAGGTGGCAGATATATTCGAAGACAAAGCGTTAAGCGCCGCTTTCGCGAGCGAGGATGCGGTGAATATTAATGAAACAATCGTGTCGGGCAAATATAAATTCACACTGCTGGCGGCTGTAGCAGGCGAAGACCTCACAGATATGCCGTATTATTCCAACGGCGAGATTCAGCGCGACAGGCTATACGCCGTGCTTGCTGTTCAGTATGCGGACGGCAGCCCGATGCCAAGTACAATGGATGTTTTGTATGAAGAGGTTTCGTTTTTCTCCTCGCCGCTAATAAAGGGAGTTGAACCGACAATGATGAATGTACCTGCGATGAACGGCGGCGGCAGTACTACAAGCGTAATCGACGGTGTGCTGTATCGCATAGTAGAATGCGACAATGTGGCGGTGTTTGCGGATAAAGGCTTGTATTTCGCAATCAACACAGGCACGTTTTTCAGCCCGGATGCGTTTATATATAATGAAGAAACAGGCGAGATTACCGCAAATGCAAACTTCGACGGCGAAAGCGTAATATTCAACCTGCCATTGGATAAAAAGTATGCCGACCCTGCAAAGGCGGAGCAGTACTTTAAAGACCAAGAAGCTCAGCGCAATGGCGATATCGAGCATGAAGACACGATGTTCGATGATATCGATTGGGAAAACGCGATGCCTGTTGAAGGTACAATCGCAGATGTTGACATTGACTCGGACGGCTATATGACCTACACATACGCATACAAAACCGGCGGCGGGGCGATTACGGCGGCGTATTCCGATCATTTCTCGGATGACGATACCGAGCAGTCCGCAATCATTAATATGATGGCGTCCGACGACGATGTTTACGCAGTTCGTATGGAGAAAGACGAAAACGGCGGCATTACAGGCATGATCGTTGTGCCGAGATAATGCTCAAAATCTTTATATTGAAAATGGATAAGCCAAACGGCTTATCCATTTTTTGCGCAATACCCTATTCCCTCGGGCTAATCCCATTCGCCACCGCAAGGCGCCCGAGCGGGTCAACGCAGCTTCTGCAGCACAGCAAATCCACAATCAGCTCGCACTGCTCGGGATCGTATGTGTCCATTTTGCCTTCTTTGTCTATATTTATGCCGTAGGTAGCAAGGAATTCTTCGCGCTCGGCTATAGACAGGCGTTCTATATATTCGAGTATCTCCCTGTCGAAATCCAGGAACTTACGCGCGTTTTTGCCGTTCATAGCCACAGCTTCGAGCTGGTCGTAGTTGTTGATAATGCTCTTTTCCGCAATCAGCGCCATGCGTTTCGCGCATATCGCGTAGTGGCGGCTTTCCAGGCTGAAATCCTTGTTCATATTGTTTGATATCATAAAGCAGTCGCCGCCGATAATCAGCATATCTATCGCGGGCAGGAACTTCAAAACAGGCTTCGCGCTCGCCGCGATCATACCGCCCTCTGCCATATATATGCGGTTTTTGTCCGGGCGTATAAACGGATTTGTGCGGCGGATATACAGCACAATATCGTCGCTATCTGTCTTTTTGCCTTGTATCACATACCCTGTGGGCCATGCATACAGCCCGGACACATAATCTTCGGGGTTTAGCGTATGCGCGTTTTTCAGGCTGAGCATCATATCGCTGATGGGCTCGTGGATCAGCTCATGGTCTACAGGCAGTGTGCCGACGCTCTCTTTTGTGAGGAATGGACTGTATTCATTCACGGAGCGGTCGCTAAACACCTTTTCGAGCAGGGTGGTTTTTATGTTTTCGGCAAGCACGCCGATATCCTTCATACCGCATTTGCCAAACTCAAACTCCACGCCGTCGCGGCTCTTTTTGGAATTGAAGAAATTCAGCGACCATTCGTAGTTGGCAGTAAGCAGTCCTTGCAGTTTTTGGGTGAGTGTTGGTGTGTCCATTGTCATTTTCTCCTTTGAATTGTATTGTTATTTTTCTAAAATCAGCTCTTTCAGCTTAATCTCAAACGCCCGATTCTGCGCTTCGGTTCTTTTTGCCATGCCGGACAGTCTGCGATGTTTTTTATCGCATCCGCCCGACCTGCGTATCTTCGCCGCCATCGCGCGCTGCTCCAGCAGCTCGGCTATATTGCTGTCGCTGTATACCATACCGTCTTGGCTCACAACCACAGCCCTTCGCGCAAGGCACATCGCCGCCAGCCCATAATCCTGCGTAATCACAATATCGCCCGGATGCACAAGGTTGACAAGCGCGAAATCCACACTGTCGGCGCCTTTAGACACTGTGATGGTCTCCGCTCCGTCGCGTTCGAAAAAATGCGAGGTGTCGCACAAGATAAAGCACTTGATGCCGTTTTTCTTCGCCAGCCCAATGGTTATATCTACAACCGGGCAGCCGTCTGCGTCGATTAAAATTCGCATAGGAACCTTCCTTCGGTTTTGATATGTATCACGTGACATATTGTATCACGATATGGCGGAGATTTCAATGTGTTGGGCGAAGAAAATAAGAGATATGCACAAGAAGATGTTTTACCATCCATAATGTGTAATTGACAGGCTTTCGCAAGTGTATTATAATATCTATTGAAAATACATTTTCAAAAAAAGAGAGGGGAAAGCGGCTATGAAAAAGGTTACAGCTCTATTTATGGTGCTGGTGCTGTTATTAGGTTTGGCAGGATGCCAGAAATCGTTGAAAAAAGGGATTGTTGGGACATGGAGCTGGGAGAATGCCGGAGATTATCAACTTACATTTAACGCTGATGGCTCTGCATATTATTCCAACGGCGACGAGTGGGTGGAAGGTGCTACGTATTCGATTAATGGAACAACGCTGACACTTGAATTCACCGACGATGGATATACCGATGAGTGGCAAAATGTGCGCATAGAAGGTGACAACCTTCACTGGTATTGCACGGAATGCGCAGAGGAGGAGGCTATGGTGCGGGTGAAATAATAGTGTTTCGGTTCGAATACTTGCGATAATCCACTATATAACAAAAACCACAACACAAAGGAGAGAATACCATGAATTTGAATCTAAAGCCGGTAGATATGACCGAAGAAGTTATGGCAGACCTTGAAAAGCGCGGGCTAATCATCCGCCTGAAGCCGGGCGCGCATGCGTTTCCTGCGCCGAAGGGCAAAAGCTTGGTAACAAACCTGTATGTGTCCGACGCGAAATACGGCCCGCACAAGACGATCTCGGTGGTTGTTGACCACAACGAATTCTCCGCGTTTGGCACACATAGCGACAACGAGGAGTTCCTGCTGCTGGGCGGCATCAACGAGCGCCCGATGTACCTTTTGGTTTCGTATATCACCACGGAGGCGATAGAGCAAAAGATTGCCGATAAAACGATATCGGCAGACGATTTTGTTTGCTTGCGCTGCAAGCATAACGACCCGTATGTGAGCTTTTTCACCATGCTCAAGGGTGTGCCGCACGGCGAAGCGGCTGCGGAAGGCGAAGGCTCGTCGCCGTCGTTTTATGTGACCGAGCCGGCAGATATAGATATGAACGTTATAGATTTCAAGGAATTTTGCTTGAATGTTGTTGAATAACCGAATCCGAAAAGAGGGAACCCCAATGATTTTAGCCATAGACGTAGGCAACACAAATATCGTAATCGGCGCGTTTGAGGGCGATACGCTTGTTAAAAACTGGCGTATATCCACCGCGCACCAACGTACAACAGACGAAATGGGCATGTTTATGCTCCAGCTGCTCGAGCATCATAAGCTGGATATTGGCGATATCGACGATGTGATTGTGTCGTCGGTTGTGCCGCAGGTTATGTTTTCGCTGGAGCGCGCGATCAGCAGGTACTTGAAACACGAGCCGATT
>JGI994J12354_10001134_pt1 | contig 26993 bp, 30 predicted proteins | sample IntmicLarv3ML3BL_FD_12354 | JGI IMG/M metagenome (IMG submission 12354)
CATAATCTTTAACTAATTCTAAATTGTCAGAGTAAAATGTTTTATTAACATAGTCATAATCTCCGCCATCAACAGAATAATTGTTAAATGGAGCAACTAAAATTAGTTTACCAATAATCATTCTTTTTTCTAGTATGTATTTTGTTATAAAAGCACAACCTATACTATGAGCAATAACTACTGTATCTGAATTAAATATTCTTGCCTTATGATAAGTATCCAAAAGATTTGACCAGTTTTCAAAATTTTGAAAGTCTTTACCATAAAGAAAGTATGGAATGGTAATTTGTTTGTTTTCTTCTTGTAATTTTTGATGTAACCAAGGAAACCAATTACTATATGGTGTTCCAAATGAACCATGAATTACTAAATAATTAGTCATTACTATTTTTCTCCATTTCATCAACTTCAGTATCAGAAGTTTCACTTAATGCCTTATCTACAATGTCTTTTAGTTCTTCTTTATTTGGTAAATATAGTTCATATTTAGAAACGTATAGTTGATTATCACTATTATATGTTGCATATTCTACCATTACATCATTTTTATGCTTACTAAGTATTATTCCTATTGGTGGATTATCATTTTCTTCATTAATATCTTTGGCAAAATAACCTAGATAAGTATTCATTTGACCTATATCTCCGTGTTTTACTTTTCCGGCTTTTAAGTCAATAACTATATAACATTTTAAAATAGCGTGATAAAAAACTAAATCAGCATAGTAGTGAACATTATCTATCAAAATTGGATATTGCCTTTTTATAAATGCAAAACCTTTCCCAAGTTCTAACAGGAACGCTTGTAAGTTATCTATGATTTTACTTTCAAGTTCAGTTTCTTTATAATTATCATCTTTAAGACCTAGAAAATCCAAAGTGTAGGTGTTCTTAATAACATCATCTATATTAGTTAAATCTAATCCTTTGTCTGATAATTTCAATATATCTTCCTTATTTTTGCTTGATGCAAATTTTAAAAATAAGGCACTATCAATTTGTCTGTGTAATTCTCTATATCCCCAATTTTCTTTTACTGTTTCAACTATATAAAAGTTTCTTTCTAGTTCATTTTCAATAGTTAATATTTCTCCTAAGTGAGACCAAGTTAATTTTCCAGGCACTGCCTGGAATTTTGGATAATATTCATAAAGCCTTCTCATATTATAAATATTTGATTTACTATAACCACGACCTAATTTTAAAGTTAAATCTTTGGAAATATCTTTTAATAAATTAAGACCATATTCAGCTTTAATTTTTCCGTTTTGTTCATATTCGATAATATACTTACCAATATTCCAATATGTTTCAAGCATTGTGCTATTAACATTTCTAATTATTTTTGATTTTGCACTATTAACAGTATTAACTATATTGCCAATTAATATGTCATAATTTCCATCTTTTTTTTCTATATTAGACATTTATTTGCCTCCTTTTTAAAAATTTATTATTTGTTTATATTATCTTCTAATAATTCTATAACTAAAGTTCTATATTCATCATCAAAGGGAACAAAATCAGTTGAATAGAATAATTCCTTAAATTCTTCTAAATTAACCCATTTAACTTCTGCAACTTCTTCTATTTGTAACTTCATATCAGAAATATCTTTATCAATTTTTAATAAATATATTTGTGCTAATTCCCAAGATATATCAGCTACAAATTCTCCAACATATAAATAGTCATTCTCCAGAGTTTCCAAACCTAATTCTTCTGTCTCTCTGATTGCACCATGTATTGATGTTTCACCTGCAGAAACGTGTCCAGCACTAGGCATATCCCACAAATCTGGAAAGCTCTTTTTTACTTTAGCCCTTTTTTGTAACAATATCTGTCCTTTACTATTAATAACCCATATCCAAACAGGCTTATGATAAAAACCAGGATTACTACTATGGCAAATAGATTTTTCCTTACTCCCTAAATGCTTTCCATCACGTGTATAAATATCTAATATTTCTTCCATTTTAAATCCTCATTTCTATTCATTAATATAATTTATTGTTATAAATATTTGGTAGGTCATGTTGAAGCTTCTGACATTACAGACAAAATATATACATCTGTTGATAAAGAATTTGTTGAACAGGAATGGAAAAAAATCAATTAAAAAAGTCTACTGCATTGTTTATTGCATTACTTTACAAATAAAAAACCTTGTAACTGTTGATAATTCAATGTTACAAGGTTTTTAAAAATGGAGCAGGTAGTCAGAATCGAACTGACAGCATCAGCTTGGAAGGCTGAGGTATTACCACTATACGATACCTGCAATTTACAGTACTTAACTATTATAAAGGCTAATTTCACTTTTGTCAAGAAAATTTTCAAATTTTGTGATTACTCTTTAAATTCAACCTATTTATGATTATTCATAAAATAAATTTAATCGGGTAAATTAATTCTAGGTGAACTTATGAATATTTTTAATATTACATTTCTAATAACTCTTATTATTATGTCTTTTATACTTGGTGTTGCCTTTAAATTTTATGATAAATTTTTTTGGTGGGATAAGTTAATACATTTCCTATCTGGAATTACTTTTGTTTGTGTAGGAATTGATTTATATAAAAAAATTGATAACCTAAGTAATGTTTACATTATCCTATTTAGTTTTACTTTATCTATTACTATTAATACCATATGGGAAGTTATTGAATATACTCTTGATTGCTTTTTTAACACTGATAATCAAAGATGGCAGAAAAAACACAAAACAATCAATCATCTTAATCACAAAAATAAACAACCTGCTGGTCTCATAGATACCATGAATGACACAATCCTGTGTATGATAAGTTCACTCATTACTTGTGTCATATGGTTTTTCATTTTATAAATATGTTTTTATTAATTCCATATTTTTAGCTTCTATATAAAACTCAGCTATACTTGCAGGAATTATAAATGTTTGATTTCTAGTTAAATTATGGCTTTCTTTTTCAGTATGCAATACGCCTTCTCCTTCTATTACTGTATATGTAATAAAAGTATCTAATTGGGCTTTACTTTGATATTTGTTTTTCACATTTACTTTAGCCATGTTAAAATATTGATTTTCTACCATTATTTTTTCACCTGCATCATTATTTGTTTTTATTATTTCTGGTTTAAAATCAAAATTTACTACATCTAGTGCTTTATTAATATGTAGTTCTCTTCCCTTCCCATCTTTATCTACTCTATTCCAATCAAATACTCTATATGTTGTATCACTATTTTGTTGTATCTCAAATATTGTTATTCCATCTAATACAGCATGTATAGTTCCAGAAGGTATAAATATTATATCTCCTTTTTCTACATTTACATAGTTTAATTTTTCTTCTACATTACTTAATAAGTCTTCTTTTTCTGTCCCCTCTTTTGTACCATATACAATTTGTGCCCCTGGTTTTGCATCAACTATGTACCACATTTCAGTTTTTCCAGAATCGCCATCATTTTTTAATGCATATTCATCCCCTGGATGAACTTGTATTGATAATCTATCTTTTGCATTTATAAACTTATTTAATATTGGAAACCTATCTAATTTCTCACATTTAGTTCCATACATAGTTCTATTTTCATTGAAATTTTCTATGTTTGAACCATTTTTATGATTACAAATCGCCCAGTCTTCTGAACCCCAAATCATATCTTTATGTACTGGATTTAAAAATGTAATTTCCATTAATTTCACCTCAGGTTATATACTACATTTTAATACATATTTTGTCAAATTACCCTTTACAAATTTTTTAATGTAATATAAAATATGAATTGGAGGAAAATATGTTTACATTCATATCACATAGTGAAGATAATACAAAGGATTTTGCCAGAAATTTAGCTAAAGATTTAACATTAGGAGATATTATTATATTATCTGGTGATTTAGGTTCACGGTAAAACAAAATTCACTGAGGGAATCTTAGATTATTTCGGATTAAGTCATGAAATATCTAGCCCTACTTTTACCATTGTAAATGAGCATAATGCAGCAAATGTAAACATTTATCACTTCGATTTATATAGAATAAAAGACCTAGAAGAATTTTTTCAAAATGGCTTTGATGAATATTTTAATAATGGCATTTGTATTATTGAATGGGGTTCTAAAGTAAAACCTATACTCTCTGACTATTTGGAAATTATTTTTGAAAAGGAATCTGAAAATTCTAGAAAACTAAACATATATGGAAAGGGACAAAAATTTGAAAATATTAGCAATTGAAACATCTAGCCCTAATTGCTCTGTTGCAATACTAGATGATGATAATATAATAAAAGAATTATTTATAGATAACCCTAAAACTCATTCTGAAAAACTAATGCCTTTAATAAAAGAAGTTTTAGATACTAGCAATATCTCATTACAATCTATAGATTTGTTAGTCTGTGGAATTGGTCCTGGTTCTTTTACAGGAGTTAGAATAGGAATTGCAACTATTAAAGCCTTTAGCTTTGCTTTAAACATTCCTGCTGTCGGAGTTCAATCTGAAGAAGGAAAACTTGCAGGAGAACTTGGTAAAATCGGATTTAGCTTATATAAACAAGGTATAGTTAATAATTTAAAAGCTATTTATAAACCATCTTATGTGGAGAGTTTGCCAAATGGTACAAATTGAAAAAATGCTTATTAATGATTTAGACAATATTAAAAATATTTTAGCTACAGATTTTGATGATTTCTGGGGTTATGACCTTTTTAAAGGTGAATTGGAAAATCCAAGGTCTAAATATATTGTTGCAAAGGATAATTCTGAAATTGTTGGTTTTGCAGGAATATGGGATTCATCTGATGATATACATATAACAAATATTGTTGTTAAAAAAAGTTCTAGAAGAAATGGTATAGCAAACCTTCTTTTGGAAAAACTGATAGAAATAACAAATGGTAAAATTCTAACACTAGAAGTTAATGAAAATAATATTGTTGCACAACATTTATATGAAAAATATAATTTTAAAAAATTAGGTTTTAGAAGAAATTATTATAAAAGCGATAGTGCTATTATAATGACAAGAAAGGATTGATTTTACGAATGAAAAAAGCAAATGAACTAAACTACAAGGAACTTAAAAATATTTGTAGCCCAAATGTTTTTAAATTTGAAACAACAAAAGAATTAGACTCAAATGAAGAAGTAATTGGACAAACACGAGGAATTAAAGCATTAGAATTTGGAATTAATGTAAATATAAAAGGTTATAACATATATATTGAAGGTCCAGCTGGTGTTGGAAAAACAATGTATACTAAAAAGTTTTCTGAAGAAGTTGCAAAAAAGAGAAAAATACCAAATGACTGGTGCTATATATATAATTTTGATAATCCAAATGAACCAATTGCAACTTCTCTCCCTGCAGGCATTGGAAAAGATTTTAAAGAAACAATGGATGCTTTTATTAAAGACATTAAACTAGATATAAAAAGAACTTTTAATAATGATGATTTTGAAAAAGAAAAAACTTTAATAAGACAGAACTTTGAAGACAAACGCACTAACTTATTAGAAAAATTAAACAAAGCCTCTATGGAACATGGCTTTACTGTTAAGTCTGCATCTAATGGTGTCTATATGATGCCAATGATAGATGGAAAAACTGTTGAAGAAGAAGACTTTGAAAAGTTAGATGAAAATATAAAAAAAGAATTTGAAGAAAAGTCTACTATCGTTCAACAACAAGTAATTGAAGTAATGGGTCAAATTAAAGAAATTGAAAAAATGGCAGATAAAAAAGTTGAAGAATGGCAAGCTAATATTGCACTTCTAACTGTTAATGTACCAATTAATACAATAAAATCTAAATTTAAAAAATATAAAATAATACAAAAATTCTTAGATAATATTAAACAAGATGTTTTAAAAAACATTTCTTATTTTACAACTACTGAGGAATCTCAAAAAAATCCTCAACCTAATATGCCAAGACCTGAGTTGAGAGAGCCTTGGTTAAATTATAGAGTTAATCTATTTATTGATAACAGCAATTTAGAAGGTGCTCCTGTCATAATGGATTCAAATTATTCATATCAAAATATTTTTGGTAGACTTGAATATGAAAATCAATTTGGTTCTTTAAAAACAGACCATACTATGATAAAACCAGGATTACTTCATAAAGCAAATGGTGGTTTTATAGTATTTCAAGCTAAAGATTTATTAACTAATGCTGCATGTTGGGATTCACTAAAACGTGCTTTAAGAATTAAAGAGTTAATAATAGAAAATCCTGTAGACCCTCGTTCTTCTGTTGTTATGGTTTCATTAAAACCAGACTTTATTCCTTTAGATGTTAAGGTAATAATTTTAGGTAATGCTAGCATTTATCATGGTTTACTTGCGATGGATGATGATTTTAGAAAATTGTTTAAAGTAAAAGTTGAATTTGAAGATGATGCTGAAAGAAATGAAAATAACATGTTAGCTACTGCAAAGTTTATACATGACCTATGTGAAAAAGAGGATTTTCCTCACTTAAATAAAGAAGCTATGGCTAAAGTAATTGAATATAGCTCTAGAATTACAGAAGACAAATTGAAAATTACTACTCAGTTTAATGAACTTGCAGAAATTGTTTCTGAAGCATGTACATGGGCTAAATCTTCAAAATCTAAAATTGTTACTCCTGACTTTATAAAAAAAGCATTAGAAGAAAGAGTTAACAGAGTTAAAAAATATGACCAAAAATATATAGATATGATTAAAGATGAAACTTTATTAATTGATACTGAAGGCTTAAAGGTTGGCGAAATTAATGGACTTACAATTATGAAAATTGGAGATTATTCTTTTGGTAAACCTTCTAAAATTACATCTAATACTTATGTTGGGAAATCTGGAATTGTAAATATAGAAAGAGAAATTGAACTTAGTGGTTCTTCTCACTCCAAAGGTGTTTTAATTCTTTCAGGATACTTAGGAGAAAAATTTGCACAAGATAGCCCATTATCGCTTACAGCAAGTGTATGTTTTGAACAATTATATAATGGTGTTGATGGTGATAGTGCTTCTAGTACAGAACTTTATGCTATATTATCAAGCTTATCAGAAATTCCTATAACTCAATCAATTGCAGTTACAGGTTCTGTTAACCAAAAAGGTGAAATTCAACCAATTGGTGGAGTAAATGAAAAGATTGAAGGATTTTTCCAAATATGTAATATGAGAGGATTAAATGGACAACATGGTGTAATAATACCAATTCAAAATGTAAAAAATCTTCACTTATCTGATGAGGTAATAGAACAAGTAAAAGCAAAAAACTTTCACATTTATGCTGTATCAAATATAGATGAAGGTATTGAGATTTTAACAGGTGTTCCTGCTGGTAAAAAAGACTCAACTGGTCGTTACCCTGCTGGTTCAATAAATTACTTAGCAATGGAAAAATTGAAAAAATATGCAATGAATTGTAGGGAATATAGATAAAAAACAACCCACTTTGACACTAGCCAAAGTGGGTTGTTTTTTTATAATTTTTATAAATTACTCTGCTGTTTTTTCTTCTGTCACAGTATCAACTTTTTCTGCTTTCACATCTACTGCTGTCTCTTCTGTTACTGTATCTACAACTTCTTGTACTACTGTTTCTTCCACTGGTGTTGCAGCTACTGCTTCTGCTACAACTTCTGCTGTTATTTCTTCTACTACTTCTTCATCTCCTGGAATTCTTGCTCCTATTTTTTCTTTAGTTTTTGTTGCAGCTTTTCCTATTCTGTCTCTTAAGTAGTATAATTTAGCACGTCTTACTTTACCTACTCTTATTGTTTCTACTTTTTCTACTATTGGTGAATGTACTAGGAATGTTTTTTCTACTCCAACACCATAAGATATTCTTCTTACTGTGAAAGTTTCATTAACTCCCCCACCTTGTTTTTTTATTATTATTCCTTCGAAAACCTGTATTCTTTCACGGTTTCCTTCTTTTACTTTAATGTGAACTCTTACTGTGTTTCCAATATTTAATGTTGGAACTTTTTTCTTTAATTCACCATGTTCTATTGATTTGATAACGTCCATTATATTTCTCCTTTCTTATTTAATAATTCTGGTCGTTTATTTTTTGTAACCTCTACTGATTTTTCTTCTCTCCATTTTCTTATTTTTTCATGATTTCCTGAAACTAGTACTTCTGGAACTTTATCTCCTAAAAACTCTTCTGGTCTTGTATATTGTGGATATTCCAAAAGTCCATTTGAAAATGATTCTTCTTTTGTTGAGTCAGAGTTTAACACTCCTTCTACTAGTCTAGAAACTCCATCTATTAAAACCATTGCTGGTATCTCTCCTCCTGTTAATACATAATCTCCAATAGATATTTCTTCATCTACGATTTTATCTATTACCCTTTGGTCTATTCCCTCATAATGTCCACAAAGTAGAATTATATGTTCTTCTTTACTTAAAGTTTGTAACTTTTCTTGATTTAGAACTCTTCCATGTGGTGATAAATATATTACTTTTGTAGAGTTTGTTTTTGGTATAGCTTCATATGCATCATATACTACATCTGGTCTTATTACCATTCCTGCTCCACCACCATATGGGGTGTCATCCACTTTTAAGTGTTTGCTTTTAGAAAAATCTCTAATATTTATTAAATTAATCTGTACTTTTCCTGTTTCTACTGCTCTACCAATAATACTTGTTGTTACTGGTATAAACATTTCAGGAAAAAGTGTTAAAACATCAAATTTCATTTATATTAGTCCTTCTAATAAATTTACAGTTATTTTTCTATTTTCTAAATCAACTTTTTTTATAACTTCTGAAATTGCTGGTAATAATATTTGTTTTCCATCTTTGTTTTTCACAACATAAACATCATTACTTTTTGTAGAAAATATATCTTCAAGATTTCCTAAGCATTCCTCATCTGTCCATACTTCTACTCCAATTAAGTCAGAAATAAAATATGAATCTTCTGGAAGTTTTACTCTATCTTTTTTATTTATTTTAATATAATAACCTTTATATTTCTCTACATCATTTATGTTATATACATTGTCTAAAAGGATTAACACAAGATTTTTATGATATTTAACATCTGCTATTTTTTTTTCTTCTAATGTTCCTTTTACATCAATGAATATTGATTTCAAATCGTCAAATCTTTCAAGATTGTCTGTAAATGCTACTATTTTCAAGTAACCTTTTATTCCATATGTATTTACTATTTGACCTATTTCAATATATTCTTCCATATTTTACCCTACAAATTCTATGTTAATACGTTTCTTTTCACGGGCTGCAATAGCTTTTAAAACTGTTCTTATAGATTTTGCAATCTTACCTTGCTTTCCTATTACTTTTCCCATATCAGTTTCTTTTACTCGTACTTCGTAGTTTATAGATTTTTCTCCTACTGTTTCTGTTATAGTCATAGCAGCTTTATCATCTACTAGGCTTTCTATTACTAATTGTAATACTTCTTTCATAATTAGCCTCCTTTTAATTTGGGTTAATTTTAGCATTACCCAAAGAGTACTTATGCCTTGCTTTTGTTTATTAATGCTCTAACTGTGTCTGTAGGTTTTGCTCCATTCTTAATCCATTTTTCTACTTTTTCTAAATCTACTTTGATTTCTGGTGTTTCAAGCATTGGGTTATATGTTCCTATTTGCTCAATTATTTTCCCATCTCTTGGTGATTTAGAATCTGCTACTACTATGTGATAAAATGGTGCTTTTTTTGCTCCTACTCTTTTCAATCTGATCTTTACCATGAACTGTTGTCCTCCTTTTTAAATTTATATAATTAAAATATTAAAATCATTTTAAATTTAGCTTATTGGCAAAACTTGATAATGCCTTTGGATTTTTCATTAGTTTTTGTGTTTGTTCATATGAATTTATAAATCTATTTATATCTTGCACTGTTGTTCCACTTCCTGTTGCTATTCTTTTTCTTCTATTTGCATTTAAAAGATTTGTATCTTGTTTTTCTTTTTTTGTCATTGAACAAATTATTGCTTCTATTTTGTCAAATTCTTTATCATCTATTTCTACATCTTTTAGTGCTGAAAAACCTGGTATCATTTTTAGTATTGAAGAAAATGAACCCATTTTTTTCATTTGCTTTATTTGTGATAAATAATCATCTAAATCGAATTTATTTTTTTGTAATTTTTTTTCTAATTCTACTGCTTCTTTTTCATCAAATGCTTCTTCTGCTTTTTCTATTATTGATAAAATGTCTCCCATTCCTAGGATTCTTGATACCATTCTATCTGGATGAAATACTTCTATTTCACTTAATTTTTCTCCAACACCCACAAATTTTATAGGTCTACCTGTAACTTTTTTTACAGATAATGCTGCTCCACCACGCGTGTCTCCATCTAATTTTGTAAGAATTATTCCATCAATTCCTAAGTTTTGGTTGAATGTATCTCCCACATTTACTGCATCTTGACCTGTCATTGAATCTACTACCAACAATATTTCGTGTGGTTTTACATTTGCTTTAATATTTTTTAGTTCTACCATTAATTCTTCATCTATGTGTAAACGTCCTGCAGTATCTAAAATTATTACATCATTTAATTTTGTTATCGCTTCATTTACTGCTTCTTTTGCAATTTGTAAAACATTTTTTGTGTTTTCATTTGAATATACTGGTATACTAAGCTGTGCACCAACTACTTGTAATTGTTTTATAGCAGCTGGTCTGTATACATCACACGCTACCAATAATGGTTTTTTTCCTTGTTTTCTAATTAAGTTTGCGAGCTTCCCTGCTGTTGTTGTTTTTCCTGAACCTTGTAGACCTACCAACATAATTACTGTTGGTGGATTAGGTGTAAAGTTAATTCTACTCTCTGTTCCACCTAATAGTTCAACCATTTCATCTTTTACTATTTTTATTACTTGTTCACCTGGTGTTAAAGAATCTAAAACATTTTGTCCTAAACCTTTTTCTTTTATAATAGCTATAAAATCTTTTACAACTTTATAATTTACATCAGCTTCTAAAAGAGCAAGTTTTACCTCTCTTAACATCTCTGTTAAATCCTCTTCAGTAATTCTTGTTTTCCCTCTTATTTTTTTAGATATTGCTTGTAGCTTTTCAGATAAACCTTCAAATGCCATCAGCCATTCTCCTTTTTCATTAAACCTAGCTTTTCTTCATACCCTAATAAGTTTTTTTCCCCTTGCTTAATGTTATCACGAACACCTTGTCTGGTAATACCAGCATTTTCCGCAATCTCTTCAAGAGATAAATCATTATTATAATAATCTTCAAGAGATGTTCTTTGTTTCTCTGTAAGTAAGTTTCCATATAGTTCAAGAAGCATACTCATTTTAACATTTTTCTCCATGACATCCTCCACAAAAAAGATGTAAAGCTATTATACTTTACACCATTTTTCTTTATTTGTCAATACTTTTCAACCAGAAATCTGTTTATTTTTAGTATTCATTTAATAACTTTAGACTGTCCCCAAAAATCACAATTCTGTCTCGCAAATCAATTTGCGAGCCTTGCACGGGCTTTTTTACGAATCAACTTTTATAGTAACGAGAGCCCATGCGAGAGTGTTTGTTTACATTTTTTACCAAGAATCAAGGTGCAAGATCACTTTATGGGACAAGAGTAACACGAAAACTGCTGGTGCCGTAAGCAACGCCGATTACCGTGGCTCGAATAGAACATGCCAGCATTATCGCCAAGGTAATAGTGACCGACCACGACTGAAAAACGGACTGCCAGAATGAACGAAGCTCGCATAGTCGGAAAACCAGCCATATGTTGTTTTTACCCAAACTTCATGAATTCCATCTCCTGTGTGGGAAACGTCTCTTCCTCCAGATGTGAAATCTGATAAATTTGTTGCATTATATGTACTTGTACTATTGCTATATGCTGTTTTGTATTTAGTGCTTGTTCCTCCTGTACTTGCAAAATGTGTTCCTCCTGCATTTAGATAACTTGCACCTGTGAAGTATTCTCCAGAATATGCTTTATTATATGCTGCTATATATTCATAGGCACCACCACTTAAATCATATATTCCACTTATGTTTCCTGTACTACTTGCTTTCATTCCTGCTGTTGTGTTATATGCATTTGTTACTCCAGTAGCAGAACTTGCACTTACTGTATTTCCTGCATTTCCTGTTATATATGTTGAACTATTATTTATTGTCACCTCTGTTCCATTTCTTCCATATCTACTATGTGTTAAATATGCTACTGCTCCCCATTCACTATTCTTCATTAAATGACTTTCATATTCATCATGTCCTAAACTATCTCCATAATTTCGTGAATTCTCATACATATTTGCTATATTGATATTTCTCCAAGATGACATTCCGAGGTTTACTTACTGCTTTTACAGTTGCACTTAATGCTACATTTCCTATTGTGGCATTTGAAGTTACAACATTTGCTCCACTTCCATTTTCCATGCTCATTTCATATTTTGCTACCCAAAATCCTGCTATCTCTTTATCCCATCCTCCATTTGCATATCCATTTCCACTTTCATCTGTAAATGCTGGGTGTATTATATATTCATCTGCACTTTTTGTTATTCCATTTGTTGTTGTATATCCTGTTGCTCCTGCTTTTGTATTTGTATCTATAAATCTTATGTCTATTGTTCCTGCTTTTGTGTGGTCTCCACTTCCATTTTGTGGCACTCCTGTATAATCTATTTTATATTCATATCTTGGTATCCATACCCAAAAGCTTCCATCTGCTGTTGTTTTTGCATTTGCCCATTTATTGGTACTGTAATCATACCAATCTTCTTCACTTGTTGCTGGTCTGTCACTTCCATCAGGATTTATTACTATTGCTTCCATTCCATCTGCTAATTTTGGTGAACATACTTCTTCACCATTTACTTCTACATAACTTCCATCTCCTATTATTTCTTCTGATGGGTCTTTTGCTGTATCTGATGTTGTTCCTGTTCCATTCAAAATATTTGCTATATACCCTGTTGCATAATTTAACATCTCTTGCTCATTCTCTGATGCTTCTTTTGTTTTTGTTGCTGCATCTTGTGCTCTTGTTATTATTCCATCTTGTCCAAATAATGTTGTTATACTCACACTTGCTAAAATAAGCAAAATGATAATAGTTATCACTAATGCTATTAATGTGACACCATTATCATTTCTCCTATTTATTTCCTTTTTATTATTACTTACCCGTGTGTGTGTGTGTGTGTGTGTTACAGCCCCAACGGTTTCCTTCTTCATAACTTCTCTTCTCCTTTGTTTGCTGGGTTGCATACCATGCAACCCCTACATCATATTTTTTAATATTATATACCATCATTTTTATTTTGTACATACACTTATGGTGTTTTTTTCGTTTACACATTAAACTTAAACAAACACACATCTCCATCTTGCATAACATATTCTTTTCCTTCAGAACGTACTAAGCCTTTTTCTCTTGCTGTTACTAATGAGCCATTTTTAATTAATTCTTCATATGCAATTACATCTGCTTTTATAAATCCTCTTTCAAAATCTGTATGAATTGTGCCTGCTGCACCTGGTGCTTTTGTGCCTTTTTTTATTGTCCATGCTCTTACTTCTGGTTCTCCTGCTGTTAAAAATGAAATTAAACCTAATAATTTGTATCCTGCTTTTACTAATTTATCTAACCCTGACTCACTTAGCCCTAATTCACTTAACATTTCCTTTTTATCTGCTTCATCTAATATAGTTAATTCTTCTTCTATTTTTGCACAAAGTGGTACCACTTCTGCATTTTCTCTTGTTGCATATTCTTTTACTATATTTACATATTTATCATTTTCAATGTCTCCAATTTGCACTTCTGAAACATTTGCTACATATAGTATTGGTTTTAAAGTTAATAAAAATGTTTCTTTTAATAGAACAATTTCTTCTTCACTATAATCTAAAGCTCTTGCTGGTTTTCCTTCATCTAATGCTTTTTTTATTCTTTCTAATACATCTACTTCTGCTTGGTATTTTTTATCACTCTTTAGCATCTTCTGAGCTCTATCCATTTTCTTTTCTACTGTTTCTATATCTGCTAAAATCAATTCTAAATTAATTGTTTCTATATCTCTTAATGGTTCAACATTACCTTCAACATGTACAATATTAGAATCTTCAAAACATCTTATTACTTCACAAATAGCGTCAACTTCACGTATATGTGACAAAAACTTATTACCAAGTCCTTCTCCTTTACTTGCTCCTTTAACTAGCCCTGCAATATCTACAAATTCTACTATTGCATTTGTAACTTTTTTAGGATTATATATTTTAGAAAGTTCATCTAATCTTTGGTCTGGTACTGGTACAATTCCGAACATTAGGCTCTATTGTACAAAATGGGTAATTTGCTGCTTCAGCTTTTGCATTTGTTATTGCATTAAACATTGTGCTTTTTCCTACATTAGGAAGTCCTACTATTCCAATTTTCATTATATTCTCCTTCAGATAAAATCTAAGAACAATTATAATAGAAACCACCTGATTAATCAAGTGGTTCCTACTTTTCTTATAGATATTTTTGTGGTATTTATATTGTAGCTAAATTAGCTTGCCCAACGTAACATCTTAATATTTCTGTATGTATCTAACACTGTACTGTATTTTTGATATTCATCTTCCCATAAAAGATTAGGAACTTTATCAAATGCATTAAATACTTTTTCTGCGTCTGTCAAGAAAATTATTTGTTGTTGTACATTTAACTTCTCATATCTTTGTGCAAATGAATATAATCTATCTAAAGTATAGTTCGCTTCAATAAAACTCCAGAAGTCTGATACATTAAGTCCAATAGATTTTATTTGTATAACTGCAAATGCTATCAAACAACATATTATAAAAATTAGTATATAACCTATCATTAGTACTTCCATTTTAAACACCTTCTTTTCAAAAGATATTCTAATTATACCATGTTTTTCCATTTAGAGCAATAGATTATGTTAAATTTACGTAAATACGCATATTCTGATTCTCTACAACCAGTAGGTGTTCTCAATTTTATGATTTGTGCTAATGCAAGCTACAACTAACCATAATCTAACTGTAAACTCATTATTTTGTGAAGATAAAAATATTAATATTTTTTTGCAAATATTTTCAAATAATGATAATATAATAACTATTGAGGTGTTTTTTATGAATAAATTTATGTTTGAAGCTAATGAAATGGCTAAGAAAAATATAAGATTAAATCATGGTGGCCCATTTGGTGCTATTATCGTTAAAGATAATGAAATTATTGCAAATGGATATAATACTGTTTTGCTAGATAATGACCCAACTGCTCATGCAGAAGTTCAAGCAATCAGAAATGCTTGCAAAAAAATAGGCACACATGATTTAAGTGAATATACATTATACACAAGTTGTTTTCCATGTCCAATGTGCTTATCTGCAATAATTTGGGCTAATATGAAAAATGTGTTTTACGGTAATACCAAAGAAGATGCTGCTGCAATTGGTTTTAGAGATGATTTTATATATGAATATATAAATAATTTAATGTTAGAAAAAAACTCTGATACATTAAAAATAGAGCAACTTGATAGGAACTTAACAATAGAAGCCTTTAATATGTATAATAAATTAGGAGGAATACTATATTAGTTAAGTATTCCTTTACTAAATTATAAATGTTGATAGCCAAAAGTCTAAAAGAGGGCTGTACAAAAAAATCTGACTAGGGACTATAGAAAATCTTGTGTAAATCGATTTATTTCACGTAATTTTTCACTTCTGTTTCAATTTTAGATATAAATTCTTCTAAGCTCATTTTTCCTGTGTCGCCTTCTTTTCTTGAACGTACTGCTAACATGTTTTCTTCTATTTCTTTGTCTCCTATTACTAACATGTATGGTACTTTTTGTAATTGTGCTTCTCGTATTTTATATCCTATTTTTTCGTCTCTGTCATCTAGCTCTACTCTTATTCCTGCTGCTATAAGTTTTGTTCTTAATTCTTTACAATATTCTTTATGTGGTTCTGCTATTGGCATTATTTTCACTTGTACTGGCGCAAGCCATGTTGGGAATGCTCCTGCATATTTTTCTATTAATAATGCTAATGTTCTTTCATAACATCCTATTGATGTTCTGTGAATTACTATTGGGTTTTTCTTACTTCCATCACTGTCTACATATGTCATTTCAAATCTGCTTGCAAGTTCAAAGTCTACTTGTACTGTTATAATTGTATCTTCTTTTCCCCATACATTTTTGCATTGTACATCCAATTTTGGTCCATAAAATGCCGCTTCTCCTTCTGCTTCTGTATAAACAATTCCTAATTTATCTAATATACCTTTTAATGTTCTTTGTGCTTTCTCCCAGTCTTCTTCTGAACCAATATATTTTTCTCTGTTATTTGGATCCCATTTAGAAAATCTATATGTTACATCTTCTGTTAGTCCTAATATTTCCATAAAATATTTTATTAAATCAATACAACCTGTAACTTCTTCTTCTAATTGGTCTGGTCTAACTGCAAGATGTCCTTCTGAAATAGTAAATTGCCTTACACGAATTAGTCCATGCATTTCTCCTGAATCTTCATTTCTAAATAAAGTTGATGTCTCATTATATCTTAGTGGTAAATCTTTATAACTTCTTTGTTTGTTTTTATATGCCATGAATTGGAATGGACATGTCATTGGACGAAGTGCTAATACTTCTTTATCCTTTTCTTCATCACCTATTATAAATAGTCCATCTCTGTAATGGTCCCAGTGACCAGATATTTTATATAAATCACTTTTTGCCATAAGAGGAGTTTTTGTTAATAAATAACCTCTTCTTTCTTCTTCGTCTTCAACTAATCTTTGAAGTATTTGAATAACCTTTGTTCCTTTTGGTAAAAGAATTGGTAATCCTTGCCCAATATAATCTACTGTTGAAAACAATTCTAATTCACGACCTAATTTATTATGGTCTCTTTTTCTCGCTTCTTCTTGTGCTTCAATATATGAATCTAATTCACTTTTCTTTAAGAAAGAAATTCCATATATTCTTTGTAACATTTTATTTTTTTCATTACCTCTCCAATATGCACCTGATGATGATAATAGTTTTACTGCTTTTGCAACTCCTGTTCTTGCTGCATGTGGACCTGCACATAAATCTACAAATTCACCTTGTTTAAAAAATGTTATTTCTTCAGAATCTGGTAATTCATTTATTAATTCTACTTTGTAACTTTCTCCTTTTTCTTCCATTAGCTTTATTGCTTCTATTTTTGATAATGAAAATACTTCTAAATTTTTATCTTCTTTTATAATTTTTGCCATTTCTTTTTCAATATTTGCAAGGTCTTCTTCAGAAAATGGTTTTTCTATATCAAAATCGTAATAGAATCCCTCATCTATTGAAGGCCCTATTGTTAATTTTGCTTCTTTAAACAAATTCTTCACTGCTTCTGCAAGAACATGTGAGCTTGTATGCCAATATGCTTTTTTAGCCTCTATGCTTCCTTCTTCTACTAAATTTGTAGAACCATCTTTAAAAATAACTTTAATCATATTTTTCCCTCCTAATTATATAAACATATAAACCTTTTTCTTCTTACCTGGGTTGCATACCATGCAACCCCTACATCTTTTTAATTTAAGTGCATTAATTGTTTCGATATTTATCTTTATTTATTATTTGTATTAATGCCATTGTTACACTGTCTTCCATCAATCTATCTCTAGAAATTCTGTCATTTGACAACTCACCAATTGCTCCTCTTTTACCTTTTGCTGTGGTTCCAAAAATATCTTCCATATGACCTATTTCTTCACCATTATTTAATACTCTATCTATTGCTTTTTTAGGATATTCAAATGAAGGTCCAAGTCCTATATAATATTCTTTGCCATCATAAAGCACTCCTGCTGTTGTATCCATATAACCACTATGTGTTTCTGGAACTAGATATATTCCAGACTCTATTCCAACTCCATAGCTACATGTTCGACCATCATCTTTTGCATTATCAAAAGCAACTTTTGCTCTATATTTTGCTCCTTGTATTATTTCTTCAAGACTTATTGGATTTGCAGAAACATCTGATTGAAATTCATATGATACAAATTCTAAACTTCCATCATTTATAAAAATTTCTGGATAATTTGAAAATGCTCTCATTGCTCCAATTAGCTTTGGTACACTTTTTGTTCCAATTGATATTAACATACAAAAACACCCCCATGCGTTTTTTCGCATAGGGGTGAGTATATTTAACCCACGGTTCCACCCTAATTTTTCACTTCATTAACATTTAGACTCCGAGGTAGTTTTTCAGATATGTTTATTTAAATTGGCTTACAGCCCATGACCAATTTTCTCTTGAAATAACCTTTATCTTACTTTGTCTCTTCAACGCCTACTATACTATAATATACCCAAATTTAGTCATTGTCAATCTCATTTTATATTTTTAGTCTTGCTATATTAAGTAAGATTTTTATTCAGCAACTTCAAATCCCTGACTTGTTCTATCTTCTATTGCATTATTTGTCTTATCTCTAGCTATTTTTGCTTGCTTTATAATAGGATTTCTTGTGTGCATTTCTGGGTAAGAATTATCTAATCTATCATTTAAATCTTGTGGTATTCCTCCATGATGAATTGTATCCCAAAATTTATCATGTTCATCCAAATCAATATCAACATCATAATTTATTTTATCTGGTATAGTTTCAAGTCCTGGATAAATATTTTTAGGATTTGTAGGGTTCCCATCTTTATCATATTTAAATCCCCAAATTGCTTCACCCTGTTCATTATATTGAGTTATAATTGTACCCAAAGGTGTTTTCTCCATTTTAAACACAGGGTTACCATTTATACTATTTGTAAAAGTAGTTTTATCTCTATCTAGTATAGTACTTTGTTCTACTATATCTTGTGTATCTGCAAAAGTACTAATAATGTTTGTAGATTGAAAGCCTTGATTCTCTCTAACTATTTGTGTTTGTACTTGTCTTCCAACTAACTCTCCATTTAAATCTGTCAATGGTACATCTGCCTTTGTAATTACTCCATTTTTTTCACCTGCATATAATAATGTAGTTTCTTCAAATATTGTATCTAATTCTGTAGCTCTTACTTTTGTAGGAAAATCTATTCCATTTTTTGTTACATTAACTTCTCTATATCCTTGAGTTGTTTCTTTTTTAGTAATATCACCTTGTATAGTTTTTTTAGATGCTGTTTCTTCTCCATTAATATACCATATTTCATCACCAGAGCCTTCTTTTCTATATTCTACATTATTTCCATCAATTGTAGTTTTAAATGTTGGAGAATCTTCCCCTTTATCCTCTGATATTTCTTTTGGTTTCTCAATGTCTGCTTCATTCAATTCTATTATTTTTTCTTTTAATACTCGTGGCAATTCCTCTTTTGAATATTCACGATATCTAGGATTTAATTTTTGTTTTGCACCATTATACTTTATAGTAGATAAATCTTTATCCTTAATCACTTGTCTTGCTTTACTTTTAATTTTTTCTAATAATTCCTTATCTGGATTTTTTCCTAACAATTCTTTTTGTTCAAGCAATTTTGCAAGTTGTTCATCAAATCCTCTTTGTTCCTCTTGATATTGGACTTCTAATACACTTATTTCAGTAGTAATTTCTCCTTCTTGTAGTTCTGTTTCTTTCACATCATCAACTTTTATAGAGTTTTTAAAATCATTACCTCTTTGAACTTCTTGACTACTTTCAGTCGCTCCTCCAAATATATCATGAAACTGTCTTACATTATCTGCTCTTCTTTCTTCTCCACTTCTATTGTCAACATTATGATTTAATTTCTTTTCTGGGTCATCAAATCTTTTTTCTGAAACTTCTCTCATCTTTTTCACCCCACTATATCATGGTGTATAAGTTAATTTTACCACCATATTTCTATTATAATTTATTTTACATAATATTACAATAGTTTGGTTTACCATAATTTTACTGTTTTTTCTTTATCTTATTCATCATTATTCATTGTAAGTGTACTTATTTTCCTATAAGTTGGTTAGTATTACTAACCAACTTACACCCATCTTCATTTAATCTATTATTTTACCTTTTCCTTTATCTTAACCAAAATATTCAATGCATCTATTGGTGTTAACTCATTCAAATTTATCTTATCTATTTCATGAGCCACTTCAGCTATCTTATAATTATACATATCTAATTGTCCTGATTGTTGTTTTGTTTTTTCCTTACCATTTTTATTTGTTATATCATTTTTCTCTAAAGTTCTTAAAATCTCATTTGCTCTATTAGTAACAGCCTGCGGAACTCCTGCAAGACGAGCTACATGTATTCCATAGCTTTCATCTGTTCCACCTCTTACTATTTTTCTTAAGAAAATTACATCTTCACCTTTTTCTTTTACTGCTATAGAATAATTTTTCACACCTTCTAATTTATTTTCTAGTTCTGTAAGTTCATGATAATGTGTTGCAAATAAAGTTTTAGCAGAAATTTTTTCTATATACTCTACAACTGCCCAAGCTATTGAAAGCCCATCAAATGTTGATGTTCCTCTTCCTATTTCATCTAAAATAACCAAACTTCTTTTAGTTGCATCTTTCAATATTGTTGCAACCTCCATCATCTCTACCATGAAAGTACTCTGTCCCATGCTTAAATCATCAGATGCTCCCACTCTTGTAAATATTTTATCTACCACTCCTATTTTTGCATATTCAGCAGGAACAAATGACCCTATTTGTGCCATAACTGTTATTAATGCAACTTGCCTCATATAAGTAGACTTTCCTGCCATATTTGGTCCTGTTATTATAGACAATCTATCATCTGACTCTGTATTTAAATATGTATCATTTGCAACAAATGAACCACTTGGTAACATTTTTTCAATTACTGGATGTCTACCATTTGTTATATTTATTTCATCACTGTTATCTACAACTGGCATAACATAATTATATTCAAATGCTATTTCTGCAAATGATTGAATTACATCTAATATAGAAACAATATTTGCTGACTTTTGTATTCTTTCTATTTCCTTTGAAATTTGATTTCTCAATTCTAAAAATAATTCATATTCAATAACTACCAATTTTTCTTCAGCACCAAGAATTTTATTTTCTATTTCTTTTAACTCTTCTGTTATATACCTTTCACAATTAGCTAATGTTTGTTTTCTAATAAATCTATCTGGAACTTGTGATAAATATGATTTTGTAACTTCAATATAATACCCAAAAACTTTATTAAAACCAACTTTTAAATTTTTAATTCCTGTTTTTTCTTTCTCAGTTGCTTCTACCTCAATTATCCAATTCTTGCCCTCTGTAGATGCCCTTTTTAAAACATCTAATTCTTCACTTACACCAAAATTTATTACTCCACCTTCTTTTATTGTCATTGGTGGGTCTTCCACTATCCATTTTTCAATAAGTTCATGTATGTCTTCTAATGTATCTAATTCATTATATAACTTTATTATTAAATCTGATTTTGCATCTTTTAAAACATTTTTTATATTTGGCAATTGTTTTAAAGAATTTTTTAATGACACTAAATCTCTCCCATTTGCATTTCCATAAGAAATTTTCCCAATTAATCTTTCTATATCATAAACTTTTTTTAGAGAATCTCTTATATCTCCTCTTAACATTTCATTTACTTTTAATTCTTCCACACCATGTAATCTTAAATTTATTTCCTCTGTATTAATCAATGGTTCATTTATCCATCTTCTTAAAAGCCTTCCACCCATTGAAGTAGAGGTTTTATCTAACACCCAAAGAAGAGTACCTGTTTTACTTTTATCTCTCATTTTTTCTGTTAATTCTAAATTTCTTCTTGCATTAATATCTAAAGACATATAATTTGTAATACTATATTTTTGAACTTTATTAATATGTGTTAACGCTATCTTTTGAGTATCTTTCAAATAATTCATAAGACCACTTGATGCTGAATCTACTAATTCTTTTTGTAACTCCATGTTAAACTTAGATATATATGAATTAAATCTTTCTTTTATTTTACTTATTTCTACTGTTGTTTCTTGCATTGTATCATTTACAATAATTTCTACAGGGTCATATCTTGCTATTTCATCTAACAGCTTTGAAAAATTATTCTCTTCTTTTATTTCACTTGCAAAAAAATCGCCTGTGGTAATATCGCAAACTGCTATCCCAAAAAATAAACCTGTTTTAAAAATAGACATTATATAATTATTTTGTTTCTCATCAAGCATATTTGTTTCAACAACTGTTCCAGGAGTTATAACTCTAACAACATCTCTTTTTACAAGACCTTTTGCAACTGATACATCTTCTACTTGTTCACAAATTGCAACTTTATATCCTTTTTCTATTAATCTTGCAATATACCCTTCTGCTGCATGAAATGGAACCCCACACATTGGTGCACGTTCTTCTTGTCCACACTCACGACCAGTTAAAGTAATTTCTAATTCTTTAGATGCTAAAATTGCATCATCAAAAAACATTTCATAAAAATCACCTAATCTAAAAAATAAAAATGAATCTTTATACACTTCTTTTAACTCTAAATATTGTTTCATCATTGGGGTCATCTCAGCCATATCTTACCTCTTTCTTAATTGCTTTTAATATATTCTGGGTTGCATGCCATGCAACCCCTACAACGTTTATTTTACAACTTGTTCTACAAGTGATTTTAATCTATCAAATCTTTTATGTTTAATTTCATCAGGTATTTGGTTCTCCATTTTATCTGCAACAGTACCAACTCTTCTTGAATATATAAACATGAAAACCTGTTTAAAACCAACTTGTTTTACAACATCTAATGTATCAAGAAAATCTTCTTCAGTTTCACCAGGAAAACCAACAATAATATCTGTTCCAAAACGCACATCTGGAACTTCTTTCCTTATCTTATCTGCCAAATTTAAAAATTCTTCTTTACTATATTTCCTATTCATCGCCTTCAAAACATTAGTACTACCTGACTGTAAAGGCAAATGAATAAATCTATCTACTTTTTTCAAATCTCTAATTGCAAAAATCACATCATCAGTAAAATCTTTAGGATGAGGAGATAAAAAACTAATTTTTTCTATTCCATCAACTTTATCTACATCATGTAATAAATCTGCAAAATTATATACTGTGCTTTCATCAATCTCACATTTATATGAATTAACATTTTGACCTAACAAAATTATTTCTTTATACCCAGATTTAGCAAGACCTTGTATTTCATTTAATATATCTTTTTTATCTCTACTTCTTTCTCTTCCTCTAACATATGGAACTATACAATATGTACAATAGTTATTACAGCCATACATTATTGTAACACTTGCAACTTCTTTACTACTTCTTACCATTGGTAATCCCTCATGTACTTCACCATCAATATGTTCAACATCCTGTATTTTATTTAAAGACTTTTTTTGCAAATGCTCTTTTAACCTATGAAGAGTATGAGTTCCAAAAATTATATCCACAAACTTATACTTTTGATTTATTTTTTCTATTATATGTTCTTCCTGCATCATGCAACCACCTATTGCAATTATTGCTCCAGTCTTTGCTTTAATATTTTTTAGTGAGCCTAATTTTCCAAACAACTTCTCCTCAGCATTTTCTCTTATACAACAGGTATTAAATATTATTAAATTTGCCTCTTCAAATAAATCTGTTTTGTTATAGTCTAATTCTTCCACCATACCACAGATTTTTTCCGAATCATTTTCATTCAATTTACATCCATATGTAATTATATGATATTTTAAATTTTCCATGTTACTAATTTTATTATATTTTGTTGAATTTAGCAATGTTTTGTGTTAATATTGTTTTCGGAGGTAAGAAATATGAGTAATTTAGTAAACTATCTTTTTGATACTGATGCTTTTAGAGTATGTCCTGAAAATAAGCCTTTTTGGTATACAGCAGGTAAAATAGGACCTTTTTATGTTAATACACACTTTTTATATGGAAGTGAAACTAAGGCAAATGAATTGTTAAGTTTTATTGATTCTGCAAAGGAGGATGTTTTAACATGTCCTAAAGCTATTTTAGATAAAACTTTAACTAACTATGAAAGTGATAAAATATACAAAGATATTATAGATACTTGTATAGATTTTATTAACAAAAATATTGGAGTAGATAATTTTGAATACATTTCTGGTGGTGAAAGAAGAGATTGGTTTTTCTCTTTAATAATAGCAGAAAAATTAAACAAACCACATATTACTATATATAAGGATTTATCTTGTGTAACAGGTAATGTTAAAACAGAACCTTTAAATGGAGCTACTGTTTTACATATTGCTGACTTAATTACAGAAGCATCTAGCTATGAAAGAGCTTGGATTCCTGCAATTAAAGAACAAGGTGGAGTTATTAAATATAGCTTAGCTGTTGTTGATAGAGTTCAAGGTGGTAAAGAAGTTTTAGCAAAATATGATATAGAATCTTATTCTTTAGTAAATATTGATAAAGGTATGTTTGATTCTGCAAAAACATCAAATCTTTTATCTGATAATCAATATAATATGATTATTGATTATACAAAAGACCCTGATGGTGCTATGAAAAAATTTATGGATGAACATCCTGAATTTTTAGAAAATGCTTTGAATTCTGACCCTAAAACAGCTGACAGAGCAAAACTATGTATTGAAAAAGGTTTTTATAAATAAAATTTAATATACAACATATAATATAATTAACTATTGGAATATTTGACATCTTATTTGTTAAATGTTATAATATCAATAGAAATTGCAATTTACAAAGACTCTGATTGGTTTATTTGTATTTGTATAGAACATAGATATAGTAGTGTCTATGTTCTTTTTTATAAAAAAACAGAGTCAAGTAGTAGCTCAACTCTGTTCCAAGACTAGTTAACTTGGTCTTTATTGTTTTCTAGTTCATTATTTTTTAGTTTTTCTTCAATTAGTAGGTTAACTAAAATAAGAACTAACTCTGATTGACTCATGTTGTATTTCCTCCTTTCTGTCCAGTAAGATTGCTCTTAAAGCGAAAGGACTTTGACAGTATATACCATTTTTTTCCAAAAGTCTAGTAAGCATTTTAAATTTAAAAAGTTTCTCTAATTCCACATATAAAATATGTATGCATGTATAAAGAATAACAAAAATCTTCCATTATTTTATTCTAAATGGAGGTCACTTTCTCCTTCATGGAATCATTACCACACGAAAACCAGTCCAATGGCTCCCCGCACCGACCAAAGTATGTCCCCACGTTAAACAATCCCGCACCAGTGCTGTCATAAGCATAACCGACCTCGATCGAAAAATGGTTCATTTGAGGTGACAAATCCCACGGAGTCGGAAAACCAAGAATACTGTGATGCTACCCAAACTTCATGTATTCCATCCCCTATATGTGATACGTCTTTTCCTCCAGATGTGAAGTCTGATAATGTTGTTGCAGAATATATGGTTGTACTATTGGTGTATGCAGTTACGTATTTTGTGCTTGTTCCATGTATATTAAATGCAAAATGGCTTCCAACTACAGGGCTATAGCCACTTGTATTCCCGCCTGCTCCCCCAAAATAGTCTCCAGTTCTGCTATATGCTTTATTATATGTTGCCACATGTTCATCACTTCCACCACTTAAATCATATATTCCACTTATATTTCCTGTTGTGCTTGCTTTCATTCCAGCTAGCGTGTTATAAAAAAATGTTCCACTAAAAGAACTTGCACTTACTGTATCTCCTGCATTTCCTGTTATACGTGCCCCACTATTATTTATTGTTACCTCTGTTCCATTTCTTCCATATTTACTATGTGTTAAATATGCTACCGCTCCCCATTCACTATTCTTCATCAAGTGACTTTCTTTTTCTCTATCATAATTGAATGAGTTTTCATAAGCATTTGCTATTTTGATGCTTACCCAACTACTCACCCTTGGTTTACTTACTGTTTTTATCCCGTTACCACTCTGTCCATTTGCTAGTAATGTTTTTTCTGTTGCTACATTGCCAATATATAATATTTCAACATGTGTTCCACTTCCATCTTCCATACTCATCTCATATTTTGCTACCCAAAATCCTGGTATTTCATTGTCCCATCCACCAGCATCAACATTATCTGTAAATGCTGGGTGTATTATATATTCATCTGCACTTCTGGTTATTCCATTTGTTGTTGTATATCCAGCTGCACCTGCTTTTGTACTTGTATCTATAAAGCTAACTTCTATTGTTCCTGCTTTTGTTTCATCTGTATTTATACCTTGTTCCACTCCTGTATAATCTATTTTGTATTCATATCTTGGTATCCATACCCAATAACTTCCATCTGTTGTTCTTGCATTTGCCCATTTATTTGTACTGTAATCATACCAATCTTCTTCACTTGTTGCTGGTCTATCACTTCCATCTGGATTTATTACTATTGCTTCCATTCCATCTGCTAATTTAGGTGAACATGCTTCTTCACCATTCACCTCTACATAACTTCCATCTCCTATTATCTCTTCTGATGGGTCTTTTGATGTATCTGATGGTGTTCCTCCTTCTGCTCCTGTTCCATTTAAAATATTTGCTATATATCCTGTTGCATAATTTAACATCTCTTGTTCATTTTCTGATGCTTCTTTTGTTTTTCTCGCTGCATCTTGTGCTCTTGTTATTATTCCATCTTGTCCAAATAATGTTGTTATACTTATGGATGCTAATATAAGCAAAATGATAATGGTTATCACTAATGCTATTAATGTGACACCATTATCATTTCTCCTATATATTCTTTTATTATTACTTACTTGTGTGTGTGTGTGTGTGTTACAGCCCCAACGGTTTCCTTCTTCATAATTTCATTTCTCCTTTGTTTGTTGGGTTGCATACCATGCAACCCCTACATCGTATTTTTTAATATTATATACCATCATTTTTATTTTGTACATACACCATAGGTATTTTTTTCATTTTATTAAACATGTTAAATTTAAAAAATTTCTCTATTCTATAACTCTTAA
>JGI994J12354_10001135_pt1 | contig 26984 bp, 21 predicted proteins | sample IntmicLarv3ML3BL_FD_12354 | JGI IMG/M metagenome (IMG submission 12354)
ATGGCACTCCAGCCGCGATTGCTTTCGCTGAATCAATCGCACTACCGCCACCAACAGCTAGAATAAAATCAACGCCTTCTTTACGACATAACTCTATCCCCTCGTAAACTAATCCGCTACGTGGGTTTGGCATAACCCCACCTAGTTCAACATGAGAAATGCCATTGTCATTCAAAGACTTCACAACTTTATCTAAGACGCCATTTTTTTTAATGGAACCTCCACCATAGTGAATTAATACTTTGCTACCACCAAAACGCTTTACCAGTCCACCCGTTTCTTTTTCTGTATCCTTGCCAAAACTAAAATAAGTTGGTGCATAAAAATTAAAATTATTCATCTTTCTTCCTCCTGTTTTTCTAATTAGATTCTTCGCTTCGCTCAGAATGACAGTATTTTCATAACTCATTTGACACCATCATTCTCTTCTTAAGATTTTTCGCTTCACTCAGAATGGCAGTGCCTTCATAAATCATTTGACACTATTTAGTTGTGATAAATAGTCGCAAACAAACTTCTGCTTGCAGATATTAATAATGAGCAAAACGATAAGCCGGGTTATGTCGTGAATGATCATCTATCTAGTTCTACTGTTGCCAGTAGCCTCAAGCGACCTACCTAAAAGCGTGACGGGCAGCCACATAGCTTTATATTCGGTCTTGCTTCGAATGGGGTTTACATATGCCCTCGCTGTTACCAACCAGGCGGTAGTCTCTTACACTACCCTTCCACCCTTACCTAATATAGAGTTTCACTTGTGAAACTCTCGCCTTAGGCGGTACATTTCTGTTGCACTATCCTTGGAGTCACCTCCACCGGACGTTATCCGGCATCCTGCCCTGCGAAGCCCGGACTTTCCTCGCCTGGCACCTTTCGGATTAGCCAGCCGCGATCATTTATTTTACTCATTCTTATTAAGTTGTTTTTATATCTTATACATCAAAGCAACCGCCACCGACAAATTCACGCACAATTGAATTGTAAGGAATTTCATGACTTGATACTCCGATGAAATAATCTAAAAATTTTAGTAATCTCTTGGCCTCATAATATTCTGGTTCACCTTTTCCGATTTGGAATAATAGTGGCTCGGCATATATCTTAAGCACTGCCAATTCATAAATCAATGCCGAATTAAACATCACATCCGCTTGCTCTTGAAACGGAAAAATATTTTCCTCTTCACCTCGTCTAACTGACGGCCACATGGCAATTGTCGCCTTAGCCGTAAGCCCGCGAGTGCGGTTGTCTCTAACCATTCGTCTAAGTAACCTGCCGTCGGTCGTTGGAATGTGATTATGTTCATCAATATTGAGCTGGGTCAAGGCACTAATATAAATCTTGAATTTATTTTCTTGTGGTAGTTTGTAACTCAGCTTGTCATTAAGACCATGAATTCCCTCAATTACCAAGACATCATGCTCGCCTAGCTGCAAGAAATCACCCTTGTATTCACGTTTGCCCTCGAAGAAATTAAAACTTGGCATTTCGACACGCTTGCCATTTAAAAGGTCAATCATGTCTGTGTTTAATTGTTCAACATCAATCGCTTCTAGGCATTCATAATTACGTTCGCCATTGGCATCACGTGGTGTATTCTCACGATTAACAAAATAATCATCGACGGCAATTGGATGTGGCTTTAGTCCATGCGCCTCTAGTTGAATAGATAGTCGATGCGAAAATGTCGTCTTGCCTGACGATGATGGTCCGGCAATCATAACGAATTTTACATTGTCACGCTCAGCGATTTGTTCGGCGATTTTTGATATCTTGCCCTCTTGTAAGGCTTCTGATATCAAAATTAGCTTTTGCATACCCTCCGCACTAATCAAATCATTCATTGAGCCAACTGTATCAACTCCTAGCATCTCGCCCCAATCTTCCGACTCTTTTTGAATTTGAAACATCTTGGGCGAGTCTTTGATTGGCAAAATAACTTCTGGGTTATTTAAAGCTGGCATCTGCAAAATCAATCCATCACCATATGCAACTAGGTCAAAATATTTTAAATACCCTGTATGCCACGCCATATATCCGTAAAAATAATCTTCAAAGCTTCCGATGCTATAAATATTAACTCGCGATACTTGGCGATAACGGAATAACTTTTCTTTATCGAACATCCCATGTTTCTTGAAAATCTCGCACGCCGTATCAATGTCAACGCTTCGCTTCATTATCGGTAGGCATTGTGCCACCTGCTCTTGCATATAAGCCTTAACTTCAGCGAGAAATTCTGGAGTTATCGGTATACTTCCATCAATTGTATAATAATAACCATCGCCGATTGAATGCTGTAAAATCACCTTATTAATATTCTCTTGTCCACCAATTTTGTAAATGGCCTTCAACATCAAAAATGATACACTGCGTTTATAGGCACGATGACCTATTATATCAGTCACTCGCAATAATTGCACTTTGCAATCCGCTTCCAATTTTTTGTGCAATTCTCGTAGTCTTCCGTCAACATTTACTAGGATTATTGAAGCTTTATCTTTGAAATCAAAAGCTTCCAAGATTTCCCCATACGGTATTCCTTCAAGGAATTCTTTGGTTATACCGCCTATGGTAACTTTGCATGTCTTATTCTCCATATTCACCTCCATTACGCCGTCCAAAAAGGTGTCGTCTCTTTTGCCATTGATACTTTTACCTCTGGAAACATGTGACTTAAAGTTTCTACTACAAATGGAACGAAAACCCATTCCGTGCCGTAATGTCCAGCATCAATTATCGCCATCCCGGCCGCTATTGCATCAAGACCTCTCCTATGGCTAATATCACCAGTAACGAGCACATCAACTCCTACTTTAATCGCATCGTCCACCATGCTATTGCCCGCGCCACCCGATATTGCCGCTGTCTTAATTTCTCTTTTAGGGTCGCCAAAGATGCGAACTTCTTCTATATTAAATTGTTGCTTTACATATTGTGCGAAGTCCTCCAGCGAACTTGGTTTCTTAATTTTACCATATCGCCCAAATCCTTGTAGCACATCTTCTTCCATCGTCACTTGCAACACCTTTGTACACTCAAGTTCTATGCTTTCCTCGTTCAAGCGCACCATCTCGGTGATGTCAAAGTTCGTGTGTGCTGCGTAGCATGAGATATCATGCTTGATTAAATTGATAATTCTGCGACCAATGAAATTTTCGTTGGTAACACTCTTCATCGCCGAAAATATCATCGGATGGTGCGATATAATCATATCCGCTTTCATCTCGATAGCCTGTGCGATTACCCCTTCCGTCGCATCCAAGGCCACCAAAATGTGTTTGACATCCTTATTAGCATCGCCAACTAGCAAGCCGACATTATCCCAATCACAAGCATATCTTGGTTCCCATTTTGCTTCGATTTTTTTAATGATTTCTCTACTCTTCATATTCCTTACGTGCCAATTTATTAAAGCACATCTCCTGTTTTATTTTATCTTGGCGCGATGCCGACAAATCACTTCCTGCTTCGCTAATTTGCTTAGCTATTTTTTGTAATGTATCATCTTCTTTGTCTAAAAACTGCTTGAGGACTTGACTTTTATTTCCTAACAAATAGGGTCCGTAAATAAAGTCTATATCACGTGTCAAATTCATCACCCCGTGTACGATTTTCATCATCGGATAATATTTGCCGTCCTCATAAACCATATCTTCTGCAATAATACAATAACCATTGGCTTGTAAGAAGCATCTAACCTGCGCAATTTCTGATTGTGGTTGAAGAATTAACTCCTTTGCTGTTACCAATACTTCCCTACCCGCCGATAAGATTTTCATTATCAAGTTGCCACCCATGCCCGCAATTATCACTGTATCGGCTTCATTTGCTTTAAGTGCCTCTACCCCGTTAGATAGACGCGTTTTAATTGCCTGCTCACAATCATAAGTAGCAATATTTTCTTTGGCACTTTGAAGTGGTGCTTCATTAATATCCATTGCTAAAGCGTGCTTGATGAGTCCTTCCTTAATCAAATATATCGGAACATATCCATGGTCGGTGCCTATATCTGCAACTACATTACCCAGCGTAACCATGCTCGCAACTGCTTTTAGTCTGTTAGATAACCGCATAACCCTGCCTCTTATTCTAAGTAGTCTTTGAGCTTACGGCTACGTGATGGATGACGAAGTTTTCTAAGGGCTTTTGCCTCGATTTGGCGAATGCGCTCACGAGTAACACTAAATTCCTTGCCGACTTCTTCTAAGGTGCGCGCACGACCATCATCAAGACCAAAGCGTAGGCGCAATACCTTTTGCTCACGTTCTGTCAGGGTACTTAATACCTCAACTAATTGCTCTTTCAGTAGTGTAAAGGCAGCTGCATCAGCTGGAACTGGCACATTATCATCTTGGATAAAATCGCCCAAATGGCTATCTTCTTCTTCACCAATTGGCGTCTCAAGCGAAACTGGTTCTTGCGAAATCTTTAAGATTTCACGAACTCGCTCAACCGCCATATTCATCTCAGCACCGATTTCTTCTGGGGTCGGTTCACGCCCTAACTCTTGCAATAATTGACGCGAAACGCGAATTAATTTATTAATCGTCTCAACCATATGCACGGGAATGCGAATAGTTCTCGCTTGGTCCGCAATCGCTCTAGTAATCGCTTGTCTAATCCACCACGTTGCGTAAGTACTAAACTTATACCCCTTGCGATAATCGAATTTCTCAACCGCCTTAATTAAACCTAAATTACCCTCTTGAATTAAATCAAGGAAAAGCATACCACGACCAACATAACGCTTCGCAATACTAACTACCAATCTAAGGTTAGCCTCAGCTAGACGTTGCTTCGCTGCTTCGCTACCTTCTTCCATTGCTTTTGCTAATGAGATTTCTTCGGCCGCTGAAAGTAGTGGCACTTTACCAATCTCCTTTAAGTACATTCGCACAGGGTCCTCAATACTGATACCCTCTGGCACTGAAAGGTCGATTTTCTCAACATCAACTTCTTCCTCTTCGTCCATATTAATTTCTTCATCATCGGTCAAAATTAGTGTCTCTTTGTCAGCCACCTCATCTGACACCATCCGCAAGACGTCAATGCCATTTGCTTCTAAATAGTCATAGACCTTATCCATTTGTATTTCGTCAAGACTCATATCTTTGAAGAAGTCACTGACCTCTTGATATTCCAAGATATTCTTTTTCTTTTTGCCTACTTCTAAAATATCGGCCAGTTTCTCATTGAATTTCGTCATATCCATTTCCATTGATAATAATCCTCCATACCCTTCATGTTTGTAGTCAATCAAACGAAACTTGCAAATCTATATTGCCATTTCGTAGTTTTTCTAGTTCTAATTGCTCATTCATTAATATCATTACCGCTTCCATATCATTCGGGTCACTCGTCTGCTGTCGATATGAATGGCTACTTTCTTTCATCCGGTAGATGATGTCCTTTAGTGCTGGTAGTCGCTCTTCTTCAGAGTCAAGTGGTAAGGTCGCGTTAAATACGGCCGCCGAGCGCGTTTGTTCTTCCGCATCAGTAAAATAATTTAAAATCTTAGCCGGCTTGATATCACCTTCGCGTTGTTGCTCAAATAGCATCTGTGCTATCGTATGATATAGTGGGTTAGTAAAATCATCAACACTGATATATCTTGTAACCTCATTAAATATCTGCGGATAAGTGCTCAACCACGTCAACATCAATTTTTGTGAGATTTCATAGCCACTTTCCTTTTCCTTGTGTGTATGAGTACCTGATTTGAGGCGGGGCTTTTCTACTTTACCAGCTCCCTTTAATGCTAATTTATTAACCAACTTTCGCAACACATCGTATTCAACACTATAGCTTTTTGCAATTGCTTCCAGATAACTATTACGCTCAATTTCATCTTCAAACCCTAGCAGTCGGGCCGCCACAGCATGAAAGAAATCCGTCTTGCCTTGGGGGTCGTTCATGTCGTATTCTTCATTTAGAACAGCGATTTGATACAAAAAGCTGTTCGTGCCATTGCTCAATCTTTCTTCTAGCGCTTCTGCTCCTAATCCCTGAACAAAATCGTCGGGGTCTTTGTATGGCTCAAGATTAATAACTTTGGCAGCTAATCCAGCCTGTTTTAGCAATGGTATTGCTCGCAGGGCCGCCTTTTTGCCCGCTTCGTCATTGTCATAGACAATCATCACTTCATTGGTATAGCGCTTCATCAAGCTAGCTTGTTGCGAGGTCAACGCCGTTCCTAAGCTAGCTACCGCATTATTAAAGCCGGCTTGGTGCATCGAAATAACATCTAGATAACCTTCGCAAATAATCAAGTTTTTCTTTCTTGATGTTCTGGCAATATTAAGTCCGTACAAATTACGACTTTTATCAAAGACTTTCGTCTCTGGTGAATTCAAATATTTGGGTTTGGCATCGCCCATCACGCGTCCGCCAAAACCAATCACGCGATTATTAACATCGGTAATTGGGAAAATGACTCTATTCCAAAATTTATCATACATTCCCCGTCTTTCATCAACTTGGAATAATCCCGATTGCTTTAACAATTCATCTGGGTATTTCTTGTCTTTTAAATATTTGTATAGTCCACCACCGAACTTGCCTGAATATCCTAATCCGAATTTTTTAATTATTTCTTCGGATAAGCCCCGCCCTCGCAAGTAATGATACGCATTCTCGCCATCTTTGGTCTTGAGTTGGTAGTAATAAAATCCCGCGGCATCTTTTTGAATTTGTAGCAAAGAACTTTTCTCATCTGCTCTCGCTTTAGACTCTGCTGACATGTCGATTTTCGGTAATTCGATGCCCGCTCGCTGTGCCAGCATCTTTAGGGCTTCGGCAAACGAATAATTCTCATACTCCATAATAAAGGTAAAGACATTGCCACCAGCTCCACAACCAAAACAATAATACATCTGCTTGCCTTGCGACACCGAAAAAGACGGGGACTTTTCATTGTGAAAAGGGCAAAGTCCAAAGTAAGAACCACCTTTCCTTTGAAGCTTTACATACCCCGATATAACTTCCACTATGTCGTTTCTTAGACGAATTTCTTCTACCAAATCATCTGAATATCGCATACAAATCCTCTAATCTTGTGCTCACTAGGTTTAATACTCCAAAGCCCATGGCTCAGGGATGAATATCTTTTCGAATTTATCAATCGAATACTTGTCAGTCATACCTGAGATATAATCACATACAACACGGTCCACACTTTGACCGCTTTGAATTAATTCTTGATATTCTCTCGTCATCAAACCAGGATTGTCCATATAGTAGCGATACAACTCACTTAACATCCGCTTAGCTTTCACTTCTTCCTTTTTCGCAACGGGATGACGGTATACTTGCGCAAACATAATCTCACGCAGATTTTCCATCGCTTGTTCCACCTCTTCTGACATCATAATACGGTCTTTGTCTAAGCTATTTGTGATTATGTCATGGATAAATGTGTTAAGGCGTTCTTTGGTCGAGCCCCCAAGCACCATTCTAATGGTAATTGGAATAGCATCTTCGGTAATAATTCCGGCTCTAGTTGCATCGTCCATATCGTGATGCATATAAGAAATTTTGTCACACAAGCGTACTACTTGACCTTCTAATGTCGCTGGTAGGGTTGACATTTGATGATTCAAAATACCATCAATTACTTCCCACGATAAATTCAAACCACTGCCATTCTTTTCTAGCAATTCTACTACTCGCACACTTTGCTCAAAATGAGTGAAGCCCTCTTTGCTCATATTATTAAGGGCAACTTCGCCAGCATGTCCAAACGGCGTATGTCCCAAGTCATGTCCCAGAGCAATCGCTTCCACTAAATCTTCGTTTAAGCTAAGAGCTTTGGCGATTGTTCGTGCTGTCTGCGATACTATCAGCGTATGCGTAAGCCTTGTCCTGTAATGGTCGCCTTGTGGTATTAAAAAAACTTGAGTTTTATCTTTTAAGCGCATAAATGCCTTCGAATGCACAATGCGGTCACGGTCTCTTTGGTAAATTGTTCTAATATCGCATTCGCTCTCAGCCCTTTTGCGTCCCTTTGAATTCCTACTATGAGCCGCATAATGACTTAACTCTTCGTATTCTCTTGCTTCGATTTGTTCACGAATATTCATCATCATTAACACCTCGCTAGACTTCATTTTATAAGCCCTCTATAACTATGCTTTCTGCGTTGGCCTCAGATTTCCTCTTATTTCAGATAAAATACTGGTGTCAAATCGATGGTAATAGGGCTATTATCTTCGTTAGTTTCCATTATATCAGCCATAAAATCCCACCATTTGCGACAGATATCTGTATCTGCACTCTTGGCCCACTTTGCTTCATCTTCAACTTCTAAATATCCGTACAAGACATCGGTTTCTTGGTCCAAGAATATCGAATAATTACTTCCTCCATATGCAAAAATCATATCCACCATCTCCGGCCATAACTCATTATGACGCTTCTCATATTCAGCAGCCATGCCCTCATATAATTTCATTTTAAAACCTTTTCTAATCATAACTAACCTCACACTGATATGAATATTTTAATGCCTCTATAAGCTATATTCTGCATTGATGATTGACTTCCTTTTTTACATAAAAAATCGCACGCAAAAAAACAAGGGGTTATTTGCCAAACTAAATTCCAGTTAGCTTCCCATGTTGCTAGAATTTACTATGGCAAATACTATAATAAAAGATAGCTACGCTCCACAACTGCTTAAAGTAGTTGTGGAGCGTAGCTCCTTTTAGATTACGGGTCAAGCCTGAAATGACGACAGGACTCGCATTTTTATTTGTTTTACTTTTTAACTGTAAAACCATCGTTTCTTTCACCAGTTTCATCAATTAAGAATACTCCTGCGAAGATTTCTTTGTCTGCTTCGTTATCGAAGTCTAATTCTTCACCTGCGATACGTTGTAGGGATAGGGTGATTCCTAATCTACCAATTTCAACAGGTTGTTGAGCAACACTACCTGCCATCGTACCATCTTTGATAGCTTCTAACGCCGCTTCGTCGCCGTTAAATCCGATTACAAGGATTTCGCCCGCTTTACCTGCTTCATCAATTGCTGATGCTGCTCCAAGTGCCATGTTGTCATTTTCTGCAAATACAGTAACAACATCAGGATTACTTGCTAGGATATCTTGCATTGCACTATAGCCCTCTGTTTGGTCTGAGTTTGCTGTGATTTCAGCCGCTTTTGTGTAACCAGCTTCATCCATGATAGATTCAAAACCTGGACCTCTTTGGATAGCATATACTGCTGATTCTTCACATTTGATAATAGCATATTCTTTGCCTTCAATTCCTTTTTCTTCTAGTAAGTGAAGTGCATATTGTCCACCAATTGTGCCACCGCCGAACATATCAGATACTACGATAGCGTCTTTGTCCGAACCACCATCACCAATATCAAGGATGATAACTGGGATGTTCTTTTCATGCGCTGCCGATACGATGTTACCCATAACTTCTGGTTTACAAGGAGATACGATTAATGCATCAATTCCTTGGTCTAAAAGGTTCATCGTTCCTGTTAATAATTCGTTCTCATCGTTATTTTGGTCATGAATGATAAGTTCAACACCTTGTGCCTTTGCTTCTTCTTCTACACCAGCATGCATAGATTGGAAATATTCAAAAGCTAAGCTATAAAAAGATGCCCCAATTTTGATGTTGCCTGTTGCCTCTTCACCTGCTGGTTCTTCGTCTGCCTGTTCTTCGGCTAATGGCTCTTCGGCTGCTGGTTCTTCAGCTTCTACCGCTGGCTCTTCGGCTGGAGTTTCCGCCGGTTGACTTCCACAACCAGCTAGCAATGTTGCTACCATAGCCGTTGCCATTAATACTGCTAAAATTTTCTTTTTCATTTTACTTCCTCCTTTAAAGGTTTTTTATTTTTAAAAAACTTATTTACAGTTTTCTAAAATCACATTAACTTGATGCACTTGCCTTTTCGATAAGTTGCTTTTTGACATTTTGCTTTACTACGAAACTATTAATTATATTTCGCACTTCTGTGATAGAAAATGCGATTACCAAGATGACTCCTTCAACCACTCTTTGCCAATATGAATCCACTCCGAATGCATCCATGGCACTTCTGATAGTTACTAAGAAGATGGCGGCTACGATAGTGTTGAAAATACTTCCTTTCCCGCCAGCAAGTGCCGTTCCACCTAGTACCACCGAAGAAATGACAGTAAATTCTAGACCGATTTGCATTCCGTAGTTAGAAGAACCTAGCGATGATACAATCATAATCGCTGAACATGCCGTAAAAATTCCCACTAAGACGTAAATCATAATCTGGGTACGTGGCACATTGATTCCTGAGATGACAGCGGCTTGTTTTGAGTTGCCGATAGCTAACGTGTCTCTACCCAGCTTCGTTAATCTTAAGACAATTGTTCCAATTACTGCTAACACGCACAAAATCAAGAATGCAGTTGGAATTATTCCGAATATTCTATATGTCGCAAATTTTTTGAAAAATGCATCTTCTACGACTACGGGCTTACTATTTATCATCTGTGCCAAGGCTCGATAGGCCATCTGCATGGCTAAGGTGGCGATAAATGCCGGGATTTTTAATTTAGCTATTAAAAGTCCATTAATAATTCCTAATACCGCCCCTAAGGCAAGAATAACTAAAATCGTTGAAGCAATGCCAATAACTGGCATAATCATGGTGATAATAACGCCGTTTAGGGCAACCTGCGAGGCAACTGATAAATCCAAATCTCCGCTGATAATGACATAAGTCATGCCAATACCACAAATAGCATTCAACGAGGCCCTAGATAAGATGTTTTGATAAAATGATATTCCTCTAAAATTTTCATTGGTGATAGCTAAAATAATCCAAAAAATCAAAAGTGCATATAGGATTCCATAATCTCCAAATTCAATATGAAAACTGCGTTTTTTCTTTTCCATAATTATTGGCCCTCCTTTTGCATAATGATTTTAATACCATTGATGGTTAGGGCAAATATCAAGACAACGGCAACCGCCATCTTTTGATAAGCTTCTCCGACACCCATCATATTAAGTCCCATCTTTACAAAGGTTACCAAAATTGCGCCAACCAAGGTGCCAATGACGTTACCTTTTCCACCTGAAAGTGCCGTACCACCTAATACTACAGCGGTAATCGCATCTAGCTCAAAGCCCATTCCTAACTGCGGGTTTCCTGTGGAAACTTGCGCCGTATTTAATATTCCAGCAAAAGCTGCCGTCACAGCAGTTACTATAAATACCACAATTAAAGTCCTATCCACTCGGATACCAGTAGTTCTAGCTGCTGTTTCATTAGAGCCGATAGCTCTGGTCTTGGTGCCAAATGGCGTATACTGATATACAAAATAACAAATGACATAGGCAACTATTAGTAACACGATTGGTAATGGTAGAAAACCAAATACTCTTCCTGTCGAAAGAACCTTTAACTGTGCATTGTATTGTGATGTCAATTGAACTGCCTTATGGCTATACACTAAGGCAATTCCCGCAAAAGCCAATTGGGTCGCAAGGGTTGCCACAAAGGCTTGGATTTTGAGCTTAGTAATCAAAAGTCCATTGATAAGTCCACAAAAAGCTGCTACTAATATCGCGATTATGATAGATACTACGGTACCTCTGCCGTCCATTATGTTAACTGCCAATACACAACTTACTAAGGACAAAATAGAACCTACTGATAAATCAAAACCACCTGCGCATATTGCAAACATCATCCCCGCGGCAGCAATACCTGATACTGCTGACCGACTTAAGGCTGTGAGAATTTGTGCTGGCGCAACAATTCTATGATCTAAAATTCCATAGATAATAACAATTGCCAGTAGAATTCCGATAATTCCTACCCTATCCCAAATAAGCCAAAATTGCTTCGCTCGCTTACTCATTTGCCTCACCTCCCAGATGTGTCGTATTCCCAGTCGCACACTGCATAATCGCAGATTCGCTCATATCTTCCCTACTGATATCTCCACGGATTTGACCTTGGAATACAGCTAGCGTTCTGTGGCAGTTGGCAATTATCTCTGGAAGCTCCGAAGAAACGATGATAATAGCCATTCCCTCTTTCGCCAAATCTTCTAAGAGACGATATATCTCGGATTTAGCGCCTACATCAATACCTCGCGTTGGCTCTAACATTATTAGTATTTCACAATTACTAGCAAGTGCTCTAGCGAGTAAGAATTTTTGTTGGTTTCCACCTGAAAGACTATTGATTTTCTGGAAATATCCCCTGTACTTCATGTTCATTTTGTCGGTATATTGCTCCAAAATATCCTGTTCTGATTTGGTATTAATCAAAAATGCTTTTCTGATTTTGTTCAAGACATTAATGGTTATATTCTCACGAACGCTCATTAGTCCAAAGATGCCCGCACCTTTACGATCCTCTGTTACAAAGCCAATTCCATGAGATATGGCATCCATTGGGTTTTTCGGATTGACTTTCTTGCCTTCGACCAGAATTTCCCCTGCGTCGGCTTGTACTAAGCCATAGATTGTCTTGACTATTTCTTCTCTAAAGCAACCCATCAGACCAGCAAATCCTAGCAACTCGCCTTTGTGAAGCTTAAATGATACATTCTTATAAACGCCTTCTTTACAAAGGTTGTTAACTTCTAGGACGACTTCCTTCACTTGGTGGTCTGCTGTCGTGTGGTGTTCTGACACCTTGCGACCAACCATATACTCAACAATCTTGCTTTGGGTGATATCTCTTGTCACATATGTCCCTACGTAGGTTCCGTCTCTTAAAATTGTCAACCTATCGGTTAGGTCGAAAATTTCTTTGAGTCGATGTGAAATGTAAATTATTGTTTTGTCTTGCTTTTTAAGTTTGTCAATCAGGCGATATAAGGTCTCTACTTCTTTGTCATTGAGCGACGCCGTTGGCTCATCCATAATAATGATTTCGGTATTATGAGACAATGCTTTGGCTATCTCAACCATCTGCTGTTCTGACACACTAAGCATGCCTATTAAATCTGTAGCCTTAAATGCGACATCCATCTCATCTAATAGCTCTTGTGCATTGGTGTTCATAGTTGCTTTATCAACTACAACCCCAACTTTATGCGGAAGGCTATGTAAATAAATATTCTCCGCCACTGTTAATTCCGACATCAAATTCAATTCTTGATACACAACACTGACGCCATATCCTAGAGCATCGGAAACATTGTTTATTGAGCATTTTTTGCCATCTATGAAAACTTCTCCACCATCAGCAAAATACATGCCACTCAAGATTTTCATAATAGTTGATTTACCTGCCCCATTTTCGCCAACTACGGCATGAACTTCTCCTCTTTCAAAGGAAACACTTACATCATCTAGAGCCCTAACTCCGTAAAAGGTCTTGGTAATATGCTTTAAATCTATATATGCCAACCTTTCCACCTCCATAACTTTTCTTATAGTTAAGCTTATCATTCACTGATACTCCTTACTATAGTATATTCTTTTGATATCTAGTAATATTCTATGTATTTCGTTTTGGACATAAAAAAAGAACCGATATATTAGCTCTTATCAGCAATATATACCTGTTCTTTTATATTTTTCAGAAAATATCTCTCCACTGTTCTATATTGTTTTTATCAAATCTAAGCGGTTTTCCCACAATGACTTCTGTTCCCCCATCAGGGCAGTCTGTGACGATAAATGTTCCCATATTGCCCGCCACAAATGTCTCATCTTTGTTACCCTTGATGCTCCCCTCCACTAGTGCCATCGAGACATAGGCCGATAACCGTCCAACATCCCTAGGATCCCATAGGTACATATAAGGGCAGATGCTTTGGTCATCATCCCCTATGTATGGCTCCATGTGTGATGGCAGGCCAAACCCAGTCACTTTAGTTGTGCTTTGGGGAAATTCATCTCTTATTACTTTGGCCGCCGTTTGTAAACCAACAATCGTAGGAACACAAATGACCTTTAGGTCTGGATAACTTTCCATTAATAGTCTTGTCTTTTTAGCCGAAGCCTCTTCTTCATCATCGCCGTAGACGATATCAACCAACATTAAATCCTTATATTTTTCATCTTCCAAAATTCTTTTCATCTCATCTATCCACTGATTTTGGTTGCTCGCTTGGCTAGTGGCAGATAATATTGCCCATTGCCCCGCCCCTTCGCTGATATCGTAAACCGCTTCGACGAGGCTTTCTCCCGCCTCTCTTGCTGAAATTTGATTCACAAAAATCATGCGACTCTTTTCATTGGTATTAGAGTCAAGGGTGGATACCTTTATCCCTGCTGCTAACGCTTCCTGCAAACTAGCTTCTAGCGCATTCATATCATTGGCCGCTATCGCGATGGCATCAACTTCTCGCCTGACCAATTCTTGAATAAGCCTAATTTGGCTTTCTGCTGATGTAGACTCGGGATATTCCACAATACAAGTTGCCCCAGCTTTTTCGATTTCTTTGCGAAATCCTTCCGCCGTGAGTTCATTATATGGGTTGCCCGTCGCTTTCATAACAACTGCGTAAACATTTTCATCGCCCGCCGTCACAGAATCATTATAGGCGCAACCTGCACACAAGAAAATAAAAGCTAAAATGCACGTATATATCGTTTTCATACATTCTCCTCCGCCTCATTAAGATTCTTCGCTTCGCTCAGAATGACAGTGCTTTCATAAATCATTTGACACTATCCAAAAAGGTTTGTTCTTTCTTTGGGTTACTATTCTAATACAGAATTTGTTACTTGTCCAACTTCGTTGTTCCATTGCACATTTTTCTTTTTTTGTATATACTGTGGATTATCAGAAGCTTAACGAATATAACTTTGTTTGGAGATTGCAGGTCAAGCCTGCAATGACGGCATATAATTGGTGCCATATGAAAGTCATTCGCGTCCGCAATGGCGGCACATATAAGGGGGTGCTATATGAAAGTCCTACTTGTTGATGATGAAAAACTCACACAAAACGGGTTGTTCAAGGAAATTAATTGGAATCGTCTAGGCATACAAAAAGTTTTACTTGCTAGTGATGGCTTAGAGGGCTTGGCTTTGGCTCGCACTCATTGTCCTGACATAGTTTTAAGTGATATCCGTATGCCTCGCATGAATGGAATTGAGATGGCAGAACAAATTCAAGAACTAAACCCCGATACTTGCATTATTTTCATGAGTGGCTATTCTGATAAGGAATATCTAAAGGCAGCAATTCGATTACAAGCGGTTAGTTATGTCGAAAAGCCTATCCAAAACGACGAAGTGGAACAAGCCTTAGTGGATGCAATCACCACTCGCGAGAAATTAAACTACGCAAAAACAGCGATTATTAACGAGCAGCAAAAACGCAGTCATATGCTGGCACTTTCCCTAATTTCTAGGCGTGACTTTCTTTCACCAGAGGAATTAACTGCTTTTGATTTGGATAAATACCATCTCACCGAAGGTGCTTACTATACTACTATCATTGTTTCTTTCCATCAGGTGTCACACCCTCTAGATGAGGATACCTTAAGAGAACTTTATAATAACTTTAAAGTCTTTTTGAAAATTTATTCACTTTTTGAACTCCATGCCGTTAAAAATAATAATGCGCTTATCTTCCACGTCTACGGCAATGATAAATTTTCTAATGACCTGCTTATGAAATTAGCCACTTTTTTGAGGAAAAAGCTGATTGGTACGGGCGAATTTTTTATCTCAATTGGGAAAACTGTTCAATCATACCTCAATGTCTATGAGTCTTACAGCTCTGCCGTATATCTTTTGCAAAGTAGCTTTTTCAACGATTCAGGCACTATCTTAACTAAGTTGCCTGCTAGAAATGAGTCGGCTATTTTAAAGGATTTGAGTCTTCCTTACTTTGCCGCTCTAATAAAAAAAGACAAAGATGCCTGCCAGAAAATATCGAACCAGCTTTTTGAAACTTTGAAAAGTTGTCAAACTCTTTTACCTAACCAAGCAAAAGACATATATTATAAATATTTTGTTGAAATTCAAAATTATATATCCAGACGACAAGAAAGTCAAACGTCTTTTATGGGCGATAATCAAAGTATTTGGGAGTCAATCTCCAGATGTAACACCTTAAGAGAACTTCACCAGTTATTTGAAGAAAAGCAATCCTTTGCTTTTGACGAATTGTCTTCTGATGATACTGATAGCTCGATTGTTCACCAGACCAAAGACTTTATCCACAATAATTGCTCAAGCGCACAACTGTCAGTCAAGGAAATTAGCGACCATGTACACCTATCTTCTAGTTACATTTGCACTATTTTTAAAAATGAAACCGGGCAAACCATCAATCAGTATCTGACCGACTACCGTTTGAAAACGGCTAAACACTTGTTGAGCGAACGACGTTATAAAGTTTCAGATATTTCCACAATGGTAGGATATGACCATAACTATTTTTGCAAACTTTTTAAAAAGATGGAAGGCCTATCTCCTACGCAATATAGAGAGAAGATATTGAAATGAAAAACCCTATCAAAACCATTTTGAATTATTATAATTGTTATTTGAAATTACAGACCAAGTTTTTGATATCGCATTTGGTCCTTATTTTGATACCTACTTTAGTTATAGCAACATTTTTCTACCAAAGATTTTACACGATGGTGGTTGATAATACTATAACTTCCGAGCAGGCATTGGCTGTGCAAACGGCCAATACATTAGATGCGACTCTTTCGCAGATTACCTACACTGCCTCCTCAATATTGGATGGCAACGCGATTACCAATATGCTTTCTTACTATAATAGTGATGAGCGAGAATCGGCTTTTGATAGAACTCTTACCGCAAATGCTTATCAAACCGTTGTTGGGTTAGTTGATGGAGAATCGATTTCTAGCATCCGCATCTATTGTGATGACTCGCTAGTTAATCCTTATCGTTTCAATACCAATCACCAAAATATCTTTTTGCCAGTTTCTAAAATTTCCACTACTCTTTGGTATGGTAGTCTTAATACGAGCGCCGAAAATTCTTTATTTTTCCCTTCGCTATATTTATCTCCTACCGAAATTCGTAGGGATGGCGACCTTGCTTATATAAGCAAAATAGCAAACCCCAAACAGCCTGAGCAAACCGTTGCTTATTTGGCAATTTATTTTAAAGGCGAGCGTATTGACTCGATTTTACGAAAAGACATTACTTTAAATAATAGTGTAACTTATATCGTTAATCAAAAGGACCATCATGTATCGACATCTGATGCAACATTATCTGGTGCCTACTTCACAAACTTTGATACGCTGAAAAACACGTTGACATCACCTAGTGTATTCGAAACGCAAACTTACCTAAATGACAGTGTTTACATTGGCTATTGGCAAATCCCCCATTCTGATTGGAACATGGTCTCTGTCATTTCGCAAAATAGTCTTACAGAAAAAGGACGCCAGCTTATTTTAGATTATGTCGGTATTTATTCTATCTTCTTGATACTGGCACTTATCCTTGCTTTGTTCTTGTCGCATTCGATTGTCAAAAGAATTTCTTCTGTTATTAGGCAAATGAAATTGGTACAAACGGGGCGCCTAATCCAAGTGTCGCAAGAGACTTATGAACGTGATGAAATTGGCGACTTAATTGTTACTTATAATTATCTTACCAATGAAATTACCAACCTCTTGGCCAAGCAACAGCAAGCTGCTAAGGATTTACGATTGGCAGAATTTAGAGCCCTCCAGTCACAAATCAATCCGCATTTTTTATATAACACCCTAGATATGATTAATTGGCTGTCGCTAAGCGACAAAAAAGAGGAGCTTTCTGAAGCGGTTCATTCCCTATCTCGCTTTTATAAGCTCACTTTGCGAAAACACGATGAAATAATCCCGATTGAATTGGAATTGGAGCATGTCTCATTATTTGTGCAAATTCAAAATCTTCGCTACGAAAACTGCATTGATTTTGTAATAGACGTTCCGCCTGATATCGGTGAGTACTATATCCCCAAATTAACACTTCAACCGATTGTCGAAAATGCTATTCAACATGGTCTTTTTATGCAAAATCAGCGCGAAGGTAGCATCGTTATTATGGGATGGCTTGATGATGGTGATGTTGTTTTAACGGTTTCCGATAATGGTACGGGCATGAGCCACGAACAAATGCAGACTATTCTTCTTGGCGAAGATAAGGCGAACGGAAAAAGTAATATTGGTATCTATAATACCCATCACCGGTTAGCACTACTTTATGGCTTAGAGTACGGTCTTAGTTATAGTAGTACTCTTGGCACTGGCACGGATGTTACAATACGTGTTCCTGCCAGCGGTAATTAACCGTGACTCCACGTCTTACGATAACTAAGTGGCGTTGCTTGCTCGCGCGCCTTAAAGAGGTTGATAAAATGCGTAGTGTTGCTAATACCAACTTCTTCGGCAATCGCTTCTACCGACGAGGATGTGTATTTTAATAACTCTTTTGAGCGCTGAATGCGAGTACTGATAATATACTCATTAATAGTTGTCCCGATATACTTTTTAAATTCCTTAAGCAAATGAAACTTACTACGGTGATGCTTATTTGCAAAGTAATCTAGCGAATAGCTAAAGCTAGGATTGCCATCTATTTCTTTTGCAATCTTTTTTATATAGTCTGGTAGCAAAAAGGCATTGTCCTTGTCATTTGCGCTCTCTAATAAAATGCTCGTCAAAATCTTGGTGATACTCTCCGAAACTAAAAGTTCCGTTGAACGATTTTTCTTCCTTTGTAGGTCGATGATTTTTCGCAAATTATCCTCGATTGGCTGCCTTTCTTTGATTTCGATAACGGGCAAAGCATTGTGCACAAATTCTTGGTAATAACCAAACGCACTATTGCCATTAAAATGTAACCACAAAATTTCCCACTCACCGTTATCTACGGTACGATATTTATGATGCTTTTGACAATTGATTAAAAAGCATTCGCCCTCACCTAACTGATAAGAAGCCTCTTCGTATTCCAAAATCCCATGCCCCGAAAGTGTATAAACTAATAGGAATGAATCGAGATTTTGTCGTTCACTATAATATGGACACTGCGTTTTAAAATATCCCACTTCTTGCGCATAAAAATAAGCACTCCGCGCTGTCACGCTCGGCGTCGATAATAGACGAATTGAGTCATCACTCCAAATGTGAAGACCTTTTTCTAGGATTTCTTTGTTCATTTTTCCTCCAGCATACAGTTAAGCCACCTCGATTTCGCTTCACTCAACTGAACAACATAGTATTATTTTCAACCAACTTATTTTGATGTATTTACTATAATAATGCTTTATGATGGTTTTGTAAATATCAAGATAGGAAGATTTATGAATGGAGGCTGTATGAGAAAAGATTTAAAACGAGCTAAAATAGGGATATATTCAATGGGCTTAAAGCATTACTGGGGACAATTCCCGGGGATAAAGGAGCGCTTGACTGGTTATGGTGAGTTTATTGCTAAGCGAATGGAAGATTTTGGTGCCGAAGTTTATTTTTACGGCATGGTTGATTGTGAGCAAGAGGGCTTAAAGGCTGGCGAATATTTTGCCAAAGAAAATGTTGATTTAATATTTGCTCATGCCGCCACTTATGTCACCAGTGCATCTATCTTGCCAGTACATCAAATCTGCAAAGCACCTAGCGTGGTTTTGAATTTGCAACCAACCGCTCGTATTAATTATAAGGAAACAACAACTGGCGAGTGGCTATGTCACTGTAACGCTTGTCCGACCCCTGAGATAGCTAATGCCTTTAATCGTGCTGGCATCAACTATCGTGTCATCAACGGTTTGTTAGGGCTTGATTATACACCCGAAATCTCTATGACTGACGAAGTTACCAACCAACGTCCTGAGGCAATTAGAGCTTGGCGCCAAATCGAAGAATGGGTTCTCGCTGCTAAAGTAAAAGCGAACTTAACAGGTGCTCGTTTTGGTTTCCTTGGTAATACTTATAGCGGTATGCTTGATTTGTATAGTGATTTTGCAATGTTTCAAGGACAAACTGGTGCACATGTACAAGTTTTGGAAATGTGTGATTTGAATAGACATCTGGAAGCTGTTACTGCCGAAGAAATTTCTGCGAAACGCCAAGAAATCGAAGAATTTTTCACTATCAGCGAAACAAAGGCAGCTGACCCGCTAGCTCAAAAGCCTACTGAAAAGCAATTGAATTGGTCGGCAAAGGTCGCTGTGGCTCAACAAAAAATGGTTGATGAATTTGACCTTGATGCTTTGACATACTATTATCACGGTGCCCCTGGCAATGCTTATGAAGACCTTCAAGGTGGTTTTATCGTTGGGCATTCCTTATTAACTGCTGATGGCGTGCCATGTGCTGGTGAGGGTGATTTGAAAACTTGCTTAGCGATGAAAATTTGTGACATCATTGATGCTGGTGGCAGCTTTTGTGAAATCATTACCACCGATTACGAAGATGGTACTATTTTACTGGGACACGATGGCCCTTTCCACTTGAAAATAGCGACTGGTAAACCGATGCTTCGCGGTATGGGATTGTATCATGGCAAGCAAGGAACGGGTGTGTCAGTTGAAGCTAAAGTTATCAAAGGTCCAATTACTACTCTGGCTTGTACGCAGATATATGAAGGTACTTTGAAATTGATTAGCACACAGGCCGAAGCGACTGACGGCGAAATCATGACAATTGGTAATACTCAAACCCCAGTTAAGTTCAAAAAAGAGCCTGATGCTTATATGGATGAATGGTTCGCCGAAGCTCCTACTCATCATTTTGCGATGAGTGTTGGGCATCACGCTGGTGTTTTTGAAAAAGTGGCTGACCTTTTGGAAATACCGGCCGTAACTTTGGATAAATGAAAATCGAACTTTTACAAAAGCAACCCTTAACCCCGAAAAAGTAACCCAAAAGTTTGCTTTTTGGATGGTTAAACCCTTGTCATATCTCACCTTAGATGTTACACTAAAGTATAATAAATTATAGGCGTAAAATACAAAGATAAGAAAAAGATTGGAGATATGACTATGAAATTGAAAAGAATAGGCACTTTGCTCTTATGTGGTTTATTGACATTTACAGGAGTTATTGAGACTACCGTAAGCGTAATGGCGACAACGCCGCAGGCATCAATTGGTAATGCTGTTAGCCCCGACAAGGTATCGCAAGAGTTGGATTTATCAGCAGTCATGCCTAATAGAAGTGTTGCCAAAGCTGCAACCCCTAAAGCTGCTGGCGATATCGCTATTAACTCAGCGAACTTTCCCGACCCAATGTTTTTAGTATTTGTGTGGTACTTCATTGATGCTAACGACGATTGGGTTCTAAGCAAGGCCGAACGAGAAAGTGTAACTGCAATGTACGCTAATGATTTGGATATCAAGAATTTAAAGGGGATTGGACATTTCCCTAATCTCACAACACTTCACTGTGCTGGAAACGCAATAACTAGTTTGGACTTAAGACAAAACAAAAAACTAGCAACTGTTCTTTGTGATGACAACAAAATCAAAACTTTAAGAGTTCCGGCATCTGTAACACACTTATATGCAAAGAATAATCAGTTATCGGCTGTTTCAGGATTGAATAAGTGTCGCAGATTAAGACAACTAGGTTTAGCTAATAACTTATTTGTTAAGTTACCAAACCTAAGGTCAATGAGCTCTCTTGTAGGTTTAGGCTTAGAAAAAAACTATCTCACTGAAAAGGAAATGAAAGCCAAGTTGCCTGCGCATGTGTTTGGTTCTGCTGCTAATAGAAAATTAATTAATGCGCAGATAAAAGCGCAACGTAAAATAGCACGACCAACTGGTCTCAAAGTTGCTAAATCAGGCGCAAGAGGCAATAGAATTACTTGGAAGAGACGAGCAGGCATGGCTGGCTATCAAGTTTTTGTTTCTACCAGCAAGAACGGTAAATACAAACGAATTGCCACAACAAAGGGCACATCGTTTACACATAAGAATTTGAAAAAAGGTACGACATATCATTACAAAGTTCGTTCTTATCGACGAATTGGTGGCACCAATGTATTTAGTGCTTTAACAAACTCTAAGAACAGAAGAATTAGATAGTCTACACTTCGAATTAAGCTAGTGCGCATCTAAGCGGAGTGTTATTTATAATAGCCGTAATTTCCTAATATATAATACAAGACATCCCCACAGGATATTGGTATTCTGTGGGGGTGTCTTTTCAACATATCGCTTGCTAATTTAGCTTGACCGTTTAAAACTTATGTTCAAAATATTAGCCACGTTTTAAAAGCACTTCATTTTCATATTGCGCCACTACTTTGTACCAATCTTCTTTTCCTGGTACGTTATTAACTTCACAAAAGTAATTCCAAACATCGCCAAATGGATAGAATTTCATCTCTTCTTGCATTACCATGAGTTCAGTAAATTGGCTTGTTGTCTGTAGTTTGGCTAGTTTTTTATTGGGGCTAAGTAATGCGTATAGCAAAGCTTTTTGCATATTTCGCATACCTGTTACCCATGCTGAAACACGATTGATGCTAGCGTCAAAGAAATCAAGAGCGATAAAAACGCGGTCAAGAGCATCATTTCTGATAATCTCTTTGGCAATCTCTTTGGTCTCGTCATCGAATAGTACCACATGGTCGCTATCCCAACGAACGGCTCTGGTTACATGGAGTGCTATTTGGTCGTTGAATAGTAGCATTGAAGAAATCTTATCTGATACAAATTCTGTTGGGTGATAATGCCCATTATCCATCAAGCTGATAACGCCATCTTTATTGGCTGCATAGTTAAGACCAAATTCACTAGAACCAACTGTATAAGACTCTAAGCCAATCCCGAATACTTTTGACTCTAGGCAAACATAAACTTTTTCTTTGTCATAATCCATATCCAAAGTTTCGTCCAATGATTTTTTAAATCTTGCGCGAGGTCCTAAGCGGTCAGCAGGAATATCTTTGTAGCCATCTGGAATCCAGACATTCATTACGCACGGTTGTCCTAGCTCTTCGGCAAAGTATTGGGAAATGCGAATGCAAGCTCGTCCATGTCGTACCCAGAATTTGCGAATTTCCTCGTCAGGGCTTGATAAGGTAAATTCTTCTGCCTTTGGGTGCGAAAAATATGTCGGGTTAAAATCAATTCCTAATCCGCGTGCTTTGGCAAATTCAACCCACTTGGCAAAATGTTTAGGTTCTAGAGCATCTCTATCTACCCACTGTCCATCTTCAAAAATCGCATAACTTGCATGGAGATTGATTTTGTGTTTTCCGGGGATTAGTTTTAAAGCTTCGTCCATATCTGCCATTAATTCTTCTGGTGTTCTTGCTTTCCCTGGGTGATTACCAGTTGTTTGAATGCCACCTGAAAGTGGGCCTTTTTGGTCGAATCCGGTCACATCGTCGCCTTGCCAGCAGTGCATCGCAATTTTAATACCTCTAAGTGTCTCAAGGGCGCTGTCTGTGTCCACTCCTTGGGCTGCGTAAATTTCTTTTGCTGATTGGTATCTTTCTTTTGTTGTCATGGTTTTCTCCTTTGTTTATTTTTTGGTTTTTGGTTTGGTTTTTGGTTTGGTTTTTGGTTTTTAGTATTGTTTTTGGTTTTTGACTTTGATTAGTTGAATGTTTTTATTTCAAATGAATTCATAACCACATTTCTGGCTTCAACTAAATTGCTTATGTCACCCGTACTAATCATCTGCGTTATCATATTGCCTATCGCGGTGGCCTCACTTGGTCCGGCGAAAACTGTTTTGCCAGTGTACTTAGCGGTTAGTTCATTAAGATATGTGGCATTAGAACCTCCTCCGACAACATGGATTGCTTCGTAATTTTGGCCAGTGATTTTTTCGATTTCCACCACTGTGTCCCCGTAACATTTTGCTAAACTGTTATAAATAACTGCTGCTATTTCACTGTCACTTTTAGGCACTTGTTGGTTACTATTAGCGCAAAAATCTTGAACCGCTTTAACCATACTTACTGGTGCTAAGAATGTATCTGAGTTACAATCTACAATTGATGCAATCTGCTCTTTTGACGCTTTTTCACATAATTCGGCAAAGGATACCTCACGTTCAAATTCTTTTTTGACCGATTGAATCATCCATAGACCCATGATGTTTTTAAGATATCTAAAACGATGGTCGTAGCCACCTTCATTAGTGAAGTTGGCTTCCATGCTCACCTGTGAACAATCCGCCTTTGCTCGCTCCACTCCCATTAGTGACCATGTTCCTGAGCTAATATAAATTACATTGTCACTATTGGCGGGCACTGCTAGTACTGCTGATGCCGTATCATGGGTAGGTGGCAAGATAACTTGGCAATTAAAACCTACTTGCTCTTGGATTTCGTTTGTGAAATTGCCAATTTTCTCGCCTGGCATACTTACTGGCACGAATAAATCACGCTTGTATCCAAGCGTCTCAATCAACTCCATATCCCATTCGCAACTTTTAGCATTAATCAATTGCCCTGTCGTTGCGTTGGTGTATTCCATTTTCTTAACGCCTGTCAATAGGAAATGAAAATAGTCTGGTATCATCAGCATTGATTGCGCTTGCTCCATATCGCTAGGCGTCTGCTCTTTGACTGCCATCATCTGATATACGGTATTGAAAATCATCTTTTGAATGCCTGTTCTAGCATACAAATCCGCTGGCGAGATATGCTCATAAACCTTAGCATCCATCCCATTAGTTCGACTGTCGCGATATCCGTATGAATTACCTAATATCTTGTCATCCTCATCAAGTAATACGTAATCAACACCCCATGTGTCTATTCCCATATGCGATGGAATTTTACCCATCGCCTTACAAGCCTTTAGACCGTTGATGATTTCGCCAAACAGACGTTTAACATCCCAACACAAATGACCGTCTTTGTTGATAAATTCGTTGCTAAATCGATAGACTTCTTCTAGCTTCATCTTGCCGTCTACTAGTTGCCCTAGCATATGTCGTCCGCTGGATGCCCCTATATCAACTGCTAAATAGTATTTACTCATCGTTGGCTTCCTTTCTACGTACAATATATTTATGGTTTACATAGATAAATATCTTAAAATATTGACTTATAAATATAACACTTTTTAGTACTTCTAGTATAAGAGATATTTTTACACAAAAAAAGGACTGTATTTATTTAAAACAAGGTCCTTATTTGCAGATTGTGATATCTTATTCACTTTACTTATCTTCTAAGTTTATTCGGTATTCTTTTGGTGAAATTCCATAATGTGCTCTGAATTTGCGGTAGAAATAGCTCGTATTATCATAGCCAATCGACTCAATGATATCAGTGACTGCCATTTTGCTATGCGCCAACAGATAAATTGCTTGGTTCATCCGTTTGGTTTGGAGCAGTTGCTTGTACGTCTTGCCTAACCTTTTTTTAATCTCGCGACTTAGCCAATAGATATCTGTACCCACCAACTCAGCTAATTCTTTTAGTGTTCCGCTTTTATAATTCTCTTCGATATAATTTAGCACTGCAATTGTAAATTCGCGGTCATAAGCATCGCTACCCACTTCCATCCTGTCCATATGATTTTGCAATTGTAGCATCAAAAGTCCCATCGTAATCTGATTACTGCTTCGCTTGTTAGGTTGGTCGTACAATAACGTCCAAACCATATTTTCGACTAGATTTTGAATTGGTAAAACATCGGTTACACGAAAATGTAAGTACGCTGTCTCATTGCGCGCCTTGCCCAAACTATCTCCTAGAAATTCACGCAATAAATTTTCATCTTCATTCATCATCGTAAACGCCGTATTAAAGAATTCCGGTAGGATAATAAAATTAACCGCTATATCATCTTGCTTTGTTGGTTGTATTTCTTGCGTTGCATTTTGTGTTAGGAATAAAAGTTCACCTGCTTCTAATACCACCTTATTACCATTAATGATGTTCGTCATCTGCCCTTGGCACATGTAAATCACTTCAACATAGTTGTGCTTATGCTTAGGAAAATGGACAAAGCGAGTGTGTGGACGAATTTGGATAAGCTTGCCTTTTTCAAGTAGCTTTTTACAGTCTACGACCAGCTCTTTATTCTCTGTATATAGTTCTTTGTTGATTACTTTTTGTCCATCAAGGATTTCTTGCTCTTCCTGCGTGATGACCGAAAGTTTGGCTATCATTTCTTTGTTCATGTGCACCTCTCTCCAGCTTTTGCACTTACTGTATTATAACATAAAATCAAAAATTGCGGAGGATGGTCGCGTACTATGACCTCTTTAATATTATTTAGCCAATTTCATTATTAGCATATGTAAAGTACGGACAAACTATTCTTTTAAAATTTACTTATATTTCCTTTGCAAACACCGTATCATAATCGCCACCATAGTTCATCAGCGTATCGATAGGCATAAAGCCAAATTTTTCGTAGAGTCCTTGTATATCGGACGGAATATATACCCTAGAGAAGCCATTTGTTTTAGCATAAGCTATTACTTTTTCAATCATTTTTCCACTCAATCTATTGCCTCTTGCTTTTTCATCCACAAAAATTGTACTTATCCACGGCGAATATCGATTTTCTGGATAATAGTCTTCTTTAAGAAAAGTACAAAACCCGCAAATACTATTGTTTTCAATTGCAATAAAAACAGATTCCCAATCCGTAAATCGATTGTTTTCCATCATTCTCGCAAGATGCTCGCCCACGACTTCCCATGAACATTCTCTTGCATAAGAAATTGTTTTATGCCAATATGAATCATCATATTTTAGTCTTAGAATATCCACTACCGCCACTCCTTTCGACATGTAACATATTTCGTCTAACTTGACATAACGGCCTCCACGAGCTACACCACCCGTATGTCAAGCACGGACAAATTTTGCCGCATCAACGCTGATACTTAGAAATCAGATTATCGCTCCAAATGTGTGCTTCAACATATCTTTCAGAGCCGAATTTGCCATCATTATTCCAGCTCTGCGGCAATCCGTATTTCTCTATAATCTTTATTATTTCGTCATATGTGTAAAGCTTCCTGCGATATTCCTTCCAATCATCATCTCGCGACCATGGGCTGAATGTGGGATGCGAATCGCCATATGTAAATGAAATAGT
>JGI994J12354_10001136_pt1 | contig 26974 bp, 22 predicted proteins | sample IntmicLarv3ML3BL_FD_12354 | JGI IMG/M metagenome (IMG submission 12354)
ATGTTATAGCATCATTTGTTGACGGTCACGTTGAAACAACTAAAATCGGCGGATTTATAGTTAAAAACGTTTTCCCGGGAGAACGCACTGAAATAGATGTTAAAACTGACGTTTTCGCGAAACTGTCTCCAAGTAAAGCGCTTGAATCTCAAGGATTTTCTATTCGTACAAACGCCACAGACCCGATAATAACTTCCGCTAACTATAAAATATCATATGAACATCCGGATGGTGTAACTATCACAACAACAGGCGTTTCCCTTGGTAAAGAGGCTGAAGTATCTTGGAATAAAGTCATAGCTACTTCCGGTAAATATATGATAGAATTTGATTTTAAAGCCAATGCTGTCGCTAAAGATTTGATTGGTACAACGACAGGCTGGAAAACCATTTACAATTTTCATATAGCTTTAGACGGCGCGGCTAATTCAAAAGGATTCAATATAGCTTATGAAGCTAATATCGGAACCGGTAAAATAGAAGAAGAAAGATTAGTTTTTAATAAAGACGCTACTTCAACGAATATAGCAGCCAAAAAGAACGTATGGTATCATGTAAGTATAACTTTTGATTATGCTGATACAAGTAAAGTATCATACAAGGTGTATGAGGCAGGTTCAGACACTCCTGTTATTGACGCATCAGACGTTAATTCTTGGGTAGCAAGTATATGGTCACAGTTCAGGGCATATTCACAACGCGGTGTTGAGCTTTCAGTAGCTAACCTAAATATCGGCGAACCGATAGTTGTTACTTACCCCGGTCCATAGTTGTTTAATAACTTTTTCTAAAAAGCAAAACATTATTTAAAAGCGGCGCTTTGTTATAAATAACAAAGCGCCGCTAACTATTTTTTTCCTGCATCTCCGATTAATTCATTATCGGGCACCTCTAAAAAGCTCGTTCACTTAAAGGATGCGACTATTTTCCCCTCGATACCAACGTCCACACATAATACTCTTTATATGCGTGTAATAGTCCTAAGTATCACAAAAAAACATCTCATAAATAATCAAATAAAGCAGGTTTTTTAAGATACCCTATTTTATATATTCATAAGCTATACCGTAGTCTTTAGCGTATTTCTCCGGCAGAGTACCTTTGTAAACAAACAGCTTTAACTCTTCACTACACTTTTCAAATATATAGTCACCCATATAAGTTATATCTTTTGAGAAGATAACACGTTTTAGATTTGTGCACTCATAAAAAGCGTATGCTCCTACAGAATTTATCTTGTTTCCAAACTCAAACTCTTCTAAACCCGCGCACTCCTCAAAAGCGCTGATGCCGATAATCTCTACTTTCTCATCCATCACAACGTTTTTAAGCGCGGTAAAACCCTTAAAAGAATTCAACGGTATAACATTTATATCGCCTAAAACTGTGACATTTTCTACAGCGGAGAAACTTTGCAGGGCGGAAATGTTTATTGAACGTAAAAGGGTATCATATATAGTAACCTCAGTTAATTTTTCACATTTATTAAACGCTTCTAAATGTATAAATGTAACTTTTGAAGGGATTATAATACTTTCTAATTCGCGGCATTCAGTAAAAGCGCCTCTCTCTATACGCTCTAAATTTCCCGGAAGTATAACGCTTTTCAGCCTATGACAGCCGGAAAACACCCATTCATTGATGATTTCCAAACTGCCGGGCAACTTAATCTCACGTAAACTTCGGCAACGCGCGAAAGAACTGTTACCGATAAACTCAATACTGTCAGGTAAAGTTATATTTTCTAACTTTGAACAGTCAGAAAACGCTTCATAACCTATACTCTGAACAGAAGATGGTAAAGATACTGAAATAATATTCTCACGTTTATAAAAAGCACGTCCGCTTACAGCGCGAACAGTATACCCCTGCAACACGTCAGGCACTATAACGTCGGACTCATTACCTTTATAAGAGATAATAACGCCGTTAATAGCCAGATAATCTTTTTCGCCCCACTGCCGTCCGTTTTCATCCTTTATATTGACCAATTTTGGACAATTTTCAAAGATATTGTTCCCTATATCTCTAATGCTTGTCGGGATAATAACTGTTTCAAGACCGGCACAGCCGGAAAAAACCGTATCACCGATAGATGTTACGCCAAAAGGAATGACAATCTCTCTAAATTCACCGCACCTATCAAAAGCATTTCTCCCTATACTTTTTACAGAGAAAGGTATCTCTATATTTTTTAACTTTCCGCACCCTTGAAAAGACCACTCACCTATAAAAGTGATGTTATCATGCAAAATGATTTCATTTAGATTACCGCACCCGCGAAATAAAGCGTTTTTTACCTCAGTGACATTTAAAGGGATGGTAAATGATGTTATGCCCGTACAACCGTTAAAAGCACTGTTACCAAGCTCTCTCACAGAAGACGGCAAGTCAAAGGAAGATATTTTGCGGCAATTACTGAAAGCGTCATTATTTATAACCTCTAACCTGCTCCCAAAGTTAATCTTTTCAAGATTAGTACACCCTGAAAAGGCTCCGTTTCTGATATTTACTAAGCCGTCCGGCAATGTTATTTCTATAAGCCCTGTGCAGTTTATAAAAGCCCAATTATTTATATTCTTTATATTTTCCGGAATATCTATATGTTCTAAATTCACACAACCGTCAAATGTACTATGCATTATCTCGCTCAGTCCTGTCGGAATATTTACAGATGAGAGTTTTACACATTTTGAAAACGCCGCGCGTCCGAGATATACCAAAGAGTCAGGAAGTTTTACGGATTCTAACTCCGCGCAATTACCAAACGCGCTGTCACCAATAAAATTTACCGTACTTGGAATTTCGATATTTTTTAAATTTTTGCACTCTAAAAATATCCAATTTCCTACAAATGTAACGCCTGACGGTATTTTTACATCAGTTATAGTTTCGTTTTTGTGAAAAACAGAGTTGTCTAACATGGTTACCTGTTTGCCTGCTATAGAGGACGGTATATCAACTACGCTGTTTGTTCCCGTATATTTGGTGATGACAATCTTATCGTTATTATTATAGTCCACCCTGTACTCAAAATCCCCCGCCGCTTCAGCAAAAACAGAGGCTACTAAAAGCGTGAATAACAGCGCTATACAAATGCCGTAAAAATAATGTTTAAAACAACTGTTTTTTTTAAAAAATTTTCCCATAAAATACTCCGTGAAATATCTATCTGTAAATAATAGGTATATGATTAACTGCAGCATACTCTGCCGCGTAACTGTCTTTTCTTACTGTTAAAGTCAAGTTATTGCACCGCAAAAAAGCATCTTCACCTATAAATGTGATACTTTCCGGCAACTCTAAAGTGTTAAGCGAGGAGCAGTCTCTAAACGCGTTGGCATGAATAGCTGAAATGCCGTCATGCAGTACTATCTGTGATAAATCGGCGCAACCGTCAAATGTCCCTTCTTTTATGACTGTTACATCTCTTGGTATATTAACAGTTATCAATTTTGTACAAAATGTAAACGCGTCAGTCCCTATCTCCTTCACACTATCCGGCAGTACAATTTCGGCTACATTATCGCACAAAAAAAAAGCATTGCTCTCTATAACAGTCACGCCGTCAGGGATAGTTACTTTTGACACCATATTATTTTCGGTAAAAGCAAAACTTCCGACAACTGATACTTTTTGGTCTCCCACACTTTTAGGGATAACCAAATCGCTCTCATCACCTTTATACCATAACAATTTTTCATTGATAATCAAAAAATCACCGTTAATCCATGACTTTCCTTTTTCGTTCTTTACGGTTTTTAGCTTATCACTCCATAAAAACAAATTGCCGTGTATTTCTTTAACAGCAGACGGGATAGTTACGCTTTCCAGATTTTCACAACTGTTAAACGCTTGCTCATAAATAATTTCTACACTGTCAGGGATAACTATACTTTTGGCTGATGAACATTCAAATACATTTTTTGATATATATTTTATATCCTGTCCCCCGATACTTTTCGGGATGTTTATATTTTCTTTGTTTCCAAGATATGTAACTAACGCGTTATTAATCACAACAAATTCTTTGTTTCCCCACTGTTTTCCAACTTCATTTTTCACAGCAATATTGCTTGGACAAGATTCAAAAATCCCGATGCCGATCTGCTTTACAGTAGTTGGAATTATCATATTTTTAAGACTGCCGCAGTTAGAAAACGCTAAATCTCCTATATCTTCCAATCCAATGGGCAATGTAACATCAGTCAACGAATCATTTCTATAAAACGCAAAAGATGAAATAGTTTTTAAATTTTTTGAAAACATTATACTTTTCAACTTTTCGCAGCAAAAAAAAGAACTCTCGCCTATAACCTCTACAGAATCCGGAATGATAATAGTCTCTAAATCGTAACATTCAGCAAAAAGCCAATCATTTATCTTTATGATGCCGCTTGGCAAAGCCGCTTCAGTTAACGCTGAACACCCCTGAAAAGCTCCTTCACCTATATTTAAAGCTAAGGACGGAATATCTACAGACGATAGTGAATAACAGTCCTGAAAAGCACTTTTTCCTATAGTTGTCAATTTTTTTGAAAGAGTAATATCAGTCATATTATAACAATTAGAAAAAGCAAAATCATCAATAACAGTAATCGTGTCAGGCAATACTACAGTATTAATATGAGAGTTCTGCAAAAAAGCACTCCCACCTATCCTTTTCACCGTCACGCCGTTTATACTCTCCGGTATCAAAACATTGCTTTTTGTACCAAAGTAGGCGTACAAAGTATCGCCTAACATAAAGTAATCACCGCTGTACCATTCCTTACCGTTTTCATCAACAACAGTTTTTAAAGAGGTACATAAGATGAATATATTTTTTCCGAACTCAGAAACTGTGGCGGGCAAAACAACTTTTTCAAGCGACGTGCAGCTATCAAAGGCAAAGTCTCCTATTTTTGTAACGCCAAACGGAATCTCAATATTTCTAAGAGAAACGCAATTTAAAAACATATCGGAAGGAATAGTCTTTATGTTTAACGGCAATCGAATATTTGTCAATTTCAAACAATCATAAAACGCTCCGGCACCTATCTCAGTAACAGTATCAGGGATATATATATCAGTTAAGTTGCCGCATCCGTTAAAAGCCGACTCTTTAATAGTTGTTATCCCTTCTTTAAGCGTAATCTTCTCTAAACTTACACACCACGAAAAAAGATTTGAACGTATCTCCAAAACTCCGGACGGGATAGTAATCTCTTTCAAACCGCCGCACTCAGAAAAGGCGTAATCGCCTATATGCTCCAAAGAGTCGGGGAGGTTAATGTAAGTCAGGCTGACATCTGAATAAAAAGCTAAAGGACCTATCTTTTTAAGCGTTGACGGCAATGAAATTGATCTTAAATTTTCACATTTACTAAAAGCATAAGGCTTAATTTCTACAATGCCTTCCGGCAAAGTGACCGATAAAATATCTTCATTTCCCCCAAAAGAATCTTGACCAACAGATACTACAGGCAAATCGTTTATAGTCCGTGGTATGACAATATCTGTGCCTAAACCGTGGTAGCGTATTATCTCAACAGTATCATTTGAAAACTCGAAATACTCAAACTCCCCTTGAATAGCGCAAAACACCGGCAAAGACAACAACGCAAAAATAAATGATATAATCATAACTTTTGGTCTATATATTATTTTATTTGATAAACTCATTTAAATACTCCCATATATGCTCTTCTAAATAGTATAACATATATTAAGACTTGAATACAATAATCCGCGGAAAACACCGTTTTAATGATAAACAACCCGTATATCGTATTCTTTCGCGTACTCAGCAGCTAAACTTCCCTTTTCAGCGTGTATGATGACATCATCGCACCCGTAAAATATATGGTCTCCCATATATAAAACAGAGTCCGGTATAGTTATTTTTTCAAGGTTAAAGCATTCATAAAAAGCGTAAGCGCCAATATAAGTAACGTTTCTTGGTATAACTATCTCACGTAAATCCTCCGCGCCCTCAAAAGCGCCGGCACCTATATAGGTTACAGTATCCGGCAGGACTATATCCATAACATTTTTAAAACCTTTAAAAGCTCCCGCTCCTATGATATTAGTGTCATCAGCTATTATAACATTTGTAATGTCATACTGCCGTGTAAGGCTGTTAAATCCATCTTTAGTAATAACACCGCTTATAGTAAGGCGCGTTACCTTGCTGTCTTTAAATACTGAATTACCAATAACCGTATTGCCGGAAACAGACAAACTCGTTATATTTCGGCAACCCTCAAAGGCTTGCGATTTTATATCGGTCGTACTGTTTGGAATAGTTATTGAAGTCAAACTTAAACAGCCCAAAAACGCCTTGCTGCCAATAGTTTTAACACCGTCAGGAATGACTACATCAGACAGACGCACACAATTTATAAAAAAAGAATCAGGAATAGTTTTTATATTTGACGGCAGCTTTACGGACTCAAGATTCATGCAGCCGGAAAACACCTCTTTTCCAAGCATAGTTACACTATCTGGAATAATAACTTCTTTCAAATTGATACAGCCGTAAAAAGCAGAAGCGCTTATTTCCCTAACGCTTAAAGGGATTGAAACTGTTTTAAGACCGGTACAGTTTTGAAAAACTTTTGGCCCTATCCTTATCATACCCTCTTCGATAACTATAGACTCTAATGACTTGCAATAAGCAAATACAGACGCTCCGAGTATCTCTATTTTTGCGGGAATTATCACTTTTTTTATACTATTGCAACCGGAAAAACAAAAATCTTTTAAAGATCTCAAATCTTTTGGCAAGTCCACATCTTCAAGTGACATACAACTCGCAAACGCAAACGAATCTATATGCTCAAGACTTTTTGGAAGTACTGCTTTTTTAAGCCTTACGCAGTCCCGAAAAGCGCTTTCACCGATAGTTGTTGTTCCCTCTTCTATTATTAATTCTTCTAAAGAAACACAGTTGCGAAAAGCAAATTTATTTATCAAGAATACTTTTCCGGGAATCGTTATTTTTTTTATCGAGGAACAGTTATCAAATGTATTATTCGCGATAATATTTACGCCGGACGGAATTTTAATATCTTCTAAAGCAGAGCAGTATTCAAATGCCCGCTCTTTTATATCAACAACGGAGTTTGGTAAATCTATACTAACAAGTTCTTTGCAATGGCTGAAAGCGTACGCGCTTATAAAAGTTACTCCGTCCGGAATTTTCACATTTTTTATGCTTGAATTCTCACGAAAAGCCTTGTAACCTATGCCTTTTACCATACTGCCGTCTATCTCAGTCGGAATTGATATATCTTCCTCACTACCATTATAAGCAACTATTATAGCTCCTACAACTCCGTTAATCTCATACTCAAAATCACCAAATACAGCGGCAAAATTCACGTGAGACAAGAAGATAAACGCCGCGACAATTATTACTATTTTGTATTTTTTTAAAAAATTATCCATTATCTTAGATACTCAACCTTGATCCCATACTCTTTCGCATACTTTTCCGCGGAACTTCCCTTGTATGTATGAATAGTAAGATTATCATCCTTTGCTCCGTAAAAAATATAGTCACCCATATATGTTATATCATGCCTGATGATAACATCTTTTAGCTCTCCACATCCATAAAAAGCGTAAGCGCCGATAAAGTCGACTGATACCGGTATCTCTACCCTCTCAAGGTCAACACATCCTTCAAAAGCGCTTATACCTATTCTCTCCAAACCGTCAGGCAAAACTAAAGCAGTGAAGTCCAATATATCTTTAAAAGCTTCCTGTCCTATAACTTTAACATTTTCACCTATAACTATCCTGCTTACTCCTGTTTCAGCCCTAAACGGACGCAAACCATCTTTAGTTATAATATCGGTTATCGTAACCTCTTTTAAATTTCTGCAACCGGAAAAAGCGTCTTTATGAATAGTTATACTCTTTCCGGGAATAGTAATACTTCCCAAGTTATCACAACTATAAAACGCAAACTGCTCAATACTATAAATAGTTTTTGGGAAAAACATCTCTGTTAAGTTATCACAATAAGAAAAAGCCCATTCACCTATGCTGAGTACTCCCTCAGCCAACTCTACCGACCTTAAATTTTTACAATTTCGAAAAGTGTACCGCTCAACTCCCTTTACAGAGCCCGGTATGTATAGAGTCAAAAGGCTTTCACACCCATAAAAAGCGCTTTGTTTGATATCTTCTATCCCATAAGAGAGAGTTATGTTTTTTATGTTTTTGCAACCGGAAAAAGCGTGCTCCCCTATAATTTTTATAGTGCCGGGGATAACGACAGAAGTTACAGCTAAGTTGCTGTCAAACGCGTATTCAGAAATTTCATCAATAGTCTGTCCGTTTATCTCTTTTGGTAACTCAACGTGACCGCCAACTCCCCTATAACGTACTATAACATTTTTTATGGTTAAAAATTCATCGTTTCCCCACAGTTTACCGTTTTCGTCTTTTATAACAACTAATTTTGGACATTTCGAAATAATATTTAGACCTATATTTACCGTTGTTGACGGAATTATAAGTGTGTTTAACGCGTCACATTCACTAAATGCCTGTTGACCGATAGAGACAACACCGTACGGTACTTCAAATTTTGTCATGCTCCTGCATCTGCTAAAAGCCTCCCTCCCTATAGAAGTTATGGTTGAAGGAAAAATAACTTCTTTTAACATCAAACAATTATAAAAAAGAGAGTTACCGAGCAAGCTGACCGCGCCTTTGATTTCAGCGTTTTTTAAATTAATGCATCCTTTAAAAACTGAATGGCTAAGCCGTGTAACATTTTCAGGAACTATTACTGAAGTAAGCATTCGGCAGTTTTCAAACGCGTAAGCGTCAATAGAAGTGACAGAGGAAGGGATATCTATGCTTTCAAGATTAGCGCAGTTAGCAAAAGCGCTATTTGGTATATTGGTTGTTTTTTCAGACAATTTTATCTTTTTCAGTCTGGAACAAGCTGAAAACGCTTCCTGTCCGATGCTCGTTATTTTGTCATGAATGATGATACTCTCAGCAGTATTATTCTGATAAAAAGATTTGGCGCCGATAACTGTTACAGAAACACCATCTATAAGATCCGGAATAATAACCGTTTTATCTTTCCCCAGGTATCTATTTATAATAATGGTGTGATTATTTCCTATGCTATACTCCCAGTCACCATCTGTCAGAACACAAAAAGCGGGAGAAGACAAGATAAAGGATATAAAAGCTAATAATATATACGCGAAAACAGTTTTCATTTGTTTTATTTTAGTGTACAGCGAAGTAATATTTACAATCGCACCTAATAATAATTAGACAATTATATCGCTCAAAAGTTTTAAAAATTAAAAGTTAAAAAAAACAAACAAAGTTCTTGACAAGGTAAAAAAAAATGGGTATAATAATAATGATACTTGCTGTTGGTAGTTTTTGGTGTAATCCGGCAGCCTGATTCACAAAAATAATCTTTAATCTTTAAGATAAATGAATATTATAAATCCATGTTATTTCGTTCTTTAAGGATTGGATTTTTAAGGTTACTATAAACTATTTTTCCAAAATTAAAAATACAAAATATAAAGCAAATCTAAAATATAAAGCAATTTTTGTATTATCAAAGTAGTAACACATTATATCATTTTTGTAAGAGACTAAAAATATATGTACCCACAAACAAAAAAAGAGGCGCCAAGAGCCGTAAAATCTGATGAGTTAGTTGTTATTTTGGACTTTGGCGCTCAGTACAGCCAACTTATAGCAAGAAGAGTACGCGAATGCAAAGTATATTGTGAACTTCTTCCGCACGATATTTCGGCAGAACAAATTTCCGCTATGAATGCCAAAGGCATTATTTTGAGCGGCGGACCTGACAGCGTATATGAAGAAAATGCTCCGATTTGCGACCCTAAAATATTTGAACTCGGCATACCTGTTCTCGGTATTTGTTATGGTATGCAACAGATGGCAAACAGTCTCGGCGGAAAAGTTGTTCATACTGAAAAACGCGAATTCGGACGTACCGAACTTCATGTTACAGACGATGGCGGGGTTTTTAACGGTTTGAATAAACAGCTTATCTCCTGGATGAGCCATTGCGACCGCGTTGATACTGTGCCAAAAGGTTTCAGTATAACCGCTTCCACAGAAAATACGCCTATCGCCGCTATGAGCGACTATAAACGCAGCTTTTTCGGCGTTCAATTTCACCCTGAAGTAGTTCATACACCTTGGGGAATAGACCTTATAAAAAATTTCCTCTTTAATTACTGCGATTGCGACGGCCTATGGACTATGGCAAACTTTGTCAAGCAAGCGGTTGCTGACATAAGAGAACAAGTCGGCGACCAAAAAGTGATTTGCGGACTGTCCGGCGGCATCGACTCTTCAGTTGTCGGCGCGCTCATTCATTTGGCTATCGGCGACCAGTTGACCTGTATCTTTGTTGATCATGGTTTTTTGCGTAAAGATGAAGGAGTGCAGGTAGAGCAGACTTTTAAAAATAACTTTAAGGCTAATCTCATAAACGTTAAGGCAGAAAAGAGATTTTTAGATAAACTTAAAGGCATAACAGAGCCTGAAGAAAAGAGAAAAATAATCGGTAATGAGTTTGTCGAGGTATTTACAGACGAAGCAAATAAGATTGGCGATGTGACATTTTTGGCGCAAGGCACGCTTTACCCCGATATAGTTGAGAGCGGAACTAACAGCAGCGGCGGAAAGACTGCGGTTATAAAATCGCACCACAATGTCGGCGGATTGCCGGAGCATATGAACTTAAAACTACTTGAGCCGCTTAGAAATCTATTCAAAGATGAGGTCAGAAGACTGGCTGAAGAGTTAGAATTGCCGGACACCATAACTTGGCGTATGCCGTTTCCGGGTCCCGGACTCGCGATACGCATTATCGGTGAGATAACAAAAGAACGTTTGGAGATTTTACGCGAAGCTGACTATGTCATAGTTGACGAGATACGTAAAGCAGGTCTTTACCGTTCGCTGTGGCAGGCTTTCGCCGTTTTACCTGTAGTCAGAAGCGTTGGTGTTATGGGAGATCAGCGTACTTACGCCTACCCTATAGTTTTGCGCGCAGTAACAAGCGAAGACGCCATGACCGCAGACTGGGCAAAACTCCCTTACGAAGTGCTTGAAAAGATAAGCAATCGTTTGATAAATGAAGTCGAAGGAGTAAACAGACTGGTATACGATGTAACGAGCAAACCACCCGGGACTATCGAGTGGGAGTAAATGAACGTTTATATAAGGAATTTTTAACAAAATGAAAAAGTATTTAGCAGAGTTTATAGGTACGTTTACCTTAGTCTTTTTTGGCTGCGGTACAGCGGTAGTATGCGGCGGCTTTACCGGTGGTGTCCATGGAGGATATCTTGGCGTTGTCGCTATAGCCCTCGCTTTTGGTCTCTCAATAGTCGCGTCAGCCTATGCCATAGGCTCTGTGTCGGGATGTCATGTTAATCCGGCGGTTTCACTCTCAATGTTACTGACTAAAAAACTTAGTTGTAAAGATTTTGGCGGATATGTAGCCGCGCAAATAGCGGGAGCTTTTGCCGGTTCCGCACTGTTAAAATTTATCATTTCTTCATCAGAAAATTTATTTGCAGCAAACGGACTGGGACAAAACGGATTTGGAATCAACAGCGGACTGGGACTATCACTTGGCGGAGCGTTGGTTGTAGAAATAGTTTTGACATTTGTATTTATATTGACAATCTTGGGTGTTACGTCAAACGAAAAGACAGCGAATATTGCGGGAATAGTTATCGGTCTCACTTTGACATTTGTGCATATTATAGGTATTCCGCTAACCGGAACATCGGTCAACCCCGCAAGGAGCTTGGCTCCCGCGGCGTTGCTCGGCGGCGAACCGTTTTGTCAAGTATGGGTATTTATAGTTGCTCCTTTAGTCGGCGCATGCTTAGCGGCATTAGTGTTTAAAACAGTAGTAGCAACTAAAGAAAACTGATATAACAAACCATAACACCAAAACAAAAATAACTTGTAATCCATAATATAACGGACTATAAGAACGTGAATATGTGACATTCATATAAAAAAAGATAGGTAATTGCCATACAAACCAAGTAAAAAATATGGCAACATGGAGATAAATAAAAATGACAGGAATTTTCACGGAAGATTTAGCGGAGATTTTATACAATAAAGAGCAAATCTCAACCAGAGTTAAAGAACTGGGCAAGCAAATCTCTAAAGATTACGAAGGGAAATCTATAGTTTTGGTCGGAGTATTAAACGGCGCGGTGAGCTTTGTAGCTGACCTTATGCGCGAAATAACCGTACCTATTACTATCGATTTTGTGGCTATATCCAGCTATGGCTCATACACATCAACCAGCGGCGTGGCTAAGATATTGAAAGATTTGGATGACAGCGTAGAGTCAAAACATATACTCATAGTGGAAGACATAGTTGATACCGGACTGACACTTAACTATCTGTCTACCTACCTCAGCAATAAAAACCCCGCAAGCGTTAAAGTAGTGGCTATGCTCTCAAAACCGAGCCAACACAAGGTAAAGGTAAAAATTAACTATCTCGGATTTGAAGTGCCAAACGAATTTGTTGTGGGATACGGTCTTGATTTCGCCGGAAATTACAGAAACTTGCCCTGTATAGGCATACTAAAGCCAGAAATCTATGCAGGATCTGATACCCCGCCGAATACAACTATATAATAACTAAAAAAAATACTCTAAGGCAGAAGTTTTATGAGAAAAACAACGAATAATATAGGTAAAGCAGGATTTTCCATCTCAGATTTGAGAAGACAAAGTGTTGCCGACCTTCGTCAAATATCTTTAGCTATAGGCAAAGATGACGCGTATGTACTAAAAAAAGATGAACTGATTGATTTTATCGTATCCGCTCAAGGAAATGACAAAAAATCAAAAGTAAGTACAAAAAATACCGCTGTAGGTGATAGTGCTAACCTTGGCGACACTAATATATCGGCATCCAAAAAACGCGGAAGGCCTAAAACAGATGAAGATACGCAGCTAAAACTAAAATCATCCGAGATATCCGCGCTTCAGACAAAAAAAGAGCCGGAAACAGTAAAAAAAGATACTCCTGTCAGCACCGCGCCTCCGACAACACTTCTACCAAGAACAAAGAAGATAAAATCGCGCGCTTATAAGCCAACAAGAAGTGTGGACGATATTTTGGAAGATGATATCGCTAACGAAGTCAAGATAGATATGGATATCTATGTCGCACCGGACTCAGCTAAAGCACAAACTATAGATACAGAAAAAAGTCCTGCTGAGGTAAGCGTAAATAATAATAACCGACACACATCTCCTCGCCAAAACAATAGGTTTTCAAATAATCGTTACCAACGAGAAAAAGACGAAATACCGGAGAATGAAGAAGAATATCGCCGCGAAGGGCTGATGGAAATCTTGCCGGAAGGATTTGGATTCCTCCGTTTAGAAGGATTTCTCCCATCACAAAATGACGTATACGTGTCACAATCTCAAATAAAACGGTTCAACCTTCGCACCGGCGATAATATAGTCGGAATAGTCAGACCGCCAAAGGATATGGAACGGTACTACAGCCTGCTCCGTCTTGACAGCATTAATGAGCAAGATCCGAGTTTAGCCTCCGGCAGGATACATTTTGATAATCTGATACCGGTTTTTCCAAATGAACCATTAAAACTTGAGACTGTTTCGAAAAATATATCGGGACGTGTCATAGACCTTGTATCGCCTATAGGAAAAGGCCAGCGCGGACTTATAGTCGCGCCGCCAAAAGCCGGAAAAACGACCCTTTTAAAATCGATCGCGAACAGCATCACAGATAACAACCCCGAAGTGGAATTAATAGTCTTATTGGTTGACGAAAGACCTGAAGAGGTTACCGATATAAGACGCAGCGTAAAAGGCGCTGTCGCGGCATCAACCTTTGATGAGATGCCGGAAAACCATATGAAGGTTCAAGAGATGGTGTTAAAACGAGCAAAACGATTAGTTGAAAACGGGAAAGATGTTGTGCTACTCCTTGACTCTCTCACTCGTTTAGCCCGAGCGTCAAACCTTACGGTTACTCCGAGCGGAAGAACTCTCTCCGGTGGTCTTGATCCAAGCGCTCTTTACAGACCGAAGAGGTTTTTTGGCGCCGCGAGAAACATAGAAGGCGGCGGATCATTGACTATTATAGCGACTTGTCTCGTTGATACCGGAAGCCGAATGGATGACGCTATTTTCGAGGAATTTAAAGCAACGGGCAATATGGAGCTTGTACTTGACCGTTCACTCGCTGACAGAAGAATATTCCCGGCTATTGACGTTAAACATTCGGGAACACGCCGTGAAGATCTCCTATATACGCCGGAAGAATTAAAAATCATCTGGCAACTCAGAAAAGTGCTGAACTCTTTGGATACTGACAAAGCAGCTGAATTGCTGTTAACAGGGGTACACCGAACACAAACTAATACAGATTTTCTTGTTTATGTAGAAAAAGAATTAAAAACACCTTAGACTTAAAAATAAATATAATAACTATAATGAAAGTTTAAATACTCATACGATGAATAAAAATTTTGTACTCCTTTTAGTTACTGCCCTTATCTTTGGTGTAGCAACAGGTATTTACGAGACAGCACTGCCGCTTTATTTAAGTGAACTCGGCATCTCATTTGCCAAAATAGGAATTATTTTCGCGTTTGCCAGCTTTGTGATAATCATAGCCCGTATCTATATAGGCGGGCTGTCTGATCGCATTGGCAGAAAAGGCTTGTATACTGTATCGTTCATTTTATGCGGTTTAGCAACACTCAGCGCGCCGTTTTTAGCTAATCTGGTAATTCAAACTTTACTGAAAACCGTCCGCGAATTTGGAGCTTTAACCCGTGAGACTCTCTTTCCGGTAATCCTTTATGAAGAAGCTGATAAGGGATTTTTAGGACGAATAGGGATATTTCGCGGATATGAATTTCTTATGCAGGCTGTAGGAACCGGAATACTCGGATTGGCCATACTATTTTTCAGCAATATTGTGACAGCATATCAGTTGTCTTTACTTTTCGCAGGTTTACTTTTATTTATAGGCGCCGCTATATGGAACTCATCTTTTAAGGAACAGCCGCTCAGAAATGCTGAAATAAAAGACGCTGTTCCGCTAAAAGAAGTTTTTAGTATACGCTCTATGAACAGTAACCTCATTCTGATAGCCGTAGCCTCAATGCTTATATCGTTTGGCGTTATGTTTAGTCACAGCTTTTTCATGCCGCTATTTTTCAGAGACCATTTTGGAATGAGTGAGAGTTTAGTAACAGTAATGCTCATTATTCACCGTATAACTATTGGGCTGCCATTGCTGTTCGCGATATTTTTGCCTTACAAAAATTATAAAAATTGGTATATTATAGGAGTTGCTTTTGAGGGGTTATCACTTATTTTTGGCGCTATCAGCAAAAATATATGGATAAGTATGCCTATATTTATGCTTCATGACCTTATCGGCGGAGGAATATGGGTTCCTATACAAGCGACTCTTATTCAACGGTATTCAAACCCAAATCAAAGAGGGTTGGAGGTAAGTAAAGTTCTCGCCTTTACCAGTATAGGAGGAATACTCGGACCGCTCTGCTGCGGATTTGTCGCGGATGCTATGACACCAAATATGCCGGTTATTATTGGCGGTATTATAATATGTATCGCTATTATCCCCTTGCTCATGTTGAAAAACGATTCTCGTATGGAGGCGTCTTACTTAGAGGAGAAGAAAACAGAATATGCAAAATAAAAACAACGTTTCTAATAAAATTAAAATTGAAATAGAGATTGACGAAATGACGCTTGAAGAGCTTTATGATGAATTTGGCACTATAAATAACAATCAAATATTTAGCGAGTTAGCGGAAAGTTATTTGCAAGAAAAACATTCTATTAATCAAGCTCTTATAGAACAAAAAAGCAAAGGTCAAGATAGCTCAAGAAGTTTGAACGCCAATAAACCATTTACTAAAGGCACCGGCAATAACAGTTACCAATCACGCAATAAAAATGAAAGCGGACAAAAAGAACATCCTATTCACGCTTATCAGCGACGGCTAAACGATGAAGAGGACCGTAAACGGCGCGCCATGCGCGGCGGAAATATAGGACAGGTAAATCCGCATAAAAGGACAACTAACCAAGCAAGCGGAAATCAAGGAACAAACCGCCGGAGTAATAATTATAATTCTTCTTCACGCTATAACAAAGACGGACAGCGATAAAAAAGCTGTTATAGGAAACCTGTGAATAAATACTTTACAAAATTGCTGAAATGTCATATAATACTAAAAAGTGGGTACAATGTAACTATAGACTTAGGCGTGGATGTGTAAAAATGAAAAAAAGTGGATTTACATTAATTGAAATCTTGGTTGTAGTAGCTATCATCGCTATCATTGCCGCTATTTTGCTTCCGGTAATTTCAAAAGCAAGAGAACGCGCTCGTATGACAACTTGCGCTAATAATCAGCATCAAATTGCCCAAGCAATCATGATTTACACACAGGAAAACGGCGGAGCTTTCCCTTTTTCAGACAGCTGGGACATCGAGCTTGGTCAATCTTTAGATCAAAAACTATTCCAATGCCCAAATAATGAGTCAAACAAAAAATCGTACGGGATTTCTTCACACCTTTTCCAGGCAAACGGGCAAGGTATATTTATTGTACAGGTTACTGATCCCTCAAATGTCGGCCTTTTAATAGATATTACCGCTGAGATAGATACTCCGAGCGAAGAACTTTTATTCCCAACCATGATAGAACCTGATCTGCGCCACGACGGAGGAGTTGTTATAAGTTTTCTTGACGGACATACAGAGATAATGACTGAAAACGAGAGGCTTGACCCGTCGTTTTATAACAGCGAAATGGCTCGCGCTTTTTATTATCCGCCGGCTGTAGGATATATTCAGGAAAATTACGCAGGATACATGAATGGCGATATGATAGGCGATGAAACTGTAGAAACCGAAATATACGGCACGCCGGAAAATCAACTCCCTATACAGGCTATAGCGGAATGGTCTGCGGCAAAAGGGTCTATGGTAAATATTAATTCAACTTATTTTTCCTATATTTATGATGACCCAGCCTCACTTTCAACAACTTATGATTTATCAAACATTTCTAATCTCATATATGCTTACGATGCTGTTGTTATTATATCTTGTAATCGCAATAAACGGGAAAGGATTAGCTCTAATGACTTGCGTGATATGTATGGCGACGGAGCATCTGAAACCGGTTTAGATGATAACGGATATACTCTATACGCTCTTCCTGAAAACAGTATAATATCCGCTACTTTTAAGGAACAAGCTGTTTACGGTTGGAGTGGCGGCGCAAATGGTGTTTGGGCACCATTTACAGGCGATCACGTTATAATCATTGATAGCCCTGCCGAACTAATACAAGCTGTAATGGCTGACGACAAAGCCATAGGTTACGCTCCAGCTTACATGGTAGACCCTGATGCCGCGCGTGTGCTTATATTAGACGGTGTGGAATATTCTTACGGAAATAAAGAATGGACTATGTTTTATCCTATGTGTCTTAAAAACTCAGCAGCGACAGCCGGCCTTAGGCAGTTTATGCAGATGCCGGAATATGGATTTTATGACAGCCCTCTATTCTCTTCATTATTATTACCACCAAGTTACTTTGATTAAAAAAACATACTGTAATCCAGTTTCTCTTTAAATTTTTTATAGTTGCTATGCTTTAATTTAAAGAATAACAGTCGCGCGATGTTTAAAATGTAAACATACGAAAAAGATAAGCATCAGTAACTGTAAAACACGCGATTTTAAAAAATTATTTTCCAAATTCAACCATTTTACCTACCTTTTATATTGACAAATCAACTTAAAAAGTGTATTATAATTAATGGAGTATCTTAAGCAGCCGTCATACATCTGATAAAATATATGGGTAAAGAGATAAGAGAAGGCGAACTTGGAGTCATAGCGCTCGTTGGGTGGCCTTTTTTAGTGGTTATTTTAATATCAGTCGGCGCTTATGCCGGCGGTTTGGTAGGCAACCGATTTGGTTCGCAGACTATAGGTACTGTTATAGGTATTATATTTTTCGCGGCTATCTCTTTTTATGACCTATACCGTATTGCGACTCGTATCATACGCAGATATAATCGTATAGACAAAGAGACAAAAGAACAGAGTGAGAAATTAAAAGAACAGACGGAACAAGATGCAAAAAGCAATGATCTGTGTGCCGAACACGGCAAAACATCTGACCAAAATGTAACTGAAGAACAGCTTGAACAAAAAGAGCCGGAATACATAGAGGATTTTGATAGACAATATAGCTTACCTCAAGCTGAAACTGAAAAAAGTGATTCACTAAAACAGATGTCTGACGAAACCATAAAAAAAATAGATGAAGAGTTTTCTACAGCGCTAAACGCACTTAAGAAAGCTGAAAAAGATATAATTAAAAAAGAGAACTGATGATAACAACAGAAAACATAGGAATAATAGCAAAATCTATCTTATATACTATGGTTACCGTTAGTTTGATCACCGTAGTTGCATGCTACTTCACTGTTGACAACGGATTTTACGGTAGTTTTGCCGGTGCGCTGACAGCGCTTTTAGTGTATGCAATAGCTGTTCGAACGGCATCAATAATAGTCCGCCCCGGCGAAAAACGAGTTATCGCCGCAGCTTTATGGCTGATAATCTCACAGATAATACTGTGGACCTTAATTGCTATTACAGTGATAAAACTGAAGGTAAATGTAAATGCATATTTGCTGGGATTTACCGCTTTACCAATTTCGATTATCATCGGATATGTGATAGGCAGCAAGAAACAACAAAATTAAAAAAAAATAACACTTTAAGATATATTTATGGCACTTTTTTTTGATAACTCAGACGAAATATATTTAGCGCAAGCCGGCGTGAATGAAACTGTTGCAGACAGTGAAAACTCTGTGCAACATACAACTCATGCCACTTCTTCTGCACCACACCCCATAGAAGAAAACGATAACACCCAGTCCGGTGGACATGGCAGCGCTTGGTTATTTTATGCCTACGGCTTTTTGATTATCTCCGTTTTTATAATAATAGCGGCAGTCGCGACACGCAAACTAAAGCTAAAACCGGGGAAACTGCAAAACTTCTTTGAAACAGCTGTTGACGGCGTTTACTCTATCCCTAAAATGGTGATGGGAGAACGCGCTACAGAATACGCGCCGTTTATAGCGACATTTTTTATAGCTATTATATGTATGAACTTTATAGGGTTAGTACCGGGATTTCGCGCAGCAACAGCTAACCCCTCTATCACCTTTGGACTATCTATCGTCGCCTTTTTCGCTGTTCAATATTATGGAATAAAAGCTCATGGCTGGCGTTATATAAAACATTTTATGGGACCGTCTTTATGGCTTGCGCCGCTCATATTTATTATAGAAATGGTATCTGAATTAGTGCGACCACTCTCTTTAGCGATGCGTCTTTACGGCAATATCTACGGTGAAGAAACCGTTATAGAACAGCTGTCAACTCAACTGGTTTTCAGCGGAATTCCTGTAGGCTCTTTTGCCTCGTTGATACTGCTTCCGCTTCAACTATTGAGCGTATTTTTACAAGCATATGTATTTACTTTACTGGTCTCGGTTTACATATCAATGGCTACGGAAAAAGAAGGACATTAATTTTTTTTTAATAGAAATAAAAAAAATATCTCAAGGAGGATATTTAACAAATGGGTACAGAATTTTATTTTGCAGCTCTTGCCTTAGCTTGCGGTTGCGGTACTGCAATTGCAGCGTTAGGATGCGGCATTGGTCAGGGTTTGGCTACTAAAGGCGCTCTTGAAGGCGTTGCGAGACAGCCTGAGGCAGCTAACAGAATCATGACCCTGCTTATCATCGGTCTTGCGTTGATCGAGTCTCTTACCATTTACGCATTAGTGCTCGGTTTTATGCTCTACGGTAAATTACCGGACCCTGCAACTATTTTAAACGCTGTTAATTAATAACTTATAAGGCAATCTAACAAATGCAAGAAATTTTACATAGTTTAGGCATAGAATGGCAGGTTCTGCTTGCTCAATCTATATCTTTTTTAGTACTCATATTCTTTGCCAAGAAATTTTTATTCGGGCCGATCACTGAGATAATGAACCAGCGGCGTATCAAAATAGACAGCGACCTCAAAAATGCGGAACAGACAAAGACTGACGCAGATAATTTACGCGCGGAATATGAAAAAAAGCTTGCTGATATAGCCGAAGAAGCCAAACAGCGTGTGGCGCAAAGCGTTGCAGATGCTGAAAATTCGGCAAAAAGGGTAAGAGAAAAGGCTGAAGAAGAGATAGCGGAGCTTACAAAACGTCATGAAGAAAGGCTCGCAGCAGACCGATTAGAAGTCAGACGCGAACTAAAAAACGAAGTTGCTGATATTACGGTAGAAATAGCAAATAAAGTTCTTCGTGAACAGATGACACCGGATATGCAGAGTTTGGTTTTAAACTCAGTCATAAAAGAGATTGAGCAAAAACAACTTAACTAAAACTTAAACTATCCACATAATAAAAACAATAATGATATCATTAAAAGTTGCGAGCAGATATGTTTCGGCATTATTTGACTTAGCGAGAGATTGTAATAAAATAGAAGCGTACGATGCAGACCTCAAATCCCTCTCAGATTTTTTAGCTGAAAATCGAGAGCTGTCAACTTGTTTGAGCCATCCTGAAATAAGCTTTTTTGATAAAGAGAAATTGCTTCATAAACTGCTTGACGGACAAATAAACAGCGAGGTAGTCTCTGTCCTCCTACTCATCATAAAAAAGGGACATGAGCCTGACGCAAAAACGATAAGCGAACTTTATCATACTAAAATGCTTGAGCATTTTGACAAAGTTGTAGTCGGAGTGAAATCACCCTATCCTTTAAGCGTTGATGACAAAAAAAAGCTTAAGCTGGCTATGGGTAACTATGTTGGAAAAGAGATCATATTAGAGTCTGAAATTGATGAATCTTTAATAGCCGGCATAGTTATAACCGTTGAAGGTCATGTTATCGACAGTAGCGCGAAGAGTATGTTTAGTGAACTCAGAGCCGCATTAAAATCATAATTGGCGTATAAACTAAAAAAAAGAAAAAATATTTGTAATAGTTAATAGGTAAAAATAGATGAATATAAGACCAGAAGAAGTAAGTTCAATAATTCGTCAGGAAATATCCAATTTTTCAACAGCGATTGACAGCCGCGGAGTCGGTCAGGTCATACAAGTTGGCGATGGTATAGCCCGTGTTTACGGACTAAACGATGTCATGATAGGTGAACTGGTTGAGTTTCCCGGCAATGTTATGGGTTTCACCCTAAACTTAGAAGAAGATAATGTTGGTTGTGTTCTTTTAGGCTCTGATGAAGAAATAAATGAGGGCGATACCGTTAAAACAACGGGTAGAGTTTTGGAAGTTCCTGTCGGAGAAGTCATGACCGGACGCGTTGTTGACGCGCTGGGACGACCTATTGACGGAAAAGGAGCTATAAACGCTACTGAATTCCGTCCGACAGAAACGCGATCTCCGGGCGTTATAGAACGACAACCGGTTAGCGAACCGCTTCAGACAGGTCTTAAAGCCGTTGACTCTATGGTTCCTATAGGAAGAGGTCAGCGCGAACTTATTATTGGTGATAGACAGACAGGTAAAACAGCTATCTGCATAGATACTATTATAAATCAAAAAGGCAAAGGTGTTCATTGTATCTATGTAGCTATCGGTCAAAAACAGTCAACTGTTGCTCAAGTGGTTGATACACTTACCAAACACGGCGCTATGGACTACACAACCGTCGTAGCGGCAACTGCCGCGAATCCGGCTTCGGAACAATATCTTGCGCCTTACGCAGGATGCGCGATGGGTGAATACTTCCGAGACAAAGGCGAACACGCCCTTGTTATTTATGACGATTTATCAAAGCACGCTGTAGCTTATCGTCAAATAACCCTCCTCCTTCGCCGTCCGCCAGGACGTGAAGCATACCCCGGTGATATATTTTTCTTGCATTCATCTCTTTTAGAACGCGCGGCAAAATTATCCGCTAAGCTTGGCGGAGGCAGTTTAACCGCTCTGCCGGTTATAGAAACCCAGTTAAACGATGTATCGGCTTATATCCCTACTAATGTTATCTCTATCACTGATGGTCAGATATATCTTGAGACAGACTTGTTCTTTGCCGGAGTCCGTCCGGCTATTAATGTTGGAGTTTCTGTATCTCGAGTTGGCGGTTCCGCGCAAATAAAAGCTATGAAACAGGTTGCAAGCCGTTTACGCGGTGACCTTTCTTACTATTATGAACTTCAAGCTTTTTCACAATTTTCCTCAGAGCTTGATGCCGCAACGCTTGCCCAACTAAACCGCGGTGAAAGACTTGTTGAGATACTGAAGCAACCGCAATATTCTCCTATTTCAGTTACTGAACAGGTTATAAGCATTTGGGTTGGAACGAACGGATATTTTGATGATGTTCCGCTTGATAATGTTCTGCGATTTGAGAAAGAATTTATTGACTTTATAAAGATTAGATATTCACATGTTATAAAAACCATAGACCTTGACCATGTGATGAGTGATAGCACAGTAGATGATTTAAAACACGCTATCAGCGAATTTAAAAAAGATTTCAAAGCTTAAGACGAAAGCGGCGCAGAATAAAAAAGGTAAATAATAATAATGTTGTCGACACGTGACATATTAAGAAAGATAAAAGTTGTAACCAATATACAGCAAATCTGTAAAGCAATGAAAACTGTCTCCAGTATAAAACTGAGGAAGGCAGAAGAAAGTGTACAGGCTGCTGTTCCATATGCCAGAGGTATACGTGAAATGGTTGCGATGCTGACAAATATAGAGCGCGATAACCAACTATTTAAAGAGAATAATGAAGCTGAAACACGTGCTGTTATAGTGATCGGAGCGGATAAGGGACTTGCCGGCAGCTTTAACGCCAACTTGCTGCGTTTTGCGAGCCAGTATATTCAAAAATTTGATAAAGTTATCACTATCCCTATCGGCCGAAAAGTTTATGACCAATTTACTTACCGCAAATATAATATTGACAGCGGTATACCGCTTATTGGCGGAAACCCTGAATTTTATACTTACGCGGCAATAGCAGACCATCTGGTGGAAATATATTTAAAAGGAGATATTAACGGCGCGGACCTCGTCTATACCCACCCCGGCGGAAAAGTTTTCGCGGAAAAACTGTTACCTATAGAAAATACAGACAGCGCTAATAATGACGAAATTTCAACGCCTAGTGATATAATATTTGAACCTTCAGCGCCGGCCATTTTAAAAGATTTACTGCCGAGATATTTACGAACTATTTTGTATTCAGCGGTATTATCATCCATAGCAGCAGAACACAGCGCTCGAGTTGCCGCGATGAGCCTCGCGTCTGACAATGCGGAAGAGCTTATAGGAAACTTACAAACTGAGTACAATAAATCACGCCAGACTACTATCACTAACGAGCTTATTGATATTATCGGCGCGGCCGAAGCATTGAATTAGATATAATATGAGTATTTTAAAAAATAAAAAGAGAATATTCAGCGGGATGCAGCCTTCAGGCGATATGACACTCGGTCATTTGGTTGGTGCTATCCGCAATTGGGCAAAACTACAAGACGAGTATGACTGTTTATATTGCGTAGTCGATCTCCACGCGATAACGGTTCGTCAGGATCAAAAAGACCTGTACGCTCGCTCGCTTTCACTGCCGGCTCAATACATAGCTGCCGGTATTGATCATACAAAATCCGCCATATTTTTGCAATCTGCAGTACCGGCTCACGCAGAACTTGCATGGCTCTTAAACTGCAATACTTATATGGGCGAACTGTCCAGAATGACGCAATTTAAGTCTAAAACTGTTGGCAAAACCGATAAAAACATTGGCGTCGGACTATTTGATTACCCTGTTCTTATGGCTGCCGATATTTTGCTCTACGATGCCGACTTAGTTCCGGTCGGAGCTGACCAGAAGCAGCATTTAGAGCTTACACGCGATATAGCGGTCAGAATGAATCATCACTACGGAGAAAATACTTTTGTTGTGCCGGAACCGTATATAGGAGAAATAGGAGCGCGGATAATGTCGCTTCAAGACCCTACCATTAAGATGAGCAAATCTGACACAAATGTAAATAATTATATTGCTCTTTTGGACTCGACGGATATAATAGCGAAAAAAATAAAAAAGAGCGTTATGGATAGTATAACAGGCATAACTTATGATCTGGAAAACCGTCCCGGAGTTGCTAATTTATTGACTATTTTAGCAACATTGACAGATAGAACTCCACAAGATGTTGCCGTTGAATTTGAAAATCAAGGCAACGCTGCTTTAAAAAATGCCGTAACCGAAGTTGTGTTAGACGCTGTTAAACCGTTTCAGGAAAAATATAATGAACTTATAAGCGATAAAGCGCAAATGGATGCTATACTGCGTGAAGGAGCGGAAAAAGCAAGAATCCTCGCAGAGCCAACCATGAAACGAATATTTGAAAGGATGGGATTTTACCGTCCGCAATAAATTATAGTCAGTGTACTAAAAAAGACTATCAAAGCAAAAGTTACAAGGATAGAAAAGATATGAGTGAAGAAGTAATAACCCAAGATGTTTTTGGAGAAATAGTACAGATAATCGGTCCGGTTGTCGACGTCTCATTTCCCGTTGGTAAATTGCCTAATATTAATGACGCGTTAGAAATTCTTGATACGCCAAATGACCGCGTCTTAATAATAGAAGTTTCTCAGCACCTCGGAAATGACCAGGTACGCTGCATAGGCATGAGCGCTTCAGACGGACTTCGCCGCGGTCTTAAGGTTAAAGCTACGGGAGCTCCTATAAGTGTTCCGGTCGGTGACGTATGCAAGGGACGCTTATTCAATGTTCTGGGTGAGGTTATTGATAACGGTCCAAAAATTGAGATTAAAGAGAAGTGGCCTATTCACCGTGATCCGCCTCCATTTGAAGAGCAAGGCGTTGTAACAGAGCTTTTTGAGACAGGATTTAAAGTCGTTGATCTTCTCGCTCCATACCCAAAAGGCGGTAAAGTAGGACTATTTGGCGGTGCCGGCGTTGGAAAAACCGTGCTTTTGCTTGAGCTTATAAGAAATATTGCTACAGAACACGGCGGGACATCAGTGTTCTGCGGAGTCGGTGAGAGAACCCGCGAAGGAAATGACCTTTACCGTGAAATGTCAGAATCAGGAGTTTTAGCCCGTACAGCACTTGTATTTGGTCAGATGAATGAGCCTCCCGGAGCAAGGCTTCGAGTGGCGCTTACCGGCCTTACAATGGCTGAATACTTCCGCGATGTTGAGGGACAAGATGTTTTGCTGTTTATCGACAATATGTTCCGCTTTGTGCAAGCAGGCTCGGAAGTTTCCGCGCTTCTTGGCCGTATGCCTTCAGCTGTAGGCTATCAACCAACGCTTGCGAGCGAGATGGGAAGGTTACAGGAAAGAATCACCTCTACTAAACGAGGAGCGATTACTTCTTTGCAAGCTATTTACGTCCCGGCCGACGATATTACCGATCCTGCTCCGGCAACCAGTATGACCCACCTTGATGCTGTAACCTCGCTCAGCCGTGCCATTGCTTCACGCGGTATTTATCCTGCTGTTGATCCGTTAGCGTCTACTTCACGTATTTTGGATCCGGCTATTGTCGGCGATGAGCATTATAGAGTTGCGCGTGATGTCCAATCTATTTTGCAAAGATACCGAGAGTTGCAGGATATTATCGCTATTTTAGGAATTGATGAGCTCTCAGAAGACGATAAGACAACTGTTTCGAGAGCAAGAAAAATCGAACGATTTTTGTCCCAGCCGTTCTTTGTCGCGGAGCAGTTCAGTGGTGTTGCCGGTAAGTATGTGTCTATTAAAGACACTATCAGTGGCTTTAAAGACATTACTGCCGGCAAATACGATCATATTCCGGAAATGGATTTCAATATGGTCGGCGGGATTGATGATGTCCTTGAAAAATATGAAGAAGGTAATAAAAACTGATGGCTCAGCTATTCCATGTAGAAATCATTTCAGCTACGCGCAAAATATATGACGGTCATGTATCTTCTCTCGCAATACCCGGCATCAGCGGCAGTTTTGGCGTACTTGCCGGACACGCGCCAATGATATCATCTCTTGCCATTGGTAAACTTGTGTGTATAAATGGTGATGGCGAAGAAAATATTATAGCTGTATCCGGTGGATTTGTTGAGGTTAACGCTGATAAAGTGCTCATCTTAGCTGATTCCGCCGAATTGGCAGGCCAGATAGATTTAGAGCGTGCCAGACAGGCAAAGGTGCGTGCTGAATCACTATTGGAAAAGGCTCAACTCGACCAAGAAACTGTTGATTTTGAACGCGCTCGCGCATCTCTTATGCGCGCAATAAACAGGATAAGCATCGCTGAGCCGCGAATGTAATTTCAACCAGCTTTTGAGTAAAGTATGGTATAATATCTTATTCCGTAATTTTGTTCGTAAATATCAATATTTTGTACTAACCGTGTACTAATTCAATGATTTTTATAATATCTGCGGTTTTGGTTCGGCGTCATAATTAGTCTTGATTTCCTCTTCGGTAAATGCTTTATTGTAAACTGCAAAGTAATAGATATTGCCCGAAAAAGCAGCGCATAATGTCGGTTTTGCCGGATTTCCCATTGGCTGCATAGCATTACCTAAAATCAAACTCATACTGTCATCAAGGTCATCAAATCGCCAATTAACAAGTTTCTTTTTCTTCGGGAATAGTTACAGATCCGCCTTGTCCGTAATATGCAGTAACTGAAGCTGAACCATCTCTAAAACGTTGATATCTCCAGTTGCCGTCTTCGGAGATAATGGCAAAAGCAGACAGTGTAAAATGGTAAGTTTCCCTTTCCTTTTTTG
>JGI994J12354_10001137_pt1 | contig 26972 bp, 23 predicted proteins | sample IntmicLarv3ML3BL_FD_12354 | JGI IMG/M metagenome (IMG submission 12354)
AAGGAATAACAGCCGAGAAATTAAAAAAGAGTCTTGGAAATTTTAATGTAAATCACTTGAAAGATGAATATTATCAGGTTAGCGAATTAGAAAAAGAACTTCAATATTATACAACGAAAAAAACATCTACAAATTGCTATTATAGGCAATTTGAATAGATATTTTTTTAGTCTGAAGTGTCAAACTCGGGTTTATTAACTTTCCATTTATTAATTTTTACAAAAATAAAAAAAATTGACACTAAACTTTATATTAGCATCAATTTCATATGAGTTGTATTTTGATTAATCCCAACTTTTTAGCCTACTACGTAAATTGGTCTTTTCTTCTTCCAATTCTCTTATGAATCCTTCTAGTATTTCTTTGGTCGTAGTACGCTCATTTACCATGCTAGCCACTTGACCAGACATTACACTCCCATTGGCAACATCCCCATCTACCACTGCCATTTTTAATCTTCCTACTCCTAATTTTTCAAGCTCTTCCAAACTAGCACCATTTTTTTCAAGTTCTAAAAATTGTTTTGCAAGCTTGTTGTAGATTATTCTTACAGGATGACCAGTGTAATTTCCAGTGGTAACTGTAGATCTATCCTTAGCCTTTAAAATAACTTCTTTATAATTGTCGTGAACCAAACATTCTTCAGCAACTAAAAATTTTGTTCCCACTTGTATTCCAGAGGCACCAAGAGCCAGTGCTGCCAAAAATTGTTTTCCACTTGCTATTCCTCCAGCTGCTATTACTGGAATGCTCACAGCATTTACCACTTGAGGTACCAAAGCCATTGTAGTGATTTCTCCTATATGACCACCACCTTCTAGTCCCTCTGCGATGACAGCATCTGCACCTGCTCTCTCCATTCTTTTTGCCAATGCCACTGAAGCCACCACTGGAATAACTTTTATTCCAGCAGATTTCAGTTTTTCCATAAATGGACCTGGATTTCCTGCTCCAGTTGTGACTACTTTTATATTTTCTTTGATACATATATCTATGTGATCTGCCACATATTCCATCATCAACATTATATTTACAGCAAAGGGCTTGTCTGTGATTTCTTTGGCTTTTCTTATTTCGTTTTCTAAAATCTCTGGTGGCATCCCTCCACCTGCTATTATTCCTAATCCACCATCCTTTGATACATGACCAGCCAGATGCCCGTCTGCTATTCGCGCCATGGCTCCTTGTAATATTGGGTATTTAATGTTTAGCAGTTTGCATATGGCATTATTATTCATCGTTTCCTCCTAACTCAGATTTTTTGTCATCAGTTTTCATAAATTTTTCAAATACTGGTCTGAACCTTTCAAAAACTTCCTTTACAGAGATAATATCGTTTATTTTCCACACATCTCTTCCTGCAAAAAATATCCCACCTTCCTCATCTCCATCATGACCTCTAACCAGTCTTTCATTTACACAAAACCTTCTATCGCATTTTTTAAGGCAATTGGTACACTTAGTAGGAGCCTTTTGAGTATTATTTAGTATTTCACTGACAAAGGGAGAGATTATTGCATTGGCTGGAAGCCCAGCTGAACTCAATATTTCTACAACGTCCCCCTCTTTTGTGTCTATGTATTTTTGTTTAAAAGAATCTGCAACTTCGCACTCGTGAGTAGCAACAAATCTTGTTCCCATTTGAACTCCGTCAACACCCAGTGACAACATTCTTTCTGCATCTTCAGGTTCGATGACTCCACCTGCACCAAAAACAGGTATTTTAATATTATCTGTTATTTCTTTCATTATGTCCCACGAATCTTTTTCTGTTCCTAAATGACCCCCAGCATTACCACCTTCTACTATTATGGCATCTGCACCTAATTTTTCTGAAATTTTGGCCAATTTTAATGATGAAACTATTGGAAATAATTTTACTTCTGTCCCTTTCATTACCTCAAAAATATCACGGGAAAATCCTGCACCAAATATAACTATGTCAATTCCAGATTCTATAGAAGCACAGACCAAATCCATAAAATTCGACCCTGCCACCATTAAATTAACTGCCAGAGCTCCACTTTTATTTATTATCATTTCCTTTGCTTTTTTTATTTCTTCTTTTAGATCGTCTATTTCTAATGTGGTTCCTGCAATCACTCCAATACCACCCTCATTTGCAACAGCTGCTGCCAATTTTGCCATTGACACTCTTATTGCCATCCCACCTTGAATGATTGGAATGCCTATATTAAGCCCTCCTACTGCTAACATTCTTACCTCCCTAATATTCTCATAGTTTAAATTTTATCATTTTTTTATTAAATAGTAAAGTAGTAAATAATTATTTGTATAATTTACAATACTTTTAGCAACTACAAAAGCATTGATTTCTTTGATTTTCTTTGAAGCAAATATGCATCTAGTATCTCTCTATTTCCATTGATTATTCTTTCCAGAGGAAAATTATATTTTTTCAAAAGTTCTATTACATAGTAAAAATTTCCTATCTCATAGGAAATGTGTGCATCACTTCCCAAAGCTATTATATTTCCATTATCTTTGCAAAGGGACAAAATTTTCTCGCAATTTGGAGCAGATCCTTCCCTAGATAAATATAATGACGAATTATTTATTTCAAGTGCTATATTATATTTCTTTGCATTTTCTACCACTTTTTCATAATCTATAGGGAAAGCTGGATTTCCTGGATGAGTTATTATATCTACCCTTTGATTTTTCATGACATTTATTAATGCTCTTGTATTTTTATCTATATCATTTGTCTCTCCATACTCCTTTAACCTATGAAAACCAGCCAATACTATATCTAGGACTTGATAACAACTATCATTTATATCTATTCCTCCATCCTCATCTAAAATATTAGCTTCTACCCCTTTTAATATCACAAGATTTTCAATTTTTGATGGTATAACTTTCATATTTTTTATGCTCCACCAATGAGGTGAGTCTGGAAGAGCTGGTCCATGATTTGTGATTGCTATTACTTCCATTTCTTTGGATATGGCTCTACTCACGCATTCTTCAAGTGTACTATAAGCATGAGGAGTGGAATTGGTATGTATATGCAAATCAATTTTAAATTTCATTTTTCCCTCTTTCTCTCTGAATATATATTTTTTTAATTTATATATTTCAAATTTCTTTGGTATATTTTTTGAGCCAGTCTCTTTCTTCTTCTGTCAAATAATCTTTTAATTTGTCATAGACCATATTGTGATAATAATTTAAGAATTCTATTTCACTAGACTCCATTAATTGTGCGTCAATAGCATCCAAGTCAATAGGAACATGTGTTAGTGTTTCAAATTCTAAAAATTTTCCAAAGGTTGTTTCTTTATAAAATTTTATTAATAACTCATTTTCAATTCTTATTCCGTGTGAATTTTCCACATAGATCCCCGGCTCATTGGTAACAATCATTCCTTCATTTAGAATTTCTTTATTGTAATTTACTCTTATTCCATGGGGGCCCTCATGAACATTGAGTACAAAACCAATTCCATGACCAGTGCCACATTTATAATCTATAGCCTCATTCCAAATAGGTGCCCTTGCCAAAACATCCAGATTAGTACCTGTTACACCATGTAAAAATCGTATTTTGGATAAATTTATCATTCCTTTCAAAACCAGTGTAAAATGCTTTTTCAACTCAGAAGACACTTTTTTTGTTTTGGATTCCAAAGCATAAGTCCTTGTAATATCTGTTGTCCCTGTATAATATTGCCCACCTGAATCTATCAAAAGAAATTCTCCATATTTAATTTGGCTGCTATTTTCTTCACTAGGTTTATAATGCATCATAGCTGCATTTGGACCAAAGGCAACTATTGAATCAAAACTTGGCATCATGTAGTTTTTGGATGATTTTCTAAAGGATTCTAACTTATCTGAAATACTATATTCAGTTAAATTTCCATCTTCTATATTTACATTTTTTAGCCAATACATGAATTTGGTCATGGCAACGGCGTCTTCCAAGTGAGATTCTCTTATATTTTCTATTTCGGTTTGATTTTTTACTGCCTTTAAATCTGTACTTGGATTTCTTTTATCTAGAATCTTATTGGATGATTTAATATTACTGTACAATGAATAATTTATTTTTAATTTGTCCAATAAAATTCTGCTATTCTCATATTTTTCTATATCCTCATATATATCTTCATAATTTTTCAATAATATATTATTTTCTTTAAAATATACACTTAATTTGGGAGGAATCTTCTCTCTATCTATATACAAAGTTGCTGTTTCCATTGTAATTATAGAATATGAGAGAGTCACAGGGTTATTTTTTACATCATTTCCTCTTATATTATAAATCCAAGCTATATCATCCAATGTATTTATAATATGGATATCTATCTTATCTTTTTCCATTCTATTTCTGATTTGTTCTATTTTTGATTTAAAACTTTCTCCTATATATTTTAAATCTAGTAAAAAAATAGGACTTGCTGGAAAACTAGGTCTATTTTCCCATATTTCAGATACCAAATCATATTGACTTATGAGTGATATCTCTTTAGAAAAAAGAGAATCTTTTATTTCTTCTGCAAATTGAGAAGTAACAACTCTACCATCAAAACCCAATGTTTTTGAAAACTCAATTTCGGATTTTATAAATTCAACTACAGTTGGCACATTAGGCTCATTTAACTTGTATAGTTTAATATCACTGCCTTTCAATTGATTCTCTGCTTGAATGAAATATCTTCCATCACTCCACAAACCAGCTTTAGTTTCTGTCACTACCAAAGTTCCTGCTGAACCAGTAAATCCTGACATATAACTTACACATCTAAAATAATCACCTACATATTCACTTTGATGATAGTCGCTTGAAGGAATATAATAAATTTGAATATCATGTTTTTTCATCAATTTTCGCAGCATAGTAATCTTTTCTTTGACAGTCATAGGGTCTCCTTTTAAATTTGTAATATTTAAAAAATAATAATTAGCAACATTTTTTATCACAATTAATATACAAACAAAGGGCCATTGCATAGCCCTATATATTTATTCTCTAATTTTATTTTGGTTAACAATTAAATTCCCGCATGCCAAAGTCTCCCGCAAATACGTCATTGGATACATGTACCATTTTAATGATGAAGCTTTTCTATTTGGATTTTCTATTCCTGCTCTTTTTGCTAATCTTCCTGACCTGAATGTATGAAAATCTGATGTTACATAAACCACTTTATAGTCTTCATGAAAATTTTTATCTAGTATTTTTTTTGAAAGTAAAAAGTTTTCAAATGTACTAGTAGATTGATTTTCTTCTATAATTCTATTTTCATCTATTCCATTTTCGACCATATACTTTTTCATAGCATAGGATTCTGCTACTAGTTCGTCAGGACCTTGACCACCAGACACTATTGCTATGGCATCGGGATTTTTCTCCAAATATTCCATTCCCTTTTTGACTCTTTCCAAGAGACTCAGAGACAATTGGTCTCCTCTCAACCCTGCTCCCAATATTATGACCACATCTTCTTTATAATCTGTCGTATCTGTTTTTCCATAGACAAATAAAAAAATCATCCAACAAAATACCAATAACAGTCCAGATTTTATCAACTTTAAAATAGGACTGGGTACTATTTCTTTTACTTGTATATAAAATTTTCCATATATTAGAAAAAATATTCCTAACATTATGGTAAGAATGTAACCAATATTGAAATTGGAAAGTATTTGAATTACAATACCCCAAATTATAAATATTATTCCAAGTGACATTAAAAAAAATTCTTTATATCTATTTCTACCCCTTCTTCTCATCATTTGAACTCCTTTACTGATTATACACAATATCCAAAAGATAGTCAATAATTTTTATTATACACTTTTAATGAAAGTTTGGACAACTTTTATTTGATATACCTTGACCTGTTATAATATTATCCAAAGAAAATCATCAGATAAAATTTGAGTAATAAAAACAATTCATAAAATATGTCAAATTTCTCTATGTAGCTTAAAGGCTAGACTGAGAACAATGAAATCCTTCAGATTTCTGGGATCATATCCACTTAACTGCTTTATTTTATTTAATTTGTATTGTAGTGTATTTTTATGCATAAATAATTCTTCTGATACTTGCTTGATACTTCCATTGTGCTCTTCATATGTAATTAAAATTTTAGAAAATTCTTCAATCTCTTGGGCTGAAAAATTATTTAGTATTTTATTTTTAAAATTATCAATAGTATTTTTATCCAGATTAAGAAATAAAAATTCAATATCAATATCTTCATATTGGATAATCTTTCTTTTAGTGGAAAATTTCAATAAAAAATTCAAAATTTCTTTGGCAGTATTATAGGATTCTTTCAAGGAATTGTACTCTTTGGAAACTGTACCAATACCAAATCTAAAATCAAGTTTTGCTTTATCCAATAGTTTTTCTTGAAGATTATTAACGTTTTTATAAATCTCTTCTTTTTTGTAAAAGTGATACAAAATAATTATTTCATTTCTGGAGATCGTATAAAGGTTATTTTTACTAAAGGCAAGATTATTTTTTAAGATATCATAAATTTTATCAGTGACCATAAAAGGTGTATTGGTAACTAATTTTCCAACTACTATTACATAAGGAAAGAGAACATTAGCTGTTGGAAAAAGGTCATAATCATACCCCAATACTATTCTTTCTACAAAGGCTCTATTAATTTCTTTTGCTCTAATATCTAAATCTTTAAGCCAAGCTTCTTTCACCAAAATTTCAGTCATCATTTTAATGATTTCACCATATTTTTCTACCTCACTCTTATCTCCAGTGATCCCAATTACTCCAATAATAGTATTTTTGAAATAAATTGGCATATTAATTCCCTTTTTGCTACCTATGAATTCATTATCGTTATTAATAATCAAGGGTTTTTTACTCTGTATGCATTTTAATGCAGCTTCATGATAACTGCCAATTCTTTTGGGATCAGTACTAGCCATAATAATACCACTTTTATTTATATAATTCAAATCTTGATTAATAATATCTTTCATCCGATTTAGTATATCTAGAGCCAACTCCATAGAAATATCCATATGTCCCCCTTGAAGTTTATGTTTTATTTGGTTTTAAATGAATTATACCACAGTATTTCAAAAAGTAAAATTAATTTTGTTTTCTATAACAAAAAAAAGAGCAAAAAATTAACGAATAATGTTTTCTATAACATAGATAAAAAATAAAAATAATGATAGTCTTATATGAGAATTTATATTGCTTTCATCACAGACATTTTGTTATAAAATTTATACTAAAAAGATATTTACTATACAAATTTAATTTCATAAACATTTATAATAAAAATATAGTAAAAGAAAAATATGTTATGAAGACTGGATTTATCTCTACAAAATTGTTACATACACCATTGTTAACTAAAGAAAATATATTTATTATTAATTATAGCAAAAATTTTTTAAATTTAACGGAGGTAAATAAATGAAAGTAGGATTTATTGGATTGGGAATTATGGGTAAGCCTATGTGCAAAAATGTTTTGAAGGCTGGTTATGAAGTCGTTGTATTTGATGTGAATAAGGCAACAGTAGAAGAGCTAGTAGGAGTTGGTGCAAGTGCTTGTGCATCATCAAAAGAAGTGGGGGCAAATTGCGATGTACTAATAACAATGGTACCTAATTCTCCCCATGTAAAGGCCGTATTATTTGGAGAAAATGGAGCTGCAGAGGGTTTAGTAAAGGGAGCCACAGTTATAGATATGAGTTCAATAAATCCAGTGGAAAGTCAAAACATAGGAAAAGAATTGGCAAAAATAGGTGTTGAATTTTTAGATGCACCTGTCTCTGGAGGAGAACCTAAGGCAATTGATGGTACAATATCAGTGATGGTTGGTGGAAAAGAAGAAATATTCACAAAATATTATGATTTAATTAAATCAATGGCAGGTTCTGTAGTGAGAGTGGGAGATATAGGTGCTGGAAATACCACAAAACTAGCCAATCAAATTATTGTTGCTCTAAATATCGCTGCTGTGAGCGAAGCATTTGTCCTTTGTGAGAAGGCCAATGTTGATCCTCAATTGGTATTTGACGCGATAAAAGGCGGTCTAGCAGGAAGTACTGTCCTAAATGCAAAGGCTCCAATGATGATATCAAGAAACTTTGAGCCAGGATTTAGAATTGAATTACATATAAAAGATTTACAAAATGCATTGGATACTTCTCATGCGATTAATGTCTCATTACCATTGACATCTCAAGTAATGGAAATAATGCAAGCATTAAAAGTAGATGGTCGTGAAACAAAGGATCACTCTGCTATTTTAAATTACTACGAAAAAATCAATAATATAACTGTTGGCAACAAATAATTTTTATCAATTTGTTATATTATTAAAGAACAGATTTCTTTTAAACTATGGTGTGATATTCTTCATAAATACAAGATTTGCACCTTTTTGAAAATTTAATAATTTGCTTTTTAATATCAAGTTAGATGGAGAAATAATTTATGGAAAGATTATCTTGTATAAAAATAAAAGATATAGACAATGTTGCAATTGCTGTTCGTGATTTAAAGAGTGGATCTGAGGTTTTTCCTAATATAGTTACCATTGAAGATATACCTCAAGCACATAAAGTGGCTTTAGTAGATATTCCAAAGGATGCTCCTATCATAAGATATGGAGTCATCCTAGGCTATGCCATAGATGATATCAAAAAAGGCCATTGGATTAATGAAAATATGCTTCAATTGCCAACACCTCCCTCTGTGGAAAATATGGAGTTCGCCACTAATATAGTGACTGATTTGCCAAAAGCTACCAAGACGACTTGGCTTGGATATAAGAATGGCAATGGATATGGTGGTACTAGAAATATACTTGGAATAAATACCACAGTTCAATGTGTTACTGGGGTTTTAAATAGGGCTGTGGAAATAATAAAAAGAGAACTCCTTCCTAAATACCCCAATGTAGATGGAGTTGTGGCAGTGAACCACGCATATGGTTGTGGAGTGGCGATAAATGCTCCTGAGGCAGTAATTCCCATCAGAATATTAAAAAACATATCCAAACATCCTAATTTTGGTGGGGAAATGATGATAGTAGGATTAGGATGTGAAAAACTCACTGTGGAAATGCTTTGTGATGAGGGAGATATTAATCCAGAAAATGTAATCATTTTGCAAGATAAAAATGGTTATCAAGATATGATAGATTCAATCATTACAATGGCTGAAAATAAATTAAAGATTTTAAATCAAAGAAAAAGAGAAGAGCTTCCTTTGTCTGATCTCTTAGTGGGAATGCAATGTGGGGGAAGTGATGCTTTCTCTGGTATTACTGCCAATCCTTGTGCAGGTCATGCTAGTGATATGTTGATATCTGGTGGTGCCACTGTAATGTTTTCAGAAGTGACAGAGGTCAGAGATGGAGTCCATATAATAGGTCAGAGATGTGTCGATGAAGAAGTAGTACAAAAGTTAGCTGCTGAGATGAGATGGTATGACCATTATCTTGATGAGGGTGGAGTAGATAGAAGTGCCAATCCAACACCAGGAAATAAAAAAGGTGGATTGGCTAATATTGTGGAAAAAGCTATGGGTTCCATTGCCAAGTCAGGAGTATCTCCTATTGTGGAAGTTTTGTCTCCAGGCGAACAACCTACAAAAAAAGGATTAATTTATGCTGCTACTCCAGCAAGTGATATCGTCTGTGGACCCTGTCAATTGGCCTCTGGCATCGGTCTTCAAGTATTTATGACAGGAAGAGGAACTCCTTATGGTTTGGCTCTAGCCCCTGTAATAAAAGTCTCTTCAAGAAGTGATATTAAAAATCTCTGGTATGATTTGATAGATATCGATGCTGGGATTATTGCCACTGGAGAATCTACTATAGAGAAAATGGGAGAATTGCTATTTGATGAAATACTTGATATTGCCAGCGGCAAAAAAGAAAGTTTTGCAGAAAAATATCAAATACACAATGAGTTTTGTATATTTAACCCCGCACCAATTACTTAAAAATATAATGACCAGAGACATATTAATTAAGAGAGTATGAGGAGAGATTTCATTTTTGTATCTATAATATATTCAAAAAATTTAAGATTTATGATTAAATTAATTAAAAGTTATTTTAGAAATTTAACCTTATTTTTAACCTTATTATAGAAGGAGGAGTAAATGATACCTAAAATTACAGAAATGGACGTGTATCCAGTGGCAGGTTATGACAGTATGTTATTAAACCTAAGTGGTGCTCATGGACCATACTTCACAAGAAATATAGTAATTATTAAGGCTGACAATGGTGAAATTGGCTTGGGAGAAGTTCCAGGTGGAGAAAAAATCCAGAAAACTCTAGAAGATGCCAAGGAATTGGTCTTAGGAAAATCCATTGGTCAATACAAAAATATAATCCAAGAAATCTACAATAAATTTATAGATAGGGATTCATCAGGTAGAGGTCTCCAGACCTTTGATTTGAGAACTACAGTTCATGTAATGACAGCTGTGGAATCTGCACTACTTGACTTATTAGGAAAATTTTTGAAGGTTCCAGTGGCAGCATTATTAGGTGATGGTCAGCAAAGAGAAAAAATAAAAGTATTGGGATACTTATTTTATATTGGCGACAAAAACATCACGGATTTACCGTATCTAGATAATGATGATGATACTAATGATTGGGGCAAACTAAGAAGAAAAGTAGCTCTAACTCCAGAAAACATAGCAGAATTAGCAAAAGCCTCCTACAAGAAATATGGATTTGAAGATTTTAAATTAAAAGGTGGTGTTTTGGATGGCAAAGAAGAAATAAAAGCTATCAAAGCGCTTCATGAAGCTTTTCCCAATGCAAGAATAACTATAGATCCAAATGGGGCATGGTCACTTAAGGAGGCTATTTCTCTGTGTAAAGATATGCATGGAATTCTTGCTTATGCAGAGGATCCTTGTGGTGCAGAGGATGGTTTTTCTGGAAGAGAAATAATGTCAGAATTTAGAAAAGCTACAGGATTACCAACTGCTACCAATATGATAGCTACAGATTGGAGGCAAATGCAACATTCAATTGCTCTAAATAGTGTATCTATTCCATTGGCAGATCCACACTTTTGGACTATGGCAGGTTCTGTGAGAGTAGCTCAAATGTGTAATGAATTTGGTCTAACTTGGGGTTCTCATTCTAACAACCATTTTGATATCTCTTTGGCGATGTTTAGCCATGTGGCAGCAGCAGCTCCTGGAAATATAACAGCCATTGATACCCACTGGATTTGGCAAGATGGACAGGACTTGACCAAAAATTCTCACAAAATAGTAAATGGAGAAATTACAGTTCCTAAAGATGTATACGGATTAGGTATAGAAATTGATATGGACAAACTCATGGCAGCAAATAAATTATATAATGAAGAAGCATTGGGTTCAAGGGATGATTCCATAGCTATGCAATATTATATAAAGGATTGGAAATTTGATAATAAAAAACCTTGTTTGGTAAGATAAAAAGGAGGATATAATGGATTTGAACCTATTAAAAGGAATATATGTTCCAATATTAACCCCAGTCGATGAAAATGAAAATGTAGATATTGAAAAATTAAAAAAACAAGTTAATTTTTTGATAGATAATGGTGTCCATGGAATATTGGCTCATGGGAGTAATGGGGAATTTTATATGTTTGATGATGAAGATTATCATCTAATCACCAAGACTATTGTGGAAGAAACCAATGGAAGAATTCCTGTTTTACTGGGGATAGGTGCCATAAGAACAAGTAAATGTATAGAACTAGCTAAAAAAGGACTAGAATTAGGTGTAGATGGAATATCCATACTTCAACCAATGTTTTTGAAACCAACAGATGAAGAATTGTTCTTGCATTTTAAGGCTATTGCCGACGCTGTACCTAACTTGACAGTCTTACTTTACAATAATCCAAGAATAGGGTATACTATGTCGTCAGACTTAATAGAAAAATTAGCAAGAGGTGTTGACAACATAGTTGGAATTAAAGATTCCAGTGGAGATATCAATCAATTATTAGAATTCATGAGAAAAACTAGAGATTTAGAATTTAAAATATTTGGAGGAAAGGACACATTACTATATTCTTCCTTGTGTGTAGGTGCAGTAGGTGGAGTATGTACCACAGCCAATATTTTTCCAGAATTAATAACCTCAATATATAATAAATACATTGAAGGCAATTTAAAAGAGTCCTTAGAGTTGCAATTTGAATTAAATCCAGTGAGACTGTCAATGGATAAGGCAAGTTTTCCTGTGGCAACCAAGGACATGGCAAATATCAATCAAATGAATGTTGGAGTACCAATCAAACCTAATCTTCCTTCAAAAAATGATATCGTTGAATTTATGAAAGATAAAATGGAAAAATCTAATTTGCTTAAGAGGTAATTATGAAAGAATTAAAAGTTGTTGTGGCAGTGGATTCTTTTAAGGGCAGTGCCAGTTCAAAAGACGGTGCAGAAAGTATTTCCAAAGGAATTCATCACTACAATAAAGACATTAATATAAAAAAAGTAGCAATTGCTGATGGTGGTGAAGGTACCATTGATTCAATTGTAGATAGTTTGAATGGTGAATATAAATATCTTGATGTGAGAGGTCCATTGGGAGACACAGTATCTGCCAAAATAGGTATTATACAAAACAATGTGGCTGTATTAGAAATGGCTGAATCTTCTGGAATAAATCTTGTTAGTAAGGATAGATTAAATCCTTATGAAGCCACTACCTTTGGTGTAGGGGAAATGTTAAAATATGTCTTAGATAGAGGAATCAGAGAAATTTATATTGGAATAGGTGGAAGTGCCACAAACGATGGTGGGGCTGGAATGTTGTCAGCTTTGGGAGTAAAATTTTATGATGCAACTAATAAAGAAATTGGCTGCTCGCCTCGTGAATTAAAAAACATTTATAAGGTAGATATATCTGGTTTGGACAAAAGAATTTTAGAAACAAGTATAAATGTCTTATCTGATGTAGGAAATCCCCTGTGTGGAGAAAATGGAGCTTCTCATATTTATGGTCCTCAAAAGGGTGCCAAAAAAGAAGACGTCCTAGAATTAGACAGTATTTTAAAAAAATATGGAGAACTGATAAATAAAATATATGAGGAAGATTTTTCGACACGTCCTGGAAGTGGTGCTGCTGGTGGATTGGGCTTTGCATTACTTAGTATCTGCAAAGGCAAATTTGCCAAGGGAATAGAAAAAATAATTGAATTAATTGATTTTGACTCCATTGTAAAGGATGCTAATTTGGTAATCACTGGTGAAGGAAGAATAGATAGCCAATCAATAAATGGTAAAACTCCCATAGGAGTTGCCAAAGCCGCCAAAAAATATAATATTCCTGTAATAGCAGTGGTGGGAAGTTCTGCCAATGACTTAAATGATATTTATGAGCATGGAATTGATTTGGTCCTTGATATTATTAATGAACCAATGTCATTGGATGAAGCAATAACAAATGTCCATTCATTGCTGGAATCTGCAGGGGAAAAAGCCATAAGAGCTTATTTTTTAAAATATTAATTGGTCAGATTATAGCTAATTAAATATTATTTTTAAAAAGTAAAATAATAAAAGACCTAAATATCAGTAAATGAGAATGGTGATTAGATATGAATAAGTTAAATATCAATAAGAAAGTTAAACTTCCTAATGGAGTAATTTTGGGTAATTTAGGGATTGGTACATGGTATATGGGAGATAATTCCTCTGAAAGAAAAGAAGAAATAAATGCTATCAGGTATGCCGTAGATAACAATATAACAACCATTGATACAGCAGAAATGTATGGTGGTGGTAGAAGTGAGTCTTTAGTAGGAGAGGCAATAGAACCTTATGATAGAGAAGATTTGTTTATAATCTCCAAAGTCCTTCCTAATAATGCAGGAAAAAGCAGAATATTTAATTCTTGCGAAAACTCATTAAAAAGATTAAAATTGGATTATTTGGATATGTATCTTTTACATTGGCAAGGAAGTATTCCCTTTGAAGAGACTATAAATGCTATGGAGAAACTTAAAGAAGATGGAAAAATAAAATCTTGGGGAGTTTCAAATATGGATGTTGAGCAAATGGAAGAGATAATCAATGTTCCCTATGGTGAAAATTGTTGTGCTAATCAAGTATTGTACCACTTAGGTTCCAGAGGAATAGAATATTCTCTCAAAAAGTTAACTGACAAGCACAGTATTCCTACTATTGCTTACTGTCCTTTAGCTCAAGGGGGAACACTTAGGGGAAATTTGCTTAAATCCTCTTCTGTACTGGTCATAGCAAAGAAGTATAATATAAGTCCAGTGCAAGTGCTACTTTTATTCACATTGCATCAAGAAAATCTGATATCTATCCCAAAGTCCTCCAAAGTAGTCCATATGAAAGAGATTGTTGATTGTCTGAGTCTTTCTTTAGATGATGAAGATATGGCATTATTAAATAAAGAACATTTGCCTCCTGCTAGAAAAGAATACTTGGACATAGAGTAAAATATAATCAAAACTGTTTATTTTCAGTGCTGGCTAGCTGCTCCGCAGCTAGCCAACAGGGGTGAAGACTGGGGTATGCTTTGTGGGGGTTCCCCTACACCCCCATTTAATCAGTTGTCAATGCTTTGATTTTTCCTTTAACTTTAATAAAACTTCTATTCATTTTTAGAGCTAGAGGGGAAACCCAAACCTCCCAACCAACTCATCTTCTTATTGATATTCCATATTTTATCATAAGCTGTACGAATTCTTCCCTGTCACCTTCCATGTAAAAATATTTACCAGATTTCTTATCTTTAAGTATGTCGCAGGAGTCAAAAGCAGGGATAATCTCTTCACCATTATCAAAGATTATCCTAAAATCATTATAAAAACCACAACTTGGAGAATCAAAATATAGTTTTTTTCCTTTAAGTATTTTCTTAAAAGCAATGGTATCTTCTGAATTTAGGGTAAATTCGTCGTTATCATAATATTTTACTCTTACAGTTTTGATGTTTTTTATATTAAGTTCACTTATGAAAAATGGTCTTACCAAGTACACTATGGTGATAGTAAATATTGTGATAGTACTGATAAGTATTGCCATTATAGATTTTTTCATCATCCCTCCCCAACATAGTTTTCTGTGACTACTGAAAACTATCAAAAATTTTTTTACTAAAAGACAAAATTTCTCACAACCTCTAATTTTCAGCGCTGGCGAGCTGCTCTTGCAGCACGCCAGCCAGGGGTAGGGAGGACCTGCGGTGCTTTGTGGGGGAAACCCCTACTCCCCCTTATTGATTAAAAAAATTATGAAAATTTGGAAAGTTTGTCTGTTTTTTTAATTTTCCAATATTTAAAATTTTTAATCTAAATAAAATTTATGAAAGTTGTTTATCATTAGCGCTGGCGAGCTGCTCTTGCAGCACGCCAGCAGGGGGTGAGCCTGCGGAACTTCGTGGGGGTATCCCCCACACCCCCAATGAATAAACTTCAAATCCTTACATTTTTCATTTTATTTTAATTCCCATAAAGCTTTTTGTTGTTTTTGCTAATAATAAAAACAAAAATTATTGTTAAAGATAAGTTATTAGAACCCTTTTCCAAATTTTAACATACTAAAAGCTAAATTACAACTAAATTATAATTCCAAATTGTAGATAAATTACAGTAAGTAAATTACAATATTAAACACTCTATGGTTGTGAAAATAATAGTTTATAAATAAAAAAAGTTGGATATCACTAATTATAGTTAATCCATCCTTTTTTCATATGCTTAATTTGTTTTTTATTTTATTAAAATGGTTTTACTAAAAAGAATGCAAAAGATGTCCCATTTTATTCTTTTTAGTCTCCATGTATTTTTTATTTATGGAATTGCAACCTATCTCAATAGGAACCCTATCAGTAACAACTACTCCATATTCTTCAAGACCCTTGACCTTATCAGGGTTATTAGTCATAATCTTTACTGACTTAATCCCCAAAGCCTTTATCATTTGAGCAGCTACAGCATAATCTCTCATATCAGGCTCAAATCCTAGATGAATATTAGCTTCCACAGTATCGTCCCCTTCGTCTTGCAAATTGTAAGCTTTCAATTTGTTGATAAGACCAATTCCCCTTCCTTCTTGTCTTAAATAGAGAATAACACCGCTTCCAGCTTCATCTATCTTACTCATTGCACTATGTAATTGAGAACCGCAGTCACATCTTAAAGAACCTAACACATCCCCAGTAAAGCATTCAGAGTGAATTCTTAATAATACATTTTCTTTTCCTTCTAACTCGCCCTTTGCAATGGCAAGATGTTCTTTATCATCAAGATTGTTATCAAAACCAACAAGATTAAAATCTCCATGCTCACTTGGAATTTTAGATTTTACAGCTATGGACATTAATTTTTCGTGTTTTTTTCTGTATTTGATAAGATCAGCCACAGAAATTAATTTTAAATTATGCTCTTTGGAAAATGCTACAAGGTCATCTAATCTAGCCATATTTCCATCTTCTTTCATGATTTCACAACATATTCCCACAGGCTTTAATCCTGCCAATCTGCACAAATCCACAGTAGCTTCAGTATGTCCGTCTCTTACAATGACACCCTTATCTTTGGCTCTGAGAGGAAACATATGTCCAGGTCTTCTAAAATCTTCTGGTTTTGCTCCTTCTTCTACACATTTTAGAGCAGTAATAGAACGTTCCAGAGCTGATATTCCAGTGGTAGTGTCTACGTGGTCAATAGATTCTGTAAATGCAGTATAGTGGTTGTCTGTATTATCACTACACATTTGAGGTAATCTTAGTTTTTCAATATATTCATTTGACATTGGCATACATATTAGACCTTTGGCATAGGTTGCCATAAAATTAATATTTTCCAAAGTTGCATGTTCTGCAGCACAAACCAAATCTCCCTCATTTTCTCTTTTTTCATCATCAACTACTAAGATATTTTTTCCATCTTTTAAGTCTTTTAAAGCTTCTTCTATAGTATTAAACACAATTATCAACTCCTTAAAATCCATTTTTCAAAAGAAATTCAGCAGTAATCTTACTTGGGTTGGTTTCATTTTCTTTGGAAAAATTCATTAACTTTTCAACATATTTTCCTATTAGGTCAGTTTCTACATTGACATAACCACCAACCATTGTTCTTCCCAAAATAATCATTTCTTGAGAATGAGGGATTAACGATACAGAAAATGTATCTTCTGTCAAATCCATAATAGTCAGACTAGCCCCATCAATGGTAACTCTTCCTTTTTCCACAATATATTTCATATATTTTTTGTTTATTTTTACTTGATATATTTTGGCAATGCCATCTTCTTTGATATTAACCACTTGGCCCTCACAATCTACATCTCCAGTGACCAAGTGGCCACCCAGTGGAGTAGAAAGGGTAATGGATTTTTCTAGATTGACTGGAGAGCCAGATTTCAGCCGATTCAGATTAGTCCTTTTTACAGTCTCATGCATACAATCTGCTACAAAATAGTCGTTTCCAATCTCCACAGCAGTCAAGCAAGTTCCATTGGTAGCAATACTATCACCAATTTTGGCATTTTCTATTACTTTATTAGATCTAATTTTTATTTTAAGAGAGACTTTATCGCTTTTGATAGAGAGTACTTCTCCTATTTCTTCTACAAGTCCAGTAAAAATATAAATCATCTCCTTTTTTTACAAAATTACAGTAACTCCAATGATGTTTTTTTAATTCAATGAGGAACTCATAAAAAACTATCCAAAAAATTTGTTGCAACTGTTTATATCTCAGCGCTGGCACGATGCTGTGCATCGCGCCAGCAAAGGTGGATGACCTGCGGTGCTTTGTGGAGGTATCCCCACACTCCCCCTTGTGAATCAAGAAAGTTGTGAATATTTCTGTTTTTCTCTGAATTTTCATAAGATTTTTTAGTTTTTCAGCAGTCTCATCCAGTGGAACTTTTTTCTTTATTTTTATTTATTAAATTAGCTACTAAAACTAAAACTTACATTATCTCCATAGGTATTTATCCTGATATTCTCCAACTGAATTCCATCAGCTATATTTTCAATACTAAAACCCTTTACAAAAGAAATTGCCTTTTCATCACCTAAGATTTTGGGTGCTATGAAAATCTCCCCCTCATCTATTATATTCTCTTTAAATGCTTGAGAGATGAGATAGCCCCCACCTTCTAACAATACAGAATCTATAGATAATTTTCCTAATTCTATAAGAATATCAGAGATTTTAAACTGATAATTTTCAAGATAAACAAGAATTATATTTTTATCAATTAAAGTTTTTATTTTTTCTGGATTGTTTTCAAGATTATCTTTTGAAGTAATAACAATGCTTTTTTTATCAGAGAAATTTGTAAATTTTGATTCCAAATTAATTTTTAAATATGGATCTACTACTATTCTATATGGATCACGTCCATTTTCTATTCTAGCAGTGAGGCTAGGATTATCAGCCAGAAGAGTATTAATCCCTATCATGATTCCAGAATATTTATTTCTAATCGCTTGCACCCTTTCCCGAGATATTTCATTGGTAATCCACTTGGAACTTCCATTGGAAGTGGCTATTTTACCATCCAGAGTAATGGCACATTTTAAAAACAAATAAGGAATTTTTTTTGTAATATATTTAAAGAAAATTTTATTGATTTCAATTCCATCTTTTTCCATAATTCCAGTAATTACTTCTATACCATTATCTTCTAAATATTTTACTCCAGTTCCTGCCACCAAAGGATTTGGGTCAAGGCAAGATACGACACATTTTTTAATTCCCATTTCTACTATTTTTTTAGCACATGGAGGAGTTTTACCATAGTGAGAACAAGGTTCCAATGTAACATAAAGAGTAGCACCTTGAGCTTTATCTCCAGCTTCATCTAAGGCAAAAACTTCAGCATGGGGACCACCATATTCTTTATGGTAACCAGTACCAATTATTTTGTCATCCTTCACTACCACTGCGCCAACCATTGGATTAGGGTTTACACGGCCTTCACCCAATAAACTAAGCTCCAATGCTTTTTTCATGTAGATATGGTCCATAAGCTTACATCTCCTTTAATAGATTAACCATTTCCAAAGCAGAAACTCCAGCATCAAAACCTTTGTTTCCAGCTTTTGTACCAGCTCTTTCAATAGCCTCTTCTATTGAATTGGTAGTTAAAACACCAAAAATCACTGGAATATCAGCTTGCAACCCAATAGTAGCTACACCTTTGGAAACCTCAGCACATACAAAATCAAAATGTGGAGTAGAACCCTTAATTACAGCGCCTAGAGCAATAATAGCATCATATTTTTGGGACATTGCCATTTTTTTGGCTACCATAGGAATTTCAAAGGCCCCTGGTACCCATGCTATGGTAATATCATCAGAGTTAACATCATGTCTAACCAAGGCATCTTCTGCACCGCCAACTAACTTCCCTGTAATAAATTCATTAAATCTCGCTGCTACAATTCCTATTTTTAACCCTTTTCCTGAATACTTTCCTTCTAATACTTTCATCAAAACCTCCTAAATTTTCAGAATATATAAAAAGCCCAGAATTTATCTGGGCATAGTTTAGATACAAAATGAATACAAAAAATATACTTTTATATATATAATCTTTTTCATATCATTTTCTTCTTCCATCCAGACTATACTGTCGGTTTTGGAATTTCACCAAATCAAGCTGTATAAATACAGCCTCGCAGACTTTACTGCCGGTCGGGAATCTAACCCTGCCCTGAAGATAATAATTTGTTATATTTAATTTTACATATTTATTATAGCCTGTATTTAATAATTTGTCAATATGAGATTTTTTGCAATTGGAGTTTGGTGGTGGGGTTATTATAGTTATAAAAAATTTAATTTCTATTTTTTCCTTTATGTTGGGAATTCTTCTTGCAATAAAAGACTACCATTCCTGAATATATTTTTGTGGGGAATTGAACATTTTTTCAAGAAACAGACTGTTGATGTATAAAGTATCTTGCTATGCTTCTATCATATAAATATTTTTTTTACCCAGAATTTACTAATAGAAAAATAGTGGAAAAATAGTTTTGTAAACTTAACAAATTTTAAATCTAAATAATTGAAAAAGTTTGATTTATTTTAAAAATTGCATTGACCTATTTGTAGAAATATGATATTTTATTAAAATAGGAGGCAAATTATGAAAAACTATGAATCTTTAGAAAAATTATATTATAAAAATAAAAATGTTGTGGAAGAATTTGAAAAAAGACTAAATAACCCATTAAATTTGAAAACTGGATTGGAAATTTATCCAAGTAGAAGGGGAGAGCGGGTATTACAAGAAAAATATCAATTGTTTTATCTCCCAATTATTGAAAATTCAGTTTTGCAAGAGAAAATATTCACAAATAGCATAAAAATTGTAACACTAGCCTCACAGCTTCCTCAGAGTGCAAGAGACAGTTGTTTGAGAGAAATAATGATTAATGAGATTAAAAAATCCAATGACATTGAAGGGGTTATGAGTACAAAGCAAGAACTTTATGATAGAATCAACTCCAAGAAAAAAGATAAATTTTCAGGAATCGTAAGAAAATACATTGAAATTCTAACAGGTACATACACTACAATAGAAAATATTGAAAAAATAAAAGAACTATATACTTCTTTGTTTGCCAATGAAATACAAACGGATAGGGAATACAAACTGGATGGTGAATTTTTCAGAAAAGAGCCTGTATATATTTTTAAAAAGGGTACCAATGAAAAGGTTCACACTGGAAATCCAACTGAAAGTTCAATAATAGAGGACTTGAATAAATTAATAGTTTTTATGAATAAAAAAAATATCCCTTCTCTATTAAAAGGTGCCATAACTCACTACTTTTTAGAGTACATACACCCTTTTTATGATGGAAACGGACGTTTTGGCCGATTTATTTTTTCAATGTATTTGTCCAGAAAATTGGATTTATTTACAGGGTTATCATTGTCATACGCCATCGACATAAAGAAAAAAGATTATTTAAAAAGCTTTATAGATATTTCCTCTCCAAAAAACTTTGGAGATATCACTTTTTTTGTAAAAAGCATTTTAGAAACAGTAACAATAGGTCAGGAGAGCATTCTTAGTTTGTTGGAAGAAAAGAAGAACAGATTAAATTTTGCTCTTGAAATTATAGAAAAATTTGATTTGGAAGTTAAATTAAAGGATGTATTATTTTTGTTGGTGCAAAATCATATTTTTTCAAAGGACTTTCCATTGTATGATCAGGAGATGATAAAATATGTAAACAAAGGAAGAACGTGGGTGAATACCTGTCTAAAATCATTAAGAGAGAAAGGATATATAATAAAGATGAAACAAAAACCTTCTTATCACAAAATCAGTGAAAAAATTGTTGATATGATTGAATAGTGGACTACTGAAAAACTATCCCAAAAGCTTTTTTTAATGAAAAGGAAACAAAAATTGTCACAACTGTTCATTTCTAGTGCTGGTGAGCTTCACAGTAGCTAGCCAGCACTGGTTTGGGTTTGGGTCTGGATTGCTTTGTGGGGCTCTCTCCCAACACACCCATAATGAAATATAAAAGTCATGAATATTTGTATTTTTCTTTCAATTTTTATAAAAATTCTTAGTTTTTCAGCAGTCTCCTATAGCTAATTCCCATCTACGACTTCAGCCTAACCATACATTTCATCATAATATTTTTGATAATCTCCACTGGCGACTTCATCCACCCAATCTTGATTGTTCAAATACCAAGTAATAGTCTTTCTTATTCCTTCTTCAAATGTTGTCTCTGGATACCAGCCAAGCTCTACTACTATCTTAGTTGGATCTATGGCATATCTCATATCGTGTCCCAATCTATCTCCCACATATGCTATCAAATCATAATTTATACTAGATAGCTCTGTTTTCAAAATCTTTTGATATTTTTTATCTTCATTCATTAAAGAAATTATTGTATCTATGGTTAGTTTTACAATATTTATATTCTGTTCTTCGTTGAAACCTCCTACATTGTAGATTTCTCCAACCTCGCCATTTGATATGACAATATCTATAGCCTTGCAATGATCCTCCACATAAAGCCAATCCCTTATATTATCTCCCTTTCCATATACAGGCAATTTTTTCCCTTCTAGTATGTTTTTTATTATAAGGGGAATTAGTTTTTCTGGAAAATGGTATGGTCCATAGTTGTTGGAGCATCTGGTGATGTTAAATGGCAGATGATAAGTCTCCCCGTAAGCTTGGACTATCATATCAGAAGAGGCCTTTGCAGCAGAGTATGGAGATCTTGGATCTATAGGGGTAACTTCTGTAAACATTTTCTTTCCATATGTATAAATGTTTTTTCTTTTTTCTGCTATTTTGGCTATTTCATTTTTTAAGATAAGTTCTTGAGGCTCATCATAATCTTTTTCCAAGCTGCCATATACTTCATCTGTTGATACATGATGAAATTTCTTATTTTTTTTATAAGTTGGATAACCATTCTCATCTTTACCATTAGACCAAAATTTCTTGGCAACATCCAACAAATTTTGAGTCCCCAATATATTAGTTTCTAAAAACAATCTTGGATTTTCTATACTTCTATCCACATGGGATTCTGCAGCAAAATTTACCACATAATCTATTTCATTCTCTGCAAAAATATTCTCTACTAATTCTGTATTACAAATATCACCCTTTATAAATTTTACTCTTTTATCTTTTATTTCTTCCTTAATGGTCCCTAAATTTCCAGCATAGGTTAGCTTGTCTAGGATAATTATTTTTATATTGTCATACTTTTTGAGCATGTATTTTACAAAATTAGCTCCAATAAATCCTGCTCCACCTGTCACCAAATATGTTTTCATCTATATTTCTCCCCTTTCTTTCATTTCCATCATAAATCTATCTATTCCACTTTTCCAAGTAGGTAATTTTTCTCCAAGTACTTTTTCCAATTTGCTAGAATCTAACTTTGTAAATTCTCCTCTTTGAGCTGGTAGATTAAAATCACTACTCTTTGCCCTTTTAAGTTGTCCTTTCCATCCAATATAATCAAGTACATACTTAGCTTGATCATATTTGGAAGCTACTCCATCATTGGACAAATGGTATAAACCATATTTTTTAGTTTCTAATAATTTTAGTGAATATAGTGCTAAGTCATACGAGTAAGTAGGAGATGATGTTTGATCGTCCACTATAGAAAGCTCATCTTTATTTTTGCTCCAATTTATCACTTGCTTATTGAAATTATTGTTAGCAATGCCAAAGACCCATGAAGTCCTTATTACAAAGGATTTATCATAGGTTTCTAACACTAGCCTTTCTCCCAATGCTTTGGACCTTGAATATATTGATAATGGATTTGGTATGTCTTCTTCTGTATATGGAGTCTGTTTTGTTCCATCAAAGACAAAATCTGTAGAGTAAGTGATGTATTGGGCACTTATTTCTTTTGCAACAATAGCCAAGTCTCTTGGTGCATATGCATTAAGGCTATAGCACAATTCCCCTTCATCTTCAGCCTTATCTACATTATTGTAGGCAGCACAATTTATAATAACCTTAATATTTTTGTCTTTTACAAAATCTCTTATGTTTTCTATATTGGTTATATCCAACTCTTTATAATCAGTTGCTATATAATCTCTATTTTCTTTCATTAGTATTTTTTGCAAATCATATCCTAATTGGCCATTGGCACCTGTTAATAATATCATAGTTTTATTCCTTTGGAGATGAAGTCTTGGAGTGTTTGTTGCTTCTTATCTTTATCTGACAAGATGATTTCTTCCATGGATAAATTATATTTTTCCAGCTCCCAATCTATATTGAGCTCAGGGTCATTCCACAGTATTCCTGAGTCAAACTCTGGAGCATAATAGTCAGTACATTTGTATTGAAATTCAGTATCATCCTCCAAAGTGAGAAATCCATGGGCAAATCCCGATGGAAGATAAAACATTCTTTTATTTTCAGCAGTAAGAAGGACTTTTTCCCATTTGCCAAAAGTTGGACTTTCTGATCTTAAATCTACACCAATATCCAAAACTTTTCCTGCTGTTACTTTAATTAGTTTTCCTTGGGTTTGTTTTGTCTGAAAATGCAACCCTCTTAAAACTCCTTTTTTAGATTTAGAATGATTATCTTGAACAAACTCTTTATCTATTCCTAAATCTTCAAAATCTTTTCTTGTGTAGGTTTCCATAAAAAAACCTCTGTCATCGCCAAAAACTTTTGGTTCAATGATAATAAGTCCTTCTATTCCTGTTACTATTATATTGAATTTTGACATTTTATCCTCCAGTTTCATCTCTTATATTTTAACAAATTTATAAGATAATTTCCATACTCAGATTTCATAAATAACACCTTCATTTAAATTTCCTGGCTTCTCTTAAAATTCTCAGCTCAATATTTTGATCACTTTTTAAGGAAAGAAAGTTTTAACACTCACCATTTAATCACACTGGAATTTCAATATAAAATTTTTTTTATTTTTTTGTGATTTCATTTTTAAATCCATACATTTTTTATTTACAAAATCACCTTTTTAGGTTAATATCTTATATAACTATCAAAAATATTATTAGATTATTATTTTATTGGCTTATGATTCTTCTGTTTTTTTTCATAATTTAGCAACTTCTGTCCATAATAATAGTATAACACCAGACTTCAAATAAATTATAGTTGATTCTATACTTAAGGAGACAAATAACTCATTTAATAATAAAAAATCTTTCATAATTAAGTAGTATCTTAAAAACTAGTGATCCTAATTTCCAAGATCTCTTTAATTTCGAGGTTCATACTGCTTCTAATAATGGTCCTAATAAAAACAACTACTTTAATGGCTGAAAAGATACTCTTTTACTTAATGCTAATCTTTTTATGTCTTTAGAAATATTTAATTTTTTATTAATTTACAGAAAACTTTTTACAACACTAGTTTGTACCAATTATTAGGCAACTTATCTTTTATATACAAATTTTCTGAATGAAATATTTTTTCTTTTATGTGTGTAAGTGATTACAATGTTATTATCATGTGAAGTTATTGAAGGATATGAAAATTCATCTTCATCACTTCCAGCTTCAAGAATAATTTTATCTGTCCATGTTATACCATTATCATAAGAGATAGCTAAATTTAGTGTTTTTCTGCTTCCAAATCCAATTTTATCAGTTGGATTATACGCAAGAAATAGTGTTTCACTGTCAAATTTTAATACATCTACAGCACTATTATTATTTGGTATATTAATCGCATATAATTCGGACCATTTTTCTCCATAATCATTAGAATCACTTCGATATATTCTACCATTTGTGCTTCTCACGAGCATATGAACAAGTCCATTTTCAGACTCCCAAATAGTTGGCTGGATTACACCTTTTCCTATAAAATCAGTCCGATCTAGCTCAATATAATTAGAAGAACTCCAAGTTCTTCCATTGTCATAACTTTTATCCACAAAGACATTCCAATGTTCATCACCAAAGTTACTTTCAAAAGAAGCTCCAGCAATAATTGTTCCGTTAGACAATGTGATAGGCTTACTTCTTACAGGACCCCTTCCCCCCTTATCATTTTCTACCAATTCATAAGGCTTCGACCATGTTTTTCCATTGTCTTCAGAAGTGATTACCCATGTTTCCCATATACTTATTTCCCTCCCTACTTTGAAAAATAAATATATTTTGCTCTCTTTATCCTTAAATAAAACTGGATTCCAATGAGCTTCTTCTCTAATTTTAGCTATTTGAACTGGAACTCCCCATACCATTTCTTCTCCAGTAAAAAATCCATTAGTTAACCATATTCCAGAGTCATCTTTTCCCTCTCCTGAACCAGCCATATATGCAATCATATATTTATTTTCACCAAAATGTATAACAGTTGATGAATGACATTGTTCAAAATATTCCCCCTCACTAAAAATTAAATTGTTTTCTATTTCACTTTTAAAATATTTTTTGTAATCCATTTCTACAACTGAACTGGAAAGAATTTCTGTCAGAAAAATAAATGTAAATAAAAAAAGAAATTTACCTTTTGTCATAAGATCACTCCTAGTATAATATGTTTTATAGATGATATTTCAATAAACATATCTTTAAATTTTTATTTTAATTTTATTGTTTGCTATTCTTATTTTAGTTGGATTTTAGCTAAGGTTTACCATATAATAAAGTTTCTCTTTTATATTTTCAAGGTTTTATAGCACTGAAATCACTATATTTTTAAGTTTTTTCCAAAAGGATAATTTTTAGACACATAATAATAATTTTAAAAAGGCTTAATGAAATATCTGACTTTTTACTAATGTTCCTCTTCAGTCACTCTTATCATTATGAAAAAGAATCCCCTTTTATTATGTCAAAATTTCCTATATAAGTTCATTCATCTAATGTAAACCTCTTCTTCATATATTTCTAAATCTTCAAAATCATTTTTGTGTAGGTTTCCATAAAAACTTTTGGTTCAATTATTATTAAATCATTTATTTTAGTCTCCATTTTAATAAACTTTGACATCTTACTCACCTCCTTTAACTAACACTCTCTCTCGGAATCTCTAACGCCGACATTTAGGGGTTCTTTTTTTGCTTTTCAAAATTTCCTCCACTTTTGTGAAATTTTTTTAAAAAAAGTCTTGACATTTAAGTAATAATTTGCGGCGAAGCCTATTATGAAAATACTTTTTTTCACGGAGGAAATTATATGTTACCTGTTAATGAACATGGTCATCGGGGTTACCAAATCTCTCTTAAAAAACAAATTAAGTCGATTTTTCCCGATAAATTCAAAATCTCTAAAAATCAAAAGAAAATTATTTCGCTATTCTACAATCTTGATTTGACTAAGACTGATTTTATTTTGAAAAAATCTTACTCTAAGTTTGGACCTATGCCCAGACTACCTTCTAATATGCTGCGTTCTTATTTACTTTCTATAAAATTGCAAATTCATTCTATTGATAAATGGGTAGAAAA
>JGI994J12354_10001138_pt1 | contig 26960 bp, 23 predicted proteins | sample IntmicLarv3ML3BL_FD_12354 | JGI IMG/M metagenome (IMG submission 12354)
AATCTGTTGGCGTACGTTTCCGTGGGTGACCGGCGGCAGGAGCTGGAGCGGCTGGTGGGAGCTCTGTCAGAAATTTCCCGCCGTTTCCGCCGGCCGGCAGGAGAGCTGCCCGCCTATCCTATGCCCGCTGCCGCTGTGCGCATGAGTCCGCAAGAGGCTTATTACGCAAGGCGGGAGGCCTGCCCGTTGGAGCAGAGTCTTGGCCGCATCTGCGGAGAGCTTGTCATGGCTTATCCGCCGGGAATTCCCATCCTTGCGCCCGGCGAAGAGATTACTCGGGAAGCGCTGGACTATATCCGCTTTTCCAAACTGCGAGGCTGTTACCTCTCCGGCACGAGAGATCCGGAAGTCGAGCAGCTGCAAGTGATTATATAATTGCCGAAAGGAGTGTTTCGCTATGGATTTATGGTTTTCTGAATATCATACGAAAAACGTGCGCCTGTCTATTCGGGTGGATAAGCAGGTTTACTCTGCTCAGAGCGAGTTTCAGCGCATCGACGTGTTCGATTCCCCTGAGTTCGGCCGTTTTCTGGCGCTGGATGGCTATATGATGCTCACCGAGCGGGACGAATTCATCTATCATGAGATGATGGTGCATGCGCCCATGGCGGTGCATCCCAATGTGGAGCGGGTGTTGGTCATCGGCGCAGGCGACGGCGGCGTTGCGCGGGAACTGATTAAGTACGACAGCGTGAAGCACATCGATTTGGTGGAGATTGACCAACAAGTGGTGGAAGTCTGCCGCAAGTATTTCCCCTTTACGGGAGATAGTCTGGACGACGAGCGGGTGCATATTCACTTTGAGGACGGCATTCGCTTTGTTCGCCCGAAAGTAGATGAGTACGACCTGATTATTGTGGACTCCACTGATCCCTTCGGCCCTGGCGAGGGGCTGTTCACCAAAGAATTTTACGGTAACTGCTTCAAGGCGCTGCGTGAGGACGGCATCATGGTCAACCAGCACGAGAGTCCGTTTTACAAGGAGGATGCACAGGCAGTTCAGCGGGCTCACAAGCGAATTGTGCAGAGTTTTGCTCTGAGCATGGTCTATCAGGCTCACATTCCCACCTACCCGTCAGGTCACTGGCTCTTTGGTTTTTCTACGAAAAAGTACCATCCCCTCAACGATTTTCGGGGTAAGGACTGGAAGGCGCTGGGCATTAAAACTCGGTATTATAACACCCAACTGCATACCGGCTCGTTTGCTCTGCCAAACTATGTGGAGGGTTTGCTGAAAAATGTTGAAGAGTAATCACGCCACCTTATTCGCCCTGGAGAGCAGTCTGGAGCAGGCGAAAACCGTTATCTTTGGTGCACCTTATGATTGCACCACATCGTTTCGCCCCGGTGCCCGTTTTGGTCCGACCGCCATGCGCAATGAGTCCTTCGGGTTGGAGAGTTACAGTCCTTATCAGGATAAGGATTTGTTTGACTACGAAATCTGTGATGCAGGCGACTTAGAGCTGCCTTTCGGAGGGCCTGAGCAGGCGCAGGCTCTCATTGAAGAGCAGGCGGAAATCCTTTTCGCCGCCGGAAAGCGCCCCTTCATGCTGGGCGGTGAACATCTGGTTACGCTGGCTCCTGTGCGGGCGGCGCTGCGGCACCATCCGGATTTGTGCATCATCCACTTTGATGCACACACCGACCTGCGAGAAGAGTATCTGGGTCAGCCTCTGTCCCACGCTACGGTAATGCGTCGATGCTGGGATTTGGTGGGTGACGGGCGAATTTTCCAGTTCGGCATCCGCTCCGGCCTGCGAAATGAGTTTTACTGGGCAAGAGAGCACACGCACCTGCAAAAGCACAACTTCGGCGGTTTGGAGGATGTGCTTGCTCAAATCGGCGATCGTCCGATCTATTTCACCATCGACCTTGACGTGCTCGACCCCTCTGTATTCCCCGGCACGGGTACGCCGGAGGCGGGCGGTGTAACCTTCCCACAATTGCTGGAAGCCATGGAAAAGGTTTGCAAAGGCAACGTCATAGGCTGCGATTTGGTGGAATTATCCCCCAACTACGACCACAGCGGCATGTCCACGGCAGTGGCCTGTAAAATACTGCGGGAGCTGCTGCTGGCGCTGGAAAAAGAATAAATTCCAAACGAGAGGAATGACAATCAATGAATAAAATTATGATGATTGGTGCCGGCGGTGTAGCCGGTGTGGCGGCCCATAAAATCTGCCAGAATGACGACTGCTTTGATGCGCTGGTGATTGCCAGCCGTACGGTCTCTAAGTGTGAGGCCATCAAGGCCTCCATTGCTGAAAAAAATCCCGCAAGCAAGACAGTTGTCACCACGGCGCAGGTGGATGCGGACAATGTGCCCGAGCTGACCGCCCTCATCCGGAAGGAGCAGCCCACGCTGGTGCTCAATCTCGCCCTGCCTTATCAGGATTTGCACATTATGGACGCTTGCCTTGTCGCTGGAGTTCACTATATTGACACGGCCAACTACGAGCCAGAGGACACCGCCAAATTCGAATACAAGTGGCAGTGGGATTATCGGGAACGCTTCCAGCAGGCGGGCTTGACAGCTCTCCTTGGCAGCGGTTTTGATCCGGGCGTGACCAGCGTGTTCGCCGCCTATGCAATGAAGCATCATTTTGACGAAATTCACTATATTGATATTTTGGATGCCAACGCCGGCGACCACGGATATCCTTTTGCGACCAACTTCAACCCTGAAATCAACATCCGCGAAGTGAGCGCCAAGGGCAGTTATTGGGAAAACGGTGCGTGGGTGGAAACTGAGCCCATGGAAATCAAGCGGGTTTATAATTTCCCCGAAATTGGCGAGAAGGACATGTATCTACTCCACCACGAGGAGATTGAATCGTTGGCGCTGAATATAAAGGGTATCAAGCGCATTCGTTTCTTTATGACCTTCGGCCAGAGCTATCTCACTCATCTAAAATGTCTGGAAAACGTGGGCATGACCTCCATTGTGCCTATCGAATACGAGGGCAAGCAGATTATCCCGCTCCAATTTTTGAAGGCGGTGCTTCCCGATCCTGCCTCCCTCGGCCCCCGCACCAAGGGCAAGACCAATATCGGCTGTATTTTCCGCGGCATCAAGGATGGCAAGGAAAAAACGTACTACCTCTATAATGTCTGTGACCACGAGGCATGTTATAAAGAGGTGGGCTCGCAGGCCATTTCCTATACCACCGGCGTGCCCGCTATGATTGGCGCCATGCTGGTGAGCAAGGGCATTTGGAGCGGTGCAGGCGTGTTTAATATCGAAGAATTCGATCCGGATCCTTTTATGGATGCACTCAACAAATGGGGTCTGCCGTGGCAGGAGAGCTTCCAGCCGGAGCTGGTGGACTGATGAATCTGCCTTTTGATGTAAACGCTGTGCAAACACCGTGCTACGTGGTGGATAAGGCGTGCTTGGAGCGGAATTTGGAGCTTTTAGCTCAAGTGGCCAAAAATGCCGGCTGTAAAATTTTGTTGGCGCAGAAAGCGTTTTCTATGTACTATTTCTATCCGCTGATTGGCCGGTATCTCTCTGGTTCCACTGCCAGCGGACTGTATGAAGCGCACCTTGGAAAAGAGGAAATGGGCGGTGAAACCCACATTTTTTCTCCCGCCTACACGGACAGAGAGTTCGACCAGATATTGGAACACAGCGACCATTTGGTCTTCAACTCCCTGGGTCAGTGGGCGAAATTTCGTAGCCGAGCTCTTGCAGCAGGAAAATCCTGCGGCCTGCGGGTGAATCCGATGCACTCCACGCAGGAGCATGGTATCTACGACCCTTGCGCCGCAGGCTCTCGCCTGGGTGTGACGCTAGAAAATTTTAGTCCTGAGCTACTGGATGGTTTAGAGGGTCTACATTTTCATACCCTCTGCGAGCAGGATGCAGATGCGCTGGAGTCCACATTGCTTGCGGTGGAAGAACAATTTGGCGCACACTTTTCCAAGCTCAAATGGATCAATTTCGGCGGCGGGCACCACATCACTCGTCCTGGTTACGACATAGAGCGGCTGGTGCGCAACGTGCGGCGGGTGCAGGAAGCTTACGGATTGACTGTCTATCTCGAGCCGGGAGAAGCTGTCGCCCTCAACGCAGGATTTCTGGTGACAGAGGTCATCGACTTTGTGGAAAATTCTGGCGTGGTTAACGCTATTCTGGATGCCTCCGCCGCCTGCCACATGCCCGACGTGATTGAAATGCCCTACCGCCCGCCAGTGCTCACCAGCGGCGGAGCAGGGGAGAAGCCCCATACCTACCGCCTCGGCGGCCCTACCTGTCTGGCAGGGGACATCATTGGGGATTACTCTTTTGATGCTCCTCTTCAACTGGGCGACCGGTTGGTGCTGGGAGATATGGCCATCTATTCCATGGTGAAAAACAACACCTTTAACGGCATGGCTCTGCCTAATATTTACGCAAGCGAAGACGGCGAAGTAAAACTTATAAAAAGCTTCGGATACGAAGATTTCAAGGGGCGGCTGTCGTAGAGCCGTGCGCCGCATATGGTGAAAGCAGAACAAGCGCTGAGGGAAAGGAAACCCAAAATGACGACAGTCTTTTACTTTTCCGGCACAGGAAACACGAAATATATCGGAGAACTTTTTGCCCGGAGGATGCAGGCAGCGTGTTACTCTATTGAGGAAAACGTTGATTTTTCCGCTCTCATAGAGTGCAGCGACACGGTGTGTATCTGCTATCCGGTTTATGGGTCTCGTGTGCCTCGCATCATGCGGGAGTTTGTAATTAAGCTAAGCCATGAGTTAAGTAATAAAAGGATGATTATTCTTTGTACTCAGTTTCTTTTCTCCGGCGACGGCGCAAGGAGTTTGATTGACCTGCTTGACCCGTTGCAGGAGGTAATCTATGCGGAGCATATTACCATGCCCAATAACATCAGCAATTTCCCGCCTCTGCCTGTGGCGGACAGCCGGACACAGGCGCAGTACTGCAAAAGAGCCGAGAGGAAAATACGGCGCATCTGCGACAACATCGAAAACGGCGCAGTGAAAAAGCGGGGCTTTCACGCTGGTTCACGGCTGCTGGGTCTGTTACAGGCGGTGCATCTGCCTCGTATGGAGCGGCGGGCGACAAAGGATGTGCGCATCAATGAAAAATGCAGCCGTTGCGGCCTTTGTGCAAAGATTTGCCCCATGGAGAATTTAGCGATGGAGCGGGCCGGCGTGGAGCAAAAAGGCGACTGCACCCTGTGCTACCGCTGCGTGAATCGCTGCCCGGAGCAGGCGATTACCGTGTTTATCCACAGCAAAGTGAAAAAACAGTACAAGAACACGATGACATGCTAAAGTGCAGCGAACTAAAAAAGAGAAAAAGAGCTGTGTGCCAGTCGGCGCACAGCTCTTTATTTGTGTTCATTCCCAATTCTTGCAAACGTCCACCCAGCCAAGGCTGGCTGAATACTGTTCCAGTTCGGCCACAGTCATCTCGATGGCGCTGTTGCTGCTGCCGCAGGCGGGAAATATCGTCTCAAACCGCTTTAGGGATACATCCAGAAATACAGTTGTGCCCTCATTTATCGCAAACGGACATACACCGCCGACGGCGTGACCCACCAGGGTTTCCACCTGTTCCGGCGTGAGCATTTTTGCCTTGGTGCGAAACTGAGCCTTAAACTTGGCATTGTCTACCTTGGCTTCTCCCGCAGTAACCACTAGCAGCGGCTGACCGTCCAGCAAAAAGGAGAGAGTTTTCGCAATCCGCTTGGGCTCGCAATGCAGCGCAGCAGCGGCCAGTTCAACAGTTGCACTGGAAACATCGAACTCTAATATGCGACCGTCCATGCCATGCTGACGGAAAAACGCCTTTACCTTATCCACTGCCACGGCCTTACTCCGCCGCAATCATGTAGTAATACACCGGCTGGCCGCCGGAGAGGAGGGCGAGCTCGGCCTTGGGGCACTTATCCTGGAAGATGGCGAGGGCAATTTGGGCGGCGCTTTCTTTCACGCTGTCGCCATAATAAATGGTGATGAATTCGGCGTTTTGCTGGCTCTCTGCTTCGGCCAGTTGATTCAGCAGAGCGGTTAAATCCGTGTCGGTGCCAAAGAGTTTGCCCTCGGCAAGAGCCAGATAGTCGCCTTCCTTCATCTGAAAACCGTCGAAATCGCTGTCCCGGGCGGCATACGTAATCTGGCTGGTGGACACAAAGCCAGCGGCGGCCATCATATTGTCCGACATGGTTTCCACGCTGCCCTCCGGATCAAAGGACAACATGGCGGAAATGCCCTGGGGCACGGTGGTGGTGGGCACCACGATGACCTGCTTTTCCTTGCAGATGCGCTGGCATTGCTCAGCGGCCATGATGATGTTTTTGTTGTTCGGCAGCAAGAACACGGTTTGCGCCGGTACCTTGAGCACTTCCCGTAAAATGTCCTCGGTGGAAGGGTTCATGGTCTGTCCGCCGGAGATAACTCCGTCAGCGCCCAGGTCAAAGAACACATCAGTCAAACCCTGACCCACGCAGACGGCAACCGTGCCAAATTTTTTCTCTGGCTCGGCAATTTGAGGCTCGTTGGACTCTGCCTCAGGAGTGCTGTGAACAATCTCCGTGTGCTGCTCCCGCATGTTTTCAATCTTCACTGTAAGTAGCGCACCGTAGGTCAGCGCTTCCTCCAAAACTGCGCCTGGATGGTTGGTATGAACATGTACCTTGATAATTTCGTCGTCATCCACCAGCACCAGGCTGTCGCCCAGATTGCCCAAAAAGCCTCGCAGTGCCTCCGGGTCTTTCTTGCTGTCACGGGAGCAGATGAACTCGGTACAGTATCCAAAGGTAATCTCGCCAGCATCAAAGCTAGCAAAATCGACTTTCTGGGCGGGAACATCCTCGTCCTTCGGCAGCTCGGGCAGGGGTTCGCCCCGCAAACCGGCCAGCATGCCCTCAAGGATGATGAGAAAGCCTTTGCCACCTGCGTCAACCACGCCTGCTTTTTCCAGCACCGGATTTTGATGTACTGTGTCCGCCAGCGCCTCGTAGCCTGCCATAATGGCCTGCTCCATGACGTATTCCACCGCACGTTCCTCCCGGGCCGCACCGGCAGCTCGCTGAGCAGCCTTGCGGGAAACGGAGAGGATGGTGCCCTCGGCGGGTTTCATGACAGCCTTGTAGGCAGCGGCTACGCCGTGATCCAATGCGATGGCGAAGTCGGCACCGTCAGCGGTGTCCAGTTCTTTCACGCCCTTGCCAAAGCCGCGAAACAGCAGGGACAAAATCACGCCCGAGTTGCCTCTGGCGCCGCGCAGCAGCGCAGCAGCGGTGGCGGAGGCGGCTGCGCCAACTGTGTCGTAGGGCTTTTTTTCCAGCTCTTTCGAGGCGGCAGAAAAGGTCATGCACATATTGGTGCCCGTGTCCCCGTCGGGTACGGGAAAGACGTTGAGTTCGTTGATGGGCTGCTTCTGCGCCGTAATGGCGTATGTACCGTGGGTAATCATTCGGCAAAAATCAGGGCCGGTTATCCGATTAATCATTCTGAAGGATCCCCCTTACACCATCATAGAGTCGATGAAAACTTCCACCGACTTCACATCTACGCCTGTGGTGCGGGTGACGATATACTTCACTTCGCTCATAATCGAGGCGGAGACCGCTCTGAGGTTCACGCCGGCATCCACAATGATGTGAAGCTCCAGCGTAACGCTGTCGTCCTCATTGACGTAAACCTTGACGCCCTTGGACATGCTCTCCCGCCGCAGTAGATGAACAAGCCCGTCGGTTTTGGAGCGGGCAGCCATGCCCTTTACGCCGAAGCAGTTGGTTGCTGCTGCACCTGTGACGGTGGTGAACACATCGGTGCCAATGTGAACGGAGCCTTTTTCGTTGATGATTGTCATAAGAAAACCCTACCTTCCTGTTGGAAAACTGAACATCTGACGGTTGAAAATCAGAGAAACCCAATATTAAAGTCATTTTATAGTATACTCCATCATGCTGGAAAATACAAGATGAAAACTTTCAATTGTATTTTTGGGCAAGTTCGTGTATAATAGAAAAAGAGAAAATGACGTGTTATCGTTTGGACATGAATGACTGAAAAAACCGAAAGGAACGATATGGAAATGAAGAGCTGCGAACGTTTGATTAAATTCATCATTTGGCTGACGACACTGGCTGCAGTAGCTTGTGTAGCGATTGCATATTGGGACGTGATAGAGGCATGGTTCTTCCGTCTGCGTGATAAATGCGTGGCCTGCAAACTGTCTGCCTCCAAAGAAGCAGAAGACTTTGCGGACTGGGATGACGAATAAATTGTAAGAAAAGAAACAGGCCTCGTGAGAGACCTGTTTCTTTTATGCTTTTCCACGTTTGTTTGTTGCGAGCAACTTTTTGTCAGAAACGGAAAAATGCTCCAATGTGCTCTGGCTCTTGGTTGGAAACTGCAATTTTGAGGTTTGCCTACTCGTCTGATTGCTCGTCTAGCGATTCAATATAGGCCTCTTCGCCTGCCTGCTGGGCCGCAGTTAAAAGCTCTATGGCATTTGCCACTTTGCCACCTGTGCTGCAAGGGCGAAATACATGGACTTGTAATCTGGCATGTTCGTTATTTTTCCTCACTTTCGCCTACAATGTAATACTACGTACTCTTTGCTATTGTACTACAAAAGATGTAAAATGTAAACAGGTGATGTGTGTGGGATTAGAAAGAAAAGTGATTAGTATTCGTTTAGAAGAGGATTTCATTCAGGAATTAAAAGAGTTAGCCGAGCAGGAAAACCGCCCTCTCTCCAATTTTATTGAGACGGTTTTGAAAAAACACGTTGCTGAACGCAAAAATCAGGATTAAAAAGCCACTGTGAGATTCACAGTGGCTTTTTTTTACCGTTATTAATCTTTCACCCGCAGGGAAACAACGCCAAGCGTCACAGCGACTGCGCCCAGTGCCAGCATGACAGCCATCATAAAGGGCACATCGCCGAAATTCAGCGCCCAGCCGCCGAGGAAGGAACCTGCGGTTCCGCCCATGCCGTTGGAGAAGGCCATCATCAGGCTCTGCCCCTTCACCTTGTCCTCGTGGGAGACAGTTTCGTTGACGAAAAACACGCTGGCTGGGGTGAAAATGCCATAGCCCAACATCTGAATCAGCTGGATGCCCACAAAGAGGGTCATGTTGGCGGTGACAGAGAAAAGGGCGATTTTCACCAGACAGAAAAACAAGCTCATCACCAGCAGCTTATGGCTGCTCATACGCTTTTGCAGTTTGGTGAAAAGCACTGCCGCAGGCAGCTCTGCGGCACCCATAACAAGCAGGGCGATGCCCATGCCTGCATCAGTTCCACCAAAGGGCTCGATGATGCGAATCATGTACATAACCATGGGCAGCACGGCGGTGATGCCGAAAAAGCTGGCCACAAGGGTGAGGGTGAACTTTTTGTTTCGTCGCAGTAGTTCCAGTGCGCCGGAGGGCGCAGCTGTCTGTTTTGTGGTAGAGCTGGAGCCACGGAACGTGGGGAAGGTTAAAATCAGCGCCAGAACCAAAACCAGGAGCACGCAGTGGGTCATCATCGAGCTCTCTGCGCCAAAGGCAGTCACCTGAAAGCCGAGAAACACGCAGGTGCAGGCGTAGAAAAAGCTGCCGATGCCCCGTCCCAAACTATAGTTGAGGGGCACGCCTGCATTGATGTACTCCACGGCCATGGCGTCCAAAAAGGGATAGGCGCTTAGTTCCAGTCCGCCGATGACCGTGTACACCAGCAGTGTGCCCAGCATTTGCAGCGGTATTATCATATAAACCACCTGCGCACCTAAGCTCAAGAGAAGGCACAGGGCTACAATCCGCTTCAGCGGTATGTTGGGATGCCGATCAGCGAAGCTGCCCATCATGGGCTGAATCACCACGCCGGAAAAGCAGCGCACGCCTAAAATAATACCGGTTTGCGCATCTGTAAAGCCTCGTGCCATCATCAGAGACACGTGATAGGCGCATACGGCGGCATAAATCGACCAAAAACCGGCCTGCATAGCGAAATAGTGAAGGTTGATGCGACGGGATGAGGGAAGGTGCATGATATGAAGTCTCCTTTGATGGGCGGATGCCCACGTGATTTACAGGGTTTGTGAGAAGCGGAGCAGGTAGCCATCGGGGTCTTGCACCAGAAGTTCCCGCACCTTATGCAGGGTGTCGTTTTCTCGATATACAGTGTCATAGACATCCCGAAAGAGGGGGATATGATGAGAAAGCAAGGTGTTTCGCAACTGCGCCACGTCGGGGGCTTCTATCTGGAAGTTGATACCTCTTCCGAAGGGCGGTGTCAACTCGCCAGCCTTCCAGTGACCGTTGATTTGCTCCAGAAGAAGTTGCGCACTGCCATACGAGAGGAAGACGAAGCCGTCCTCGGGGCGCTCGTAGTTTATTTGAAAACCGAGCAGGTTAAGATAGAAGTGTTTGGATTGCTCCAAATCAGAGACCGAAAGCTCGGGGATGAGGGCGTTGAATTTCATAGGACACCGCCTTACATAAATTCTCTGGCGATGCGCTCGCCGGTGGGCGTGACGGCGAGACCGCCCCGTCCGGTTTCCCGCAGGGTTTCGGGCATGGCGTCACCTACGGCCCACATGGCGTCTAGCACCTCATCGCAGGGGATGGGCATGGTGCAGCCGCAGAGAGCCATTTCCGCCGCAGACAGGGCGTTCATTGCGCCGATGACATTCCGTTTCACGCAGGGAACTTCTACAAGACCGGCCACTGGGTCGCAAACCAGCCCCATCAGGTTGGTGGTGGCCATGGCGGCAGCCTCGGCCATCTGCGTTGGCGAGCCGCCGCAAAGGTGCACCAGCGCCGCAGCGGCCATGGCAGAGGCAGAGCCGATTTCCGCCTGACAGCCTCCTTCTGCGCCGGAAATCGACGCACGATGGGCAATCACCTGACCGAAGCCGGCGGCGACAAACAGAGCCTGTACCATCAGCTCATCAGAAAAGCCGTCCCGATTTTGGAGAGGAAGGAGCACGGCGGGCATTACGCCGGAGGCTCCGGCAGTGGGCGCAGCCACAATCCGCTGCATGCAGGCATTGCACTCGCCGGTTTTTAGCGCCGTGGCGATAATCTCCTTCAAAAACGGGTCGCAGAGCGTACTTGCGTTGCCCAGCACCTGCGCACCCTCGCCGCCCACCAAACCGCTGGGGGAGCGGGTGTTTGGCTCATAGGCGGCGACGGTAGTTTTCATTTGAAACCAGAGTTTTTCCATTTTACCCCATGATTTTTCTCTGGAAACGCCCCGGTCAGTCATGTCACCGGTCAAAACCGCCTCCCAGAGAGGTGCAGAGCAATCAATGAGTTGCGCAATCGATGAAAAGGCCATATTATCTCTCCTCCTCTTCAGTCATGTCCAGAAAAACCACCCGTTGAAAACCTTTGATTTGCCGCAGCTGAAACACCACGTCGTCAGAAATAGGCTCGTCGCTTTCAATAACCATGACGGCAAGACCGCCCTTATTATCCCGATAGAGCTGCATGCCAGCGATGTTCACCCGCATATTATACAAAATGGAGGATACTTCTGCCACAGCACCGGGCTTGTCCTCATGGCGGATAATCAGGGTGGGGTAATCGGCGGTAAAGGCGGCGCTCATGCCGTCAATGGACACAATGCGCACTCGCCCGCCGCCGAGAGAAGCAGCGGCAACTTCAAGACTGCGTCCATCGGCGTTGGTGACTTGCAGCACGGCGGTGTTCGGATGTGCACCCCGCAAATTGGTGGTGCCCAGCTCCACCTGCATGCCCCGCTCTTTCGCCAGATGAAAACTGCGGGGAATGTTCGCATCGTCCGGTGCCATGCCTAAAAGTCCGGCAACAATGGCCCGGTCTGTGCCGTGGCCTGCACCAGTGGCGGCAAAGGAACCGTGGAGCAGAATTTTTGCGCTCACCGGCTGGGTTTGCAAAATGCGACGGGTGATGCGTCCCATGCGCACTGCGCCTGCGGTGTGTGAGCTGGATGGTCCGACCATGATAGGGCCCATAATGTCGAAAATATGCATGGCGCTCGCCTCCGTTTCGGTGTGTTCACTTTGATTTCCAGTGTTCTGCCCACCACGAGAGCACGCAGCCCTGCTCGTCATAGCGCAGAAACAAAATTTCTGCGCCGCTAAAAAGCAGAGATGTCTTGAGGACATATGCTGCTCCGCCATCGCTGAGCATGGAGCGGACATCGTCCTCACTCAAGCCGGTAATGTGGTTGCTTTCAGCAATGTTTTGCCCCTCTTCGCCGAGTAATGCAATGACTTCATCCCGATGGCTGTCAATGAGTCCGTAATCTTCCACCAGACGTTCCAACATGTGGTGGCGAGCGGAAGGGCCGGAGTCCCAATGCTTTGAGTCAAAGGGGATAGGTATGTGGCTTATAACAGCGAAAGCGCTGCAAAACAGTATAGTGGCAATGAGAGCCGGGGAAATTTTTGCCTATCTTTTCCACGAGAACTTCATTTCTGTTTGAAGGTGCTGGTTTTATGATGATTGACTAAAAAAGTATATCACAACCAGTCAAAATTTGCACGAATTAGATTTGTATTTTTTTTATAAATATGGTATGATGCTACCTGTGATAGAGTGTCTATCAGAATTGTTGATAATATAAGGAGGAGTTTATTTTGTCCGCAGACCCTAGCCCGATACTGCCCCAACTATTGTTGCAGATTGGACTCATTGGACTCAACGCATTTTTCGCCTCAACGGAAATCGCCGTAATCGGACTCAACGAGAGCGTGCTGCGCAAGCAGGCAGAGGAGGGAGACGCAAAAGCGGGGAAGCTTGCCGACATTGTGGCAAAGCCGACCAACTTTCTCTCCACCATTCAAATCGGTATTACACTGGCTGGATTTTTAGGTTCCGCCTTTGCCGCCGGTAACTTTGCCGAGCGCATAACGAATCGTTTTGTTGCATGGAATCCGGCGCTGAATGCGGCGGCGATTAACACACTGTCGGTGGTTTTAGTGACGCTGATTCTGTCGTTTTTCACCTTGGTTTTTGGCGAACTTGTACCCAAGCGCATCGCCATGCAAAAGCCGGACAAGGTGGCTCGGCTGAGTGCAGGCGTGGTATATGGCGTGTCCAAACTTATGCGGCCAGTGGTGGCCCTGCTGTCAATGTGCACCAACGGTGTGCTGCGACTGCTGCACATTGACCCCAACGCTGTGATAGACGACGTGAGCGAAGAGAGCATTCGCATGATGGTGGACATCGGCGGAGACTCGGGGGCGATTGGCGCTGAAGAGCAGGCATTCATCGAAAACATCTTTGATTTTAACGACACTTCTGCCGAGGACATTATGATTCACCGCACAGATATGGTCAGCATCTGGGCGGAGGAGAAGCCGGAGGACATTTTCCGCAGCATTGAGGACACGGGACTATCTCGCTTCCCGGTGTATGACGAGGACGTGGATGACATCATCGGCATTCTCAGCACCCGGGATTATCTGCTCAACGCACGGATGCCCCGGCCAAAAGCACTGAAGAAAATTCTCCGACCGGCCTATTTCGTGCCGGAAACGGTAAAGACGGATATTCTGTTTCGGGATATGCAGAGTAAAAAGGTTCATTTTGCCATCGTGGTGGACGAATACGGCGGAACCAGCGGTCTTGTCACCATGGAAGACCTGCTGGAAGAAATCGTCGGCAACATCTATGACGAATTCGACCCTCAGGATGAGCAGGAAATTGTTCTGCTAGAGGACGGCAGCTGGCGCATGGCCGGCAGTGCAACCCTCGAGCGCATCTCCGAGGCAACCGGCGCAGAGCTGGATGGCGAGGACGAGTTCGACACGCTGGGTGGTCTTGTGTTCACCCAACTCTCTGTGATTCCGGAAGACGGCAGCACCTTCACTGTGGAGGCCTGCGGTCTGCGCATCGCAGTGGAACAGTTTCAGGATCGCCGCGTCGAATGGGCGCTGGTGAGCTTGGTTGTACCGCCGGAGCAGACGAAACTGCCATCGGGAGAGCCTGGAAAATAAACCCGAACAATGAAGAGACAGCCACATGCAAAAATGCAGAAAAAGAAGGTTGGTCTTCTGCGCAGTTGCGCAAGAGGCCGAAAAACAATGTCTTGCTTAAACAGGAAGGAAGATGCAGCAATGGCACCAAGAAAAACAAAAATCGTTTGCACCCTTGGCCCCGCAGTGGACAGCGAGGAAATGATTGAAAAGCTCATTCATGCAGGCATGAACGGCGCACGGTTCAACTTTTCTCACGGCACCCACGTAACCCATTTGGACACCTTGCAAAAGCTCAAGGCAGTGCGGGAGCGCCTCGGCGTACCCGTCGCCACCATGCTTGACACCAAGGGGCCCGAAATTCGCATTCGCTCCTTTGCTGACGGCGCTGTCAGCCTCGCAGCGGGAGAAACCTTCACGCTGACCACCCGGGAAGTACCCGGCACAAAAGAGATGGTCTCGGTAACCTACGACCATCTACACAGCGAGTTAACAGTAGGAAACCGGGTTTTAATTGACGATGGTCTCATTGAACTGGTCGTCAAGGAAGTTCGCAACCAGGACATTGTCTGCACCGTGAAAACCGGCGGCAGCCTATCGAATAACAAGTCTATCAACATTCCCGATGTGAACATTCTCCTACCCAGCCTCACAGAGAAGGATCGCTACGACCTCCGCTTCGCCGTGGAGCACGACTTCGATTACGTTGCTGCATCCTTCATTCGCAAGGCGCAGGACGTGGACGACATGCGAGCAGTGCTCAAAGAGTGCGGCGGTGAAAAGGTGCGCATCATTGCTAAGATTGAAAACCGTGAAGGTGTGAATAATCTAGAGGAAATCATCGCTGCTTCTGACGGAGTTATGGTTGCCCGGGGAGATTTGGGCGTGGAAATTCCCGCCAGCGAGGTTCCCGTGGTGCAAAAGCGGATGATTAACATGACCATTGCTCAGGGCAAAATTGTCATCACAGCAACGCAGATGCTGGATTCTATGATTCGCAATCCCCGCCCCACCCGTGCGGAGATTTCTGACGTTGCTAACGCCGTGTTTGACGGCACCAGCTGCGTCATGCTCTCTGGCGAAACCGCTTCCGGCAAGTATCCCATCGAGGCGCTGAGCATGATGGCGGAAACCTGCCAACATGCAGAGGACAGCATCCACTACTGGAAGCGCTTCAATCTGCGCAACCAAATCGATGTGAGTAACCTCAGCACCAACGATGCTATCAGCTATTCCTGCTGCTATACGGCGATGATGCTCAACGCCACCTGCATCGTCACTGCCACCAATTCGGGTAAAACTGCCCGCCTCGTCTCCCGCTATCGCCCGGCCTGCCCGGTTGTTGCGGCAGTGACGGATGAAAAGGCATGGCGGCGGCTGGCGCTCAACTGGTCGGTGATTCCCATGCTGATTTCACCGGTGGACACCAGTGATGAGATGTTTACCCTCTGCGCCGAGACGGCGAAGAAGGCGGGCGTTGCAAAACTGCGAGATAGAATTGTGATTACTGCCGGGATTCCTTTGAACCAGACCGGCTCCACCAACCTGATTAAGGCTCAGCGCATTCGGGACTAACGAATAAAAAGCCCACCGGTTCATCCGGTGGGCTTTTTTTTATGTCTTATTCGTAGAGATATTCCACAGTGTAGCCCATGTCATCCAGTGCGGCCACAATGCCGCTGGCACCTACCATGTGGAGCGAGCCCACAGCCAGGAAGGTTGTAGAACCGGAATCTTGCAAAAATGCGGCTGCGGCATCAATCATTGCCGGATCCCGCAGGGTGAGCAGGTTGAAGGTCAGCTGGTCACCGACCAGTTCAGCCTCAGCCAGCATGGAATCTTTGTTCATCAGGGCGTTGAAGCCGGCCAGATCGCCGGCCTGCCAGAAGGCAAGAAGGCTTATGTCAGCAGGGGCAGGTTCGCCTTCCGGGCCCAGTGCCTCGTAAACATAGTAGAGAGAGTGCTCCAGCATTTGCTCCTGATATGCCCGAGGGAGGGTATCAAAAACGCTGGCCTGCAAGGCGTAGGTTTCAATGCCGCCCACTTCTTTGGCGGCGAGCATGGCTCGATAGTAGAGGTAAGCATCTACAGGCAGGCTGGAAGAGCCAGTGCTCTCATCCACGTAGAACAGGCTGTCCATAGCGAGGGACAGCGTCCAGGGCTTGAGAGTGTTGATGGTTTCCTCATCCATGCCCATGCTCACCAGCAGCTCAACTACAGCGGCGTACAGCGCAGGGCTAATATTGTCCTTGAGACACTCGCCTTCAGGATAGAGCTGCAAGGCCGTAAACTCGGCGATGCCGGATTCGTCCAGCAAATCCAGTTCAAAGTAAACACGTTCCGAGGCGTTCATTGCAGTGCGGACAGTACCGCTTAAGGGGTACATGTTATTCATATCTACATGATAGGTGCCCAGCAGATAGAGCACAGCGCCGTTTTGTTCATTGGTCACCTGCCAGAGTAGCCCCCGGCTGCCTGCCTCCATATAGTCGTAGCAGGCCAGCACAAAACGGGCAGAGAGCACGTAAAGCTCTTGCATAGTACAGGGCCGTGCGAGAGCCAGAGATGCGCCGTCGCCCTTCACAACATCCAACTCTACGAGAAAGTCAATGCCGGTAGCTTCGCTGCCCCAATCATAGTCCTCGGCCAGCATGGCCAGCGTTTCTAGCACGCTGCCCCGGCTCTGGTCGAAGACCACGGCCTTGTCAGCAGCTATGGGATTGAGGGGCAGCCCCAGCAAACTGAGCTTTGCGCTGATAATTCCGGCGGCCGACTGCATATCTGCTTCGGTGACGATTTCGTACAGATAGTCCATAGACTCATCAGTGAGCAGCTTGAGGGAATCAGCTTCCAGCAAATAGGGCCTGGCCCAGTCGGCAGGGGGCAGAACTTCTTCTTCGGTGGCGAGGGCAGGGACTGCGAGCAGGCTCAGGCAGAGCAAAAGGGCGAGTAGCTTTTTCATCATAGGTGACTCCTTTTCAAATACGGCTTATTCATAAACAACCATGCGAACCTTTCCGCCTTCTTCCAGCGGTCGGTCGATGTAAAGGGTAAGGGTACTCGCATAGGCGCGAGCGTGGTTTAAATCGTCGAACCAGTTTTTGGTCTTGGCGTTATAGCAGACCACTTCTTTGCTCACCGGATAGCGAACGCCGGCCACGGTGACATAAACTTGTCCGGAGACCTCATCGGTGGTGAAATCGCTGCGACCAGCTGTGCCCAACTGAGTCAGGTACACATTGCCGGCAGGCTGAACCAGTCCGCTGGCCGAGGGCTGGATGGAAATGGCCATGCCGGCATAGCTGTCGTTGGTCATGGGGTTCATGAAGATGACGTTGGGCAGCTGCTTGCCTGCGCCGTATTCGATGTAGTAGTAACCAGGGTCCGTGATGATGGTTTCTGTGGTGGTTCCTCCGCTGCCGTCATCAACGGTGACGGTTCGCCTGACGGGATTTCTAAGGCGTACGATGCCATACGTATATCGGTCGCCGGTCACATCATCGAGTATAATACAGCCGATATTTCCGGCCGTGTCCTTGGCGGCGTAAAGAATCTGGCGATTTCCCACGGTGGAAAGGGCAATGTCGCTCAGCTCAATAGGCACCGGCTGAGATGTGCCCACTCGCTCAAACACACGCACCGTCTCGGACAGGGTCACGTCACCTATTTTGCGGGCGGTGATATCCAGATTGCCGGAGACGATACTACCGGAGACGGAAGAAACGGAGAGATAATCAGCAGTATTGGAGGAGATGGTTACCAGCGAGCCGTTGAGTTGTTTTGACCGTTCAAAGCTCATGTTGTGCTCCCCCGAAATTTCCAGTCCATCCAGCAGAGTGACGGAAACATGCTTGGCAGCGGAGGCAGAAGAAATGTCGAAAGTAGCCACGCCGATAGCGGTGGACTCAGCCACAGAGGGAGCCACTACGGCGGCTACCTTGCCGGGCTGAACAGTGTTGCCGGTGCCGGTTTTCACGCTGGGGGTGAGCAGCAAGGTCACCCGATCCCCCAGAGAAAACTGGCTCATCATAGAGATAGCCTGCGGCAGTAGTTCAAACTGAATTCCCATCACAGTGACCCGTGCAGGGGTATCTAGATTTGGGTACACGTCGCTGTAGATGCCGGAAATACGCAGGTCGGAAAGGGTGACTGCGTTGGCGGCATGATCATAAACAGCCACGTCATAGGTACAGGCCGCACTGCGACTCACGGCTGCACCATTCTTAAAAACCAGATAGTCGCCAGACTTTCCTGTCAGGTCGGCCAAACTGCCGGTAAGCCCCAGCACAACGGCGTCTGAAACCTCGTTGGCAGGAATATAAAGGCTGGCGAGCGTGCCGCTTGCATCGAAGTAAGCGGTGACCACTGTGCCCTTGGCCAGATTAATCCAGATTGCCTCATAAGTGCTGGTGGTTTTGCCGGAGAAAACCTGCGTGTCGGCGGGAATGGTGACAAAATCGTTGTCCGAGGTCTGAATGCCGGTGTACTTTGCCTCAGACACAGCGAAAGTGCGGTTTGAAGTGGTGGGGTCAGGCAGAATACACAGTACCCGTCCTGCGCTGTCCAGTGCAAGGGAGACCCGCAGTCCGGCGAACATGGCAGGAGCAACGGGAATGTTCGCCATTTTATAGGTGCCGTTTTGAGTGCGCACCGCACCGGCAGAGCCGTCAGAGGCTTTGGCGTTGACATCCAGAATCAGCGCATCTTCTGTCACGCTGGCAGCCAATGTGTGGATATAGGTGCTGCCGCCTCCCTTTGGAACCACCGAGAGCAGGTTGGAAAACAGCCGTGCGGCCTCGGCGCGGGTGATGGTTTCATCGCCGCCTCGGTTGATGGAAGTGGTGAGTCCCAGTCCGTCCGCCGTGGACAGATAGCCGGACCACCATGCGCCGGTGGATACAAAATCGCTGTTGCCGTAGCCCAGCACGCGCATGAGCACGGTGACCGCTTCTCCGTAGGTAATGGTGCGGCTTGGCGCAAAGTTGCCGTTGCCGATACCGGCGACCAGTGCTGTGCCGTCCTTGGGCGGCGTTGCGGCGGCGTTGATAAAGCCCAATGCCCAATGGGTAGCGGGCACGTCGAGGAAAATCACCCGGTTGGCCTGCACCTTGGCCTCGTCGCCTCGCCCAGCGATGAGCAGGGCCATTTTGCAGAATTCAGCCCGGGTGAGGGTTCCGGCGGGGTTGAAGCTGGTGCCGCCCACCCCTTCCACGACTCCGAGCATCCGCAGCATTTCAGCCGCCTGCGCCGTGGGCGTGTCGCTGATATCGGAAAAGTGACCGCCGGTCACAGCGCCTGCAGCAGGCAAAAGCCCGCACAGCGCAGCACAGACCAGCAGGAGCGCAAGTAATCGTTTCATTGTTCCATCTTCCTTTCTATTCCACCCGGAGCGCATCCACCGGCTGCAAGCCGGAGGCTTTGATAGCCGGATATGTGCCGAAGCCCAGCCCCATGAGCACGGAGAAGCCGAAGGAGCCGAGGGTGATTTGCAATGTGGGCGTGATATAGGTTTTCATAGAACCATAGTACATGCCCGGCAGCTGGAGCATCTCCATCAATTGTGTGCCGAAAATGACGCTGCCATAGTATCCCGCCAATATACCCATAATGCCGCCGATGGCGCAGATGAGGGCAGCCTCAATCAAAAACTGCACCAAAATACTGCTGCGCTCTGCGCCAATAGCCTTACGGATGCCGATTTCCCGGGTTCGCTCCGTCACGGTAACCAGCATGATATTCATAATGCCGATGCCCGCCACCAGCAGGCTGACGGCGGAAATACCACCCAGCACGGTTGCCATCATGGCGCTTTGCTCGTTGCTTTGCTCCTGCCATGTGTTGGGGCTGTAAACTGAATAGTATCCGTATTCCCCCACCAAACCCTTGAGAAAGCCGCCAATGAGAGAGACAGCCTCGGTGGTGGTTGCGGCGGATTTGGCCTTGGCAATGTATTCACCCTGGAATTCCTGTCCGGTCATGGCCATGCTCATAGTGTAGGGGAATAAAATCACGTTATCACGACTCCATGCTTCGCCGGAAAAGTCCTTTTGCGCATAGACACCGATGACAGTGAAGGGAATGCCGTTAAAGGTGATGGTTTCGCCGATTGGATCTGCATAGTTAAACAGCAGCTCCTTCGCTCGGGAACCGAGCACACAAACCTGCGCAAAGTTTTCCAAATCAATCTGGGCAATGTCCCGTCCCTTTTCGATGGAAAAGCCGTTGCATATGGCCCACTGGTCGTTGCCCAGATAGTTCTCCGGCGCATAGTTCATATTTTGGGAGCTGCGGTCGGCATAGCGCACATCGCCCCATGCCCAGGTGTTGGGCGTCACGCCGTCCACCAAATGGTCGAGCTGAAGGCAGTAGTCATAAATCGCCTTGCTGGCCCGGTTGTTATTCCATGAATAAGCATAAATGTTAATGGTGTTGGTGCCCATGCTCTCATAGTAATCCTTCATCATCTGATTTGAGCCGTTTACTGTTGTGACCAGAATCATTACGCTGGCCACGCCGATGATGATGCCCAGCATGGTGAGGGCCGAGCGGGTTTTCTTCGCCCAGATGGATTTGAAGGCCATTTTAAAAGCCTGTGAGATTTTCATGCCCAGTCCACCTCCTGCAAGTAATCCTCAATAACCTTGCCGTCCATCACCCGAATCACCCGCTTGGCAATGGCTGCAATGTCGTTGTCGTGGGTAATGAGAATGACTGTGGTATTGTTATCCTTGTGGAGCTGTTGCAAAATTTGCAGCACATGGAGACTGGTTTTTGAGTCTAAGTTACCTGTGGGCTCGTCGGCCATGATGATAGGAGGCCGGGTGGCGATGGCTCTGGCAATTGCGACTCGCTGCTGCTGCCCGCCGGACATTTCCGATGGTTTGTGCTCCAGCCGGTCAGCCAGCGCCACTGTCTCCAGTGCATCCACTGCCATGTCGTGGCGCTTGGAGGCGGTCATGCCTTGATAAATCAGAGGGAGCTCCACATTTTCCAGCGCATTGAGCGCAGGAATCAGGTTGAAGCCCTGAAAGATAAAGCCGATTTCTTTGTTGCGGGCGTGGGAGAGTTGCTTGTCGGTCAGGTCGGTGATGTCTATCCCGTCTAGGTAGTATTCACCATAGGTGGGAATGTCCAGACAGCCCAGCAGGTTCATCAGGGTCGATTTGCCTGAGCCGGAAGCGCCCACAATGGCAACAAACTCGGCCCGGTCGATTTGCAGCGTCACGCCATCCAGCGCCCGCACTTCGTTTTCGAGTCCCTCGTTATAGATTTTGAAAATATTGCGCACATCAATCAACATATCACATCACCAGTAATTTTCCTGCATAGTGGTTTGATAAATAACCTGCTCCAGCTCCAGACCCTCCAGCACCTCTACATTAAACACATCAGAAATGCCGGTTTTGATGGGGATGGCGAAGTAGCCGTCAGGAACAGTGCCGTCATCTATGTCGATGGCGTTATCCGGCCGCTCGTCGGCTTTCAGGAAGACCATGGAAATACGCTCGCCGGTTTCCGGATCAGAGCTGTACTGGACGCACTGAATGGGAACAACGAGGCAGTTGTCGCTCTGACTTGCCACGAAGTAGTAGTTAACGCCCATGCCCGGCCGCAATTCGCCCATGGTGTTTTCCACCCGGATGACAATGGGAAACACGCTTGTGCCGTTTTCGTAGCTGCCTTCGAGAGAAATACTCTCGACAAAGCCGGTGTATCGCATGCCCCACTGATCAATGTCTACCGGCATGCCCACAGAGACGAAGGAAATGTTGCGATCCTCTACGTTTGCGTTGACAATCATCACCGTGGTGTCGGAGATGGTTATGTTCATACCCGCCTCAACCTTGGTATCGGCAATGAGCGAGCAGCTCATTATTGTGCCGCTCATCGGTGCGACGGCGTTGAGATTCTCCAGCCCCTTCTGCGCTTCAGTCAGGGCGGCAAGGGCATCGTTGAGCTCTTTTTCTTTGGCAATCACCAGCAGGTCGTTGGCCTCTGTGCCCAGGCTCAGCAGAACCTGTCCGGCGGCCACATCCATGTAATCTAGCAGGTTTACGCCGAGGATGGGGCCGCTGGCCTTGACAGAAATTGTGGTGGTCTGCCGATATTCCAGCGTGCCGGATTCATAGGCGTAGATGGGGCTGCCATCTTCGGCGGTGAGCACAGCGGAGGCATCCATGCCCTCGGTGAGCGTGCCCGGATTGGTGAACTCAAATACAACATGAAACAGCACTGAGCCCTCTGTGGCAATGCGGCGCACATAGTTCACTTCGGTGACGCTTCCGCTAAAGCTGCCCATGGTGGCGGGCACAGAGATCGCCGCCGCCTGTCCAACAGAAATCTGCCCCTCATAGGCGTAACTATAATATAAGGAGAGCTTGAGCTTGGTGTCGTCCACCAGTGTAGCTACAGTAGCGCCGATGGCGGCATCATCGCCCACTGTGAATTTACCGCTGTCCATCAGTTTGCCTGCGTGAGGCGCCCGGATGATGAGGTCATTATACGCATTGTGAAGATTTTGCAGCTCCTTGCTGATGTCATTCACTTTTTTCTGCGCCGCAGCTACCGCATCTGCCGCCGTGCTGTCGTCGATGGAGAACAGAGGCTGGCCCTCATAGACCTGCTCGCCTTCCATTACGTAAACCTCCCGCACGGTTCCGCCTGCAGACGGAGCGATGGCGACCGAATCCCGGGCCTTAATGTACCCGCCACCCTCCACCATGCTAGTGATTGAGCCGTACTGCACATAGGCATCCATAATATCTCCCGCAGCCTTTGTCTCGTTCTTCATGCGCTGCTGCAAAAAATACGCCAACGCAAGAATAACAGCGACAACAGCCACTGCAACCACGCCATTGCGAATGCCCCGCATCCGCTTTTTGCGCTGCTTGGCCTTCTGCGCTGCCGAGATACTGGGTGCCGCCGGAGTTTCCACTGGTTCCGGGGCGAGGGGAGCCTGCTGTTGCGACATAGTAATGTCCTCCTTACGAAATCTCCTGCGAAAACCTCTTTCGCAGACATGAACCAAAAACGTCTTTCTTCTATTGTACACGCTTAGAGAGAGAAAGAACAGTAAAAAAGTATTACAATTTTCAATATGCGAAATGTACACTTCCGCTTCGTCTTTCTTTCCTTAATTTAATGATAGACGAAATCCAGCGAAAAAAGTTCGCTTTTGTCGGGAACTTTTTTTCCGTTACACCGTCTAAGGTCCTGCAACCCAAGCAAAACGAAAAAAATCTCGCAAACCCATCCCCCTAATGTTACACTCCCGTTACAATTGCAAAAATCCCTTGACGAACCCCATCCCCTTGGGGTATGATGCTCACAGAGGCAAGGGCGCATTATATCATTGCGTCTATAGTCCAAATAAAAAGGAGGAAATTCTCTATGAAGAATCTCAAAAAGATTCTGTCTCTCTCCCTGGCAGTTGTTATGCTTCTCGGCATGATGATTATGCCTGCGAGTGCGGCAGACAGCAAGATGACTTATGCTGATCTTGTTGACAAAGATGACATCAAGAACCTGTCGGAAGTTGCACTTCTGGTTGACCTTGGTATCATCGAAGGTAAAACTGGTGGCGTTTATGATCCCACTGGTATCGTAGACCGTGCTACCATGGCAAAAGTGGTTACCACCCTGCACTTCGGTGCTGCGGATGCAAGCCAGTTCCTGGGCACGACTTCCGACCTGATCGACATCAATGGCAACTGGGCAGAAGGCTACATTCTGTACTGCTACACCCAGAACATCATTGCTGGCGACGGCCTCGGCAAGTTCTTCCCCTCCAACCAAGTTACTGTTGCTGAAGCTGCTAAGATGCTGCTCGTAGCCCTCGGCTATGATCCCATCAAGGCTGGCCTCGTTGGCTCTGACTGGGCTGTGAACACCATTTCTCTGGCAACTCGCGCTGGCATCCTGAGCGGCACTGGCCTTCAGAGCAATGCAAAGCTCGACCGCGACACTCTTGCTAAGATGATGTACAACACTCTGTTTGCACAGCAGGTTGCTTATAACACCCTGTTCGGCAACGAGCCCATCGGCAAGAACAACAGCCTCGGCCTGGCCAGCTATGGTCTGGTTAAGGTTACTGGCTTGGTCGTTTATGCTGACGATAAGTATGTTGAAATTAAAATCAGCGAAACTGATCCTAAGAGCTGGACTGGCACCAAGCGTTTTGACCTTGGCAACCAGCAGGCCTTCATCGGTCAGTATGCTACCATCTATGTTCAGGCTGAAACCGAAGCCACTGAGAACAGCGGTTGGAACCTGGCTGCTTCCCTGAAAGTTAAGGGCACCAAGGTTGTTTCCATCTACTCTTCTGAGCTGACTAAGGCAGAAGGCAACGTCATGGGCGTTAACGTTGAAGGCACTGCTTTCAGCAAGCTGATTGACAAAAACGACAGCAAGTACATTGGTACTCTGCAGACCAGCGGCGTTGGCGGAAACAGCGACACTCCTGCTGACTTCTTCGTGAACGGCAGAAGCACAACCCAGGCTGCTGTTGTTGCTGCTGCTGGCACAAAGGGCGTTATCGTTACTTTCTATGACAATGATGGCAACGGCTATGCAGATGTTGTTGACGTAATCGTATACACCTATGCACAGATTACTTCCAAGAACACCAATGGCGACGGCTCTCTGAGCTTCACCACTACCTTCCGGGACAACGCTGGCGCCGTGGTTAGAGCTACTAGCAAGAACACCGCTAACTTCGCTGACCTTGAGAAGGACGACTATGTTTATGGTTTCGTTGATGTGAACGGCAACATCGTTCTCTTCACACCTGACGTGGTTGAAGGTACTGTTAGAAGCAAGACTTCCTCCAAGTTCACAGTCGGAAGCACCTCTTACGAGCTTGTTCCTGGTTCTGTGACTGCATTTGGTGATGTTTCCATCAACAGCGATGTTGAAGTTTACATCGTTCCCGGCAACGGCTATGCAATGGCTGTTGAAATCATCAACGAAGACCTGAACTATGCTCTGGTCGTTGCTGCTAACAGCGCAGGCAATATTGGCACACAGGGCGCAAAGCTTCTGTTCGTTGACGGCACAACTGCAACTGTCAATGTGTCCAAGGTAACCAATCCCACCGGCGCATCTGGCGCATCTACCATTGAGACTGGCTTCTCCGAAAATGGCCCCACCTATGTTCTGGTCACCTACGCTGTGAAGGCTGACGGCACTTATGAGCTGAAGACCGTTGCGGCTTCTGCTACTGCTACTGGCGAGACCATTGAGAACAAGAAGGCTAACTCCATCGGCGGTCGTGTTGTAAACAATGCAACAACCTTCATCGTGAAGAAGAGTGGCGCAACCTATGTTGGCTTCAACGCTGTTCCCAGCATGAATAATGCCACAATCGTTTACAACCACAAGGATGGCGCAGTTGTCTTTGCATTCGTAGTTGATGCCACTGCAACTTCTGACGATACATTCGTTATCTATGACAGAAGTGCATACGTCAACTATATCCACGATGGCTCTTCCTACTATGAGTACAAGGCCATTGTTAAGGGCAAGCTGACTGTGGTTTACACTGATGCGATTCTTACTGCAATTGGTAACTACACCATCAACACATTTGATGTTGTCGATGGCAAGGATGTTATTCAGACAGGCACTATGGCTACTCCCGCTTCCATCACTGGTTCCAATGTTGTTTACAGCACCAGAGATGTTGTTGGTAACGCTGGCGGCACCTTCGCTGCAAATGGCGACACCCAGTATGTCTACCTGAAGCTGAAGACCAATGGCAGTGGTGACTACGAAGCCACTGAAGCTGGCATGGGCACCATCGTGAACTCTTCCGTTGAGAAGAGCCCGATCACCATCTATGCTAACAGCGATGCAATTGCTGAGCTGGTTCTGATCTTCGAAGAAGTCTCCGTTGCTCCTGCTGTTACTGGCGTGACATTCTCCACGAGCCCCGCAACTGTCGCTGCAGGCTTGACTGGTCAGTACACTGCTGCTGCTAACGTTGTGTTCGGCGCTGCCACTACAGTAAATTACTCCATCACCGGCAATGCCCATGCTGGCACAACAATCAGCGCCACTGGTCTGCTGACTGTTCACGCCGATGAAACCGCTACGACCATTAAGGTCACTGCAACTTCTACTTTTGACAACACCAAGAAGGCAGAACATGATGTTACAATCAGCCCTTATTTTGCTCCTGATGTAACAGGCATCACCATTGCTCCCGCAACTGCAACTGTTGCTGCTGGCGGCACTGAGACCTTCACAGCTACTGTGATTGCTGTTGGCGGCGCTTCTACTGCTGTTACTTACACAGTTACCGGCAATGCCGATGTTGCTACAGTAATTGATGCAACAACTGGTGTTCTGACTGTTGCTGCTGGCGAAACTGCTACTACGCTGACCGTTACTGCAACTTCCGACTTTGACAACACCCAGACTGCAGATGCAACTGTCACTGTCTAATCACTAGCTAAACCGAATTTCTAACCGAATCAGGTTTCAGCCCCCGCACTTCGGTGCGGGGGCTGTTTTATGCATTTTTCTAATAACGCCTGATTTGAGCCGCTTTTTTCGAATGCTTTACAGAGCGCAAATATGCCGTTTTTTGAAAGGTGAGCAATGTCTTGTGTGGAACATGGAAGAAATCCATAAAAACCTCTTGCATTTTCCTCTCACTCGTGCTAAAATGACAGGTAACCGTAAAGGCCGCACGGCTTAAAAATAATCACCCTGTTAGGAGCGATGTTCAATGTCCACCCCTCAAATTATCCTGATTGTTCTTCAGGTCATTTGCGCTTTGGTGCTCACCGTAATTGTCATGGTGCAATCCGGCAAGAGCGAGGGTCTTTCTGCAGCCTTCGGTGGCGGCGGCGAGAGCTTTCTGGCGAAAAATCAGGCTCGCACCCGTGATGCCAAGCTGGCTAGACTCACCAAGTGGGTTGCTTTAGGCTTCATGGTAATCAGCTTGATTCTCTGCCTGCTGTAAATGAGAATAAAAACGCTCCTGCCCGATGGCGGGGGCGTTTTTTTCATCCCAAATCAGTCTGAAAAAATCCCTTCATG